>ERZ777011.385-NODE-385-length-69168-cov-4.524055_pt1 | contig 69168 bp, 65 predicted proteins | sample MGYA00374964_ERZ777011 | MGnify/ENA primary metagenome ERZ777011 (study PRJEB29310, sample SAMD00008975) | mouse gut metagenome | study: EMG produced TPA metagenomics assembly of the Metagenome analysis of fecal microbiota from mouse which was promoted...
ATTATTATATCATCCTCTTATTATTTAGAAGGCACTATCTTATTGTGCGCTTACATTTAATCAGTGTATAAATTGCTAAAATAGCAGTTGTATTTAGAAATATGTGGGACGATGGAATAAATTTAGGAATTATTGCAAGTATATAATGCAAATTTCCTTTTTAATATATTAAGATTTTTTTATATTTTGTGGAGAACGTGCCAAAAAGCGCAAGAATATAATAACTTGGTAAATAAATAATGAGATTTTTTGAATCTATTTTAGAAAGGAGACAATTTTGTATAATAGATTATTTAAATTGTGGTACTATACAGTTTCCCATCAGCAGATGTTATTAAGAAGTATAGGTGATGATGGGGTTTATAATATGGATATTTATTTTGCAGATGTAACATACATAGAATTACCGACAAAATTTGATGAAATTAAGATACAAAAACCAACACAAGAAGATATCAATTATATTACACAAAGAATTGGAAAGACGGATAAATTAATTACAGTTTTATTGTATAAAAATAGAAAATTTTTTGTGGTATCTTCTGTAATAAAAATAATTGAAAATGATTTGTCAATGTTTCAATTGCCGTTTGATATTCCGAATGATATGACGGGTATTCGTTATGAGGACAAGCCGCACTGCGATCTATAATATAGAGGTAGCAGATTATTATATATATATTATTTAGGGGAAAACGGGGTATGTCTCCAATGCCTGATAATATAAATCCACTGGAGAGTTGATGGAGGATAGAATGAAGGATGTAAAAGAGTATTATTTTCATGATAAGATTATAAAAGATATACATATAAAATCAAATAAAGATTTTATGGATGAAATTGTAATTTATTTACTTGATAGTAATGACAAAATTATTCAACTAATATGTTTAGATTGTATTATATGCAATATTATTGGAAGAGGATGGATTACTGGAAAGGATAGTATATGCGAATGGGTTTTTAAAGAGGGAGAGGAAATTAAAGATTTAATACCGAGTTTTTTAGGAGAGAAAAATAGAAAAGAATTTAAGTATTTGTTACTAAATTTCAGTATATCAAATACTACATGCGAAATAGTAGCGAAAAGTATGATTGTGCATGATTGATATCTTTAAACTATAATATCAGTCCTCAGAGAGGGGGAGGGAAATTTGTGAGTGATAAATTGTTAGAATTAATAACAAGTTGCCGGAAATATATTGATGATGACACACTTAATGAAGTGATGCATTTTTATAACCATGGTGAGTATGAAATGTCATTAGAAGGTTTGATTATAGAAATGATAAAAATAAAGAAATATCCCAGAAATATCTCTGGTGACAAAATTAAAGATTTGGTCTTATATTATCATTTAGATACGGAAAGTGTATTTGAAAATAATTTTTGGAAAAAGTTTTCGGATTGGATTTTAGAAGTTTAAAAATAATTTAGAATTAGTAGAGATGTTAAGGTTTTTTTGCAGATGGAAGGTAATCACTTTAATGCAAAAGCAGGAGAATGAAATAATGTTTATAAAATTTAATGATCTGGACATGTTGGATTTTTTTGAGAATGAGCCAATATTTATTGGGGAAGAAGGCGAAGCTGGATATATATATTCCATAAAGGACAGTCACTTATTATCAATGACACTAACGGTTGACATTTATGCAAGAAAAATAGATATTTCTGTTAGTTATAACAATAATACCATTTTTGCAGGCAATTTCGACAATATACTAGAAATTAGAAAAAATGAAGATGTTCTTCTTGTGGAACTGGAATCATCCAAACACCTGGTGTTAAAAAAATATCCCTGCTTAGGGGTTGTTATGGAAGAAATGTAAAGTGTAAGAACAACACAGGCAAAGGAAAATTAATGGTTATTTTTATTTCGTAATAATGAAGACTGCCGCTTTAATAGTTATAATATGAAGGTGAAATGATGAGAAAATTTTTTTCGCCATTATTGAATGGGTAGAAATTGGAATGACCTTTAAGTATTGATTTTGGTATGAAGGAGCATGGAAAGCTGACAGGAATCACTTTGTTGATTTTGAGGGTACGTCAGTAACTAATAATATTAGATTGGAAGTAATAAGTAGTGAGTATTCAGGATGAATTTTCTTTGATATTAAGAGCGGTTGCATTATTAATAAGCAACATTATTAAAGAAGATACATATCGAAGATGTAAATTTAATATTTTGAAAAATGATAGCACGGGATATAGAGTGATAGTTGAGTTTGATAATTGTATGGGGGAAATAATAGTTGCAAAACCCTGTTTTGCGCCTTACAGATATGTAAGTCTTGAAATTTTATCAAGTATAAGTGATGAATTTAAACGTGTTTTTGTATGGTACGATTGTGATTATGATTCCATCGAAGATATACTTTTTCATATTAGGGAAGGGTTAGAAGTTGCTTCAAAATATAAATAACGAATCAATACGAGGAGACGTAGTAGTGGAAAAATGGAAGGAAGTATTTAAAAATATTATTCCTAAAGGAAATTACCAAATTCAATTAAGAGCTGGTGAAGAAAATGGATTGACGATTGAATTATTTGATTTGTTTTATAGAATTAGAATTGATTTTGGGAGTGTTCAAGGTATTCGAATATTAGATGAGGGGATGGTTCAAACAGAATTATATTCTAATGATGAAATCAGAAAATTTAAACAAAATAATTTTGCAAATATAATATACGAAATTTGTGATGGAGAGTTTGAAAGACAGATTCATACAATCGCAGGTTCATATTGCGATACAATAAAATTAAATCATTATATTATCATTACTATGAATTATAATATTGATGTAATTACAAAATGGGAGCCGACAGTAGAAGTAATCTCGATAGAAGGGAATGTATAGTATTTATATATGCTAATCCCGCCCCACCCCCTCTGGTCAGGCTACTATAGCCCCCCGGCAGCGGGAATGCAGGAATCCTCCCTTTCATCCCCGCCGCTGGAAGCAGAAATCCCATTCTATAATCCAAGCTCGTTTTTAATCTCTTTGATTTCTCCCACAAGCTGATCATAGCTTTTTTGACTTAATAGTTCCGGTGAATCCAATGCTACATGCCATTCATATTTATGATCCTTGCCAGCCCACTTAAACGCAACGGTCATATGTGCTTCACCCGTCCATATATCATTGCCTGGTCTTGGGAAAAACTGAACGTTATAGGATACATCCATCTTTTTGGCTGCCAGATCACGCACGAAGTTCTCAATCGGAATCATTGCCGTATTCAATGCATGATATCCGGGTGTCAGGTTATCTGCTGTATCGCTTCCTCCCATGGAGTGGGCAATACGGTGCAGATGTTCACTGTTAACGATCCCTGTACGCTCATATGCGCTGCCGTCCATAACGGTATTCAGGGATGCACGCTTACTGATATCGGTAAGGCTTTTATGACGAATGACAGCTTCCGAAGTATACTGTTCAGGCGGCTGATATGGGCTGGCACCATGATCAATGACAGCATCGGCTCCGCCACTGTCCAGAGTACGTCCCATGGTTCCGCTTCCGCTGAATCTGCGCTTTATAATGCGAAAGGATTTTCCGGCAGGAATGATAACTGCATTGTGATTTTGGATTCGAGGCTGCAGGCCTTCTTCCATCTGTTTAAGATAAGAGGCGGCAACCACATCGTCAATCTTCCAGCCATGATTATTACATATACGCCCGATTGCGTTGATCCTGTTACGATTAACGGAAGCATCGTCACTTTTTCTGAAAGCGGTTTTTTGCGGTTTTTTAATTCCGGCAGAAGACGTACTGCTTTTTGCTTTTCTGCTTCCGTGAAGCCTGCGTCCCATTTGCACGATATCAAAAACGGGCCCTGCGCTATGATTGTTCTGGCGTACACGTTGCGTGCATCCGACTGGTGTTTCATATCCGTTTTTTTGAATCCGTTCTCGTTCTCCAAACATTGAGATCCTCCTCTACTGTATTTTAAAAGTCCGTTATCATTTAAAATGCAATCCTATAATTATATTTTAATGATATAAATCATTTATGTAAAGAGAAAAGTGACTGATATTAAACAAATCATTATATCTATACAAGGAAGGACGGAAAATCGTAAGGAATGGAAACAGAATTCTCATTGACGGTATTTTGCTACCTATTATACAATAATTTGTACAGGCAGATAGTTTACGAAAGAGAGGGTGGATAGCAGTGGCAGAAGAAACAAAGAAATATAGTGCGTTTATCAGCTACAAGCATGGAGATCTGGATACATTTGTGGCAGAGAATCTTCATAAGGCGATCGAGACATTTAAGGTTCCCAGGAATATTCAGAAGGCAACCGGAAAGAAGGCGATCGAGCGGGTGTTCCGTGACAAGGATGAACTTCCGATCTCCAGCAATTTATCAGATAATATCAGTCAGGCATTACAGAATTCCGAGTATCTGATCGTAATCTGTTCTCCCCGGACTCCGGAATCATACTGGGTGCAGAAGGAGATAGAGACATTTATTGAAATGCATGACAGAGATCATGTGCTGGCAGTTTTGATCGAGGGAGAACCGGAGGAGGCGTTTCCGGAACGATTACGCTATGCAGAAACGGTTCAGACACTGCCGGATGGTACACAGCAGGTGGAGCGTATACCGGTGGAACCTTTGGCAGCAGACCTGCGTGCAAACGGAAAACCAGAGGTGAAGAAGCTGTTAAGGACCGAGATCCTTCGTATCATGGCACCGCTGCTTGGCTGCGGTTATGATGATCTGCGTCAGCGTCACAGAGAACGAAAGATGCATCGTATCATCGGGATCAGTGCAGGTCTGTCAGTCTGCTTTCTGGCATTCGGTCTGTACAGCCTTTATAATACCATGCAGATCAACCGCCAGTACCGGATCAAGCAGATCAATCAGTCAAGATATCTGGCGGAGACCTCCCAGCGTCTGTTAAATGAGGGCAACCGGGAGCTGGCGGTCAGGATTGCCATGGAAGCGCTGCCGGAATACGAGGGAGCAGATGACCGTCCATATGTTGCAGAGGCAGAATATGCATTAAGCGAGGCCCTGGGTGTCTATGCAGACGGATATTCATTCCGGGCTGAACGACAACTGGTATGTGATGCCGGCCTGGAGGAGATGGTGCTTTCACCGGATCAGAGCCTGCTGGCCGCCAGAGACAGTATGCAGAATATTTATGTATGGCGGGTGGAAGATTTTGAACTGCTCAACCGGTTTCAGCCGGAATTTGCAGAGGCCTTTGAAGCAGTTCCATTGCAGGGAATTAATTTTAATGCGAATAATCAGCTGGTCAGTATATCGGATAACGGAATGGAATGCCGGGATGTTCAGACCGGGGATATCATATGGGAAACAGAAGGCAGTTCTCCCCGCACGATTCAGTTTAACCGCAGGCAGAGTCTGCTACTGGTAGACTGGGGAGAAGAGCTGCAGGTATTTGACACGGCAACAGGTCAGATGACAGCCAGAACCAATGCGTATACAACGCAGGTACATGTTGCTTTCAGTCCGGATGATCGTTATGTAGCATATTCAACCGATCTGGAAGGAAAAAATACCTGTGTGATCTGGGATATGAACAGCGGATCTGTCAATCTGATCCAAAATGAAGCCTGGGAAAACCGGACTGTTTCCAGTATTGTGTTTGCAGGTAAGGAAAATGTGATCATTTCATGTTCCGGTCTGCTGGCGGAGTCGGCATTAACCGTAGCCGGCAATATGACGATGTATCGTGCGGAGACATTAGAACCGGTCTGGAGTAATGAGAATTACGCACATCATATGAAGTGCTATTATAAAGGAGATGATACGGAATTCAATGATCCGATCCTTGTAGATATATCCGGTACGGATGTCCGCAGAGTGGATGGAGCCACCGGAGCAATAGACGCGATCAGTCAGGCATTCTATGTGGAATATGTAAGACCGATCACAGAAAGCTCATACTTTGTGGTCGGCGAGGATGGAGAGACCGGACTTCTGGATCAGAATTCCGGATTTGTAACCCTGGGAACGGTTGCAGGAGCATCCAATATGGAGGAATGTATTTCATTGGGGAATACCCTGCTGTATCGAAACAGGAGAGATAATAAGATCATGGTAGCCAGCCGGCTTATGGGGACGAACTTTCAGCAGTGCCAGGAGGAGAATTTCTCCAGTAAGTCCGGTGTATGTACGGATGATGGTTCCTATATGGTGATTGAGGGAAGCGACGGGCTGCGCATTCTTTCTCTGGACACATACGAGGTAGTAAAAGAGATTCCATTATCGGCAGGACGGTACAACTCCTTCCGGCTTTATCAGGATACCAGTCAATTAGTATATTTTGATCAGGACAGTGGACTGTATCGTTATGATCTGGATTCCGGGACAGAATCGGAACGTCTGGATCTGACAGAGAAATGGGTCTCGTCGGTTGTCTTTTCTCAGGATGGAAGCTGGTTTGTCATGGTGGAAGACGAAGATGTCTGTGTTTATGATACGAATGACTTTACTCAATGCAGGAAACTGGAGGACATCCATATGGATCAGGTAGTCATTGACAATGATGGAAGGTATCTGGCGGGCAGGAAAGAGGATGGTACCCTTGGAATCTATGAGCTGGCTTCCGGCAATGAAATAGAACTGGATATGGGGCCTGTTGGAATATCAGAGTTAAAGACAGCAGATGAGATCGTGATAGCCGCAGCACACACCAGGCCCTGGCTGGCAGTCAGTGGAGCAGATCAGCAGATATATGTGATTGATATGCAATCCGCAAGAACCCTCTGTCAGCTTGATATATCCCGTGCAGATCAGAGCTTTCTTGAATTTACGCTGGATGACAGTATGCTCATGATAGCGGATGTGGACAGTGCGATTTCCTTTTGTGATCTGCAGGACTTTGTAATTACAAAGCAGGTTCCCCTGGAAAACAACCAGATTCAGGGCGTTCGTTATCTGCCGGAACAGGAGCTTTGTATTCTGGAAGTATCCGGAGAAGCCTATCTATTAACAACTAAGGACAATGCATATACCAGGATTGCCGGTGTATCGAACTTTCTGGCGATGGACGGGAAAACGGACCGGATCTACATTGACAGCTTTCGAAACGGATTTGGATACTTTCAATATCAGCCGCTGGATGCCCTGCTCACCCAGGGAAGAGACCTGGTAAAGGAGGAAGGCTTATCCGAATTGGAAAAAAGAACCTATAATGTAGAATAAAAATATAAATTTCTTCTTAATTTTCGTAGAATTGCTATATAATTGCAAGGGTCTGTGCTATCATATCTATGATAACACAGACCTTTTTGTATGGCAGAGACGGCTATGCAAAAAAGGGACAGGAACAGAAGGAAAGGCGGGCAGGGAACCATGAAGTTCATGCATATAGCGGACGTACATTTGGGCGTGGTGCCGGATAAGGGAAAGCCCTGGTCAGAGCAGCGTTCCCGGGAGATAAAGGATACATTTCAGCGGGTGCTGGATATTGCCGGGAAGGAGCAGATCGATCTGCTGCTGATCGCCGGGGATCTATTTCATTTTCCTCCCACGATAGCAATGCTGAAAGAGCTGGATTCCCGCCTGGAAGAATTAGAAGGGGTTACGACGATCATAATCGCAGGCAATCATGACTATCGGGCTGCCGGATCGCCGATCGACCGTTATGAGTTTCAATCCGATACAGTTGTGTTACGGTCCGGCAGGGCGGAGCAGATCGTGCTGGAGGATCTGGAGACCTGTGTGACCGGGATCAGCTATGACCGGAAGGAGATCAGAGAGGGAATCTATGACAGTCTCACCCCGGCGCTGCCGGAGGAGGAATATCACAAGGATTATCTGCAGATATTACTGGCCCATGGCGGTGATGCGATGCATGCTCCGATGAACCGGGATCAGCTCATGCATTCCGGCTTTGACTATATTGCACTGGGGCATATTCACAAACCGGAGATCATAGCACCGGATCTCATGATCAATGCAGGTTCTCTGGAGCCGATTGATTATACGGATACCGGAGCCAGGGGATATGTATGGGGCGAGGCATGGAAACAGGAAGGAAGATGGCAGGTACACACCCAGTGGAAGGAGATCAGTTGTCGTCAGTACATGGATCTGGTAGTAGAGGTTCAGCCGGAGCTGACAAACTATATGCTGCAGCGCCGGGTACAGGAGCAGATCGATGCATCGGGTGCCGGACATATCTATCGGGTTATGTTAGAAGGCTGCCGCAGCTCCTTGTTTCAGGCGGACTTAAATGGTCTGATGAATCTTTATTATATTTATGAGATCGTAGATCACACGCATGAGGCTTATGATCTGGAGCAGCTCCAGGCAGAGAATCCGGATAATCTGTTAGGAAGATTTATACAGGCCTTTGACGGGCAGGAGGATGAGCTTCACCGGAAAGCGCTGGAATATGGAGTCAAGGCATTATTGCGCTGCCGGGAATATGAGCGTTGATATATAAGGCTGAGCAGGATATCGGAATGGAATGAGGAAGCGGAATGTATATTAAGAAGTTAATATTACAGCACTTTGGAAAATATCATAAACAGGAGATGGAGCTGCACAAGGGCATTAACCTGATCTATGGGCCCAATGAGGCCGGGAAGACAACCGTCAAGGATTTTGTGATCGGGATGTTCTACGGGATTGAGCGGCAGCGGGGAATTGCCGCGCGTACAGATGAATACATCCGCCGGGAACCATTGGAGGGGGGAGATTATTCCGGCTCCATGGAACTGGAGCAGGAGGGAAAGGTATATCTGATCGACCGGATCTTCCGGAAGGATCAGAGATCAGTCCGGGTCTTTCAACAGGAAACCGGGCGGGAAATATCCCTGGGAGACAGCCAGTCCTTACAGGGGATACTGGTGGATATGGACAGGAATGGTTATATTAATACGCTGTGCATTTCCAGCCACGGTGCCGCCTACAAGCAGGAGCTGCAGGAGGAATTCCGGCAGTATCTGATGAATGTCAGTACGACCAGAACCAGTAATCTGAATCTGAAGGATGCCTACAGCTATCTGAATAATCAGAAGAAGCAGTTGAACCGGAAGGGGATGGACAATGAATTACAGAGTCTGAGCCGGAAGATCACGGATATCCATCTGGAAGAAGAGCTGGAGGCAATCGGGAAGGAGCGGGAGCAATTAGAAGAACAGCTTCTCCGGATATCGGGACAGACACAGCCGTCAGACCGGCAGGAACCGGAAGAAGATGAGGAGAAAAAAAAGCCATTCCTTTTACGTATGAGCAAAGAGGAAAAGGAATATCTGGATCCTCAATTAAAACAGATCATAGGTTTTATTAAGATACTGCTTATCTTCGGGATATTCGCACTGGTGCTGTTACTGGTATCGCTGCTTCCGGTTTCTTTGTATTACAAGGGATGGCTCAGCGTGATCCTGCTGGTGGTCACGGCATACCTTTGGATAAGAAAACGGTTAAAAAGGAAGGATAATAAGAAAAAAAGTGCAGGGCAGACCAGGGAGACAGTATCTGCAGACATAAGGCAGGGAGCCGGACAGAAAGAAAAGGAAGCGCAGAGTGCAGCTCCGGTGCTGGATTACAGCAGACAGCTGGCAGACCTGCAGGTGCGGGAGAATGATCTGCTGAAAGAAAATGCAAGGATGCAGGAGCTGGAAGCCCGATATAGAGAGCTTAAGAAGCGGATCAGGGAGGCTGAGGAGGAGACAGCCGCCATTGAACTGGCATATACGACTATTCAGGAGCTTGCAGGCAATATCTACGATCAGTATGGTGCAGGAATCAATAAGCAGGTATCGGACATGGTAAGCCGTATAACAGGTGGACAGTATATGGATGTCATTCTGGATGAACAGTTGAACATTAAGGTAAGAAAGAACCAGCAGTATCTTGGCACAGAATTCTTAAGCACCGGTACGCTGGAACAGATTTATCTGGCTGTGCGGCTGTCGGTTGCAGCACAGATGAGCCAGGCAGGTATGCCATTGATGCTGGATGATATCTTTGGTTCCTATGATGATGCCCGCTTAGAGGCAGTATTGATGTGTCTGGCAGAGTATCCGGCGGAGCAGGTGATCCTGTTTACCGCCAATGACCGTCTGGCAGATGTACTCGACCGGACGGATATGGAATATACCTTCATTGAAGTATGATTGATTATAAATATCAGAAATGCCCTTACGTCGGCTCGACGACGTAAGGGCATTTCTGGTTAGTATAATAGAAGCTGTTAATAATTCTCAGCACTTATTTCAAAGAAGCTTTGCGGATGGTTACAGGTCGGACATACCTCTGGTGCCTTGGTTCCCACAACAATATGTCCGCAGTTCCGGCATTCCCATACCTTCACTTCACTTTTTTCAAATACGGAAGCAGTTTCTATATTTCTTAAAAGTGCGCGGTACCGTTCTTCATGATGCTTTTCGATCGCGGCAACCAGTCGGAACTTCTCTGCCAGTTCCTGGAAGCCCTCTTCTTCTGCTGTCTTTGCAAATGCTTCATACATGTCGGTCCATTCATAATTCTCACCGTCTGCGGCGGCCTCCAGGTTGGCTTTTGTATCACCGATCCCCTGCAGTTCCTTTAACCACATTTTTGCATGTTCCTTCTCATTCTCTGCTGTCTTTAAGAACATGGCAGAAATCTGCTCATATCCTTCCTTTTTTGCCGTGGAAGCGAAATAGGTATACTTATTTCTTGCCTGAGATTCGCCTGCAAAAGCGGCCAGCAGATTCTTCTCCGTCCGGGTACCTGCATACTTGTTATCCATAGTGTTTCTCTCCTTTTTCTGTTGTTTTATTGCTTATGTATTTATAAGCAAGTATTGTATATATAGTACGATTTCTGGAAAGAATTGGCAAGCGTTTCTTTTTTTGCTGTTGTGGTAGCAGATCAGCTTCCGGTCAGAAGCCTCTCATATATGCTCCGGTCTGTATCCTTGAATACATTGAAGATCACCCGTTCCATACAGTCGCCTCCATGGGCGTTCAAAACATCCGTTACAGTCTTCACTGCAATTTCTGCTGCGGTATCATTAGGAAAGTGAAATTCGCCGGTTGAAATACAGCAAAAAGCAATGGATCTGATATGATGTTCAATACAACAGGTCAGGGCAGCTTCATAACAGCTTCTTAAGTCCCGGCAGAGAGCCGGAGTTAATCCCTCATATACAATCGGCCCGACAGTATGGATCACGTAATCGCAGGGCAGGTTATAGCTTCTGGTCAGCGTGGCGGTTCCTACCGGCTCCTCATATGGTATACCATGCTGCTGCCGCTGCTTCATGATCTGATCGCATTCGAGGCGAAGCTGAATACCGGCAGCACTGTGAATGGCATTGTCAATGCAGCGGTGACAGGGTACAAAGCATCCCAGCATCCGGGAATTGGCAGCGTTTACGATCGCTCCCGCCTTTAGTCTGGTAATATCACCCTGCCAGAGTGATATCCTGTCCGCAAAGGGTAACGTGCTGCCATATTGCTGCTGGGCCGTCGGTATGTCTGCCAGACTGACAATTCCCTCTTTCATAAGCGTCTCCTGCAGATAATCATCCTGCAGGTGCAGTAGCTCCTCAGCTGCCTGCCTGGGCATACGGATATTCATAAGAGAACGGATCAGCGTCCTTTGCTCTGTGTCCGTCTCCGGAATCATTATATTGCTATGATCGGAATCAGCGACCAGCTGCTCCAGCAGCAGGGTTGTCTTAGTGTGTTCCTTCATGGTATCCCTCCTTTAACAGGTTTATCACAGCATTGATATTCTTCACGGATGCATATTGCCCGGGCATTCAGTGTATCCGGCACACAGGCTTCATTCACATGATGACAAAACCTTCTTCATTTCTCCAAGGTTTTGCCGTTCCGTCTGAAATCCGGCAACCTGAGGCAGTCCTCCATAAATTATATAATCGTTCCATGCATCCTCATATTCTCCATTGCAAGCAGAATAGAATTCTGCAAAAGAAAGAGGGTAAACCCTGATTTCATCTCCCCTGCCGCGAAACTCTGTTACAATGTCACTGGACAGAAATCTGGAATTGCTGCCTGTCACATAGATGTCAATGTTACTTATACGGAGCAGGCTGTTCAGTACCTCTTCAAATCGGGGCATAAATTGTATTTCATCTAAAAGTAGATAATATTTTTCATCGTCTTTTATTGCAGTTTTCACGTACTGATAACATATTTTGGGATCTCGTAATTCTTCATTTAAACATATCGACTGTTCCTCAATCCCCTTAGGACAGACAGTCTTCGTTCCATGGAAGAGGACGGTATCGTCATAAGAACGGTATACCCGGAGGTTCCGTCCCGGGTGGAGTATGCGCTGAGTGAACTGGGGCAATCGATGCGTCCGATCCTGAATGCAATGTATGAGTGGGGAGAGGATTATAAAAAGCGAAGTTAATCCTCCACATATTGATAAAAATTGTATTCTGTAATTCCGTCAGCGGCAGTAAATTTGTTCGCCACGAATCGTTTCCATTCGCTGAGTATTTCTTCACTGATCTCGTCCTCTCCGGTACAGAGGACTTCCCCTCCTGAAGAACGATACGAAAAGGTATCAGTCATAAAGCTGCGGTCAGCGAACATCACCAGTCCTTCCGAATCAGACAGGATATCCTGTCCGATGATGAGACGGGAATCATATTCCAGGCCAAGGAGGTTGGATACGGTCGGCAGGATATCGATGCTGCTGCAGACCTTGTCAATCCTGACCGGCTCCTCCATGGAACCGGACCAGATGATCAGAGAACTTTTATACGCCTCGAAGGTATCCTCTAATTCATATCCGGCAAGCTCATCCAGGACATCCATATTGTTATATGGAACATGATCTCCCGCAAGAACGATCAAAGTATTATCATATTGTCCATTTTCCTTTAATTCGTCGATCAGCTCAGACATCGCCAGCTCCAGCTCGTACTGGCAGGCAAGATATGCTCTGGTAGTTTCACTGTAAGGTAAATTTTCCGTTATATCCATATGCTTATAACTCATGGCATTCTCTGAGAAGTTATAGATCACATGGCCGCTGACAGTCAGATAGTACAGATGGTAAGGCTCCTCTTTGCTATAGGTGTCAAAGGTATCCTGGATCATGACCAGATCCGATTGCGGCCAGATGGCATTTTCATACTGGTTGAGCTGTGGTTCCAGGCCGGAACCGTTGGCAATAAAGGTATAGCCCAGTGCCGGATGAGAGATGTTCCGGTCGTAATAGGTATTTGTATTATTGTGAAAGGCATAGGTATGATAGCCCAGACCCTTTAACTGATTCCCCGTGGAAAACGCAAAGGAATTACCGCTTTGCGCGGCATGGCTGAGACTCAGATAACCGCCGTTCTTCGGCATACTGCCCATGAGATTTGCATATTCTCCGCCCAGCGTAGAACCATACCAGAGAGGAGAGTAATAATTCTCAAAGACAAAGCCCTCCTCTGCCATCATGGACAGCGTAGGATATAGATCCGAATTCAGAGCATAGCCGGAAAAGCCTTCTGCAGTGATCCAGATCACATTATAATTCTGAAACATACCGGTATATTCATTCTTGTTCGTAGGCGTAAGACTGGAAAAATAGTCACATAGGGATGATACCCCTTCACTGTCGGACTCTGCTGCAATTTGTGCAAAGTCAATGTCCATACAGTTAGGGCCGGAAGCCGTCCGGTTGTCTTCTGTTGAAGGCTTATGATCATCTTCTGCCGTAGGATCTTTCGTAGAATCACTGATATCTGACAGACTGGTACTTGTCTGTGCAGAGTTCTTCCCTGTTGCCGGATCCGTACTGCCCTGGATCAGATACAGGCCATTATCCCGGCCCAGACTGTCAGCAATTCCTTCCCGAAGGTCAATTGCCAGAGCCTCACATACGCCCAGACGTTCCACCGTCATATCTACAGATGTATAATACTGATACATTTCGTATGCATTATATGGCCGGCTGTCCTGAATACTCAGGAGAAATATGCTGATGCCATATCCTCCGATAGCAGCGGCAGTAAGAAATAGGGTATTGCGCCAGGTTCTTCGCCGGAAGTCGAACACCTTCCATACCAGAAAAGGAACTATAATAACCGGAAGAACAAGAAGCAACATCATTCCCGCGTGCTGCTTTATGTTCAGCAGGATCGTATCAAAGTTGTCCATAGCCTGACTGCTGTACTGCAGGGTACCCCAGAAGGATATGTAATTATTAAATACTGCATGATACAGAAACTGAATAATGAAGATCAGCGCCAGGAGACAGGTGATGATCACAGCCAGACTACGGTTGACCGGCTGGGGAAAGAGATTGGTAACAATACTGAGAAAGCATCCTGCTATGATAGAAAATAAAACGGTATTTGCCAGATAGCCGTCTGTCATACCAAAGTGATAGCCATGGAATATAAGCTCATAATACAGCACGATCAATATAAAAAGGATCGTGGAGTTAAATGGTATTTGGTTGATTCGTTCGATTATTTTCATTGTCAATCCCTTTTTTGACTCTTGTTTCTGCTATTAGTTCCATTATAAAAACATTTGTCGAATGAAGTCAATTCATAAATGACAGAAAGTGCCAGGATACGGCATATTCAATTTAAATTTCAAAAACAGCACGGAAAACAAATGATATCTGTCTTCCGTGCTGTTTGAATATATGCTGGCAGATTTTAATTAATCACCATAATTCTCAGCAATCGTATGGCTGATCTTATATTCCTGAATCCGTTTCTGAATCCGTTCTGTCTGATCCAGGATATCACTGATGGATGCATCGTGATTCAGATGATCGATGAGCAGTGCAACATACTTACTCAGATCTGCAGAAGCATACCACTCTCTGGATAACAGCTCCGGTGTCTGATAGGTAAGATTCGTTGTGATCACCTTTTGTATGATCCCATCCTGATAACAACGGTCAAATACCTCCAGCCCGCTGGTAAATAACCCGAATGTACTCATGCAGAACACACGATTTGCTTTCCGGTCCTTCAGCTGTCTGGCTACATCTAACATGCTTTCGCCCGAGGAAATCATATCATCAATAATGATAACATCCTTTCCGTCTACGGAATCTCCCAGAAATTCATGAGCAACGATCGGATTCCGTCCGTTTATAACCTTGGTATAATCCCTTCGTTTATAGAACATGCCCACATCTACGCCCAGCATATTTGCCAGATAGATGGCCCGGTGCATAGCTCCCTCATCCGGGGAGATCACCATCATATGATCCTTATCAATTTCCAGATCCGGAGTCGAACGCAGCAGGCTCTTTACAAACTGATAGGTAGGACGGATATTTTCAAAACCATGGAGGGGAATCGCATTCTGTACACGCGGATCGTGTGCATCAAACGTGATGATATTGTCAACACCCAGCCCGGTCAGTTCCTGAAGCATTAAGGCACAATCCAGGGATTCTCTGGCGCTTCTTTTGTGCTGACGGCTTTCATATAAGAAAGGCATGATCACCGTAATCTTACGGGACTTACCCGTGGATGCCGCGATCACACGCTTCAGATCCTGATAGTGGTCGTCCGGAGACATGGGAGAAGGTTTGCCGCAAATGGTATATTCCAGACTGTGGTTCAATACATCGACCAGGATATAAAGATCTGTACCCCGGACAGATTCCCGGATTACGCCTTTGGCTTCACCGGAACCAAATCTCGGACAGGAGCTGTCGATCAGATAGGAATCCCGCTCGTAACCATGGAAAGCTATGGTAGATTTGTGTTCATTTTGACGGGCGGCTCTCCATTTTACAAGGTAGTTATCTACCTTGTTGCCAAGCTCCGTACAGCTTTCCAGGGCAATGATACCCAGCCGGCCTACCGGTATGGTTTCTAATTTGCTATCATCAGGCATGATATGTTTCCTCCGTTGGTTAAAGAATGATTAGGTTTGCATATGTAAAGGGCAAAAAGACCCGTTGCATTTATAACATTGTTTTATTATCCCCGTCAAGTGCAATTTTATGATTGCTGCCATTTCTTCCGTCGTGCAAAGCGGATATCTTCTCCATATATGGTATAGATCAGATAGCTGTCGCAGATGCGGGAAAAAATACGTTCACTGTAATGCCCCCGAATCTCTGCCAGTGACAGATTAGTAGAAATGATCGTTGGTTTACGACGTAACAGACGGTCGTTGATCAGGCTGTACAGACAGGAAACCGTAAAGCTGCTCGTCAATTCTGTTCCCAGATCATCAATGAGCAGAAAGTCACATTCCCCGGTAGCATGATAGAAATCCCGGCTTCCCGGAAGCTGGTTTTTATTCAGGATCACGTCGCTGAACCTGTCAAACAGACTGCCGGCCGAGGTATATAAGAGCGCATAGCCCTTGTCCAGCAGTTCCTTGGCAACACAGTTAGACAGAAAGGTCTTCCCGACCCCGGTATTCCCCTGAAAGAGGATATTCCCTTTCTGGTTCACATCACCCTGAAGATATGCATCAACACCATTGATATATTGCATAAGAGACTGTCGGATATTTTCAATATTATTTCTTGGGGATAATTCATGAATTCCATCCGGTTGATCACTGTAAAAATCAGAACGGAAGACTGAAAAATTTTCCTGAGACAGATTTTGTTCCAGCTGCGAATTCTGGTATTGGCGTTTTACTACCCGCTGGCGGTAGCATTCACATGCTTTATTGTTAATGTAACCGGTATCCTTGCATTTGTCACAGGTATAGATTGGAGACAGATAATCTGCAGGATAACCTGCGTTTGCCAGGATCCGGTATTTCTCTTGGATCAGGATTCCGGTCTGGGTCGTTAACTGTTCTTTGTCAACGGGTTCCTCGTGAAGAGAAGCAAGCGCAGCATCAATATTTATATCCCGGATCCGGGCATCAATATCGGCGATCTCTGGTACCTGCTCGCGAACCTCGTGGATCCGGGCGTTTAATAATTGTTGGTTGCGGAAACGAATTTGTTCATATTCCTGCATGATTTCCTTCTTATAAGAAGCTTCTGATGGCATTACTATTCTCCTTGTGACAATTACTCTGTCATTTTTTGGACTTCTTTGATAAAGAAGTTTTCCAATTCCTGATTGTCGTATTCCCGTTGTTCAAAGTCGTGGAAGGACAGGGGCGATGTCTTTTGAACAGTCTGCCTTCCGGAACCTTTCTTCTGGGCGGCATGCTGCTGATCCAGACGCTGAATGTCTTCCAGATTCTTAACCCGGCTTTCGTGCCAGTTTGTAAGAATCCCATTAATATAACGGAAGTTGATTTTATTATCTGCACTTGCGCGCTGACAGGCTTCAATTATGATATCCTGCTGAAAAGCATAGTCATTTTTCCAGGTATTAATATAACGCAGCTCTGTTGGAGTTAAAACCCTGGAAAGGCCAAGCTCCTTGGTAATGGCAGAGTTCAACGCATGATATGCGGCCATTTCCTGTTTTGCCTGCTCTGCAGTCCGGATTTCTCTCGAGTACCAGTCAATGGCTACTTTTTCCATATAACGATTGGAGGTATGCTCCAGAGAGGCACAATATTCAATCAGATATTCCAGCAGTTCAGCCGGAAAATGAAGCTGTTCATATATATATAACAAAGTCTGATATTCTGCCGGTGTAGGAGTATGTCCACAGTACATTTCAAACTGGTACAGAATATTTTCCATCTCCTGATCCTTTTCAAGCCGATTTAATTGTGCCGGAGAATAGGTTTTCTTAACCGGAATTTCGTTATCAGGTTCCTCTGCCACCTGTGGTGCCGGTTTTCGAGGCTGCCGGGTCTGAACGATCGGATATATCCGGGAGACAGATTCAGTCCGGTTCAAGAGATTCAGACCGGAATTCACATCCGGCTCTTCCGGCTGCTCCGGCGGAGTCAGGTGCATAACAGTAATTCCCAGTAATTCATTCTTCTGATTGTATTCCAGACGAAGAATGTTACGATCCACCCAATAGCGGATCGCACGACATATGTCCTTTTGTGTGCATTGAAAATGATCTGCAATATCCTGAATGCTGATGGAATGGCCTGCTTCTAACAGACGTACCATATAAAGGTAAATCTTAACAAACTCTCCATTTGCCTGTGTCATGTGATAATCAATGAAAAAGTTGGAAATTGAGGAAAAGGTTTCTCCATTCTCAGATGTAATTGTTATGGTCTTCAACCTCAGTTCCCCCCCTCAAAGAAAAAATGATTTGTAACAAGCCATGCGACCGGATAGTACCCCAAAGTATGCAAGCATCGGTTTGTGTGCTGTATGTTCTTGCCTGGCAAGCCATGCGCACCTCGTGAAACTGCGTTCCACTCGGTGTCGGGCATACGCCCTATAAGACCGGATAGTACCAGCCAAAAGTATGCAAGCATCCTTTTGACTGCTGCTATCCGTTCTTGCATGGCTTGATGTAAACGCATTATATAATACAGATTTTGAATTGTAAATAGAACAGGTTTTCGGGGGGCTGGGGAGGGATAAAAAGTGAAAAGAGTGGATAATGTGGATAATTTCGGCAAGGGTACATTTTGTTGAAATATTGGATAGAAAATGCCCACAATTTCTCTTTTTAGAAGTGGAAGGAGAAATTGTGGACAATGTGAATAACTATTTTTTTAAGAGGTTTTCGCCAATGTTTACAACATCTCCTGCACCCATAGTTATTAACAAATCATTTTTTTTGCAATTTTTTTTCAGATAGTCCTCCGCCTCCTGGAAGGTCGGGAGATAGATAACATCTGCATGGTACTTATTTTCAAGCAATTCAGCAATATTCTGAGAGGATACCATGCCGGTATCCTTTTCCCGGGCAGCATAGATTTTGGTCAGAACTATATGGTCAGCTGTATGAAGGGCCTCTGCAAACTCCGGCAGTAAGGCTTTGGTCCGGGTATAGGTATGTGGTTGAAACACACACCAGAGTTCATTATGCTCCATTCGCTTTGCAGCAGAAAGTGTTGCCTGGATCTCTGTTGGATGATGGGCATAATCGTCAACGATCGTTACACCGTTAGCGACTCCCTTCATCTCAAATCGACGCCTGGTTCCGCCGAAACCTTCCAATCCCTGACGAATATCCGCCATTTCCATATGTAAAGTATCTGCAGTCGCAATCGCAGCCAGTGAATTCACAACATTATGGATTCCATTAACATGAAGAGTAATCCTCGTAACCGGTTTATTATCAATCTTAAGCGTATAGCTGGCGCAGCCAAGTGCATCATATTCAATATCAGCTGCACTGTATTTGCAGTCCTCAGAAAGGCCAAAGGTGCATATATTGCAATTCAGATCTTCTATTATAATAGGTAGACAATCCATTTCTCCGTTGATAACCAGGGTGCCATTGTCAGGAAGCTTCCGGGCAAAGGTGCGGAAAGACTGGATGATCTCATCAATTCCACTGAAAAAGTCCAGATGATCTGCATCCACATTTAGTATGATACTGATCCAGGGAGAAAAGGCATGGAAACTGTTTGTGTATTCGCAGGCTTCTGTAACAAAATATTGGGATCTGCCTACACGGATGTTACCGCCGATCGCATCCAGCATACCGCCAATAGATATAGTCGGATCTGCCTGCGCCGCAAGGAATACATGTGAAAGCATGGAAGTAGTCGTAGTCTTGCCGTGGGTTCCGCTGACAGCGACGGAATACTTATAATTAGACATGATCTGACCCAGCAGTTGTGCTCTGGTCAGAATCGGTTTTCCGCTGGCGAGTGCCGCCTTGTATTCCGGATTATCCGGGTGGATCGCTGCTGTATATACGATTAAGTCAATATCCTCTGTAATATTTTCCGCCTGCTGTCCGATCCGGATCGTCGCACCCAGGTTCTTTAAAAGAGAAGTAATATCTGATTCCTTTGAATCGGAACCGCTGACCGTAAATCCCTCCTGCAGCAGTATTTCTGCCAGACCGCTCATACTGATTCCGCCAATTCCGATAAAATGCACATGAATTGGCTGGTTGAACTCTATCTTATACATGTTAATCCTTCCATTCTGTTTTTAATATTATATGGCTTATTGTTACCAAACGGTGCAAAAGCAGCTTTTGATGACCGGTGTGTGCATGACGCACTTCCTTATATATAAGACATAATGTGAAAATATTATAGTATAGCAGGGAAATATCGTCAATACAAAGTATTTCCGGCCTCTGTTCAGGATGGGTTTAAATGCAATATTTATTACTTCAGCAGTTTTCACAGAAGCAGGTTGATAAGGCGCGGTCTTGTGTTATAATTATCCCATAAATCCGAAATAGGGTTGTTATGAAAACTTTGATATTGAATGGTTCTCTAAGAATAGATGGTGATACGAGCAGACTTCAAACATATTTTTGTGCTAGATTTTTTAGGAATGAAGAACCTATTGCAATATCTAAGAAAGGAGCAGTTATATTAGTTGGAGGTGGTGACGATCATATAGACAAAGCATACAGTACAGCATGTACGCTTTTACATATTCCGCCGGAACTTACACCACAGCAAACCTCTGCTATTTACACATCTGAAGCTGATGTGCTGAATATGGCATTATTTGGTATGACAGCTAAACAATGGCGGGATAAGAACCCGGATAGAAAAGGCAATATCAGGGATTATGCGAGTATAAATGAATTGATATGCCTGCCCAATATGGAAAACATCAATGCAGTCCTGATTGAAGATGGGCTGAACCAGAAAGAACGCTTAATAAAACTCAATAAAATTGCAATACATCAGATGTTAATTTTGGAAGAACAGACTACAAGGATTTTGAAGTGATTTAATTCCCCCGAATTCGGGGGAATTAAAATTACCACGGTTCAAGACTTTCTTCCGCATCCACCCACATCTGCATATTTCCTTCAAGATACAATCTTGCGTATTCAAGCGGTTCATCTATTGCCAAAGCATTTAAGGCAAATTCAGAGCAGGGAGTAGTTTTCAAACTTTCTTCTGCTTTGTTGGGGTCTATCCGTAAAAGTAGCCTGCATAGGTGTATATGTCAATACTGTTATGGTGGATATTGTATGTGGCATAAATGATATTTATTTTTTATCTGTCCTCTTTTCATTGATTTTTTGAAAGCACAACAATAAATTTGTGCCTAATCCATTGCTCACAAATACAAAGAAAAATGAAACAGTGAAATCCCAGAAGGAATGAATGCAAAGAAGGGGGTACAGGATTGAGACATTTGGTTGATTTGCTAAGCATAAAAAAAGAGGATATTTTTGAAATTTTCTATATTGTAGATAAAATATAAGAAGGAAAATTTAAAGGTTTTTTAATAGAAAGAGCATTGTGCTATTTTTCCCTAATACAAGCATAAGAACTTGTGCAGTACTCCACTGTTCCGATAATTAATGCAATGACGGATATTAATCATCCCTGTGAGATTATTTCAGATATGTATTCATTATCTAAAATCAGAGTAGATTTTACAAAGCACAGAAATAATACAGATTTCTATTGACGAACACCAGTAAACTATGCTATTCTATATCGTGCGACGGAAGAAGGCGTTTTTTTTGTGTGCAAAAACAAGTCACGCAAGAAAGTGCTTGCAAATTTAATAAGAAACGGAGGTGGCAGTTGTGCGCGTAAAAATAACATTGGCATGTGAAGAGTGTAAACAGCGTAATTACAATCTCACAAAGGATAAGAAGACGCATCCGGACCGAATGGAAACCAAAAAGTATTGTAAGTTCTGCAAGGCTCATACAATGCATAAGGAAACTAAGTAAACCCCGATGACCACATAAGGAGTAATTAAATGGGAAGTAAAAACGAGGAAAAAGCAGCGGGCGGCAAGGAAAAGGCAGCCCTGAAGCGCAGCTGGTTCCAGGAATTAAAAGCCGAGTTTCATAAAATCGTCTGGCCGGACAAGAATTCCCTTGTGAAAGAATCCATTGCGGTTATCATTATTGCAATTATCATTGGCTGTATTGTGTCCCTGGTGGATATGGGATTAAGCAAGGGGTTGGAAACATTGATGGCCCTGGTACAGCAGATAGGGTAAAGGTTGGTGATTATATGTCAGAAGCAGATTCAAAAGCAAGATGGTATGTAGTCCATACCTACTCCGGTTATGAGAACAAGGTCAAGGCTGATATTGAGAAGAGTGTGGAGAACCGCGGTCTTGAGGATCAGATCCTTGAGGTTGCCGTTCCGCTTCAGGATGTTGTTGAGGTGAAGAACGGTGCCAAGAAACAGGTTTCTAAGAAGATGTTCCCCGGGTATGTCCTGTTAAACATGATCATGAATGATACCACCTGGTATGTAGTTCGGAATACCAGAGGGGTAACCGGTTTCGTAGGCCCCGGATCCAAGCCGGTCCCGCTTACGGAAGGTGAGATCCGTTCCATGGGTGTGACGACCAAGACACAGGTAGAAATCGACTTAGAGGTTGGCGATGCAATTAAGGTTATTTCCGGTGCGTGGGCAGATGCGGTCGGTGAGATCAAGTCCATCAACATGGCAAAGCAGACCGTAACCATTGATGTTGATATCTTTGGACGTGCCACATCGGTAGAGATCGGCTTCTTAGAGGTAAAGAAGTTAAATTAACAAGTGGGAGGGTATCCCCCGTAAATACCACAATTTATTCAGGAGGTAAGCTATAATGGCTAAAAAAGTAGAAGGTTATATTAAATTACAGATTCCGGCAGGCAAGGCAACTCCAGCTCCACCAGTTGGACCGGCTCTTGGACAGCATGGTGTCAATATCGTTCAGTTTACGAAGGAGTTCAATGCAAGAACTGCAGATCAGGGCGATATGATCATCCCTGTCGTTATTACGGTATACGCAGACAGAAGCTTTAGTTTTATTACTAAGACCCCGCCTGCTGCTGTTTTATTAAAGAAGGCATGCAAGATCAAGTCCGGTTCCGGCGTGCCGAATAAGACAAAGGTTGCAACCATTACACGGGCAGAGGTACAGAAGATCGCAGAGCTGAAGATGCCGGACCTGAATGCAGCAAGCATTGAAGCAGCAACCAGTATGATCGCAGGTACTGCACGTTCCATGGGTATCACCGTTGTTGATTAATTTTTAAGTGGGAGGGTCGCTCCCGATAATACCACAGGAGGTTATTTATTATGAAAAAAGGTAAGAGATATGCAGAAGCTGCCAAGCTGGTAGATAGAATGAGTACCTATGATGCCGAGGAAGCAGTTTCTATTATTAAGAAGTCAGCGAGCGCTAAATTTGATGAGACGATCGAATGTCATATCCGGCTCGGTGTTGACGGACGTCATGCTGATCAGCAGGTTCGTGGTGCAGTCGTACTTCCGCATGGAACCGGTAAGACTGTACGCGTATTAGTATTTGCCAAGGGTGCCAAGCTTGATGAGGCACAGGCGGCAGGTGCAGATTTCGTAGGTGGCGAGGAATTGATCCCGAAGATCCAGAATGATGGCTGGTTGGATTTTGATGTTGTTGTTGCTACACCGGATATGATGGGCGTGGTCGGACGTCTGGGCCGTGTACTCGGACCAAAGGGCTTAATGCCGAATCCAAAGGCCGGTACAGTAACCATGGACGTTACCAAGGCTGTCGCTGATATTAAAGCAGGTAAGATCGAATACCGGTTAGACAAGTCCAATATTATCCATGTGCCAATAGGAAAAGCTTCTTTCTCTGAGGAGCAGTTAGCGGACAACTTCCAGACGTTAATGGATGCCGTGATCAAGGCGAAGCCTTCAGCAGCAAAGGGACAGTATTTAAGAAGCGTAACACTTGCTTCTACTATGGGTCCCGGCGTTAAGCTGAATGTGACCAAGCTTATGTAAGAGCAGGCATCAAAAGAGATATATGAGCAATAAGGTTTCCTGTAAATGCAGGGAACCTTATTTTTTGCCGGACTATTTAAAAAACAGAGAAGTTTAAAAGATTGAATTGCATAACTTCCATTTGCTTGTTATAATTGCTTATATAGTAGGATCTACTAATGAGAAGGTATCGGTTGCAGTAGGAGGTTATAGGAATATGAAATTAAGATTAAAGTTATTAATGTTGGCGGCAATACCAACAGTGGCGATAACAGCGCTGACGATCCTGTTGATCGCAGGACCGTTTGAACTGACGACAGGGGTAATTGCCCTGATCCTGATCCTGGCATTGATCGTAGCCACAGTCGTGACTACATTTCTGGCAATGCGGATCAGTCAGGCGATCACTGCAAGCGTGGATGCGGTAAAGCAGGTATCAGCCGGGAATCTGAATGCTGAGATGGACGACAGAGCGACGAACCGGGGGGATGAGATCGGTGTTCTTGCCCGCTCCGTAGCCGGTTTACGGGATGAGTTAAAATATATGTTTCAGGATATTTCAGAGCATGCGACCTCGCTTCTGGAATCTGCGGAGCAGCTTAACGATACTGCACAGAAGAACCTGGTAACGGTAGATAATGTGGAACGGGCAGTCGGTGAGATTGCGGATGGTGCAACCTCTCAGGCACAGGATGCGCAGAATGCTTCGGAAAGCGTATACTCTATGGGAGAGATGATCGAGGATACGGCAAGAGAGGTTGAGAACCTGAATATGACCGCAGATTATATGCGGCGCTCCAGTACAGAAGCAAGCCAGTCCCTGGTTGAGCTTCGGAATATTAACGATGAAGTGAAGAAGGCGATCGATCTGATCTACGAGCAGACAAACCGTACCAACGAATCTTCACAGAAGATCCGCGAAGCGACCCGCTTGATCAGTTCCATTGCAGAAGAAACCAACCTGTTATCTCTGAATGCAAGTATTGAAGCGGCAAGAGCCGGCGAGCAGGGACGCTCCTTTGCAGTTGTAGCGAACCAGATTCAGAAGCTGGCAGACCAGTCCAATGCTTCTGCCGATGCGATTGATAATATCATTAACGAGCTGATCAATGATTCCAACGAAGCAGTAGGAACCATGGCAAAGGTACGGGAGATCATCAACAGTCAGAGTGAGAATGTAGCGAATACGGAAACGATCGTAAGTCAGGTAATGAGTGGAATTGAGGATTCTATTCGTGGAATCGAGGCGATTGAGAATCGTACGGTAGCCCTGAATGAGGCAAGAGCATCTATCATTGAGGTGGTGCAGGGCCTGTCCGCAGTAGCAGAAGAAAATGCGGCAAGTACGGAAGAAACTTCAGCAGCAACCGCAGAGGTTGCAAACAGTTTTAACGAGGTTACAGAATCTGCCGGCGTTGTAAAGAATGCAGCAGACGAGATCGCAAACTCCATGAGCAACTTCCAGGTATAGCCGGCACAGGCATCCCGGATCAGGGCTGTAGTTTGCACCAGGCATAGTCACAGATAAATATTTTTTATAACAGGATCAAGGCTGTTCCGGTTTGGGGCAGCCTTTTTTGTATTCTCATTTATAACACAAATCAGGTGTAAAAAGGTAATAAAATTTCCAAAAGTGCAATAAATGGTCGATTTATGCAATATATATTGTTTTTGTGTCTAAAATCAGGTAATGATATTCCTATAAAGAAAGCTGTTAGAAAGTTGAATAACGAAAAACGATAAATTTGAATATGGAGGCTGTAGAATTGAAATTTACTGTCAGAACCAGAAACCGGCAATTATTCGTTCGGGTCCGGCTGGACTCAAATACCGAATTAAGTTCCAGGGAACTGGAATGTCTTTCCGCCGGTGGATTAAGCGGTTTTCTGACATTGAAACGGTCGAAGCGAAGCATGCTTGAATTTGAAGGCCCGCAGGGGGTGTCTCTGTTGCAGAGTTTAAAGGACCCAATGTCAGAAAGTGATTTTTTTTACATGATGCAACAGATCGTAGAAGCAGTAAAGGTGTTGGAGGGACACAGGCTGTTTCTTAAGAATCTGGTTTTGGATATGCGGTATGTATTTATCAATCAGAATACAAAGGAATTGCTGTTTTTGTATCTTCCAGTGGTATCCGATTTCCGAAGTGTCGATATGCTGGGCTTTATACAGTCGGTGGTCTATTCGGCTGCCTTTATGGAGAACAGAACGGACTTTGCAGTGCAGTTTATGCGGTATTTGAAAGAAGAAAGAGATTTTTCTGTAGAAACGCTGGAACGGTATCTGACAGAAAAGGGAATACGGATAAAACCGTCATCCATGCAGGCTGGAATGTTTCAGGAAGGAACCTCTCTGTTATCAGAATACGGGTCGGCCCCTTATATGGATGAGGGAACCTCTCTTTTGACAGGTGCGGCACCAGTCTCCGGCCTGGACGAGGGAACCTCCCTGCTGAAAGCATGGAATCCGGTGTCTGATATAGAAGATGGAACCTCCCTGCTGGCAACACCGCCATCTGTTCCGGAGGCAGACGAGGGGACATCATTGCTGGTATTCAATATGGGAGGCACCGGCGTTCAGCAGCATAGAGCATATCTGATCCGCAGTTCTACAAATGAAAAGATAATGATCTATAAGGATGTATTTACAATGGGAAAGGGAGAAAAGAATGTTGATTATATGATCACGGATAACAATGCAGTCAGCCGGATCCATGCAGACATTCTTACCAGAGGAACACGGTTCTTTGTCATGGATCATGGAGCTACCAATAAGACCTACATTAATGGCATTGTACTTCCTGAGCATGCCGAGGTGGAATTGCCGGACGGTGCTATTTTAAAGCTGGCAAATGAAGAGTTTGTATTTCATGCATAAGGGAGCAGGATGGATACCAATAGAAATAAATAGAATTGGACGGTGAAGATATGGGTTTAAAAGAAGCGGGAAAGGTTCGTGAGATGAGCTGTGGTGGAAACTTTGCCTACATCATCCAGGATAACAATGACTTTCTGGCCACGGAATATAAGGTGCTGAAAAATCAGAATGAGAAGGGATTCGTAAAGTGTGTGCGGCTCATGCATAACGGAAAGATAGAATTATACTATCTGACGGAAAATTATCGTTCCTTCTCCTCCATGCTGACCTCCATTGATGGAGAAGGCTTCATGACCATCGTCATGAATCTGTTTACTTCCGTACTGGAGGTAAAGAATAATGGATTTCTGGCATGTCAGGGCATTGATATTTCCATTGACAAGATTTTTGTAAATCCAAGTAATTATACCATTGGATTGATCTATATCCCGACCAGGAGCCGGGCCTTTGACAGCTATGAAACCTTTGAAAATGAATTGCGGACCAGTCTGGTAAAGCTGATCAGCAATATGCCGACGATCAGTTCTCAGAAGATCATAACGCTATCCATGGATCTGATCGACGGAACTCAGGATCTGGAGGCCCTGGTCAATAAGAGCAAAGGTATGGTTCATATGAAACAATCTGTGCAGGCGGCGCATTCCATGCAGCCGGCACCGGCCATGCAGAAGATGCCGGCCATGCAGCAGGAGAGCGGGCTGCTTCTGATCGCTCCTTCTTATGACCTGACTCTCTGTGTGGATAAGGATGAATATGTGATCGGAAAACATCCGTCCGGAGACGGAGTGATCGGATTTAATAAAGCCATTAGCCGGCAGCACTGCAGGATCAGTCATACAATGGGAAATTATTTTGTTGAAGACTTACGCAGCTCCAATGGAACTTATCTGAATCAAAGGCGGTTGGAACCGAATCAGCCGGCAAAGCTTGCAGACGGTGATATTCTCCGGCTGGCGGATTTGGATCTTCAGGTAAAGCTGGGTGAAAGGAGAGGGCGATGAGTAAACCGAGAGTCATGATTGCCGATCTGGATGAAAATTATATCATTCCATTGCAGGTAAAATTCATTGAAGAATATTTTGATATGATCGATCTGGAAATTGTTACGGATCCACAGTATTTTAACGAACTGTTTTCTCAGCCCCAGGTGATAGACATCCTTGTAGTGGCCAAGGAATTATATGATACCAGTCTGAAACGACATAATATCAGCAGTATTTTTGTGTTGACAGAGCAGTACGAGAATGGTGAGACCGACGATCTGTCCATTCATAAGCTGTTTAAATATACCAGCATCAAAGAGATATTTAATGTGATCGTGGGCAACAGCCTGGGCATTCTGCAGGAAAAAACAGGAAGGCAGAGGGATTGTCAGATCCTCCTGGTATGCTCGGCCAATGGCGGTACCGGAAAGACAACGGTCGCTTTGGGAATGAGCGTCAGCCTGACCCAGAATCATAAGCGGGTACTGTATATGAATGCAGAGCATTTACAGGTGTTTCAGTGGTTTATGGATAATCAGAGTCCCATTGGAGCAGCGGAGATCTACGCAAGGATGAATACTCTGGATGATAAGCTCTATCAGGATATCAAGCATGTTATCCGGAAGGAAGGGTTCCACTATATCCCGCCATTTAAAGCATCGCTGGTTGCGATCGGCATGACCTACAGCATTTATGAGATCCTTGCAAAGGCGGCAAAGATTTCAAAGGAGTATGACTATATCATTGTGGATACGGATTCCGTATTCAATGAGGATAAGGTACGGCTCATGAATCTGGCAGACCGGGTCATTGTAGTGACCAGGCAGAATGCAGCATCCGTCTATGCCACCAACGCACTGGCAGGCAGTATCAATGGAATCGATACGGAGAAGTTTATTTTCATCTGTAACGATTTTAATAAAGGACGGGATAATGCACTGATCTCCAATGAATATAACATCAAGTTTAATATTGATGAATATGTGGAGCATTATGAACAGTATGATCAGATGAGACGGGAGGATCTTGCAGATCTGAACGGAATACAGAAGATCGCATTTTTAGTTATGTAGGTGAGGCAGATGGAAGAGAAGGCAATTATTATACTAATACTGCATAAAAGAAATTATCAGACGGATCTGGAGATCCCGTTGAATGTAAGTGCCAATGAGTTCGTTGCCGCGCTGAATGCAGCATATGATCTGGGTATTGATACTACAGATGTGAAGAACTGCTATCTGAAGGCGGAGAATCCGATCGCGTTGATCCGGGGGAATAAGACGCTGATGGAGTTTGGTGTACGAAACGGAACCATCATACATTTTACAGAATAGGAGATCGAGATGCAGAGCAGATATAAACTGATCGTTTCTAACAAAAATATATATAAAGAAATCGACCTGTCGCCGGATATGGAAGAACTGCGGCTTGGAACCACCATGGAATGTGATGTGCGTTTGCGAAAGGAATTATTTTTCGGCCATGTCATCCTGTCCTTTGTCCGTAATCAGGATATCTGGAATGTATTCTGTTCCGATAATCTATATCTGACGCTGGGAGATGTACGCAAATTGATCACCCGGCAGCTTCAGCACGGGGACGAGCTGCTGGTAAAATATCAGAATACGGATAACGAGCTGTTCCGCCTCAGCTTTATGATCGATTTTGAGTATGAGGAAAAGGATTACAATCGTGTCATAGATCTGGCGGGAAAGCAGGAAGTAACCATTGGAGGCACCCCGAACAGCGATATCTATATTTCGGATGCCTATCTGGGAACAGACAGCATGACCCTGAAACGGGAACAGAACGGGTGGCTGCTGGTGGATAACGGTAGCAAATACGGCACCCATGTAAACGGTGCCAGGATTAATGGACAAAAGAGTGTACAGGATTATGATTTCTTTTCTATTGTCGGCTACAGCTTTTATTATAAGCAGAACCGCTTGTATACCTCGTCCCGACAGGAGATGGCGATCCGCAGACTGACATCCGGAATTGCGGAGCAGCACAGTACACACTTTTCCTATCCGAAGTTTAACCGGAATACCAGAGTACAGTATGTCCTTCCCATGGATGAGCTGGAGATTCAGCAGGCAAAGCCGATGCCGGGAAAACCAAAGAAGAATATTGTCATGACATTGATCCCGACCGTTGTCATGCTGGCGATGACGATCGTACTGCGGGGGATCATTGGCGGCGGCGGTACCTTTGTCATCTATAGTGCAGTATCCATGTCCATCGGTGTCATCATGTCAGTGATCACTTATATTCAGGATAAGAAGCAGTATAAAAAGGATTATGAGGAACGACTACAGGTTTATAATGAGTATATTGTAAAAAAGCGCAAAGAGATTGAGCAGGCGCGGGCAGAGGAGCTGCGTGTCAGGAATCTGATCTATGAATCGCTTGAGAACAGCCTGACAGAGGTAAAGGAATTTGGAAGAAGGCTTTTTGAAAAATCGGCAGAGGACAAGGACTTTTTGCAGATATATTTAGGCAAAGGACGGATAGAGTCCGCAAACCAGGTTTCATTTAACAAGCAGGAGTTCCTGGATCTGGAGGATCCGCTGGCGCCGGTTCCGGAGGAAGTGGCAGAGTTCTACCGCTATATTGACGACGCGCCGATCATATCGGACTTTCATGCATCCTGTGGTGTAGGCGTGGTAGGAGCCAGAGGAGAACTGGAGCAGGTATTAAAGAACCTGACGCTGGATGTGGCGATCCGGCATTTCTATGGAGATGTAAGACTGGTCTATATACTGGACGAGGAATTCGCACAGAAGATGGAATGGGTCCGCTGGCTGCACAATGTGGAAAATGCGGCATTAGGCGTGCGGAATATCATATGCGATGATGAAAGCCGGAATCTTCTGCTGGAGAATCTGTATTCCATCCTTTCTGTCCGGGAGGCAAAGAAGGAGGAGGAAGAGGAAAGCAGAAAGCAGACAGTGCCGGATGTAGAGTATGTGGTATTTGTTACGGATACTTCCGCTATCAGCCGGCATCCGGTTTCCAAATACATAAAAAACAGTAAAGAATATGGCTTTACCTTTGTATTTCTGGAGGAATACGAAGAAGAGCTGCCCCAGGGCTGTACGGAGATCATTCGGATCGACAATACAAGCAGCGGTCATGCGCTGAAGACGGAGAATGGAGATGTGATCGCAGATTTTCATTATCCGTCCGTTCCAGATACAGTTGCTTTAGAAGCAGCGCTGAAGCTGGGAGCCGTTACGGTAGATGAGGTGACACTGGAAGGTCAGTTGACCAAAAATATTACTATGTTTGAACTGCTGGGGATCATGTCGGTGGACGATTTGAATCTGGAGGAGCGTTGGAGGAATTCTCTGGCGTACAAGAGTCTGGCGGCCCCGTTAGGTGTGAAGAAAAAGAATGAAGTTGTATATCTGGATATCAGCGACAAAGCGGGGGCGCACGGGCCCCATGGTCTGGTGGCAGGTACTACAGGCTCCGGTAAGAGTGAGATCCTGCAGACCTATATCCTGTCCATCGCAACGCTGTTCCATCCATATGAGGTAGGATTTGTGATCATTGACTTTAAGGGCGGTGGTATGGCGAATCAGTTTAAGGATCTTCCGCATCTGATCGGTACCATTACCAATATTGACGGAAGGGAGATCAACCGGTCCCTTCTTTCCATCAAGGCGGAGCTGGTCAAGCGGCAGGAGATGTTTGCGGCAGCCGGGGTGAATCACATTAATGATTATATTAAGCTCTTCAAGGCCGAGAAGGTGACCGTGGCTATGCCGCACCTGATCATGATCGTGGACGAGTTTGCCGAACTGAAATCCGAGCATCCGGATTTCATGAAGGAATTAATATCTGCAGCCCGGATCGGACGTACGCTTGGCGTTCACCTGATCCTGGCAACCCAGAAGCCGGCAGGCGTAGTCGATGCGCAGATCTGGTCAAACTCAAAGTTCAAGCTCTGCTTAAAGGTACAGACCAAGGAAGACAGTAAGGAAGTGCTGAAGACACCATTGGCAGCCGAGATCATTGAACCCGGCCGGGCTTATTTCCAGGTGGGAAATAACGAGATCTTCGATCTGTTCCAGTCTGCGTACAGCGGCGCAAATGTACCGAGCGGAGATGATGTCAATGAGAATATATATGAGATCTATGAGAAGAACATCTGGGGAAAGCGTACATTAGTATACACCAATAAAAAGAAGAGTAAGAAAACCAGTCAGATCACTCAGTTGGACGCTATTGTGGAGTATGTAGGCAATTATTGCATTTCTCAGGGAATCCGGCAGTTGCCGGGTATCTGCCTTCCATCCATGGAGGAGCATATACCGACCCGCCAGTTGAACTACGAGAGCAGTCAGGATGAGGTAGTGATCTCCACGCCGATCGGTCTGTTTGACGATCCGGAACAGCAGTACCAGGGCGAAATGATACTGGAGGTATCCCGGGACAATGTCTATATCGTCGGCTCCGCCCAGACCGGTAAGACTGTCATGCTGCAGACGATACTATACGGTCTGATCCAGAAGTATGATCCAAGTCAGGTAAATGCGTATCTGATCGACTGTGGCAGTATGGTGCTGAAGACCTTCGAGGACTCCTATCATGTAGGCGGTGTAGTGCTGTCCAATGAGGATGAGAAGTGCAAGAACCTCTTTAAGCTGTTAAATACCCTGATCATAGACCGAAAGAAGGTGCTTTCCGGAAAAGGCGTAGGTAACTACGCAGCTTATCTGGATGCAGGGTTTACGGATATGCCGATGGTGGTGGTCATGATCGACAACATGGCTGCATTTAAGGAATATTTTCCGGCTCAGGCAGATGAGATCAACAGTATCAGCCGGGAGGCAGCAGGTGTGGGTATCTCCCTGATCATCACGGCAGCAACGGCAAATACGCTGAACTATCGGACCCAGGCGAATTTTGGTAAAAAGTTCGTACTGAATTGTAATGACCCGAATGATTACAGCAATGTCCTGGGACATTGTAAGATTTCTCCGAAGGAGAATCCGGGACGGGGACTGTTCCTGGTGGACAAGCGCATCCTGGAATTCCAGATCGCCATGTTTGGCGAAAGCAGGAAAGAAGCCGAGCGCAGTCAGGAGTTAAAGGACTATATTGCAAAGCGGAATCAGGCCTGCAAGGGACGGGCAACCGCAATTCCGATGATACCGGAGAAGCTGGTATTATCAGAGGTTATGCAGGAGAACAGCGGATTGTTCCGCAACAAGGGAATCCTGCCGATCGGTATGGAATTCGCTACCGTGGATTACTCATTACTGAATCTGAGTACCTCCGGCTTCCTGGCATTGATCGGCGATCCGGACAGCCGGGATCGTTTTGTAAAGAATATGCTGCTTATGCTGGCAAAAACCATTGTATTCCATAATGTGGAGGCAATTATCATAGATGACAAGCAGAGAAAGCTGAAGGAATGCTCCGAGTATGGATTTATCAGGGATTATACCGCAGATGTCACAGAAGGCATGCAGCTGGTCAGTGATTTTTATGACGAGCTGAACCGCCGGCAGAGAGAGATGGAGGATATGTCAGAATATGATTCCTATCTGCTGCTGATCATCCAGAATGCAGAAGTCTTCCGAAAGATCTGCTCAGATAAGAATGAGAGTAAGGCATTGGCAGATGCCATGAAGACGGCAGGCGAGGCAGGAGCCTTTGTCATGATGACTGCGGTGGAGAATCAGGCAGTGGGCTTTAATTCACCGGAAGTATATAAGGTTATTAAGGATCTGCGAAAGGCAGTGCTGTTTGCACCGTTGAATGAGAACAAGATATTTGAGATATCCTTCCGTACAAAGCCGGATCCGTCCTTTGACAAGTCCATGGGATACCGGTTTGACGGCAGCAATGTTTCAAAGATCAAAATATATGAATAGGAGGAAGGAAGATGGCAGATGTAGCTATTGTGGATGGAACAATTGAGACAGCATTGATTAAGGCAGCACACACCCAGATCAAAGAAATCGCAACATCCTATAAGGATGTAATGCTTGAGGTTGAGATGATTACACAAAAGGTACGCGAGAACTGGGTTGGCGTAGGACGGAATGAGTTTGAATCTCAGTATAATATTTTGATCCGCAAGATTGAAGATTTTGGGGATGCTCTGCAGGATGTTTATGATGCTCTGGTGGACTCCGAGTCACATTACATGGAAACAGACGAATCCAAACGTCAGGATTATATTATGTCAATGCAGGGCTAAGGAGGTGTGAAAATTGGCAAACAGCGGATATTGGTACAACCAGTATGTTCAGTATGATAATGAAGTGAAGAAATACGAAAAGAATCTAAAAAGGCTCAATAAAATACTGGATGCTTATGGTGAATTCGATGATGAAAAGCAGGCGGTCAATAAGGAAATTGATGATCTGATTGCTGATTTAAAGCGAGGCGTAAGACATAACACAATCTATACGGATAACGCTAACGAGTTAGAAAACGAAAAAGAGAAGGATGCTGGAGCAGATCCGGATCTTAGCCAGTCTATGAGTGCAGTGCAGGCAGAAATAGCAGAGATTAACAAAAAGAAAAGTACAGCAGAGACAAATCGGAATAATGCATACCGGCAATATGAGACGGACAAAGAGGAAGAGAAAGAGGAATTACGAAGAAAAATATTTGGAAGGTAGGGATGAGGAATGGGTTCAGTAGCGATATCATACACCAGCTTAAGTGATGCGTCTGGTGAAGCAAAGGCTGTGTCCAAAAAACTGGACAGATATGCAGACTCCATAGAAAGAACAGTTTATAACAAATTAAATGGCTACGATGGTGACCATACAGGTAATATATCAACGGCTATGTCAAAGGCACAGGCAAAGATTACGTCTTTGCAGGGTATGAGTGATAGCTTTAGTACATATGCAACGGATATAAAGGCATTGGAGGCAAAATGTTCAGAGGTGGATGGAAAGGTAGCGAGGAGGGTTTCTTCTTTAACAGCTAATTTCAAGGCACGCAATAATATTAATAATAATCCGGTCATAAATGCAGTCAGCTATTTCTTTACAAGCTATACGAATAGTTCGGCAGGGAGACGCTGGGTTAGTGATAGTGTAGACATGGCAGTGGCTACGACGGATTATTTTAAGGAAAGTATAGAGGACTGGTATGACTATGAGGGCGGTAAGCAGCTGATAAAGGGGCTGGCGGTAGCAGCATTGGAGTTAGTTGCAGGTATTGCGACAATTGTTGCTGCGGCTTTTGCAAGTAGTGTTCTTCTTATTGTTGCTGGATGCATATTAGGAGCGATTGCAATGATAAATGCACAATATAATGCATGTCAGGAATTAAAGGCATATGCAATAACGCAGAATGGAGATCCTGCGGCAGGTAGAAGAGAAAGTCGCGTAAATACTGTCCAGGAGGGATTGCGTCGTTCAAACAATAAATGGGCGCATTTAGCAGCTTTTGCATTGGATGGTATCGAGTTTGTATGTACAGTAATTAATATTGGCAATGCAGGAGCAAAGATATTCAAGGCAGGTAAAGCGTTTTTTGCGGGAAAAGGAGTTACAGGTTTAAAGTCATTAGGGCAGTTTGTTTCCGGTTCCTGGAAAAACGGATCCATAATGAATGCGGTAAAATCCTTTAGTTTCAAAAAAGCAGGTTTAAGCTTCTTAAACAATTTAAAAGGAAATTATTTAAATCCAGCAAAATGGTATAAATCTGTAAAAGCATTTACTGGATTTGGTAAGGACTTTGGAAAGATTATCTTTAATGATGATCTTATCTATAATGCGAAAAGGACAGATGATTTCAAAAAGCTTATTATAAAGAATGTGATTGAGCCGGGAATAGCTATTCCCAAAAATGATACATGGAATGAGAAGGGGATAAGTCTTGGTGATGTTACCGGTTCGTTGCGTAATGCAGGTAATGCATGGAATAAGGAAGTAAAGGCAGTGGGAGATGTAATGGAATGGTTTTCAGGCCAATCCAGTATCAGTGTAAGTATACCGGAGGTACATGTACCAAAGGTTGATGTCGTGATACCGGATATTGATATTCCGAGGGTAAGTGTAGCATATTAAACTATTTAATTATCTTATAAAAAAAGGATGGAGGCTTATATGGTGGCAGAAGAGAGCAGATTAGAGGCATTGGATTTCAATCAACAGGGTGCGACACTGTTGAAAGCAGGCGATATAGAGGGGGCGAAGGAAAAGCTTGATCAGGCGATCGAATTAGAACCGATGCTGATGAACAGCTATAAGAACTATGGCGATTTGTATATGGAAGAAAAGGATTTTGCGCAGGCAAAAAGTATGTATAAAAAAGCGCTTCTAATCGAAAAGAGCGGAGAGTTGTACTTTTTACTTGGAAATGCATGTTTTATGGCAGATGAAGCACATGAGGGTTTAGAAAATTATAACATGGCAATATCCTCCGGTTTTGACGGTGAAGATATGTTGTATTTCATGGGAATGGCTTATGAACATCTGAATGATAACCAGATGGCGCTTCGCTATTACCAGAAGGCCTGTAACAAGAATCCGTCCCGCCCCGATTTTCAGGTTAAAAAGATAGCGGCCCAGATTCAGTTGAGCCAGATGGACGCGGCAGAGGAAAGTGTAGACAAGCTATTATTGACTTCTCCGGAATTATATGATGCGTATCATCTTAAGACTCACCTGCTTTTACAGAAGGGGAGCCTGAAGGAGGCAGTGGCATTCTCTAAATCGGCATCGGAACGGTTTCCGGATGATGCTGAGTTAATGTACGATTATGCGAATTGCGCTGCAATTTCCCGGGATTATGAGTTAGCAGCAAAGCTGATCGGACAGGCAAAGCAGCTACAATATTATGCAGATGCCAAGAGAGAGTTTCTGCTACTGGAGGCAAAGATTGTGGCTGAACAGTTAGATCTTGAGAAAGCGGCAGCTTGCTGTAAGGAATGTATTGCAATGGAGGAAGAGGGGCAGTGGGATGGTGAAGCAAGATTTTTGTTAATGAACTTAAATCTGGCAAATAAGGATTATGCCGGTGTCCTGCAGAATGCTGAGCAGCTGGTAGCAGCGGATCAGGAGGATTCATTTTATTTCGCTGCGTTATATTACCGGGCCTTCTCTTTAAAACAGCTTGGAAGGGAAGCGGATGCAGAAAAATGTTATAAGGAGGCTGTATCTCTGTATCGACTGATAACATTAAAGAAGCCGGAGGCATTTGAGGCATATTTATATCGTGCCATGTGTCTGAAGGACATAGGGGAATATGATCAGGCTTTGGAAATACTGGAATTTGTATCTAAGATATCAGGAGACGTAGCTGAAGTACATACTCTTCGTGCTTCTATTCTTCGTGAAATGGGAAAGGCGGCCCAGGCAGAAGAGGAAATGCAAAAGGCATATAAAATAAAGCCTGAACTGGAGGAACTATATGAAGCTTCTGAGAAAGGAGATGCGTAGTTATGGCATTGGCTTATGAAGGGAATACAGATCTGGCATTTGATACAGGTGCATTGCGCCGTTGCGGAAAAGACTATTTGAAGGTGGCACAGGATCTGGAAGGAATGGCAGCAAGGTTAGACAGCCTGTTAACTCAGTTAAGTGACAGCGGCTGGACAACACCTGCAGGAAAAGAGTTTCAGAAAATGGCTGAAACCAACTGGGAAGAAAATATAAAACGCTATGCAGATTTGTTAAAAACGCTGGACTCCATACTAAATGAGGCTTCCATGTATTATGACAATTTAGAGGACAGTTATATTGAGACGACCAAGCTTGGAGCATGACAGTTGAGAACAACTGATGCTATAAAATGCCAAAAAGGAGGAAAAAGAAATGGCAAGTATTAGAGTTACACCGGAAGAGCTTAGTTCACAGGGAGGAGATTTGATCAATTATGCGGGGGATTTGTCTGACATCTTAAAGCAGATTGATACAAAGATCAATGAGATTATTGGCGGCTGGGACGGACTGGCGCAGGATGCATATTTCGATATGTATACAACCATGAAGGAAAGCCTGGATCAGTTCCCAACACTTGTAGATTCTCTTGGTCAGGCTACGCAGGGGGCTGCAGAGGCATTCAGTACTGTTGATTCTGAATTACAGAGTGGTTTCCAGTCTGCATAGTCAGAAATAATTTCCTGTTTCCGCGGACAACGAGTCAAAGTCAGGTTTGCCTGGCTTTGATAAGTGTCGCAAGGGTCAAATACCCCGCAGTCTGCTGCGGGGTATTTGATTTATTGACAAAAAGTAGACAACACAGGAAAAAAATAGAAAAAGTGATTGCAAATATTGAAATAGTTTTATATAATAAAAATAGAGTTTAAGGAATTAGAAAAGCAATGAAACGGGGGATTGTATTTGGAGGAAATTCTATATCAGAAGGTAGTGGTTGAAAAGGGAATTATGACAAACCGGCAGTTACATGTGATCTTGTATAATGATCGACTGGAATTATATACTTCAGCTAAGTATTCGAAACAAGAGTTAAATGAAGTTCGAAGTGATATAAGTTACATTCAAAGGGATGTTGTAACGTATGATCAACTAAGCGGGTGTGGGTTTGATGCGAATGTCGGAATTACACTTTATGGAACAATTCAACGCTTTACACAGCAGGGAAAAGAAGAGGATACATCTTTGCTTCTGAATAATAAACTGCCCTGTGCAACGATTTATAACATTATTGTACTTTATTTCCCCAAAAAGGATCCGGCATACGCCCTCCTGACAGAAGCCATTCGAGATTCGAATACTCCGAAGGGTACAGTTGAACTTGACAGCAGAGGAGCCAGTTTTTTGCCGATTTATGATATTGATATTATGATAAACGGTCATTTATTGAATGTAATGGGTGTGCGCATGGCACTATATAAGATTGCTTTGCCATATGGAAGTTATACGATTCAGGTGGAGCATGGAGGGCGGGAACCGGGAGGCGATTATATATGTTCAAATAAGCTGCAGATTACATTAACACCAGAAAAGCCCCTGATCAGACTTAAGCTTAGCAATGGATTGATTCATTTTAAACTAAAAGAGATTAGTTAAGGATACGAGGATATCAGATAATGAACAAGTTTCTCCTGTTTTTTGTACATTTTGTGTAAAAACAAACCTGAATTAATAAAAAATACACAAAGAAAACCCCGAAATTGCCCCGTAGGATACGATTACAATCGACAATATACAATTTATTTACGGTAATTTTGCAGAAAAAGGCGAAAAAATTGGAATAATATTTGTGAAATTGCATAAAAACCATTTAAAAAACTGGAATGAAGTGGTATAATAGTCCTATCATGCGCAAAGGGGTGACGACATATGATTAAGAAGGAAATGATAGCAATGCTTCTGGCAGGTGGCCAGGGCAGCCGGTTAGGCGTTCTGACCTCCAGACTGGCCAAGCCTGCGGTTGCTTTCGGCGGTAAGTACAAGATTATTGATTTCCCGCTCAGTAATTGTATCAATTCAGGTGTGGATACCGTCGGTGTACTTACACAGTACCGTCCGCTCAGACTGAATCAGCATATCGGAATCGGTATGCCATGGGATCTGGACCGGAATATTGGCGGTGTTACGGTATTGCCTCCATATGAAAAAAGTACGGACAGCTCCTGGTATACCGGTACGGCGAATGCCATATACCAGAATCTGGAATTCATGGAATATTATAATCCGGAATATGTACTGATCTTGTCCGGCGATCATATTTATAAGATGGACTATGAAGTAATGCTGGATTACCATAAGGCAAGCAAGGCGGCAGTAACTCTGGCAACCTATGAGGTGCCGATGGAGGAAGCCAGCCGGTTCGGTGTGGTAATTACGGATGATGAAGGCCGCATTCAGGAATTTGAGGAGAAGCCGGAGCATCCAAGAAGCAACAAGGCCTCCATGGGTATCTATATCTTTGACTGGAAGGTATTGAAGAATGCACTTCAGGTCATGAAGGATGTACCATCCTGCGACTTTGGAAAGCACATTATCCCGTATTGTCATGAGCAGGGTGAACGGATCTGTGCTTATGACTTCAAAGGCTACTGGAAGGACGTAGGAACGCTTGGCTCCTATTGGGAGGCGAACATGGAGCTGGTGGATATCATTCCGGAGTTCAATCTGTATGAGGAGTTCTGGCGCATCTATACCAAGAGTGATGCTCTTCCGCCACAGTATATTGCAGATAATACGAAGGTTGGTAAATGTATTATCGGAGAAGGTACTGAGATTTATGGTGAGGTTGACCATTCCGTTATCGGTTCTGCGGTTACGATCGGCGAGGGTGCCATCGTCCGGGATTCCATCATTATGAATGGTGCCGTGATCGGAAAGAACTGTGTGGTTGAGAAGGCGATCATCGGTGAGAGTACAGTGATCGGTGATGGTGCAGTCCTGGGTGTAGGAGAATATGCACCAAGTGAATACAATCCGAAGGTATATGCCTTCGATCTGGTTACCATCGGTGAAAAATCCGTCATACCTGCCAGCGTTAAGATTGGAAAGAATACTGCTATATTTGGAGAAACGACTCTTGAGGACTACCCGGATGGCGAGCTGAAGAGTGGCGGAAGTTTGATAAAGGTAGGTGATTTGGCATGAGAGCAATCGGTATCATTTTAGCAGGCGGTAACAGCAATCGTATGGGCGGTCTATCTGCAAAGAGGGCAGTAGCGGCCATGCCTATGGCAGGCAGTTACCGGAGTATAGATTTTTCATTAAGTAATATGACGAATTCCCATATTCAGAAGGTGGCTGTATTTACCCAGTACAATTCCAGGTCTCTGAACGAGCATCTGAATTCATCAAAGTGGTGGGATTTCGGCAGAAAGCAGGGTGGTCTGTATGTATTCACACCTACGATCACAACGACCAACAGCTATTGGTATAAGGGAACTGCTGATGCGCTGTATCAGAATATCAGTTTTCTGAAGAACAGTCATGAACCTTATGTGGTTATCGCATCCGGAGATGGCGTGTACAAGCTGGATTACAATAAGGTCCTGGAGGAGCATATTGCAACCGGAGCGGACATTACCATTGTCTGCAAGGAGATCAAGCCGGAGGATGACGATATCAGCCGTTTTGGTGTAGTGGGGTTGACCAAAGAGGGCTGGGTGGAAAGCTTTGAGGAAAAACCGCTGGTTGCCCAGAGCAATCTGGCATCCATTGGTGTTTATGTGATCCGCAGGAGACAACTGATCGAACTTCTTGAGAATTGTGCAAAGGAAGACCGAAATGACTTTGTCAAGGATATTATAATCCGTTATAAGGATGTCAAGAAGATTCACGGGTTTGTCATGGATTCCTTTTGGAGAAATATCGGCAGCGTAGAATCCTACTTTAAGACGAATATGGAGTTCCTGAATAAGGATATCCGGGATTACTTCTTCCGTACACATCCGGATGTATATTCGAAGGTAGAGGATCTGCCGCCGGCTAAGTATAACGGGGATGCTGTAGTAAAGAACAGTCTGGTAGCGAGTGGATGTATCATCAATGGTACGGTGGAGAATTCAGTATTATTCAAGAAGGTATATGTGGGGAACAACTGTGTGATCAAGAATTCTATCATATTAAATGACGTACACATTGGGGATAATTCTTATATTGAAAACTGTATTGTGGAGAGCAGAGATACACTGCGGGCCAATACAGAATACATTGGTGAACCGGATAAGATTAAGGTAGTGGTTGAGAAGAATTTCCGATATGCACTTTAATCTTATATTATAGAAACCGGCCAGGAAGGACAGGGGGTAGCAAATGAAGATTACGGATGTAAGGGTGCGGAAGGTTACAAAAGAAGGTAAGATGAAGGCGGTTGTTTCCATTACGATTGATGATGAATTCGTAGTACATGACATAAAAGTCATCGAAGGGGAAAAAGGGTTATTTATTGCTATGCCAAGTCGGAAAGCCGTGGATGGAGAATATCGGGATATTGCACATCCCATTAACTCCACTACCAGAGACCGCATTCAAAACTTAATTCTGGCTGCTTATGAGGATGCATTGGTAGAGGCGGAAGAATATGCAGAGTAAGCAGCCGGAATAGGATCAGGCGCATTTCAATGAAGATTGAGGTGCGTCTTTTCTTTTTATGTGATCACGTTCTGTCCGATTGGAAAAAATTTCTTGGTTTTTTGGAAGAAATAAATTTTTTCTTAAATTAAACGTATATTCTTGCGATTTCGTGGAAGAGGGCTATAATAATATACAGATTTCAAGGCTTTGTATAATAAATGAAAATGAGCAGGAGGAGCAAAAGATGCCAAAGTTTAGTGTAAAAAGGCCCTATACAGTCCTTGTAGGTATCGTGGCATTACTGGTATTTGGATTTGTAACCTTTACCCGGTTATCGACCGATCTGCTTCCGGAAATGGAACTTCCATATGTAATGGTAGTTACTACATATCCGGGCGCAGCGCCGGAACGGGTGGAAAGCCAGGTAACAGAGCTGTTAGAGTCCAATCTGGGAACGATCAATGGTGTAGAGAATCTGATCAGTACATCTGCCGAGAATTTCAGTATGGTTACACTGGAGTTTTCGGAAGGAACGAATATGGACAGTGCCATGGTAGACCTGTCAACTGCCATCGATCAGATGACCCTGCCGGAAAACTGCGGAACACCAATGCTGCTGGAGGTATCCATGGATATGATGCCGACCATGCAGGTTACCGTGGATCACGATGATATGGACATCTATGAATTGAGTAAATTTGCAGAAGACACCCTGATTCCATATATGGAGCGGCAGACCGGAGTAGCCAGTGTTGATGGTATGGGCCTGGTGGATGAGATGGTAGAGATCCGTCTGGATGAGAAAAGGATCGAGGAATTGAACGATGATCTGGCCGCCCATGTAGATGAATCTCTGGCAGAGGCGAAGGAAAAGCTGGATCAGGCCGGCGCAGAGCTGAACAATGCGCAAAGTGAACTGGATGCAGGAAAAAAGGCGCTGGAGGATCAGCAGAGCAATGCTTCAGCGGAGCTGGCCCAGACCAGTCAGGTTCTGGATGAGGTCATGGCGACCAGGGCTGCCTATAGCGCACAGGTGACCAGCCTGAAGGCAAATCAGGCAGCATTACAGGCGGAAAAGAAGGCGTATCAGGATGCTAAGATTGAGGAAACCTATAACCAGCTTAACACCATGTTTTCCGCACTGCATGAAGCGGCATCGGCAATGGGAAGCGGTGATACGGTTCCGGCTGATCTGGTAGATGCATATGAGCATCCGGAGAAGCTGCAGGCGCTTGTAACGCTGATGGAACAGCTGCAGGCCATGGCAGGTATGCCGGGGGTACCGGAGATATCCGCAGAACAGGTGGGAATGCTGAAGACGTTGACTGCTGACAGTCTGAAGCAGGTACATACTGCTTATAACCGGATTCCGGTGGTCGATGAAGCGCTTGCTAATTTAGAGATTGAAATAGCCGCTGCCCAGGCGGTGCTGGATACCGTGAATGCCCAGACCCAGGAGGCAGTCAACAACTATTCTGCGTTGGAGGAAGGAAAGATTACCGCAGCCGCAGGCTTTGGCGCTGCCAGTGCACAGCTGGCCGCAGCACAGACAGCTCTGGATGACGGAAAGGCAGAGGTGGAAAATGCAAGAGAATCCTATGAAAGTGCAAAGGATACCGCATTGAAGAATGCGAACCTGGATGCACTGTTAAGTCTGGATACCCTGTCGAAGCTGATCTATGCACAGAACTTTGCGATGCCGGCCGGTTACATATATGAAGGAGAGACCCAGTATCTGTTACGGGTCGGTGATGAATTTGATCAGGTTGAGGATCTGGAGAATGCGTTGCTGTGTGATATTGACGGAATCGGAGAGGTGCGCTTAAAGGATGTTGCTCACATTACCATGATCGATAACTCCGGTGTCAGCTATGCCAAGGTGAACGGTAACGAGGCGATCATCCTGGCCATCTATAAGGCGAGTACCGCCGGTACCGCCAGCGTATCTGACCAGTGCGGTGAGGCGCTGACAGAGTTTTCAGAAGAGCATCCGGGTTTACATATTATGAACCTGATGGACCAGGGTGAATATATTGACATGATCATCAAGTCCGTATTATCGAACCTGATCTTTGGCGCGATCCTGGCGATCATTGTGCTGGCCATCTTCTTAAAGGATGTGAAGCCGACGATCGTGGTCGCATTCAGTATCCCGCTAAGTGTACTCTTTGCCATGGTATTAATGTATTTTACCAATATGACCATGAATATCATTTCCTTGTCCGGTCTGGCGCTGGGCATTGGTATGCTGGTGGATAATTCCATCGTAGTCATCGAGAATATATACCGGCTGCGGAATAAGGGAATTCCGTCAGCGAGAGCTGCGGTTTTGGGAGCCAACCAGGTAGCGGGTGCGATCATTGCATCTACCATCACGACGGTTTCTGTCTTTCTGCCGATGGTATTTTCTACCGGTATCGCAAGACAGCTCCTGCCAGATATGGCCTGGACGATCGCCTTTAGTCTGATCGCCAGCCTGATCGTGGCGTTGACGGTAGTGCCGAGCATGAGTGCAACGGTATTAAAGAATACAAAACCGAAAAATCACCGCTGGTTTGATGCCGCACTGCGTGTTTACGAAAAGGCGCTCCGCTTCTGCCTCCGGCGGAAATGGCTGCCAATCGTGACTGCAGTTGTATTGCTTGTGCTTTGTGTATTTCAGGCATTCCGGACGGGTCTGGTTCTGATCCCGAGTATGGGAAGTGACCAGATGTCAGTTTCAGTTTCTACAGACAGTGAGAACAGCGATGAAGAGAACTTTGCACTGGCGGACGAGGTCATGGAGCGGATTCTGGGAATTGACGGCGTAGAGACGGTCGGCGCTATGACATCAAGCTCCATGGGCATTATGAGTATGTCGGATTCCACCAATGGATTCTATTTCTACATTATTATTTCCGAGCAGGCGGCCAGGGATAATGCCAGGGTGGGCAGAGAGATTGAGGCGGCTCTGGCGAATCTGGATCTGGAAGAGGTCAGCGTCTCCCTGTCCAATATGGATATGTCCAGTCTTATGGGCGAAGGGATGGAGATTAATGTATACGGTTCGGAGCTTGATACTATGCTGTCCGTATCGGAAGACCTTATGGGAATTCTGGAAGAGGTCGGCGGAATGGAGGAGATTTCAAACGGACAGGAGGAAGGAGACGATCAGATCAAGATCGTGGTGGATAAGGATGCTGCCATGAAATATAATCTGACGGTTGCACAGATCTTCAGTGAGCTGGCAGCCTCCCTTAAGACAGAGGATACCGCCACGACCCTGACAGTCAATGGAAAGGATTATGATGTCGTTATTGTCGATGAGACTCACACAGTTGACCGGGATAACCTGATGGATTATGAATTTGAGGTGAATACGACCGATGAGGATGGCAACCAGGTGACCGAGACTCATAAGCTCAGCGAGTTTGCAGAGCTGGAGGAGGGTAAGAGCGTAGCGTCTGTCAGACGGGAAAATCAACAGCGTTATCTGACGGTAAGTGCCGTAACAATGGAAGGATATAACACGACTCTGCTGGCAAGAGATGTGGAAGCGAAGTTGAATGCGTATGAGGCACCGGAAGGGATTACGATCGAGATTGCCGGTGAGAGCGAGATGGTCAATGAAGCCCTGAATGATATGCTTCTGATGATCCTCCTGGCGATCGTATTGATCTATCTGGTCATGGTAGCCCAGTTCCAGAATCTGGTATCGCCGTTTATTGTGCTGCTGACGATACCGCTGGCATTTACCGGAGGCTTTATTGCACTCTTTATCACCGGACAGGAAATATCCATTATCTGTCTCATGGGCTTCCTGGTACTGGCAGGAGTCATTGTAAATAACGGTATTGTATTTGTGGATTATGTAAATCAGTTGCGACTGGGCGGTATGGAGAAACGGGAAGCGCTGGTTGAAACGGGAATGACCCGTATGCGTCCGATCCTTATGACTGCATTAACGACGATCCTGGCTATGTCTACCATGGCATTCAGCAATGATATGGCGGCCGAAATGGGAAAGGGTATGTCCATCGTTGTAATCGGCGGTCTCTTATACGGAACCTTAATGACACTGTTTATCGTTCCGGTGTTCTATGATATCATCTACCGGAAGAAGGAAATGAAGAAGGTAGATATCGGAGATGAGGATACCCTGAAGGAGGATGCGGTATTACTGGCAGAAGGGATCGGAGACATTACGGGAGCAGTTCCGGGGGACGATCCATTGCCGGCAGAGATTCAGGCAGAGCGGGAAACAGCAAGCAGTACAGAGCAGGAAGACATAGAATAAAAGGAACGGACTGGAGGGTGCAGAGTATGGGAACAGAAAAGGAAAAGATGCTGCAGGGAAAGATTTATGATCCTTCAGACGAAGAACTGGTACGGTTAAGGCAGGTGGCCCACCGCCTGTCAAAGCAGTATAATGATACCTGTGAAGAAGAGGAAGAGAAGCGTAAGAAGCTGATCGTTCAGCTGATACCGGATCAGGGAGAGGGCTGCTATTTTCAGGGACCGATTTATTTTGACTATGGTGTATTTACCAGACTGGGCAATAACGTATATGCAAACTTTAATTTCACGATGCTGGATACCTGTCCGGTGACCATCGGGAACAATGTGTATTTTGGCCCGAATTGTACGGTAGCAACGCCGATCCATCCCATGCTTGGTCAGGAACGTCTGTTTAAACAAAAACCGGATGGAACAGTATACGATGATGAGTACGGGAAGGCGGTGACGATTGGCAGTAATTGCTGGATTGCCAGTAATGTGGTGATCTGTGCCGGTGTCCGGATCGGAGATAACTGCGTGATCGGAGCCGGAAGTGTAGTAACGAAGGATATCCCGCCGGATTCCTTTGCGGCAGGGAGTCCCTGCAGAGTGCTCCGTGCCATCACGGAGGCAGACAGTATTAAATTAAAACAGGAATTATGGTAGACAGACAGCAGAGAAGTCTGAAAAACTTCTCTGCTGTTTTTAGCTGTATGCATTGTTATCCTTGGGCTGATGTGCTAAAATATGCCAATGCGGAGGTGTAAATATGAGCAAATTAAAAGCAGTGATCCTGGCAGCAGGCAAAGGAACGAGAATGAAGTCAGATCTGCCGAAGGTATTACATGAGATAAATGGACGGACGATGGTAGAATATGTTATTGATGCGGCGCGGGAGGCCGGAGCGGAAGAAATCTGTCTGGTAGTGGGACATAAAGCAGAGCTGGTGAAGGAACGGATCGGCAGCGGAGTAACCTATGTATTACAGGAGGAGCAGCTTGGTACCGGTCATGCGGTAAAATGCGCGCTGGACTTTATCGGTACAGAAGGAGATACCATGATCCTGTGTGGAGATACGCCGGTCATTACCGGACGTACCCTGAAGGAGCTGCTGGCATATCACCGCCTGTATGAGTTAAAGGCTACCGTATTATCTACTATTCTGGAGGATGCTACAGGTTACGGAAGGATCGTAAGGGATGCATCCGGGAACTTTCAGCGCATTGTAGAGCAGAAAGATGCCACACCGGAGGAGCAGGCGATCCGGGAGATCAATTCCGGCATGTATGTGTTTCGTTCTGCCGATCTGTCAGACAGTCTGATGCAGATCCGAAACGATAATGCACAGAAGGAATATTACTTGACAGATACCATCGAGATCATTCATAATCAAAGTCATTCCGGGGACGGGATCGCCGTCGGTGCCATGGCGACCGAACGGGCAGACGAGACCAGAGGCGTGAATACAACGGAGCAGCTTGCAGAGGCAGCAGAGCTTCTGAAGAATTGATATCCCATCGTATTGAGCGGAAGGACAGAGATATGAAGATAATCGCAGGACTGGGAAATCCGGGCAGGGAGTATGCGGGTACAAGGCATAATATCGGGTTTTCGGTAATCGAACAATTAGCGGATCAATATAATATCAGTATGACGGAGAAGAAGCATAAGGCAGTCTATGGCAGGGGAAGGATAGAAGGCGAGAAGGTCATTCTGCTGGAACCTCAGACCTATATGAATCTGAGCGGCGAGAGTATTCTGGATGCAGTTCAGTATTATAAGCTGGATCCGGAACAGGATCTGCTTGTCATCTATGATGATATTGACCTGGAAGCAGGAAGGCTCCGGATCCGGGCAAAGGGAAGTGCAGGCGGGCATAATGGTGTAAAGAATATCATTGCCAATCTGGGTACGCAGATATTTCCAAGGATCCGGGTGGGCGTAGGGGCAAAGCCGAAGGGCTGGGATCTGGTGGATCATGTATTAGGAAGATTTTCCAGGGAGGAGGTGCCCCTGATCGAGGAAGGGAAAAAAGCAGCGTGTCAGGCAGTCGGCATTATAATAGGTCAGGGCGTGGAGGCTGCCATGAACCAGATGAATGTGAAGAAGCCGGAGGAATAAGTGATGCCGGCCGGATATGAAGCGGAGACAGAAAGGATAAAGGGGAACGGGCAGGAGAGACGGATAACAGGAATTGACATAGAAGGGAATTAATTATGAAGGCAATTACAGCGCCGATCATGGAAAGCGAGCCATATCAGGCAATATTGCAGGTGATCAGACAGAAGGGTTTTACAGCGGTATCCGGACTCAGTGATACCGCCTTTAGCTGTGCGGTTTATTGTCTGGGCGGGCGGCAGCGCTACCGTCTGATCATAACCTATGATGAACAGCGGGCAAGAAAATTAGAGGAGCATTACCGTTTTTTTGACCGGCGGGTATATGTATATCCGGCGAAGGATGTCCTGTTTTACAGTGCAGACGTGCGTGGAAATGCTATAGTGAGACAGCGGATCGAGATATTAAAGCGTATCGTGGAACACGAGGAGGCAACCGTCATTCTTCCTATGGAGGCGCTTATGGAACGTCTGCCGGAGCTTTCGGAGCTGGAAAAGAACCGGTATTGCATCCGGAGAGAGGAAACCGTTGATACGAAGGAGTTTCACCGGACTCTGACTGCTATGGGATATGAGAAAAAGGACTGGGTAGAAGCAGCCGGACAATATTCCGTCCGGGGCGGAATCCTGGATATCTTTCCACTGACAGAGGATTGTCCATACCGGATCGAATTGTGGGGCGATGAGGTAGATTCCATACGGAGCTTTGATGTAGAGAGCCAGCGTTCGATCGAGGAAGTGACGGAGCTGTTGATCTATCCGGCTGCAGAGATGGTGCTGACGGAGGAACGGATCACAAGAGGACTCCGAAAGATCGAGGCGGAGCGTAAAACGTGTGCAAAAGCATTAAAGGAGAGCTTTCAGACGGAGGCTTATGCAAGACTGAACCAGACGATCGATACCCTGCGGGAGGAATTGCTGGAGCTGCATGAGGCAGCAGGGCAGACAGTTATCTGACCTATTTTTATGATACCCTGGTATCCGTTCTGGACTATTTTCCAAAGGATACGCCGGTATTTATTGATGAACCCAGGCGGGTGGAGGAGGATGCCCGGGCATATGAACTGGAATTTCAGGAAAATATGAAAAGCCGTCTGGAGGGCGGGTACATTCTGCCGGGCCAGACCGCTGTACTGTCAGACTATGCAGCTATTCTCAGTAAGCTTGGACAAAGGCCCACGCTGCTTTGCTCTGCTCTGATCCAGAATCTGGAGGAGTGGACTCCGGCGAAGGCGATCCATTGGGAAACAAAACAGGTGCAGTCTTATAATAATCATTTTGACCTTCTGGTTAAGAATGTATCGGGCTGGAAGAAGAGAGGATATCGGATCGTCATTCTCTGTACCTCTTCCACCCGGGCAAAACGGATCGCAGCAGAATTCCAGGATTATGATATCGTCAGCTTTTACAGTGAGGATCTGGACCGGGAGTTACGACCGTCCGAGGTGATGGTTGCAGCGGGACGGTTGACAAAGGGATTTGAATTTCCGGAGCAGAAGCTGGTGGTGGTAAGTGAGGGAGATATTTTCCAGACCGGAGAACAGGCCGGAAAGAAGCGCAGAAAGCCAAAGCATACCGGAGAGAAGATCAGCAGCTTTGCTGATATTTCTGTTGGTGATTATGTTGTACATGAGAATCATGGGATCGGTATTTACCGTGGAATTGAGAAGATAGAAGTCGATAAGGTTGCCAAGGACTATATCACCATTGAGTATAAGGATAACAGTAAGCTTTACATTCTGGCCTCCCAGCTGGATCTGATCCAGAAGTTCTCCAGCAAGGAGGGAGCAAGGCCGAAGATCGACAAGCTGGGCGGCTCTGCATGGCAGAATACAAAGAACCGGGTAAAGGGACATGTGGCAGGCATTGCCAGGGATCTGGTAGAACTGTATGCTGTACGGAAGGAACGGGAGGGCTATGCCTTTTCCCCGGATACCATCTGGCAGAAGGAATTCGAGGAGGCATTTCCTTATGAGGAAACGGAGGATCAGCTTCGGGCCATCGAGGAGACCAAGCAGGACATGGAAAGTAACAGCATCATGGATCGTCTGATCTGTGGCGATGTAGGTTACGGAAAGACAGAGATCGCGATCCGGGCGGCATTTAAGGCGGTACAGGACGGAAAGCAGGTTGCCTATCTGGTTCCTACCACGATCCTGGCACAGCAGCATTATGCCACATTTACAGAGCGGATGAAGAATTATCCGGTAAATATCCGGATGCTGTCCCGCTTCTGTACGGCAACGGAACAGAAAAAGATATTAGAGGGCTTGAAGACGGGAGCCGTGGATATTGTCATCGGTACCCACCGGCTGTTCTCCAAGGATTTATCCTATAAAAATCTGGGATTGCTGATCATTGATGAAGAGCAGCGGTTTGGTGTCTCTCATAAGGAAAAGATAAAGAAAATGAAGAAGGATATCGATGTGCTGACCTTAACGGCCACGCCGATCCCCCGTACCCTTCATATGAGCCTGATCGGAATCCGCAGTATGAGTCTGTTAGAGGAACCGCCGGTAGACCGGCAGGCCATTCAGACCTATGTAATGGAGTATAATCCGGAACTGGTTCGGGAAGCAGTCAACCGGGAGCTTGCCAGAGGCGGCCAGGTCTATTATGTTTATAACCGGGTACAGGATATTGAACGGGTAACCTATGAGCTGCAGGAACTGCTCCCGGATGCAAGGATATCCTTTGCACACGGGCAGATGAAGGAGCGGGAGTTAGAGACGATCATGTATCAGTTTATCAACGGGGACATTGACGTGCTGGTGACCACCACGATCATTGAGACCGGACTGGATATATCCAATGTCAATACCATGATCATTCAGGATGCGGAGAATTTTGGTCTTGCCCAGCTTTACCAGCTTCGCGGCCGCGTGGGACGTTCCAGCCGGAGGGCATCTGCATTCCTGATGTACCGGCGCGACCGGATGCTGAAGGAAACAGCGGAAAAGCGGCTGCAGGCCATCCGGGAGTTTACGGATTTAGGCTCCGGTTACCGGATTGCCCTGCGGGATCTGGAGATCCGTGGAGCCGGCAATCTGTTAGGAGAAGACCAGTCCGGCCATATGGAAGCAGTAGGTTATGAGCTGTACTGTAAGCTCTTAAATGATGCGATCCGGGAGCAGAAGGGCGAGCTGGTAGAGGAATCCTTCGAAACTGCCGTCGAGCTTCCGGTGGATGCTTATATTCCGTCTACCTATGTGAAGAATGAATTTACCAAGCTGGAGCTGTATAAACGGATTGCCGGCATTTCCAGTCAGGAGGCCCTGGAGGATATGCAGGATGAACTGACGGACCGCTTTGGCGATATGCCGGCATCGGTAGAAAATCTGCTGGAAATAGCTCTGATCAAGGCGAAGGCGCATGATGCATATGTAGCAGAGGTATCGGAAAAAGGCAACGAGATGCACTTTGTCATGTATCCGAAGGCAAGAGTAGATACAGAACAGATCGACGGCTTTATGAAGCAGTATAACGGAAAGCTGCGGATGAGTGTTACCAAAGCACCGACCTTTATCCTGCAGATCAGGCCCATGAATAAAAAAGAACGGCTGAATTGTGTAGAAAGTGTGATAAATGATATCCATCGCTTGATACTCCGTTAAAAATAGCGTATCATTATAGGCGCAAATGCAACGGACACTGCATTTAAAAAGGAGAAAGAAATGAAAAAGAAAAAACAGATCATTACAATATTAACTGCGATACTATGCATTGCCTGTCTCCTGACCGGCTGCAAGGACAATGGACAGAACAGTGGAAAGGCGCCATCAGAGGTGCTTGTGTTAACTGTGGGCGGGGAGGAGATTCACTTAAGTGAAGTGAACTATTATGGACTTTCTTTCCTGAACGGACTGCATATGCCATCCGACACGGATATGAGTGCCTATTACAGCCAGGAATATCCGACCATGAATGACGCGCTGAAGGCACAGCTTTTAATGCAGATACGACAGTCCAAGATCCTTTACCTGAAAGCGGTGGAGCAGGGGATCACATTGTCAGAGGAAGATGAGAAGAAGGTTAAGGAACTGGTTGACGAATACAGGAAGGCATATGATGCTGCCAGGCTGGAACAGCTTGGCCTGGATGAGGAGGTATTGACCCGGGTCTATACCCAGATGCAGATGATCCTGAATCTGGAGGCAAAGCTTGCAGAGGAAGCGGAGAGCGGGGAAGACGTATCCTATGGCACCATTGATAATCTGGTATTCCTGACCATAGAGGTAGATGAGAATGGCAACGCAGTTGTAGACGAGAACGGCAACTATGTATCCTTATCCAGGGAGGAGCAGGAGAGACAGAAGGCGCTGGCAGAGGAGGTCATGGAGAAGCTTAAGAACGGGGAAGCTGCAGAGGATCTGATCGAAGAATATGATCTGTCTGCCACCTCCGGTGAGATCCACGGCACAACGGAAAGTCTGCGGACCGCTTATAACCTGAAGGACGGGGAAGTCAGTGATGTCTTATTAGAAGATTTCGGTTATAATGTGGTGAAGATGGTAGCCCTGGAGGACAAGGATTATACGGAAAAGGTAAATGCCTATAATGCTCAGACTGCGGCACAGGAGGCAGTAAAGCAGCAGGAAAATGCGTGGTTTGAGGAGTTTTCCATTTCCGATACGGATGTAAACGAGGAGGTCTGGAAGGCCTTTGATCTACAGGATTTGTTGTAAGAAGGATGGGGGTTTTGTATGCAGCGGATAAGAACGTGGGTGGCTGCCCTGCTGTGTATCGGAATACTGGCTCTGCTGGGGGGCTGTAAATCAGATCTGTCCAACGAGGCTACCGAGAAGGTAGAGGTATTCACGATTGGCAGGCAGTCCGTTTATCTGAATGAGGTGTGGATCTATGCCAAGACGATCCAGCAGGAATATGAACGGAACTATGGCAGCGGCATCTGGTCCGTCGAGCTGCTGAATGAGAACGGGGATGCCCGGACGGTAGAGACCATTACCAGAGAAGATATCATAGAAGAAATATTACAGGTCAAGGTATTGGTATATAAGGCAGATTCCTTTGGAGTTGCGCTGACCCAGGAGGAAAAGGATCAGATCCAGCAGCAGGCGGGAGCATTCATATCCGGCCTGACAGATGCGGATATCGCGGAAACAGGGATTACCATAGAACTGGCCATTCAGGTCTATGAGGAGAATGCCATAGCCGGAAAGGTCTATGAACGTATCATGCGGGAAGGCAATGTTGAGGTCTCGGATGAACAATGCCGGCAGACCAAGGTTTATGATCTGTACTTTCCAACCTATTTAGAGGTCGGGGAAGGCGATTTTGTTGCCCTGACCGAAGAGGAAAAGGCCACACAGTATAATACCGCTTCGGAGGCTTATAACAGAATCACGGCAACGGAGGATCCATTGAATATTGAAACAGCCGCCTATGATTACGGATGCAGGAATTCCGATTTTCATACCATGTCCTATGATGAATATGTGGATCAGTACGGACAGGAGCTGACCGACCAGATCTACGCATTGAAGGACGGAGATTATCTGGGTGTAGTAGAAAGTAAATATGGCTATCATGTATTTCAGATGATCGCCATTACGGATGCGGAAGCGACCCAGGATAAGAAGAAGTCCATGGAATTTGATCTGCAGCGGGAATATTTTGCTCAGGTATATCAGGATTACCTGAAGGAGATGGACAGCTCCTGGAAATTCTCGAAGAACGTGAATGAGGATGCATGGAATCTGATCCGGTTTACACAGATTCCGGCAGAGGAATAAGGAGATCGTGATGGATAGAAGGATGCTGGTATTGGATTTAGACGGAACACTGTTGAATTCAGACAAGGTGATAACACCGGGAACCAGAACCGCCATAAGAAAACTGCAGCAGGCAGGACATATTGTTGTATTGGCTTCCGGCCGTCCATTGCCCGGTATGAAACCGACAGCAGCGGAGCTGGAACTGGAGCGGTACGACGGTTATGTACTGGCTTATAACGGGGCAAGGATCCTGGACTGGAAGCGGCAGGCGGTTTTGTTCGAAAAGACCTTTGCACATTCGTATCTGCAGGGACTTTATGCAGCAGCTCTGCGTCATCATCTGACGATCCTTACTTATATTGACGATTATGCCATAGCCGGAACGGATGTAAATGCATATGCCGAATTTGAGATCCGTATCAACCGCTTACAGCTAAAAAGGGTGGAAAATTTCGTTGATTATGTGGATTTTCCGATCATTAAATGCCTGATGACCGGTGAGCCGGAAGAGATCGGAGTCTGTGAACAGGAGCTGCTGAAGCTTTATGGAGAGAGTCTTGATATATTTAAATCCGAAGATTTTTTCCTGGAGATCGCAGCACAAAATATTAATAAAGGCACCTCCGTAGAATGGCTGGTCAATCATCTGGGGATAGACAGAGCGAATGTAGTCTGCTGCGGCGACGGATATAATGATATCTCCATGCTTCAATATGCCGGCGTAGGCGTAGCCATGGCAAATGCCAAGGAGGTCGTAAAACAGGCTGCAGATGTGATAACCGGCTCGAATAACGAGGACGGGCTGGTGTCCGTGATCGAACGCTATTTTTTATAAGTGAAATTCTAATATCTCTGCCAATGCTTTTCTGGGCCTTGGTGTTGGAGCTTCCTCTGCATATCCCATCGCCACTGCGCCAACAAGCTGATGCTCTGTTTTCAGGTATGCGGTTAATTCAGGATAGGCAAAACAGGTATTTGCGATCCATAAGGTTCCAACTCCGAGTTCCGTTGCTTTCAACAATATATTCTCAACAGATGCCCCGATGGAAAGGGTATCACAGATCTCGGTTACTCTGTGATCGGTATCGATATCAGAAAAGGGACTGGTTCCGTTAGTATTCAGGATGATCATGATGACCGGAGCCTCCTTCATAATCCGTAAGGTGTTCTTTGCATCTGCAATACCATGAGCCGAGCCCGGCAATCGCGGGTCGCCCTGTTCTTCTCTTTGAATTCCGCACTCCATACGGTTCAATAGCTCATCCTTATGTCTGCCTCCGTATATTAAGTATTTCCAGGGCTGTCTGTTCTTGACAGAGGGGGCCATCCTGCCTGCATCAACGATGGATTCTATCGTTTCTTTTGCAAGCGTTTTCTGTGAAAATTTCCGTATGCTTCTTCGACTGTATATCATATCATGATTCATTTCAATATCCTTTCCCGAAATGCTCACATGGCAGCGTTTTGTTCATAATCTCACAAAATCAACACAACAACAAGCATTGATTATAATTTTCTCTGTATTCCGGCATTTCAGGTCCGGAAGCCGGCAGGTCAGGTGCAGGTATCTTGCCAGAGAAACCGGCGCATGCTATGTTAGGAAACAGATAGATATAAGCCATACGGCATGGGTTTTGATAATGCCTGCTGGCTTGGAGCAGGAAGGGAGATGAAGGCTTGAACATATCAATTCATGTGGATGCGGAGATTTCAGATACGGAAATCCAGATCTCCTGTAACCATCTGACGCCGGAGATCGAACGGGTGCTTGCAACGCTTCGCATCCTGGATAAGCAGATCATGGCCAAGAAGGAGGAGGAAACCTATCTGCTGGAGGCAGCCCGGGTTATTTATATTGAGTCTGTAGACCGGAGAACCTATGTCTATACAGCAGAGGATGTCTACGAATCAAGCCTGAAGCTGTACGAACTGGAAGCTCAGTTGGAGGAATACGGGTTCTTTCGGGCAAGCAAATCCTGTCTGATCCAGTTAAAGTATATCAGATCATTAAAGGCGGATCTTGACCGGCGGATCCGGGTGACATTAGTAAATGGAGAGCAGGTTATGGTATCCAGACAGTACGCAGAAGGCTTAAAGAAGAAACTGGGGGTGAAATAAATGGAGCAGAAGAAAACGATTTTTGATTATATCGGACAGGTTTTTACCACTTTTGGCATTACCATCGGGATTCTGACTGTGTTCTGTGTCCTGTTCGGTGACGAGGCTAGAGCGGTTTCGACTATATTTTCCCTGGGCAGCGAAGGGATCGCACTCCGGACCATTCTGCAGTTTTTCATAACCTCGGTTTTTATCACATTGCTCCGTTTTCTGTTCTTCACGGATACTGTGATCAGGAGGATGGCGGTACCGCTCCGGGCAGGCGGTATGGTAGCATCGATCCTGCTGCTGCTTTGCGGGATGAACTTTCTTTGCAACTGGTTTCCGGTAACGATGTGGAGGGCATGGCTGATGTTCTTCTTAAGCTTTGCAGTCAGCTTTATTATCAGTGTAGCAGTTACTACGCTTCGGGAGCGGTTGGAAAACCGAAGGATGGAGGAAGCCCTGGAACGGATCATCCGGGAATCCCGGGAGCAGGAACAGAGATCAGATACAGAGGAACAGGCGAAAGGCAATGGAAAGGAGCTATTATGAGCGCAATGATCGAATGTAAGGATATTGTGAAACGATTTCAAGATAGAGAGGTATTAAAGGGAATCCATCTGACTGCAGAGGCAGGGGAGATCATCGGTCTGCTGGGACCGTCGGGAGCCGGGAAGACGACTCTGATCAAGATCCTGACCGGGCAGCTGCTTCAGACCTCCGGGAGTGCGATGCTGCTGGGTATGGATACCCGGAAGCTGAATCAGGGATGTTACCGGCGGATCGGGATGATGCTGGATGATTTCGGTCTGTATGAGCGGTTGTCCGTTTATGATAATCTGAAGCTGTTCGCAAGGCTGTATGATCTGCCCGCTGAACGGATAGATGCAGTGCTTCGCCGGGTGGAATTATTGGATGCCAGAAGATGCGCTGTGTCGAAGCTTTCCAAGGGAATGCGGGGACGACTGGCTCTGGCAAGGGCAGTGCTTCATGAGCCGGAGATCCTGTTCCTGGATGAACCGACTGCCGCCCTGGATCCTGCTACGGCAGAACGGATCCATCATCTGATCCGCGAGGAGCAGGAGCGGGGAACGACCATATTCCTGACGACCCACAATATGACGGAAGCAGAACGGTTGTGCAGCCATGTTGCCCTGTTACATGAAGGGAGTATTGTAGAATACGGAGAGCCGGGAGAGATCTGCCGGCGGTATGACCATCAGAATAAATTACGGATACGCCTGCATGACGGTACCTGCATTGAGCTGAAGCATCATCCTTCCTCGGCAGAGGCGATAAGGGAATATATTGCTTCTGACCGCCTGGAGACCATACATACCACGGAGGCAAATCTGGAAACCGTTTTTATTGAGATCACAGGAAGGGGATTGGAATAATATGAAGAATATTACAGCGGTGTTTATCAAGCAGATAAAGGATACTTTTAAAAATGGAGCGATCCTGGTGCAGTTTTTCATGCTTCCGTGTATCGCAGTCATTATGGAACAAACAGTCACCCTGGAAGGAATGCCGGAGCATTTCTTTGTGCGGCTGTTCTCAGTTATGTATTGTGCCCAGGCGCCCCTCACCTGTATGTCCAGCATCATTTCCGAGGAAAAGGAGAAGGGTACACTGCGGGTTCTCCTTCTATCAGATGTAAAGCCCTGGGAATATCTGGCCGGTGTGGGAAGCTATTTGTGGCTAATCTATATGCTTGGTGCAGGAGTGTTCTGTCTGGCCGGGAGATTTGCCGGAAAGCAGGCCGTCGGCTTCATGCTGATCATGGCAGCAGGAATATTGGTTTCCATGCTGTTTGGAGCGGCGCTGGGTACCTGGAGCCGGAATCAGATGATGGCAACCTCGATCACCATACCGGTCATGCTGCTATTCTCATTTTCTCCCATGCTTTCCATGTTTAATAAGACGATCGAACAGGCAGCGAAGTACACCTATTCCCAGCAGATACAGTATTTGATCGATTCTATAGGACACATTGAGCTTCAGCCCGAGGCTGTCATTATATTGCTGGCAAATATTCTTATAGCCTTTTGCCTGTTCTGGTCCGCCTACAGACGGTGTGGACTGGCATAAGTACAGATGCAACCAAAAGTTGCGGAAATGGCAGACCAAAGTGCTGGAAAAACCATACTCTATCCGATATGCTTATAGACAACGAAAGACAAATCAGAAGGGAAGAGAGGGATTCGGGTATGGAGAAGAAGAACAATAACAATAAGGCTCTGTTTATCGTGATCGGAATTTTAGGCGGACTGGTATTGCTGTTACTGTTGTTAGTCATTGTGTTACTGCTTTTTTCAGGTATTGGAAGACAAATGCAGAATAAGGATGATCCTCCCGGACCCCGTATTACGAAGGATGAAAATACCACAGAGGATGATATACTGGGGGATGAGGTGATCAGAGGAGATAATGGAACGTCTAACAGTATTACTATGATAATTGATGGATTTAAGTTCACGGTTCCGGGGGAATATGACTGCTTTTTTTCCTATGAAATTGGCCCGGTGGTATATCTGGATGATGTATTTCAGATGAAAACTGCAGTGCGGGAGGGAACCTATGAGGAAATGATGCAGGATCCCGATTCCATAACGACAAAGACGGTGGAGGCGGGAGGAAGTATACTCCAGGAGGTCAGGGAAACGGAATATGAAGGGAAGAAGTATGCCTATTTCCGCATGCAATTAATGGATGATATCTGTTTTGTCATATATACGCAGGCAGCGGATACGGACAGCCGGGTTGCAGGGCAGATCGTAGTGGAAAACAGTGAGCTGACAGATGAGGATCTGATCCATGTATTTGCCAGTATTGCCGGGACAGCTCAGGTCACAGATGAGGCAGATTCCGATTATGATGATATTGTAGACCAGATGGCAGTGAGGACCTTCGCTGTGGGGGAACGGAAGGAAGAGAGCAGTCTGAGCCTTGACGGAGTAACTGTTACCTTCTGTGTTCCGGAAGGATTCTATTCCCAGGGAATTTACGAGACGGATTTCTACAGTGCGGAGAATTTTCAGACACAGGATTATGCGATAGGCGTAGATTGCTATCTGCAGGCAGATGAAATGTTTGCCAATGCAGAAGAATACTTAGAAAATGAGCTTGAAGGCAGTTTTAACGATACCAGCGGGATCAGGATACAGAAGACAGAGATTGATGGTAAGACCTGCTATTATTATGAGGAGGTTCTCGCTTACGATGATTCTGAATTTCAACGGATCAGCGCAGTCTGCGACATAGACGGAAATGGTACCTTATATTATGTAAGGGCCAGCGCTATTGATGAGGATACGGGAGTATCCATAGATACCATTCGGGATTTCTTTGTGTTCCGATGACTAGGGCGTATTGGTCGGACAGAAGGAGAGGAAGCGTATGGAGAAGCGTAGTAGAAATATTCTGATCGTTGCGATCGTCAGTCTGGTGATCGTATTGATCCTGTTAACAGGAATCGCCGGTACCCTGATCAGAAAGGGCAGGATGGAAGCAGACCCGGGGTGGACACCGGATCCGAAGGAAAATGAACCCGTAACCACATCCGATCAGGACTGGAGTGTAGATTCTCTGCGGACGGGTCTGACGACAACGATTGAATATGACAAACAGTACAGAGCAGAAGTTCTTTCCCTGGAACAGGCAGAAGAATCGATCCGGACATACGGAATCCGTCAGCGGGAAAATTATTCCAATCCTGCCGTAGAAGAGATCGAACGGCAGATGGAGCAGGAATTTGACCTGCTGGCAGTGAATCTTGGAGAGATCGAGGAGGAGACCGCAAAGGATATTCAGAAAGCATTTACCTACATGTATGATACCTATCCCAGGTTAAGAGGGACGCTCACCAACCTGTCCCTGGGAAATTTTGAACATACAAAAGCGGGTAACATAGCAGTTACACAGAACTCGGAGTTTATCATCAACGAGGAGGCCGGTAATTATCCTTTTGTGGTAAAGTATGAGATCATATTAAACGCCGGCAAGTTTATGAAGCGGGAAAAGCTGTTAAAGGACTGTGCATATCAGGTTGAGACCGGATTCTGGCCGGAGGGGGCGGATATTACCTCCATTCTGGTGCATGAGCTGGGTCACCAGCTTCTGAATGTAATTGCCATGGAAGAATTCGGTCTCGAGGAGGCCTGCTACATAACGGAGGAAAATGGAGACGCATATAGCCGGTATGTAACGGACAAGTTAAGTGTAAATCAGGAGGTAGCAAAGGCTGTGATCGGACGCGGATATGAGATCTGGCAGACGGAGTATCATCATAATGATACTGAGGAAGCATTCCGGGCCAGCATTTCCGGCTATGCCAGAGGAGAGCAGCCGGACGGGGGAATATCCTATGGCGAGACCTTTGCTGAAGCTGTGGCAGATGTGTATCTGAACGGAGAAGGGGCGGCAGATGCCAGTAAAGCGATCCTGGCAGCGGTCGGGGAACAGAAATAATACAGATTACGGAAAGACAGGAGACCGGATCATAATCTGGGTATTCCTGTCTTTATTTTTATTTTCCTGTAATATATAAATCCTCTTTTTAAAACCGGAAAAATGGATAACAAATGTTAATTATTAACAAATGTTATCCGATATATAATACATAAAATAGAAACAAGGAGGTTTCAATATGGGAATTTCAGGAATTAATCAATATGGAAACGTATATGACAACGCGTATGCTGCCGGAGGAAAACGCTCGACGGAAAAAGGAATTTCCGGCGCGGACCGGGCAGAGAGGATAAGAGAGACATCGGAGGGAGCATCCGACAAAAATGAAAACTACCTGAAAAGGCTTCAGGAAAAGGTGCCCTATGTGGAGCTGGAGACCGGCTGGGGCTTAAGCATGAAGCGGGATAAGCAGTCAGCGATCATGATCAATCCAAAGCTTCTGGAGAAGATGCAGAACGATCCGGAGGCGGAGAAGCGCTATACACAGACGTTAAAGGACATTGAGCGGGCGGAAAAGACTGCCGCTGCCTATTATAATGCGACAGGCGGCGTAGTGGAACGCACCAGCCACTGGTATGTAGATGAAAATGGAGAATACTGTCACTTTGCATATACCCGCCGGGATGATAAACTGAATAAAAAGCTTCGAGAGGAAGCCAAGAAAAATGCAGAAGAGCTGATCGAGAAGACCCGGGAAAAGGCACGGAAGAAGAAGGTGGAATTAAAGGAACGGTTAGCGGAGCAGGCCGAAGAGGTAAAGAAAGCGGAAGCAAAGGAAGAAAAGAAGCAGGAGACTTCTGCAGATACGCAGGAGCCGGTAATGGAAGCTATCCGAAAAGCGGAGGGCCAGGGTGCAGGAGATTTTGAAAAGCCGGGCAGTCAGGAAGCAGGCAGTCTGGTAGACCTGAAGCTGTAACGGGAACAGTGGCATTAATCCCATAAACAGGAATCAAAATTGTTAATAAGCAGGAAGGGCGGGCTGGAGAATGGCTAGAGAAGAGCAGACACCAAGCGAAAGTGAATGGCAGATCATGGAGGTACTTTGGGATGGCGGAGTTCCGCTGACTTCTTCCCAGGTGATTCAGCACTTACAGGAGACAAGTAGTATGAATCCGAAGATGGTACGGGTCCTTATGAACCGATTGTGCCAGAAGGAACTGATCGGATATACGATAGACGAAAAGGATGCCAGGGTATATCACTATTTTCCATTAAAGACCAGGGAGGAATGCGCCAGAGAAAAGAGCCGGAGGTTTGTGGAGAGTTATTTTTCCGGCAGACATACAGATGCTCTGGCTGCCCTGCTGCAGAGCTATCGACTGACGGAGGAGCAGATCCAGGAACTGGAAGTGATCCTGGAACAGAGTAAGAAGGATGAAACGGAATGACAATACAGGAATTTTGGTCGGGTTTTGCTAATTTTCTAAATGCAGGCTGCTTATATCTGGTCATGCTGCTTGGAAGGAGCGCTATTTCCTCACTGCCGGTTCTGCTGACGGTGCTTTTGCTGCGGAAAACCGTGTTTAAAAGGACAGTATTTCTAAAAGGAATACTCTGGTGCCTCTTTCTTCCCCTTCCGTTTGTAGGAAAAATGCGGTTTTTTTATGAGAATCGCATGGGGGTAAGACTTTTTGCCTGGTGGCATGATCTATGCATAGAGCACCATTGGATCGGCTGGCTTTATCTGCTGGGAATCGCCGGTCTGGGCTGCTATATCTTCTGCCGCAGGAGGAGGTTGTACCGGTTTGTTTCCGGACTTAGAAGGGAAACGACTGCCGGCAGGGAATTGTTTATCTGTGACAGGCCGGTTACACCCTTTACTACAGGACTCTTCCGACCGAGGATCGTGATGCCGGAAGTGCTCGTGAAGGATTTCAGGGCGGAAGAACTGCGGATGATCCTGCTGCATGAGACGACGCATATCCGGCTTGGACATTTATGGATATATGCTTTATGGGATATGTTACGGGTGCTGCTGTGGATCAATCCGTTGCTGACGATCTGTACTGGATATCTCCGGGAGGATCTGGAAGCGATCTGCGACCGCGTGACGATTCAAAGGAGCGGAGCAAAGGCCTATGACTATGGAAGGTTGCTGCTGAACAGTCTCCGGCTTCTGGGAGATGAAAGGGTGGATACGATGGCGGCATTTGCGGGAGAGCAGGAATACCGGAGTATTAGGAACCGGATAAAGCAGGTGGCTGCCTTTCAGCCTTACCGGAAACCGACGGCTGTTATTAGTATTCTTGGCTGTATACTGCTGGTGTTCGGACTCCTTTTCGGCATCCGGCAGTTGTCTTATCCTGTTTATGTCGAACGGGAAGACGTCAGTATCTGGGACACGAAATTTCATTTGCAGGAGATCGGCAGCCAGGATCAGCTTCGCGATGTGCTTATCATAGATGACGGTTATGTTTATATTAAGCGGGATGCATGGAGAAAGGTTCTGCAGGAGCAGGGAGTCGAAACAGACACCTGTTATGTCAGCTTTGGCGGATATTTGAAGCTGCCGGGAATCGGCGGCGGAGGAAACGCAGTCTATGTGGATCTGGAGGAAGCAGAAGAGATTCTGGTCATTCCTTACTTTAATAATGATAGAGTTTTGTGGACAAGGTTATTTAAGCTGTTGTAGGAATGGGATATGGAATCAAGGTTTTTGTATTGGTATATCAGGGAGGATGAGATTATGGCAGTAAAGATTGGAAACAGCTGGGTATCAGAGGCGGCATATTCTTATGCGCAGGCAAGGATCGCAAAGGGGAACACGGAAGAAAAATCCGGCTGAAAAAGGCGGAGCAGAAGAAGGCCAAAGCAAAAGGCAGGTTTGTAGACAGCAAGCTGTAACAGACCGTGTCCGACCGCCTCATTGCCTGCGGGAATACAGGATGCAGTGACACACAAGAATTAAAAAAGTTTATCTTGACATACGAAAATGACATAGATATAATAAATAAGCATGCGTGAATTATCACGCGTGCTTTTAAAGTCCGAAAAATTCGGCAATACTACAGAAACAGGAGGTGAAAAACATGCCAACATTCAACCAGTTAGTTAGAAAGGGAAGAAAGACTGTAGAAGCAAAGTCTACTGCACCGGCTCTTCAGAAGGGTTACAATTCTTTAAGAAAGAAGCCAACAGATTCTTCTGCTCCGCAGAAAAGAGGTGTTTGTACTGCCGTTAAGACAGCAACCCCGAAGAAGCCTAACTCAGCGTTAAGAAAAATCGCCAGAGTTCGTCTTTCTAACGGTATCGAAGTTACCAGCTACATCCCGGGCGAAGGTCACAACCTTCAGGAGCACAGTGTTGTTCTGATCCGTGGTGGAAGAGTAAAGGACCTTCCAGGTACCAGATATCATATTATCAGAGGTACACTGGATACAGCAGGTGTTGCTAAGAGAAGACAGGCCCGCTCTAAGTATGGTGCAAAGAGACCAAAGGATGCTAAATAAGCATTTCAAAACAAACAGTGCTGGAGTAGGCTATGTTTTTCCTAGATAGATAAATGTAAGCAGATCCGCACGAACATACCCGGGAGGTATGAGTACCTTTAAGCTAATGATTATTAGCTTACTATAATTTTTAAGGAGGGAAGAACCGTGCCACGTAAAGGACATATTCAGAAAAGAGATGTACTTCCGGATCCGATTTATAAGGATAAAGTGGTTACAAAGCTGATCAACAACATCATGTTAGACGGTAAGAAGGGTGTTGCCCAGAGGATCGTTTATGGTGCGTTTGAACGTGTAGCTAACGAAACCGGAAGAGACGCATTGGAAGTATTTAATGAAGCAATGAATAACATCATGCCGTTACTTGAGGTAAAGGCAAGACGAATCGGCGGTGCGACCTATCAGGTGCCGATCGATGTTCGTCCTGACAGACGTCAGGCGCTGGGTCTCCGTTGGATCACCACTTATTCCCGTGGAAGAAGTGAGAAGACCATGGAAGAGAGACTCGCAAAGGAAATACTGGATGCAGCCAACAATACCGGTGCATCAGTTAAGAAGAAGGAAGATATGCACAAGATGGCAGAAGCAAACAAGGCATTTGCCCACTACAGATTCTAGTGAAAGAGTTCTGGTGCGTATAACAAATTAAGGAGGAAAAAACCTTGAGTGGAAGAGAATATCCGTTAGAGAGAACTAGAAATATCGGAATCATGGCACACATCGATGCTGGTAAGACCACTCTGACAGAACGTATACTGTATTACACGGGTGTTAACTACAAGATTGGTGATACTCATGAAGGTACAGCTACCATGGACTGGATGGAACAGGAGCAGGAGCGTGGTATCACCATTACTTCTGCAGCGACCACCTGTCACTGGACGTTACAGGAAAATTGTAAGGCAAAGCCAGGTGCGTTAGAGCATCGTATCAATATCATTGATACTCCGGGTCACGTTGACTTTACTGTAGAGGTAGAGCGTTCTCTGCGTGTACTGGATGGTGCAGTCGGTGTCTTCTGTGCCAAGGGTGGTGTTGAGCCTCAGTCAGAAAACGTATGGCGTCAGGCAGATACCTACAATGTACCGAGAATGGCATTTATTAATAAGATGGATATCTTAGGTGCGAATTTCTATGGTGCAGTGGATCAGATCCGTACCCGGCTGGGCAAGAACGCGATCGTTACCCAGCTGCCGATCGGTAAGGAGGATGAATTCAAGGGTATCATCGATCTGTTTGAGATGAAAGCTTACATCTATAATGATGATAAGGGCGATGATATCAGCATTACTGATATTCCGGATGACATGAAGGATGAAGCGGAATTATATCGTTCAGAATTAATAGAGAAAATCTGCGAACTGGATGATGATTTAATGATGGAATATTTAGAGGGTGAAGAGCCTTCTGTCGAAGCATTGAAGACAGCACTGAGAAAGGGAACCTGTGAATGTACAGCAGTACCTGTCTGCTGCGGTTCTGCTTATCGGAACAAGGGTGTTCAGAAGCTGTTGGATTCTATTCTGGAATTCATGCCTGCACCGACTGATATTCCTGATATTAAGGGACTGGATGAGGATGGAAATGAAGTAACCAGACATTCATCGGATGATGAACCGTTTTCTGCTCTGGCATTTAAGATCATGGCGGATCCATTCGTTGGTAAGCTTGCATTCTTCCGGGTGTACTCCGGTACATTGAATTCCGGTTCTTATGTATTAAATGCAACGAAGGGCAAGAAGGAGCGTGTCGGACGTATCCTGCAGATGCATGCAAATCACAGAGCAGAGCTGGATAAGGTTTATTCCGGTGATATTGCAGCGGCAGTCGGCTTTAAGATGACAACTACCGGTGATACCATATGTGATGAACAGCATCCGGTTATCCTGGAGTCCATGGAATTCCCGGAGCCGGTTATCGAGCTGGCGATCGAGCCAAAGACCAAGGCTGGTCAGGGCAAGTTAGGTGAATCTTTAGCAAAGCTTGCAGAGGAGGATCCTACTTTCCGTGCGCATACCGATGAGGAGACCGGACAGACCATTATTGCCGGTATGGGTGAGCTTCACCTGGAGATCATCGTAGACAGACTGCTTCGTGAGTTTAAGGTTGAAGCAAATGTTGGTGCGCCACAGGTTGCATATAAGGAAACATTTACCAAGGCGGTTGATGTAGACAGCAAGTATGCAAAGCAGTCCGGCGGACGTGGACAGTATGGACACTGTAAGGTACACTTTACACCAATGGACCCGAATGGCGAGCAGACATTTGAATTTACCTCTTCCGTAGTCGGCGGTTCCATTCCGAAGGAATATATTCCGGCTGTCGGTGAGGGTATCGAGGAGGCATCAAAGGCCGGTATCCTTGGCGGATTCCCGGTACTTGGCGTTAAGGCTGACGTATACGATGGTTCCTACCATGAAGTCGATTCATCTGAAATGGCATTCCACATTGCCGGTTCCATGGCATTTAAGGATGCGATGGCAAAGGGTGAGCCGGTACTGCTTGAGCCGATCATGAAGGTGGAGGTTACCATGCCTGAGGAATATATGGGTGATGTCATCGGAAGCTTAAATGCGAAGCGTGGTCAGATCAACAGTATGGATGACCTGGGCGGCGGCAAGATCGTAAGAGCATTTGTACCGCTTGCTGAGATGTTCGGCTATTCAACGGAGCTTCGTTCTTCAACACAGGGACGTGGAAATTATTCTATGTTCTTTGAGAAATATGAGAAGTGTCCGAAAAATGTTCAGGACAAGGTGCTGGCTGCAAAGAAGGGCTAAGCAGGACAGAACTGGACTAATAAGAAAGAAAATACCGGTATATCGCCACAAAAGCGATATGCCGGTGACATAAAAGACTTGAAAATATTGTTATTATCGAATATAATGTTTTCTAGCTGATGTTTATAAGAAAGCCAGAGAGAATGGCGCATTATTAAGGAGGATATGAAAAATGGCAAAGGCTAAGTTTGAGAGAAGCAAACCACATTGTAATATTGGTACCATTGGTCACGTTGATCATGGTAAGACAACTTTGACAGCTGCGATTACCAAGACATTAAATGCAAGATTAGGTACTGGTGAGGCTGTTGCATTCGAGAACATCGATAAGGCTCCGGAAGAGAGAGAAAGAGGTATTACCATTTCTACCGCTCACGTTGAGTACGAGACCGAGAACAGACATTATGCACACGTTGACTGCCCGGGCCATGCTGACTACGTTAAGAACATGATCACCGGTGCTGCTCAGATGGATGGTGCTATTCTTGTAGTAGCTGCTACTGACGGTGTTATGGCTCAGACAAAGGAGCACATCTTATTATCCCGTCAGGTAGGTGTACCTTACATCGTTGTATTCATGAACAAGTGTGATATGGTTGATGATGAGGAATTATTAGAGTTAGTTGAGATGGAAGTAACCGAGCAGTTAGAGGAGTATGGTTTCACTGACTGTCCGATCGTTAAGGGTTCTGCTCTGAAGGCTCTGGAAGATCCTTCCAGCGAGTGGGGCGACAAGATCTTAGAGTTAATGAAGACGGTTGACGAGTATATCCCGGATCCGCAGAGAGATACAGATAAGCCTTTCTTAATGCCTGTTGAGGATGTATTTACCATTACCGGTCGTGGTACCGTTGCTACCGGTAGAGTAGAAGCTGGTGTGATCCATGTAAATGATGAAGTAGAGATCGTTGGTATCAAGCCAGAGGTTCAGAAGACTACCGTTACCGGTATCGAGATGTTCCGTAAGCTGTTGGATGAAGGACAGGCTGGTGATAACATTGGTGCACTGCTTCGTGGTATCAAGAGAGAGGAAATTGAAAGAGGACAGGTTCTGTGTAAGCCAGGTACTGTTACCTGCCACAGCAAGTTTACCGCTCAGGTATACGTTCTGACCAAGGATGAGGGTGGACGTCATACTCCGTTCTTCAACAACTATCGTCCACAGTTCTACTTCAGAACTACCGACGTAACTGGTGTATGTAACTTACCTGCAGGTACAGAGATGTGCATGCCTGGTGATAACGTAGAGATGACCATTGAACTGATTCATCCGGTAGCTATGGATCAGGGTCTGACATTCGCTATCCGTGAGGGTGGACGTACTGTAGGGTCTGGTAGGGTTGCTACTATCATTGAGTAATTATAATTTATTTAGTAAAATCAAGGCTTTCGGGGATTTCCCCGAAAGCCTTTTTACGTTTTAAGATAGAGTGAATGGTGCCAAAACGGAGCCATAAATGTTAGAACGATAATAAATGTAGGGCATGGCGGTTACAGCGTCCTATATTTTTGTGGTAAATGAGGAACGGAAATGATATAATAAACCAACAAATCGGAATTTGCAGATGATTTTCTTGAACTTTCCTTATTTTTCAAGGCTTTTAGAGCCTCATATAGTGAAATGATATGTATTTTCCCTTGTTTTTGCCCTTATGGGTATTTTACAAGGGAAATTTTTTGTGAAATGTACTTAATCGTTGCCTGCCACTTTATCCAAGAGCCTAACGGAAGTCCGTTTTGCTTCCCTTGTGGCATGGGCATACACATTCATTGTGGTACTCACGTCAGAGTGTCCTAAGAGTTCCTGCACATCTTTCGGTGCTGCACCGTTTGACAGCAGATTGCTTGTATAAGTATGGCGGAGCTGGTGGAAATGAAAACCCTCAAATCCGTCCAGTTTCTTTGCGAGTGTCCGGCAGACGATACTCAATGTACTTGGCGTTTCAAGGCAGCCGTCCGGTCTTAAACATACAAATGAGATTTCGTTGTAATCCGCCGGAATGTCCTGCGTGTTCTCCAAGCTGTAATACTCATAGTAAACCCTGTTTTTGTCCTGCACTTCCTTGTAGTAGTTGCGGTGGTACAGTTCCCCGTACTGCATCTGATTTTTAAGCTGTTCTTTCCTTGCTTTTTTCAGTATGGCAGTAAGCGTGTCTCCAAAATCAACCGTCCGTACTTTCTTACGTTTTGTCGGTCCGATAATCGTTTTGTGCTTTGCGCCGTCATAGCGGACACTCCGTTTTACCGTTAAATACTGTTCCTCAAGGTTGATGTCCTGCCACGTCAGCCCGCATACTTCGCCGATCCTAAGACCTGCATAGTAAGCTATCTGAATCGGCAGAACCGCAGAAACATTTTTCTTTTCAAGATAAGCGATAAGTTTCTCATAATCTTCATGGGAAATTGGCTGTGTGCCTGACTGTCCCGTATCTTCTTCCGAAAACAAATCCACTTCCTCTGCTTTTCGTTTCAGCTTGATGTACTGCATTGGATTGAATGTAATCAGCTGCTTTGGGAATACCGCAAAACGGAACGACTGTTGCAAAACTGCAGAGAAAGAGTGGATATAGTCTTTGCTCAATCCTTTTTTCACTTTTCCGTCGGGATATGTCCCTCCGAAAGTAAGCAGATCAAGGAATGATTGTAAATGCTCCGCTGTGACGGTTTTTAATCTGCGGTCAGCAACAGGATGTTTCTTAATACACCGTATCGCACCGAGAT
>ERZ777011.386-NODE-386-length-69113-cov-76.812390_pt1 | contig 69113 bp, 81 predicted proteins | sample MGYA00374964_ERZ777011 | MGnify/ENA primary metagenome ERZ777011 (study PRJEB29310, sample SAMD00008975) | mouse gut metagenome | study: EMG produced TPA metagenomics assembly of the Metagenome analysis of fecal microbiota from mouse which was promoted...
ACTGACCTTTGACAAAAGCAAGATGCCGCCGATAGGCAAGGCTGTGGAAGCATTGAAGAACTTGCACGAAATACTGGTTAAATTTGAAATTTATCGGAATAGTATATAATTATGGCAATTGTGAAAAGAAGATGTTTTACCCAAGCTACGTTAGAAGGTATCGCCAAAATATTGGGAGATACAAGTAATGGCTTAACGGGAAGTGAAATACAATACCTTTTACAACAATCTCACATTGAAGATATTGATTCACAAAATACCAAATGGAAAAGGTTATATAGTGCTTTTGCAAATTACCAAAACACACATCAGTGTTCTAACAAAATACTTTATTTTATTCAATTAGCTTTATCTCCTGCCAAATTTGTAAATAATGAGTACGAGTTTACAGAAAAAAGAAATGCAATAAATCAACAATTAGCGTTTATCGGCTATCAACTAAATGAAACAGGAAAATTTAGTGAAATAATTCAAGCTAAAACGATTTCAGAAGCGCAGCAAAAAGCAGAAAACCTAAAAACAAAATTAGAGAACCGCAACGCACATTTGGCTCTCTTTAAATATTGTAAGGCTGAGTTGCTAACAAACAACTATTTTCATGCTGTCTTTGAAGCAAACAAAGGTTTATTTGATAGAATTAGGGACTTGTCATTGTATAATGAAGACGGGAACAAGCTAATAGAGTATGTATTTAGTAATACACCTATATTAATTATAAACAATTTCCAGTCAAAATCTGAAATAGACGAGCATAAAGGATTTTGTAACCTTTTAAAAGGATTATGTGGAATGTTTAGAAATCCTGAAGCTCACGAACCTAAAATTAGCTGGAACATAACAGAACAAGATGCTTTGGAAATTTTAGCAATGATTTCGTATTGCCATAGAAGATTGGATAATGCACAAAAAATAAGATAGCAGAAAAATTCCGCTATCCTATTTCATTATTTATTCTTCCTCTTTAATCAAGTGGCATAGCTCCGGGTCGTTCTTAATCCGGGTTATTTCGTCCTCGACTATCTGCCGGACTTCCTGACGGATGCGGTCATAGTTGGCTTGTATCTCCTCCTGCATCCGGTCGTTGCCGTCCTTGTCGGTGAAGTCGATTATCTGCGGTAACTTCACGTAACGGGCGGTTTCCCGCTTCACCTTTTCATTGTCCACCACGATTTCACAGTGGAAAATTTTCTGCTCTATCCGTTCATCGAAGTTATCCGCCACTGCCCCCACGAACATACCTTGCGTGAGGTTGGATATTTTGCTGGCGGGTATCAGGCTGTCCATTTGGGTGCTTATCGAGGTGGACTTCTCCCGCTGGTTAATTGTCATGCTCTGCCGTTTCTGCAACACCTTTCCGAAACGCTCGGAAAGGATTTTCGCCGTTTCACCGACTACCTGACCGCTGAACACGTTGCCCACAGTATTTTGGATTACCCGGCTTTCCTTGTCCCCGTAGTCACGGGTAAGCTGGCTGTAATCCTGAAAGCCCAGCAGAACCGCCACCTTGTTGCTTCGGGCGGTGGCTATCAGGTTATCAAGCCCACGAAAATATATAGTCGGAAGTTCGTCTATTATCACTGAACTTTTAAGCTGCCCTTTCTTGTTTATCAGCTTCACGATACGGGAATTATACAGTCCCAGTGCCGCCGAGTAGATATTCTGACGGTCGGGATTGTTGCCGACAACCAGTATTTTAGGTTCTTTCGGGTTGTTGATGTCCAGTGAAAAATCATCACCTGTCATTACCCAGTAAAGGGCGGGTGAAATCATCCTTGAAAGCGGGATTTTCGCACTCGCTATTTGACCCTGTAACTGTTCTTGGGCATCTGATTCCCAAGCATCCACGAATGGAGAGAGATAATTTTCCAGTTCGGGATAACTGCGCAAAATGGTGAACACATCGGCATATTTCTTATTTAGCAGTTCAATGGCGTGCGGGAACGTACAATACTTACCACCTTGATAAATACGGAGATACCAGATTATAGCCGCTAAAAGAATAATCGGGCTTTCCACGAAGAAGTCTCCCTGCTTGCTTATCCAGCTTCGATTGAGGTTAAGCATAATCGTGTAGCTGGCTTCATAGGCATCCGCAATGTCCGACATGAAGCTGGCGTTTATCGGGTTGCATCGGTGGCTCTTGCGGGGGTCGTCAAAGTTGATAACGTAAAACTTAGGCTTTACCTTGTAGCCATCCAAGTGGTTAAGTAAATGATTGTAAGCGATTTCCGACAAATCGGGAAACTTATAATCATAACAATATAGTGCAAAACCTTTCTCGATTTGCTGTTTTATGTAACTGTTTACCACCGCATACGACTTCCCGCTGCCCGGTGTTCCCAATACAAGGCTGGCACGGAACGGGTTCACGACATTTATCCAGCCATTATTCCATTTCTTCTTATAGTAGAAACGGGTAGGCAGATTTACCGAATACTCGTTCTCGATAAGCCTTGTTTCCTGCATGAAACTCTCGTTCTCTGTATTAAAGACATCATCCATCAGGTTGTTCTTCAACAGCCGGGACATCCACGTACCCGCCATGAGCATACAGATATAGCCCGCCGACAACGTGGCGATATAAAACACGGCATCCGCCGTGTGTGGCAGCGGAAGTTCCAGCAGCCACCAGTTCAGGAAAAACAACACGACACCCGTAGCAAGGCTGCAATGTATCTTCGTCCACGTTATCTTTTCCTCTTTCACGCCCTTAGTGCCGATACACGACAGGGCGAGGAACACAACCGCAAAAAGTTTTGTCCATAAGATAGACGAGAACAGCCCGGTGGTACGCTGGAAGTTCCACAGTATCTTGTCTATCACTTCAAAGGTCACTCCCCACTCTTTCAGGGTGGAGTAACAGAACCAGTACACGTTTATTCCCACGAATAGAATACTGACAGCCCGCATAAAGTCCATGACCCGTGCAAGCCCTCTCAAATCATCTTCCTGTTGCATGATTGTAATGTTTTTTAAGTTAGTCGATGCGCCTTGTGCGCTTCTTTTTCTTCTTCTTTCTCTTTTGGCGGGCGTTGTCCTGCGGCTCGTCACCGCCTGATGCACCGCCGCCCAACAATCCGCCGAAAGCACCCAGCACGGAAGCCACGCCCGAAACGATGTCGGCTTTCGGCGTGAAGCCCGGCTGTTCCTGATGCGTGGATTGTTCCCGTTGTTGTATTTCCACTTCGGACTGGTGCATCTTTCCGGTTTCGCCCGAAAAGCGTTCGTTGAACACGTTCGCCGAATACTCCTTGCCCAAGCGTGAACCGTTCAGCACCACCCGGCTGTCATGGTCGATGAACGTAACACCATAGATGCGCCCGCTGTCGTTCTGACGGAATACCACGTCAATGCCCTGGTTCCTTAACTGCTGTTCCAGTTCCTTGCGGCTGCGGGCGGTCTGCATGGCAGTGGCGACAATCCTCCGGACGCGCTCTTTCAGTTTCCCGTTCCTGATTGCTTCGCCCGATTTCTCCATTCTGCGCTGCACCGCTTCATAACCCACCGACTTGCCAATGCGGGAAGCCTTTACCGGGTTTCCTGTCTTTTCGCCCTTGTCGTTCGTGGCAGAATAGACAATGCCCTGATAGGGCTTGCCGTTCACTTCACCCTTGACTTCCTCGGCGCACACGTTGTAAGCGGCAAGCAACGCCTTGTACTCCCCGAACGACTGGAAGCGGTAGCCGTAGCAAGTCGCTTTCACGGTATTGCCGATTTGGTGCTTCACGTCCCCGGCGGCATAGTCCACCTTTTTCAGTTCCGGGCGTTCGGCACGTTCCTTTCGCTCTGCCGGGCGCAGCCCGTATTTCTTTTCCAGTTCACGGGTGATTTGCTTGCTGCGCCGATGCTCGAACCTGTCATTCAGCGGTCTGCCGTTCTCGTCCACCCGCAACCCCACGATGTGGATATGGTGGCGGTCGATGTCGGTATGCTTGTACACCAAATAAGGCTGGTCGCCATAGCCCAACTTCCGCATATACTCTTTGGCAATGTCGGAAAGCTGCTGGTCGGTCAGCACGTCTTCCGGGTGTGGGTTTATGGAAATATGAAGTATCGGCTTCTTGGTGGATAGCTGGACGGGCATCTGCATCTCAAAGCTGCGCATACACTCGCCGATAGAGAAATTCCCGTCCTCGCCCAACAGCATCCGGTTGGAGAAAAGCACCTTTGCTTCCTCGCTGTCCACCTTGTTTTGGTTGTACGCCAGTGCGCCGAACATATTGCCGCCCGTGCTTATTTTGGCAACCATAGTTCCTTGCACTCGTTTGTCAGGTCGATAACCTGACGGTTCAACACTGCCAGTTCGGTGGTCGCTTTCTCCAATTTATAGAGAAAAGCCAGTGCCTTTTTCTCGGAAAAATTGCTGTGCAACGCCTTTACAACTTGGTTGTAATTGACCGCTACCGCCCGGAACTGGGCGTAAAATTCGGTCAAGCGGGCGCAATACTCGACCGCCGACTTGTCCACTTTCACCACCCGGAACGGCTCGCCGAACAGCCGGGCGGCGATGAAACGGGACTTGCTCGTAACGCCCGACTGCTCCCATTGCGAGAGGAAGCGGGCGTTCTCCCGGTCGTTCAGGTAAAGGACATGGCGATGCTTCGCCGGGTCTGCGAGGGCGGGGCGACCGCCCTTGTTGGTTCTTCTTGTTTCCATACTTCTTTGGATTAAAAAATTACGACTTCGGAGTGATTTTTACCCCCGCAAGGGGCAAGGCGTTTTCAGGCACGGAAAACGGTTTTGTATGCTACAGAACACACCTTGCTATTTTCTGACGAAAATCGAAATCCGTCACGGACGGATTGGGGTTAGCGTGAAGCGGTAAGCCCTGCCGTTAACCAGCCCTGTTTTACCCCTCTGCCCCCAGTGGTTCGTTACACCGCTGCAAAGTAACAGCGATTTATAATGCTGTAAAATAGGAAGTTGGTGGACAAATCAGGACAGCGCAGGACAAATCGGGACACATCTGAAAACGGACGTTTTTTCTCCTTTTATTTGCAGAAGATTTCAAGATTGAAAGCCATATTTCAAGCAGGAAAGCAGGATTGAAAGCAGGATTTCAAGAAAACGTGATTGCAGGATTTCAATATTTCAAGAAAGAATGAAAGCTGGAAAACAAGAATGAAATAAAACAATCTTTCAAGATTGCAATATGGAAACAAAGAAAGCTATATGGCTGGATTGATTGAAAGCAATAAATAAATCTATCTATCAACCAATAATGAACGAAAGCAATATGGAAAACGAGAAAACACCCCTTTATGTCGCCTTTTCCACACAAAAGGGCGGGGTCGGCAAAACCACTTTTACCGTGCTGGCGGCGAGTTACCTCTATTACCTCAAAGGCTACGATGTGGCGGTGGTCGATTGCGACTACCCCCAACACTCCATTGCCGGGATGCGAAAGCGAGATGCCGAACAGGTCGGAGCGGATGAAGACTACAAGCGCATGGCGTATGAACAGTTCACCCGGCTGGAGAAGAAAGCCTACCCGGTACTGTGCAGTTCACCCGAAAAGGCGATTGCAACGGCTGACGGGTATATAGCCGCCGGACACGTGCCGGATATTGTGTTTTTCGACCTGCCCGGCACGGTGAACAGCGAGGGCGTGATAAACTCTCTTGCGGGCATGGATTATATCTTCACCCCGATTTCAGCCGACAAGGTGGTGCTGGAAAGCAGCCTGTCGTTCGCAATGGCTATCCAAAAGCTGTTGGTGAAGAATGAAGCCTGCCGACTTGCCGGGCTGTACCTCTTTTGGAACATGGTGGACGGGCGGGAGAAAACAGACCTCTACGCCGCCTATGACAAGACCATTAAGGAACTGGAACTGCCGCTGATGAAAACCTTTATCCCCGATACCAAACGCTACAAAAAGGAACTGGTGGCGGATAAAAAAGCGGTGTTCCGCTCCACGCTCTTTCCCGCCAGCCGCCCGCTGGTAAGGGGAAGCAACTTGGAAGAACTGATAACCGAAATAGTGTACTACATCAAATTACAATGATATGGCAAAGCAAAGCGGCGGGATGCCGAAGATAGACGAGGATTTCATGAAAGAACTTATCTCGCAAGGTGTCCCCAGTAAACAAGATAATAATAAGACGAATGATGTACCGCAAGAAACACAAACAGCAACGGTGCAAGTAGAGAAACCGACACCCCGCAAGCGCAAGGGCGGTTCGGGTGACTACCGGGAAACCTATTTTCAGAAAGTGGAACTGGCAGACCGACAGCCCTTGTATGTAAGCCGCACCACGCACGAGAAGCTGATGCGTATCGTGACGGTGATAGGCGGGCGCAAGGTGACGGTAAGCAGCTATGTAGAGAATATTCTACTGCGCCACTTTGAGCAATACCAAGATGAGATAAACACCCTGTATGAAAGCCACTTCCAAAAGCCCTTTTAGCTATGGTAGCCTATTGCATATTAACCGGGCTTTTGGTGTACTACATCGCCCTGTGGCTGTGGTATCGCTACACGGACAGCCGGACATCACCGGGCAGAACGGATGATGCGCCGCTTTCACGAAACGGGGTTTCAGGCTACACGCTGATAGGTGAAAGCCGATACAAGGGTGGACTAATCGGGACAGCGCAGGACAAATCGGGACACCTCCCGCAAGCGGCTGAAAATGATACTATTTTTGCGCCGCAGGCTGACGGACTGTCGGAAGAAAACATTTCGGAAGCAACACCCGGAGCGGAAGAAACGCCCGGTTACGAGAATGACGAACCCGACTACGAGGACGAGGAAATAGCCGGGTACATGGACGGTGACGATGATACCGGGCGGGCTACGGGCGTGAGCTTTGACGAACTGGGCGAAGCGGTACGCACGGCGAACGCCGACAACCCCACCGAAGCGGAACAGCGGCAAGCCGCCGGGACGCTGGCAAGCATTGAGGGGACGAACCTCTACGATGCGTTGGTGGAGAACATCAACGGCGGGCTGGCAAAAGTGGCGGAACTGCTGGGGCGTAACGAAGCGGAACTGGCTACGGCTGCCGTCCCTGCCGGAACTGGCGGTACAAGCAAGGAACACGAAGCGTTCGACATGAACGACTTCCTATAATATAATAATGTGTAACAATATGAAGAAACGTGACTACGGTTGATTGGCAACCTGAAAACCAAACAGACAAACGGGACTGCTCCCGACCACTAAAATTTCAAATTATTCACCAGCCGGGAAAGGCGGACTTCCCACCCGCCGCCCGGCATAAAAAACAAATCACAATGAGAAAGAGAATCTTTTTGTCGGCGGCTATCCTTGCCGCTGCGGTAAGTGCCTACGCACAGGGCAACGGGCAGGCGGGCATCACCGAAGCCACGAACCTAATCACAGGGTATTTCGACCCCGGAACAAAACTGGTGTACGCAATCGGGGCGGTCTGCGGCTTGATTGGCGGGGTAAAAGTGTATAACAAGTTTTCAAGCGGCGACCCCGACACCTCAAAGACCGCCGCCAGTTGGTTCGGGGCGTGCATCTTCCTGATTGTCGCCGCCACTATCCTGCGGTCGTTCTTCCTCTAAACCAGCGGCTATGTCTGAATATCCGGTAAACAGGGGTATCGGAAAGCCGGTGGAGTTCAAGGGGCTGAAAAGCCAGTACCTCTTTATCTTTTGCGGCGGCTTGCTTGCCGTCTTCGTGGTGTTCATCGTCCTGTTCATGGCAGGCGTGAACCAGTGGCTATGTATCGGTTTCATCGTGTCGGCTTCGCTGCTGCTCGTGTGGCAGACGTTCCGGCTCAACGCACGGTACGGCACGCACGGGCTGATGAAAGCAGCCGCACGCAAAAGACACCCACGCTTCATTATCAGCCGAAAGGCGATACCCCGGCTGTTCAACTACAAAAGAAGAAAGGAAGAAAGAACATGAGGAATACATTAAAGGCTACCACACTGGAAAGGAAATTTCCACTTTTGGCGGTGGAGAACGGCTGCATCATCTCAAAGGATGCGGACATAACGGTGGCTTTCAGGGTGGAACTGCCCGAACTGTTCACCGTCACCAGTGCCGAGTACGAAGCCATACATTCGGCGTGGTACAAGGCAATCAAGGTGCTGCCCGACTACTCCATAGTACACAAGCAGGACTTCTTCATCAAGGAGAACTACCAGCCCGACACGGAAAGGGACGAGCTTAGTTTCCTGTCCCGGAGTTTTGAACGGCATTTCAATGAACGCCCGTTCCTGAACCATTACTGCTACCTGTTCCTGACAAAGACGACAAGGGAGAGAAGCCGCCGACAGAGCGACTTCTCCACCCTCTGCCGGGGCAGGATTGTCCCGCAGGAGATAGCCGACAAGGAAGCGGCGGCAAAGTTCATCGAAGCGGTCGGGCAGTTTGAAAGGATTATGAACGACAGCGGTTTTGTCACCCTTACCCGGCTGGCGGCATCGGAAATCACCGGGCAGGACGGAAAGGCAGGCATCATCGAGAAATATTTCTCGCTCTCGCAGACAGATACCACCTGCCTGAAAGACATCGGGCTGTACCCGGAAGAAATGCGTGTCGGGGACGATATACTGTGCCTGCACACGCTTTCGGACGTGGAAGATTTGCCCGGAAAGGTCGGGACGGACTGCCGATTTGAGAAGCTGTCCACAGACAGAAGCGATTGCAGGTTAAGTTTTGCCGCCCCGGTGGGCGTGCTGTTGTCATGTAACCACGTCTATAACCAGTTCATCTTCATAGACGACCACGCCGAAAACCTGAAGAACTTCGAGCAGACCGCCCGGAATATGCAATCGCTCTCCCGCTACTCCCGTGCCAACCAAGTGAACAAGGAGTGGATAGACGAGTACCTGAACGAAGCCCACAGCAAGGGGCTTATCTCGGTGCGCTGCCACTGCAACGTCATGGCATGGAGTGACGACCGGGACGAACTCAAACGCATACGCAACGATGTGGGAAGCCAGCTTGCGCTAATGGAGTGCAAGCCACGCCACAACACCACCGACACGCCTACGCTCTTTTGGGCGGGCATACCCGGCAACGAAGCCGACTTCCCGGCAGAGGAAAGTTTCTACACGTTCTTGGGGCAGGCTCTCTGCCTGTTCGTGGAAGAAACGAACTACAAGAGTTCGCTTTCGCCGTTCGGTATCAAAATGGTGGACAGGGTGAGCGGTCGCCCGCTGCACATCGACATATCGGATTTGCCCATGAAGAAAGGCATCACGACGAACAGAAACAAGTTCATACTTGGACCGAGCGGTAGCGGGAAGTCTTTCTTCACCAACCACATGGTGCGCCAGTATTACGAGCAGGGTGCGCACGTGCTGCTGGTAGATACGGGTAACAGCTACTTGGGGCTGTCCCAGCTTATCCACAACCGCACGCACGGCGAGGACGGGATTTATTTCACCTACACCAACGAGAACCCGATAGCGTTCAACCCGTTCTATGTCGAGGACGGGGTATTTGACATCGAAAAGAAAGAGAGTATCAAGACCCTTATACTCACCCTGTGGAAGCGGGACGATGAAGCCCCCAAGCGGTCGGAAGAAGTGGCGTTGTCCAATGCGGTAAGTGCCTATATCGAACGTATCACGGGCGACAGGTCGGTAACGCCCTGCTTCAACACGTTCTACGAGTTTGTCCGGGATGATTACCGCCGACAGCTTGAACAGAAGAACGTCAGGGAAAAGGATTTTGACATAGACAATTTCCTGAACGTGCTTGAACCGTACTATTGTGGCGGAGAGTACGACTACCTGCTGAACTCCGACAAGGAGCTGGATTTGCTGCATAAACGCTTCATAGTCTTTGAATTGGATAATATCAAAGACCACAAGATTTTATTCCCAATAACGACTATCATCATCATGGAAGCATTCATCAATAAGATGCGTAAGTTAAAGGGAATAAGGAAGTTAATACTAATTGAAGAAGCGTGGAAAGCGATTGCATCGGCGAACATGGCTGACTATATCCGCTACCTCTACAAAACAGTCCGAAAATATTTCGGGGAAGCGATTGTAGTCACGCAAGAGATTGAGGATATTATTTCTTCCCCCATAGTGAAAGAGAGTATCATCAACAACTCGGACTGCAAAATTCTGTTAGACCAGCGAAAATATCTCAACAAGTTCGACAGCATACAGAACCTCTTGGGACTGACCGACAAGGAGCGTTCGCAGATATTGTCTATCAACATGGCGAACCACCCCGGACGGAAGTACAAGGAAGTTTTCTTCTCGCTGGGCGGCACGCAGTCGGCGGTGTACGCCACAGAAGTTTCGTTGGAAGAATATTACACGTTCACGACAGAGGAAAGCGAGAAAATGGAACTGTTCGCCCTCGCCGAGAAGCTGGGCGGCAACCTTGAACTGGCTATCAAGCGGCTTGCGGAAAGCAAACGCAATCCCCAATCATCAACAACTTAAAAATCAGGAACATGAAGAAAACAATTCTCCTTATGGCGGTATGCCTTTGCTTCATCGGCAAGGCATCCGCACAGTGGGTGGTGTCAGACCCCGGCAACTTGGCACAGGGTATCATCAACACCACCAAGCAGATAGTGCAGACTTCCACCACAGCCAAGAACACGCTGGACGGCTTCATGGAAGCGCAGAAGATTTTCCAGCAGGGTAAAAAATATTACGATGCGCTCAAAGCGGTGCATGACGTGGTTAAGGGTGGTGTCAAGGTGAAGAAGTCCATTGAACTGGTGGCGGAAATCTCTGAAATCTACGTGCGCAACTTCCAAAACATGCTGGCAGACCCGAATTTCACGCCTGACGAACTGTCGGCAATATCGTTCGGCTATGCCAAACTGATGTCGGAAAGCTCGGACGTGTTGCAGGACTTGAAAAATGTAGTGAACATCACGGGTATGTCGCTGACGGATGCCGAACGGCTGGCTATTATTGATAATGCCTACCGAAGCCTATTGAATTACCGCAACCTCGTGAACTACTACACCCGCAAGAACATATCCGTGTCCTACCTGCGGGCAAAGAAGAAGAACGACACCGACCGGGTGCTGGCTCTCTACGGCTCGGCGGATGAACGCTACTGGTAACATATAAATCGGTATGCCTATGTTATTAGCAGCAGTGGATTTTGACAACCTGCACCAAGTGTTGCGGGTGCTGTACGATGAAATGATGCCCTTGTGCAGCAACATGACGGGGGTAGCGAAAGGTATTGCCGGGTTGGGTGCGCTGTTCTATGTAGCCGCCAAAGTGTGGCAGTCGCTCGCAAGGGCGGAAGCCATAGACGTGTACCCGCTCCTGCGTCCCTTTGCGCTGGGGCTGTGCATCATGTTCTTTCCCACGTTCGTGCTGGGGACTATCAACACGGTGCTGTCGCCAGTGGTGAAAGGGTGCAACCAGCTTATGGAAACGCAGACTTTCGACATGAACGAGTACCGGGCGCAGAAAGACCGACTGGAATATGAAGCCCTGATGCGAAGCCCCGAAACGGCTTACCTCGCATCGGACGAGGAATTTGACAGACAACTGGAAGAACTGGGCTGGTCGCCCTCCGACATGGTGACTATGACGGGTATGTACATGGACAGGGCGGCTTATAATATCAAAAAGTCTGTCCGGGACTGGTTCAGGGAGTTATTGGAAATGCTCTTTCAGGCGGCGGGGCTGATTATAGACACGCTGCGCACGTTCTTCCTAATCGTGTTAAGCATACTGGGTCCGCTGGCGTTTGCTATTTCCGTCTATGACGGTTTCCAAAGCACGCTGACCCAGTGGATTTCACGCTATATCTCCATTTACCTGTGGTTGCCCGTGTCCGACCTGTTCAGCAGCGTGCTGGCACGCATACAAACGCTGATGCTCCAAAAGGACATTCAGGAACTTTCAGACCCGAATTTCATTCCTGACGGGAGCAGCACCGTGTATGTAATCTTTATGATTATCGGCATCGTGGGCTACTTCACCATTCCTACGGTGGCAAGCTGGATTGTGTCGGCTGGCGGCACGTCTGCCTATAACCGCAACGTGGCACGGGCGGGGTCAATCGCCGGGGCTGCGGTCGGTGCGGCAAGCGGGAAAGTAACCGGGAAACTACTCAAATAACCAACATCAAAATTTAATATATGGAATTTAAATCATTAACGAACATCGAAACGAGTTTCCGGCAAATCCGGCTCTTTGCGCTGGTATTCATCTGCCTGTGCGCATTGGTGACGGGCTTTGCCGTGTGGAACTCGTACAGCTTCGCCGAAAAGCAGCGGCAGAAGATATACGTCCTCGACAACGGCAAAAGCCTGATGCTGGCACTCTCGCAGGACATGGCACAGAACAGACCCGTGGAAGCCAAATCGCACGTGCGGCGTTTCCACGAGCTTTTCTTCACCTTATCACCCGACAAGGGGGCTATCGAAAGCAACATCAAACGCTCGCTGTTCCTCGCCGACAAGACCGCTTTCAACTATTACAAGGACTTGGCGGAAAAGGGCTACTACAATCGGGTGATTTCCGGAAACGTCACGCAGACGGTGGAGATTGACAGCGTGAAATGCGACTTCGACCAGTACCCCTACAAGGTGAACACGTATGCCCGCCAGTTGATTGTCCGGGAAAGCAGCCTGACGGTGCGAAGCCTTGTGACCTCGTGCCGCCTGCTCAACGCCACACGGAGCGACAACAACCCGCACGGCTTCATCATCGAAGCGTTCACCATTACCGAGAACAAGGATTTGCAAACCGTTAAGAGATAGCCGTATGGAAAGGAAACGAAACTATATCGAAAAGGTGCAGGACTGGGCGGACGACTGCCTGCACCGAATGTGCGGACGGATTACGCCGGGCAAAAGGCTGGCGGTTATCCTCGTGATGTTCTTCTTTTTCGGCGGCTTGTCTATCTACATCACCGTTTCATCAATCTACAATATCGGGAAACGGGACGGCAGGCGGCTGCAAATAGAACATATCAGACAACTGCCATTGCAAGGCAATGACACAATCAACAGTATCAACCCCTTAAACAGACCGGAATATGGAAGAAGTACAGAAGAATGAGAACGGCACGACCGTACCACAGACGGACGGGAAGCCTGAAAAGGAAAAGAAGTCCAAACGGGAACTTACTCCGCAGCAGGTGCAGCAGCGCAGGAAAATGATAGTCTTCCCGCTGATGTTCCTTGCCTTTGCCGGGTGCATATACCTGATATTCGCCCCCTCCGGCAAAGAGGACGTGAATGTGGAAAGCGTGGGCGGTTTCAACGCCGACATCCCCCTGCCCGCAGAGGACGGGATTATAGCCGACAAGCAAAAGGCTTACGAGCAGGCGATGCTGAACCGCAAACAGCAGGACAAGATACAATCCTTGCAGGACTTCGGTTTCACGGGGGACGATGAAACTGAAGAACCGCAAGCGGAAATCGACCTGATGCCGGAAGAAGATCCGAAGCCACAAAGGGGCGGCGGTGCTTCTTATTCGGCAAACGCTTACCGGGACATCAATCGCCAGTTAAGCACGTTCTACGAAACGCCCCCAGTGGACGAGGAAAAAGAGGACTTGAAGCGGCAGGTGGCGGAACTGACCGACAGACTGCAACAGCAACAGAACGCCACACCTACGGCTGACGACCAAATGGCACTCTTGGAAAAGTCCTACGAGCTGGCGGCAAAGTACATGAATGAGGGCGGGCAGAACGGGCAGGTGGCACAAGTGCCTGTTGCCGGGACTGTCACCCAAAAGCCGCAAGCCCAGCCCGTGCAGGCAATCCGGGAAACGACCGTATCGGGATTGCAGCAGCCCATGAGCGATGCCGACTTCATCCGGGCTTACAGCCAGCCACGAAACTACGGCTTCAACACGGCGGTAGGCACGGGCTACGCTATGGGCAGGAACACGATAGCCGCCTGCATACACCAAGACCAAACACTGACGGACGGGCAGGCGGTGAAACTACGGCTGCTCGAACCCATGCAGGCGGGAAACATAGTCGTGCCGAAGAATACCCTTGTGGCGGGGACGGCAAAGGTGCAGGGCGAACGGCTTGACATACTGGTGTCCTCGATTGAGTATGCGGGCAACATCATCCCGGTGGAACTTGCCGTGTTTGACATGGACGGGCAAAAGGGATTATCTGTGCCGTCCTCTATGGAGCAGGAAGCGTTCAACGAAGCTATGGCGAATATCGGCAGCGGACTGGGTACAAGCATTTCCTTTGCACGGAGTGCCGGGCAGCAGGTGGCAATGGACGTGACAAGGGGCTTGCTGCAAGGAACGTCCGGCTACCTCGCCAAGAAGTTCCGAACCGTGAAAGTGAAGCTGAAAGCAGGCTATAAAGTCATGCTGTATGCCAAACAACAATAACCATTTTATCAACCACTAAAATTTTAATTAACGATGAAACAGATTTTTGTATTTTTCGCCCTCTTGCTGGGCGTGTGTGCGGCAAACGCACAGGAAACCGACACCGTGAAGTATGCGGCTGGCAACGACTTGTACCGGGGTATTACCCGGAAACTCCCGTACCGCCAAATGGTAACGCCCTACGGCGTGGAAGTGACCTTTGCCAAGACGGTGCATATCATCTTCCCCGCCGCCGTCCGCTACGTGGATTTGGGAAGCAACCACATCATAGCGGGCAAGGCGGACGGTGCGGAGAACGTTATCCGGGTAAAAGCCACGACAGAGGGCTTTCCGGGCGAAACGAACTTCTCCGTCATTTGCGAGGACGGCAGTTTCTTTTCGTTCAACGCCAAGTACGCCCGTGAGCCGGAAATGCTCAACATCGAAATGAAAGACTTCTTGGAGAACGAGGACACCAGCGACTTTTCGCATACCCGCATGAACATCTATTTCCGGGAATTAGGTAATGAAAGCCCGCTATTGGTGAAACTGATAATGCAGAGCATCTACAAGAACAATGACCGGAAAGTGCGTCACTTGGGTAGCAAGCGTTTCGGCATCCAGTTTTTAATCAAGGGCATTTACACCTATAACGGGATGCTTTATGTTCACACGCAGACGAAGAACAGTTCCAACGTGCCTTTCGATACCGACTTCATCAAGTTTAAGATAGTCGATAAGAAAGTACCCAAGCGCACGGCTATTCAGGAAACGGTGCTGGATGCGGTACGCAGCTACAACGAGGTGATAGAGATTGCCGGGAAAACGACCGTGCGCACGGTGTACGCCCTGCCGAAGTTCACCATTCCTGACGACAAGCTGCTGTTGGTAGAGCTTTACGAGAAGAACGGCGGGCGGCATCAGGTTATCCGGGTGGAAAACGCCGACATCGTGAATGCAGAAGTGATTAACGAACTCAAAATCAAGTAGGGAATGAAGAAACATATCTTTATAATGATGCTCTTTGCGCTGTGCCTGACCTCGTTTCAGGCACACGCACAAAGATACCTGCCGGGCATGAAAGGCTTGCAGGTGACGGCGGGCATGGCGGACGGGGTGCATTGGAACGCTGGCAGTGATTTCGCCTACCATATCGGGGCGGCATACAGCGTTTACACCAAGAACGCCAACCGCTGGGTGATTGGCGGGGAATATCTGCACAAGAAGTATGACTACAAGGATATGAGAATACCAGTCGAACAGTTCACCGCAGAGGGCGGCTATTACCTGAAATTCCTATCGGACAGACGAAAGACCTTTTTCCTGTCGCTGGGACTGTCGGCACTCGCCGGGTATGAAACAAGCAACCGAAGCGAAAAGCTCTTGCCGGACGGCTCTACCTTGCTGGATAAGGACTGTTTTGTGTACGGCGGGGCTTTAACGCTGGAACTGGAAGCCTACCTGACCGACCGGATAGCCTTGCTTGTCAGCGCAAGGGAACGGGCGTTGTTCGGCTCGGACATAGGCAAGTTCCACACGCAGGTATCTGTGGGACTGAAATTCATTATCAACTGACCGCTATATAATAATGTATATGAAGAATGTAATGTATAAAATCATCATGGGCTGCTACATCGTGGCCGCCCTCGTGCTTGTCACCGCCTGTAATGACAACTTGGATATTCAGCAGGCATACCCGTTCAGCATCGAAACGCTGCCAGTACCCAAAAGGCTGAAAGTCGGGGAAACCGCCGAAATACGCTGCCAACTGGTGCGTGGCGGCTATTACCAGCCGACTACCTATCAGATAAGGTTTTTCCAGCCGGACGGCAAAGGGAAGCTGGAGATGGATAACGGTACGGTGTTCCTGCCCAATGACCTTTACCCGCTGGAGAAAGAAACGTTCAGGCTCTACTACACCTCCGCATCGACAGACCAGCAGACGATTGACATTTATATCATCGACAGCTTCGGACAGATGCAGCTCCTATCACTATCTTTCAATAGTGATAGGAGCGAAAACGAATAAACTGTTTTGAATGAATATGTTAATAAACACCCAGCAAAATATTGCTGGGTGTTTTATTTATGAGTAATTTTGTATCCGATAATCTATTTTGACCTTATGGAAACAACAGATAATTCGTTTGATAAACTTCTGATGAAAAAACGATTTTATATAATTATAACACTTCTTTTTGTAGGCATTTTTGCCTATATCTTTAAATGGCAGCATATTATTCATTGGTTTGATAATGAATATGTTGTTAACCATGAACTTTTAGGAACATACGGAGACTTTATAGGTGGTGTGTTGGGAACTATATTTGCGCTTATAAGTATTCTAATATTAATTCGGACTTTCAACCAACAACGAGCTGTAACAGAAAAGAATAAAGAACAAATAGAAAATCAGCGATTTAATGATTTGTTTTTTGAGTTATTAAGATTATATCAATCAGAAATATCTGAATTATGTGGAACAATAGTGCGAGAAAGAGGCAATGAAAAAATAACCATAAATTATAATAATAAAGATTTTTTCGATTTTGAAAAAGAATTGTTACAACGAGCTTTTCAGCCAACCACATCCTATGAAGGAAATATAAGAGGTGCTATAAACTTATATATGCTTTTTTATATTAAGCATAGGACAAAAGTTGCAGCATGCTTTAGAACATTATACCGGATATATGATTTGCTGGATAATGCAGAGTTAAAAGAAAAAGTAAAAAAGAACTATCTTAAAATCATACGGGCTCAACTAACAGATAGTGAGTTATTCTTTATTCGGTATAATGGAATGACTTATTATGGAGATAATTTTACCAAATATATAAATAAGTACAATATTCTCAAACATCTTCCTGCATTTGATTTGTTAGAATTTAAAGATTGGTGGAAAGACCTAAACAAAATTGAACGTACAGGAATTAATATTGTTTTTCATAATAGTACAAGACTTCTTAGGCGAATATTATTAAAAAGAGATTCTGATATTGTATTCCGAATTCCGGGTAAAAATCTAAAATATGGATTTGAAATAAAAACCAAAAGTAATTATGAAGTCGAGATAACATTACAAATTGACAATTCGCAAAAAAATAATATTATGGAATATGTTGGGTTTGAAAAATTCACGAATAAAAGAATACAAGCTTTGTTAGATTGTTATCTTAAGGAAATTTTCTTATATTCCAATTTTGAAAAATTCAATAAGGAGCAAGATTTAGAATTTTACTCTAATCCTATTATTACTAATGGCGCTATCTGTATTATCAATAGTGGAGTGAGAAATACCCAAGGTCAGGCATTAAAAATAAAATGATTTATTTTTATGGGTTTCTTTGCTACTTTATTTTCCGGTACTCACGAAAGAAAGTAGCGGCGGCAAATAGCCGCCGTTCTCTATCAACTAGTTTTAAGGCTCTTTATGGATGTGTATTTCTCTAACCACACCTTTACCTGTTCCATATTGTATTCGCCCGTAATGATTGCCGTATGGTCGTTTATGGCTACAAACCGGACACTCTCGTAACTGTTTACCCAGCCTTGCAGGGAACAGACACCCCACGTTGCAACATCTTCAAAAACACTGCGGTCTATTTGGCTGATTGGCTCGCCGAAAACTACCGTCATTATCTGAAAGTCCGGCTTTTCTACCAGCAGTTGCAAATGGTGCAGCGTGCCGAACTCGTCAATTTTGCGCCCCCACGCCCACACATCATTATACAAATCATCGCCCCACTGGTGCGGATGGTCGAAACGGACTTTTACCTCTATGGTGTGTTCGTTTTCTTCTGTGTCCTCGATAACGCCCGTTACCATTAAGCCCGTAAAAATACACTCGCAACGCTTGCCGATAAGCTCCTTGTTCACTTCTGTCGTTTTCATATCCCTAAATTTTACTTGTTACTCTGTTACTTTTTCGCTATCCACTCGTCACGCCTGCGGCGGCACTCGTCCAGTGTTTTGGCTACCGTGCTGAAAAGTTTGCTGTCAAAGTGGCGGTAGTCATATTGAAAATAAATCTGTCCCCTGAAAGCCCCTAAACAGCATTTCACGAACTTTTCTTCTCCCGGTGTTTGGGTAATGCTTACCCCGTTTTTGTTAAGTGACTGCATGATGTTCTATTTTTTTATGGTTATAGACTTGGTTGTTTTTAGCGGGCAGGGCTTTGACACCCCGCCCGTATTGGTATTTGGTTATGCCGCACGAAACACAAAACCGTCATCAAACCAGTAATCGCACATAAACAGGTCACTGGCGAACTTTTCATAATCGAAATAGGTCTTTGCGAACTCCGGCAGGTCGTAACATTCTTCTATGATTTCATAGGCGAAATCTTCTTCATCGTCATATTGACCCCGATACTCGTCCCGGAAATCACGTACAAGGTCGTCCGCATCTTCCTCGCTCAAATCATGGCTTTTGTAGTTGCACCACACGAAAAAGGCTTCCTGCTCGGTGTCGTCCAAATCCTCTACCGCATCACGCAAGGAAAAGAAGTTTTCAGAAATCCAGCTTTCGCCGATTAAGCCCTCCGGCACGTTCTCGCAGTCCTGAAACATATATTCCGCATCTTCCTCGTCCTTGTGAAGTTCCCGGCAGGCTTCGTAAAATTCTTCCTTGCCCGAATAGTCCGAAAGGTCAAGCCATGCGCCGGACAATGAACCGTTGTTATACTTGCCGTAAGTGCCTACATAAACTTTTGCTTCCGATAATACCTTTGTTTCCATATTGCTGTAATTTTTAAGTTTTTAATTTTATGCGGATTCGAGAGGTGAGGGAGTTGAAGTTTCACTGAACTTTTTTCCTGTTTCCCGTAAATCCGACTTTTTTTTATGCGTCTTCCGGTCGGGTCGGTCGTTTTCGTTTCACATAGGCTCAAAAGGGTAGTGTTTAGAGTTTGCAAGGTTTTGGACAAAAAATACCTCGCAAGGCAGGGAAGATTTTTTCGCCAAACCGGAACGGCTCGACCTTGCAAAGTCGTGAAGAACACGTAACTACCTTTGCCTATTGAAATGATTAAAACGACTGTCCCGGCTGGGGGACTGCGTAAGAGGAAGATTTACATTTAGGGAAACAGGGGAAAAGTGCCTGTTCTCTTTCGTCCTTTAGGGAACACTCCATACGGGCGGGAAAGGCAAGGGTATGGCAAGTTTACCTTGCGGTACGCTTGTGCGGGGTTCCAACGGCTCTTTTCACGAAATACAGTCAGCCATGCCACGCACGGTTGGCGTTTCGGGGAATGTGCCAGTTGGAGAAAGATAATAATTACAAGTATGCAAACTATCCATTCACTGGAAATCGAAGTTGTAGGCTATTCAATCCATTAAATGATTGATAATTCGTATCTTTGTAAAAAATAGTTTATGAAGAAAATATTAAAATTTATCATGGCAGTATTGCCTATAATTATATCTGTAATAGCTCTAATTATTAGCTATTTATCCTACTATACATCAAAACAGAGTTTTGAGTATGGAATTAGTAAAGATATGATAATTCATACGCCAGCAATAAAAGAAAAGATAGATTCACTTGAACTATCTTTTAACTTAAATAATGACAATTCAGAATTACAAGGTATTTGTATAACCTTGCCCAATAGCATACAAGAAAAACCAATATTTGTCAATACTAAGTTAAGCCTATTAATTTAAGTAAGCACTATTTAGAACAGTTAGCTAAAAATTATCTGTATGAATTTGTAGAAGCCAAAGATTCTGTGGTTATAGTTGGAACTTTTGCTATACCCATAATAATTGATTACTCTGCAATAGTGTACGGATTCCCTCAAACTCTTAGAGAAAATAGACTTTTAGTTTTTAATTTACATTTTTGTGACAACATTTTAGATTTAAGTTTTTCCAATACTTATTTAATTAGTAGATGCGGATATCCCCTAAAAAATCATACTTTTTATACAGGTGTTTTTTCTTCTCCTTTGGAAGAAAAAATTAAAAAACAAGACCAAATAGATATTCAGGAATTACTAAAAGGTCAGTTAGACGAAATTACACATAATTTTAAGCAAAAATGAGTGCTATTTTAAGCGTTTTTTCAAATAGGGAATTAGCTTTTCTAATTTGGTTAGTTATCCTATTGGTTTATTTTCTAATTAAGAACAGATGGAGATACCATTTGAAAAGAATTATAATATCTGCATTTACCCTCAAATTGGTAGTTATATATACAACTTTGGCTATTTATGCATCTATAATTGTTATACTACTTTATTTATTAAATATTTGGGGAATATTTCTTTTGAAAGATACAGTTGTATGGCTGATATTTTCTGCATTAGGTACTGCTTTTACATTAAATAGAATAAAAGATTTTGGTTATTTTACTGACTTAATTAAAAGTAATATTGCAGTTACAGCCATCGTACAATTCATGATAAATCTATATTCATTTAGTTTGATTACTGAATTGATAGCTCTTCCTGTTGTAGCATTTATAACTGCACTTAGCGTATATTCTGAATATTATACAGAGAATGGCAAAGATTACCAAAAAACACATTCATGCCTAAATAAGTTGCTTATTATTATCGGGTTAGTTTATTTAGGATTTGCATTATACAAAACAATTATAGAATTTAATACAACTAATTGGAATGACGTTTCCCAACAGTTCTTATTACCTTTGATTCTAACGATTTTATTTATTCCTTACTACTGGGGATTAACATTATATATGAATTACGAAATAATGTTTGTTGCTATTAATGTAATATTTAGAGATAAAGACAAATATGAAAAATGTAAAATCAAATTTTATATACTGTATTATGGGCATTTAAATCTGAAACGAATTAATCGTATAAAGCATAAAATAGCATTCCTTGCATATCAAGATGCTGCTAATTATAAAGATTATTTCAAAAAAGCTGCACAAGCTCCATCATATACGAAATCTTCTATTACGAATAAAATGAAAATTAAACTTTTTAATAATATTGGTGGTTGCTGCAAAGCATTATCTGATTTGCAATTAGGCGAATTTAGTGAATGGAAAAAACTTGATGGATTAAATGAATTTTATAGTATTACGAATTATTACCTTATAAAAAAAGATGGGTTATCTAATTTAGTACTATCCTTACAAGGAGAAGAATTATATATCCATAAATTAGAATTATCACTATCAATACTATCTTCTGAAGAACGGAATTATGCCATATCAAAGTTTCAAGAATCTGTACTCAATATAGTAAGAATACTTTCATTAAGTTTACCGGATGATATATATAATTTCGCTAAAAAAAACGATTGTAATTATAGCGATGATATTTTCTCATTAAGTATTAAAACTGAAATTTTAGGAAATATGGAATCATTTACATTGGCTATAAAATCCAAATAACAGGTTGACATATGAATAGTATATGATTGATGATTGTAAAATAGTATAAAAATATCGGGTAGTGATTGAGCTACCCGATAAATGAGAAGTTTAGCTACCGAAATCGTTACCTATTCGTCTTTGTCACGGTTATAGGTAACGAAACCTACCGGACGGCGTTCTTTCTGTTGTTTCGACTGGCTTAGAAGCTGGGTAAGGGCTTGGTACAGTTCGTTGAACTGCGCATCGGTGCTTACCTCCAATTCCTCGATGCGCTTTAACAGTTCCTCGTAACCGATTGCCATTTGGCGCATGAGGACAAAAGCCCGCATGATTGAAATGTTTACTTCTATGGCTACTTTGGAACGGAGAACCGAAGAAAGCATGGCTACGCCCTGCTCGGTGAAAGCCATAGGCATGGCTACACCGAAGTTATAATCAGGAGGTATCACATTTTGTGATACCCCTATGGACAACAATAAGTTAGCTTCCTCTTTGGTGAGAACAAACATAAAATCACTGGGAAAACGCTCGATATTGCGCTTGACCGCCTGCTTCAAGGCTCGTGTTTCCACTTGGTAGAGTTCTGCCAAATGATAATCGAGCATCACTCGGCAACCTCTGACTTCAAAAATTTTGTTTTGGATAATCTGTAAGTCCATAATCGTATATTTTAGGAGATTTAGTAATGTTGGAATAATAGTAAGAACTGGTCACAAATTGTGACCAGTTCCCAACAATCAAGATTACATAGCGACTTCCTTGTAAATCTTCTCGATGCCGACAAACTTCTTGTCAAGCCCCTGCATATCACTACCTATCTTGCTGTTAGTGATGCGGGCATAGATTTGGGTCGTTTCAATGTTCGTGTGTCCCAACATTTTAGACACCGTTTCAATGGGTACGCCTTTTGACAGCGTGGTAGTCGTTGCGAACGTGTGGCGGGCAAGGTGAAATGTCAAGTTCTTTTTAATACCGCATACATCGGCAATCTCTTTCAAGTAGGCGTTTAGCTTCTGATTGCTGATTATGGGAAGTATCTTGCCATTCGGTAACTTACCCTTGTACTTCTTCAAAATCATCTTGGGAATATCCAGCAGGGGAACATTAACGTCCGTATTCGTCTTTTGCCGCTTTGTCATTATCCAAAGGTTGCCGTCAAAAGATTTGCGAATGTTGTCTTGGGTAAGTCCGGCTACATCTATATAGGCAAGCCCGGTGAAGCAGGCAAAGATGAACAAGTCCCTGACGTGTTCCAGCCGCTCGGAAACCATTTTCTTTTTAAGGATAATTTTAATCTCGTCCTCTGTCAGATACCCCCTGTCCACTTTCTCCAGCCGGATTTTGTAACTGGCGAAAGGGTCGTTCACCAGTATGCCATTGTTGCGGGCAATGATGATAATACGCTTGAAGAACTGCATGAACTTGGCGGTGGTGTTGTAGCCGCACTTGCAGGCGGTACGCAAATACAACTCAAAATCGGTAATGAACATCGGGCTTATCTCCTTAATGGATATATCCGATACGTTGTACTTGCTTTGGATAAATTCAGCAAGGTGGCGGCGGGTGACTTCATACTTGCGGTAGGTCGCTATCGTCTTGGATATGCCGACCAACTGCTTCACATCGTCATTGTTCTTTTGAAACAGGGTAAGGATTGTTTCGTGGCTCTCGCTATGACCTAAAAACTCGTTCTTCACTTTCTCAGCGGTCACGTAGTTGTCACGCCGCTGCATTTCGTGGTAAATGGTGTTCAAGGATGCGTTTATATCATCCAGCATACGGTTTATGCGGCTGGCTTCCGCAGTACGTCCGGTAGCCTTGCCCATTTTGCCGTCCCAAATAGAGGGCAGCACGTCCAACTTGGTGTTAAAACGGCTTGCCACGCCGTCCACTGTAATACGGGCAAAAAGGGGGTACGCACCGTTGGCTTTCTGCTTGTCTTTCTTTGCGTAAAAGCAAATGTTGAATGTCGATTTCATAACTCACTTTTTAAGTTGCAAAACTATTGTAATTCTCTAAAAATGAGTTCTATGCAGACAAGCCAAATAACGACAGGACTTCGCCAATTTCGGACAATCTGTACCCCCTTTCCGTTTTTGTTTGTCGGGGGTACGAGTTAGGTTACGAACTTTGTCTTTTAGGGGCGAAAAGGTGTACTTTAAGGCAGACACAAGGGGATAAAAAAAGTCCCACAAATCATTGAATTTGTGGGACTTGTCTGCTTACTGTCCGGTATTGTCCGGTTAGTTCAGCGGAGAGAGAGGGATTCGAACCCCCGGAGGTGTGACCCTCAACGGTTTTCAAGACCGCCGCAATCGACCACTCTGCCACCTCTCCATAGATGACGGGTGCAAAGTTAGGTACTTTTTTTTGTTTATGCAAGTGATTGCGCGTTTTTTCACAAACGATGATTGTTTTTGGCCAGATATAGCCCCACGAATAATATTTTTCTTAAATTTGTGACAATTGCATGCGATGTCTCAGAGTTGACTGCTGCAAGGACATAATTAAAAAAGGTGTTATTGAAATTGTCTTCATAGTTCAAACTTGGCGGTTTGTAAATGCAACGGAGACGAATAGCAATGGCACTTGCACTTGATGTATGTATTCTGCCTTGAACGGCAGTGTATATATCGTTTGGTGTGGGGCTATTGCTTTATCATGTTGCATAGGTACGCCAAGACCTGAACTATATGATAAAGCAGATACATCCTCCACACCTTTTTATTTTAGTATCGGATACCGTTTTTTTTGGTGGGATGAAAAACGATAAAATGGACTGATTATCTGTTTATAAGCGGGAAAAATTCAGTAGTTATAAACACGTATAATGCGTCGGAACATCTTGGCAAAGTACTTGAGTCCCTTAATCGATTTGATGAAATTGTGGTATGTGATATGGAGAGTACCGATTCGACGGTGGCTATTGCCGAGAAGTACGGTTGCAGAGTTGTGACTTTTCCCAAGGGTGACATTAAAATATGTGAGCCTGCACGTGATTTTGCGATTCATTCGGCCTCCTTTGACTGGGTATTTGTCGTGGACGCCGACGAAATAGTTCCTGATGCTTTGCGCGATTATCTGTATGAGCGGATAAGCGACCCCGGCTTCGATGCGGCACTCGCTGTGCCGCGTAAAAACATGTTTCTGGGCAAACCGGCTACAGCATCTCCCGACTATCAGTTGCGTTTTTTTCTCAAGAACAAGACAGTGTGGCCGTCCACAATACACTCGCGTCCTAAAGTCGACGGTAAAATCGAGAATATACCGGCAACGCGCAAAGAGCTGTATATGATGCATCTTGATGACCTGTCGATAAAATCGCGTGTAGATAAGATGAACACCTACAGTGAGTATGAGGTCATAAAGCGCTCCCATAAAAAATACGGGACTTTCAAGATGTTGACGCGGCCGTGGTGGTTTTTCATCAGGAGCTATCTTTTCGGAAAAAGGGTTTATGGACGGGAAGCGTGGACTTGTACGCGCTTATATGGCGTCGTTGTACCAAATCATGTATCTGTCGAAACTCTATGAACACAAGCTCGGAAGCGATCGTTAACTTCCGGGCCGGGGATGTCGCGTTACTCCGGCATCCCCGACTTGATTCTATTCTGTAAGAAATTGAGCCATTGGTGGGCTGCGGCCGTCGGGGACGCGGCGGGGCCATTGTGTGGCCCGGCGTCGGCGTGCAGACTGTCGACGGGTATCACGACGAGGGCGTAGCGCGGGACGCGCAGACGCACGTACAGGTACTTGTCGTCGAGCGTGGCGCCGTACAGGTCGCGCCTGTCAATCGTGTCGGGGCTCCGCGGCGCGGTCTCGTCGTCGCACGGGGCGTATATGATATGTAGCCCCGCATTGTCGGCTGTCACGCGGTGGGGGAGTATCGAGAATCGTGCTTCAGGGGTCATGCCGTAATAAAAGTAAATGATGAACATGACCGGCGGAATGACAACAAAAATCAAAATCAACGCCACAAACAGAAAGCGCACGTCGCCCATAGCGGCGAGCATGAGGCTTATGGCCGGAGCTATGGCGAGCGTCCACCAGTTGTCGCGGAGCCATAAACGCATTATGGAGGCGGCGAGGCGCGAGGGCGTGACGTTGAATTGAGCTGTTGTCATGGCGCCAAAGTTACACAAAATCTTTTATAAACGGACACAATTGTCCGATATCGGACAGTGACCCGATGCTCATTGCGTTGAGTGTCAACGCGATGCGTTTTTGGCACGGTTAATGCATGATATTGTCATGTAACACAAAGTTTTTTACAATGGATAGAGAAATTCCGAAAGAAGTGCGTGCGCGTGCACGCCGTAAAACATTCATCACTTACGGAGCCATAGCGGCGGCGGTGATAGCCGTCATAGTCGTGCTTACATCGCTTATGCGCACAAGCCTCACGCGCAAGGATGTCATCATAGCCACCGCTGATCAGGGCAGCATCGAGACGACCGTCAGCGCCACGGGCAAGGTGGTGCCGGCCTTTGAGGAGATCATAAACTCGCCTATCAACACCCGCATAGTGGAGATATACTGCAAGGCGGGCGACAGTGTAGGCGCAGGCACTCCGTTGCTGCGTCTTGACCTGCAAAGTACCGAGACAGAGCTGAACAAGCTTATGGACCAGATCGAGATGAAGCGCTACGAGCTTGAGCAGCAGCGCATAAACAACGACACACGCCTGAGCGACCTCGACATGCAGATCAAGGTAAAGGCTATGGCCGTCAACCGCATGGAGGTCGAGCTCCGCAACGAGCGCTATCTCGACAGTCTCGGCTCGGGCACGGGCGACCGCGTGAAACAGGTGGAACTCGCCTATAACACCGGCAAGCTGGAGCTTGAGCAGATGAAGCAGCAGCTCGAAAACGAGCGCAAGGTCACCGACGCCGACCTGAAGGTGAAAAATCTCGAACTGAACATATTCGGAAAAAATCTCGGCGAGATGAAGCGCACACTCGACGATGCCCGCATCAGGGCTCCGCGGGCGGCCACCCTTACATATATAAACAACCAGATAGGCCAGAAGATAAGCGAGGGCGAGCGCATAGCCGTCATATCAGACCTCAGCCACTTCAAGGTCGAGGGCGAGATAGCCGACTCATACGGCGACCGTGTGAACGTGGGCAGCAAGGCTATTGTCAAGATAGGCAAGGAGAAACTTGACGGTACGGTGACCAACGTCACTCCGCTGTCGCGCAACGGCGTCATATCATTTACCGTCCAGCTCGATGAGGACAACCACCGTCGTCTGCGTTCGGGATTGAAGACCGACGTCTATGTCATGTGCGACGTGGTGGAGGATGTGACCCGTGTGGCCAACGGCTCGTTCTACACCGGTCCGGGAGAATATGAGCTGTTTGTGCTCGACGGCGAGAACGAACTTGTGAAGCGCAAGGTGCGTCTGGGCGACAGCAACTTCGAGAATGTCGAGGTGGTACGCGGCATCAATCCCGGCGAGCAGGTCGTGATAAGCGACATGAGCCAGTACAAGAACCGCAATAAACTGAAACTGAAATGAACGGCTTACGACAATCGTTAAAGCAGACTTGGGAGGACGCACGCCGCCAGCCGGCTTTTACCGGGCTCTATGTGGGCGGTGTGGCCATAGCCATAGCTTTCGTGATGATATTCGCAATGATCTATTATGTGAAGCTCGCGCCCGTATATCCCGAATACAACCGCCCCGGCACACTGTACATGAATTATGTAGGCTACGAGATGACAGGTGAAAACAGGATGTCGTGCTCGTCGTGTGTGGGCTATCCGTTTTTCCGCGATTATCTGTCGCAGGTCGAAAATGCCGAAGCCGTGTCGGCAGCCGCGTATTCGTCGGGCACTGATTTCATCGGCACAGTCGACGGTTCGCGCAGGTTTGAGGTGGAGCTGAAGGGTGTCGACCCGGCATTCTTCAGGATATATGAGTTCGGTATTGTCGCGGGAAAGCCATTCACTGACGCCGACCTCAACAGCGCCGTGCCGGCGTGTGTGTTGAGCCACCGCATGGCCGAGCGGCTGTTTGGCGCTCCCGAAGCGGCCGTAGGCAAGGAGGTCGACATCAACGATGTGGTGTTTCGTGTGGCGGGAGTGGTCAAGGAGGGCAGTGTGCTTACTCCCCGGTCGTTCGCACAGGTCTACACGCCTTACACCACGGTGCCCGGTTATGACCTCACAAGCTGTGACGAGCCGTATCTCGGAGCTCTTGAGGTGCGCTTTCTTGTGAAAGACGACGACCATGCCGAGGCGCTGCGCGGCGAGATTGCCGATATAGTGCGCCGCATCAATGCCGCCGACACCACTGGCGTCGTGTCGCTTGCCGACCAGCCTGTGACCCACTTCAAGTCGGTGTTTCTGGACTACAACAACGAAGAGGTCACTTGGGCCGACATAGTTAAGAAATTCACCGTCATACTGCTTGTGCTTCTGCTTGTGCCCACCATCAACCTCGGCGGCATGATTGCCGGCCGCATGGAGACACGCCTATCGGAGATGGGCATACGCAAGTCGTTCGGGGCCACGCGCCGGCGTCTGCTGTCGCAGGTCCTTGCCGAGAACTTCTACATGACGCTTGCCGGCGGACTGCTCGGTCTCGTCGCGGCATGGCTTGTGCTCTTCGTCAACCGCAGCTGGATCTATAATATCATGACCCGCTTTTCGGATATTCCGGCCAATACGGTCACTACGGAGGTGTCGGGCGAGATGCTGTTCGCTCCCGTCGTGTTTGCGGCCACGTTGCTGCTGTGCATGACACTGAACCTGCTTTCGGCACTGGTGCCGGCTTGGTGGTCGCTGCGTCACCCGATAGTTTCGTCACTAAATGAAAAAAGATAGACAATCATGTTCAAACTCATATTTAAAAATCTGTGGAGCCGTCGTAAACGCAATTGCTGGCTTCTTATCGAACTGATAGTGGTGACGGTGCTCGCATGGATCATACTTGACCCGGTGATAGTGAAGACTTACGTATCGTGGCGCTCTCCGGGCTATGACATAGAGCGGCTCGCAAGGGTGAGCCTCATGGAACTGTCGGAGCGGTCGCCGCGTTATGACGCCGATGCCGCCTCGCCGGAGAAAAAGACCGAGGACGTACAGCGTATAATAGAGCGTGCGGCAGCGCACCCGTATGTCGACAAGGTGGCTCCGCTGCTCCGGTGGACCGCGTTTGAGACCTCGGGCAGCGCTTGGCAGACAGTCAATGTCAACGACTCCGTGGGCCTGAACGTGTCGATGATAAATTTTGTGTCGGGCACGCCGTTTTTTGAGGCTTACGGGCTTAAGAGCATGCCCGGAAGTCCTACGGCGCAGCAGCTGACCGACATGAAGCTCTCCGGAGGCGACATCATTATAAGCGAGTCGTTGGCGCGGGCGCTGTTTCCCGACGGACGTGCCGTGGGCCGCTATCTTTACGAGAACACTCCCGGCTTCAAGGGTCCGTCGCCCGATGGCAGTGACTCCAGAGTGGCCGGTGTGGTAAACGATGCCGTGACGCGGTGCTCCTACGGCCGCAATATGATAATGTACCGTCCGCAGCCGATGTCAACCTTCACCAACGGCAGTATCGGCGACGTTCAGCTGCTCGTGCGAGTGAAGCCGGGTGTGAGCATGGGCGCTTTCCTCAATGACTTCAGGCCTTACATGGACGCCGAGCTGAAGTCGGGCAACATTCAGGCTTACAGTGTCAAGGACTACATGTCGATCAGGGATGAGCTTGAGCTTTCGCTGGGTCTTACCAACGAACTGCGCCTGAAGATAGCTCTTGCGGTATTCTTCCTTGTCAACCTCTGCCTCGGTGTGACAGGCACATTCTATCTCCAGACCCGCAAGCGCAGCGAGGACGCCGGCATAATGCGCTCGTTCGGAGCCACTCCGGGCTACATAATGCGTGAGCTGCTCGGCGAGGGGTGGGTCATCACCACGGTAGCGTGGCTCGCAGGTTGCATCGGGTACATGCAGTACGCGCTTAAGGAGGGGCTTGAGATAACGGGCGGGCGCATGTCGACGTCGCTCGTGCAGTTCATGCCCGACTGGACCGACAACTTCATGCTGCACTTCACTATCGTGTCGCTTATAATATATGTGGTGCTTATGGCGGTGGTGAGCGCGGGCATCTATCTGCCGGCACGGCGCATAGCACGTGTGAATCCGGTCGACGCGCTGCGCGACGAATAAACGCTGTGACGCGGACTTTCAACAGAATAAAATCAAAAAAACAATATTAGATTATGTCAATGATTAAACTTAGCGGTATCAACAAGATATACCGCACTGACGAGATTGAGACCCTTGCACTGGAAAATGTGAACCTTACTGTCGACAAGGGCGAGTTTGTAAGCATCATGGGCCCTTCGGGCTGCGGTAAATCGACGTTGCTCAATGTCATAGGACTGCTCGACGAGCCTACAAGCGGCACCATTGAAATAGGCGGCACCGTGATAGGGAAGATGAAGGACAAGCAGCTTGCGGCTTTCCGCAACGCGAATCTCGGCTTCGTATTCCAGAGCTTTCACCTGATCAACTCGCTCAACGTCATCGACAACGTGGAGCTGCCGCTGCTCTACCGCAAGATGCGCGGCAGCGAGCGCACCCGCATGGCCAAGGAGGTGCTTGAGCGCGTGGGGCTCAGCCACCGCATGCGTCACATGCCCTCGCAGCTCTCGGGCGGTCAGTGCCAGCGTGTGGCCATAGCCCGCGCCATAGTCGGCAATCCGGAGATAATACTCGCCGACGAGCCTACCGGTAACCTCGACTCAAAAATGGGCGCCGAGGTCATGGAGCTGCTTCACAACCTCAATAAAGAGGACAACCGCACAATAGTCATGGTGACCCACAACGAGGAGCAGGCCAAGATGACCGACCGCATAGCGCGTTTCTTCGACGGACGCCAGGTACAGTGACGCGCCGCAAAACAAATAACCAATCTATCGACAGATAATGCAATCCAATATTTTTAAACTGACACTGGCATCGATCAGGCAGCAGCCTGTACTGAGCATTGTCACCGTGACGGGTACGGCGCTGGCCATATTTCTCATCATGGTGGTGGTCATGATGCAGCAGGTCAAGGTGGCGCCATTCTCGCCCGAGAGCAACCGCGACCGCATTCTGCAGGCCCAATACGGCTCCATACAGTCTATAAACGAAAGCGACGGGTGGTCGTCCAACGGCCCGATATCGGAAAAATCGGCCAAGGCGCTCTACGGGTCGCTCGCCACACCCGAGGCTGTCACCATACATCAGGCGTTTCTCGAGACTTCGGCGGCGGTCATCCCGGGCGGAAAACCGGTCGAGGTCGATCTTACCAAGACCGACGACGTGTTCTGGAAAGTGTTTGATTTCCGCTTTCTGGACGGCAAGCCCTATGACAAGGCCGCCTTTGACGCAGGCCTGAAACAGGCGGTGATAACCCGCAGTGTGGCGCGTGCGGTGTTTGGCACCGAGGATGTCACGGGCCGCGAGCTCAAGCTCGACTACAATGACTATACCGTGGTCGGAGTGGTCGAGGATGTGTCAACGCTCGCCACCGCCGCTTATGCCCAAGTGTGGATACCTTACACCTCGTCGACCGTGGAGACGTGGAACAGCGGTCTGATGGGGGGACTGCGCGTCACTATCCTCGCCAAGTCACGCGACGACTTCGACACCATAATGAAAGAGGTGGAGCGCAGCTACGCCAAGTACAACGAGGAGATAGCCCCTACGGGATGGAAGTTCATATCACGCGGACGCCCCTATGATCAGGAGACGTCGGCCATAAGCTTTAATGCGGGCGGAGATCCTGACTTGAAGGGCGCCCGCCGCCAGCGCTTCATAGTGTACCTGATCCTGCTTATCGTGCCGGCCATCAATCTGAGCAGCATGACCGACAGCCGCATGCGTCAGCGTGTGTCGGAGATAGGCGTGCGCCGGGCCTTCGGATGCCGCCGTGGCGAGATAGCCCTTCAGGTCATAAGCGAGAACCTGCTGATAACACTCTTTGCCGGCGCTTTGGGCTGGCTGATGAGCGTGGTGTTTGCCTATCTGTGCGGGTCCATGCTGTTCACCCAGCTTTTCAGCGATACCCTGAACCCGCCTTCGGTCGATGTGTCGATGCTGATTCAAGGCTCGACATTTCTGTGGGCGCTGCTGTTCTGCTTCATCCTGAATCTGCTTAGCAGCGGCATACCCTCTTGGCGTGCGTCGCGCACCGAAATAGTAACCGCCATAAACGGCAACAAACATTGAGCGCTATGGAACGTAAATTACTTAAACAGATAAAAAACGAGTGGCGCAGCAATCTGTGGCTTGCCGTGGAGCTGCTTGTGGTTAGCGTCGTGCTTTGGTTCATAGTCGACTACTTCTATGTGAAGATAACCCAATACACATTTCCGAGGGGCTTCGACGTAGAGCATTGCTACAAGATAGGAGTCAAGACCCTTTCAGAGACCAGCCCCGACTACGTGGCCGACCAGACTGCCGAAGAGCGCCGGGCCGATCGTCAGGAGCTTTTTGACCGCATACAGCGCCGTCCCGAAGTGGAGTATGTGGCTGTAGGCTTCAACTCCTATCCCTACAACGGCAGCAACAGCGGCACATGGTTCAGCTACGATACCATAACGTGCGGAGGCTACTGCATATACCGCAACGTCACCCCCGACTTTGTAAATGTGTTCCGTTACGGAGGCACACGCGGCGAGACTCCCGAACAGCTTGCCGAAATGCTGCGCCGAGGCGAGGTGCTGCTGTCAGACAACGTGTTCATGTACGACAGTCTGCGCGTGACCGACATAGTGGGCGAGGGCATATACATGAACCGTGACACTACGGTAACCCACCGCATAGGCGCGGCCCTTAACGAGGTGAAGTATAACGACTACGGCGGCTGGGGCCATGACTTCACCATGGTGGCCTCGATCGAGGACCCCATAGACGGAAACGAGTGGTGCGTGAGGCTGTACGCCGACAAGGACCGCGACTTCATAGAGAATTTCATGGCCGATGCCGACCGCCAGTACCGTGTGGGCAACCTCTATGTGACCAATGTGAGGTCGTTTGACGACATACGGCGCAACTATCAGGTCTATATCACCAATGGCATCCGCAACAGTTGTGTGGGCATGGGCTTCCTGCTGCTCAACATATTTCTCGGCCTGTTCGGCACGTTCTGGTTCCGTGCCCAGCAGCGCGTGAGCGAGATAGCCATACGCAAGGTCAACGGCGCCACACGCGGCGACATATTCCGCCGCCTTATAGGCGAGGGGCTGCTCTTGCTTACGGTGGTCACTCCGCTGGCCGTGTTGATCGACTTCAACATAGCCCGTCTGGAGCTTAACGAGTGGTGCATCGACGGGTATTTCTCCACGATGAGGTTTTTGACATGTACGGTCGTGGCCTACGTGCTGATGGCGCTTATGATAACGCTGGGCATAGCCATACCGGCATTCCGCGCCATGAGAATGCCCCCCGCCACGGCGCTGCACGATGAATAGCAAGCGATTATAATTTTTGAATATTGGTTTATGGTACGCTTTTTCAAGCAACTCTACCGCCTTTTGGCCGACAATCGCCTTCATGCCGTGATTGTGATTGTCGGCACGGCGGTTACCATGACATTTGTCATGGCGGTCGTCATAGCCGCCAACATCATGTATGCCGACCTTACGGTAAACACACTGACCGATGCGCCGGCGGTGGCGCTGCACGATGAATGACCCGCCCGTATGTATAACCGAAAATAAATATATGACCGATATGATACTTGACAAAATGATACTTAACAGACTTTTTACAGTGGCGGTGCTGATGCTTCCGCTTGTGTCGGGAGCGGAGAACCTGCGACGCTCGATAACTCTCGACGAGGCCATAACCATAGCCCGTGCGCAGAGCGTGGATGCGGCTGTGGCGCTTAACGAGCTGAAGACCGCTTACTGGGAGTACCGGACTTTCCGCGCCGACCTGCTCCCGGAGATAAACTTTCAGGCTACGGCGCCGAGCTACCGCAAGAGCTACAGTCCCTATCAGCTCGATGACGGTTCGTACACGTTTGTGCGCAACAACTTCATGCAGATGAGCGGTACGGTGTCGGTCGACCAGAACATATGGCTTACGGGCGGTACGCTGTCGCTCAACACCTCACTGGACTTCCTCAAGCAGCTTGAGGGCAACAAGTACAACCGTTTCATGTCGGTGCCCGTGGCCCTGACCCTGAGTCAGCCCATATTCGGAGTAAACCACATAAAATGGAACCGCCGCATAGAGCCGGTGCGCTATGAGGAGGCGAAGGCCCGGTTCATGAGCGCCACGGAGCAGGTGGCTATGTCGACCATCAACTATTTCTTCAATCTGCTGATGTCGAAGGAGAACCTGTCGATAGCGCGCCAGAACCTGAAAAACGCCGACAAGCTCTATGAGGTGGCCAAGGCCAAACGGGCCATGGGGCAGATAAGCGAGAACGACCTGCTGCAGCTTGAGCTGAACAAGCTCAACGCGGTGTCGTCGCTGACCAACTGCGAGAGCCAGTTTAAAAGCGACATGTTCAAGCTGCGTTCGTTTCTGTCGCTTGACGAGACAGTGGAGCTTGAACCCGTAATACCGGCCGACATACCCAAAGCCATAGTCGGCTACGACGACGTGCTCGACAAGGCGCTGGCCAACAACTCGTTTGCCAAAAACATAAGGCGCCGTCAGCTCGAAGCCGACTATGAGGTGGCCAAGGCCAAAGGCAATATGCGCGAGATAACCCTCTACGCGCAGATAGGCTATACGGGCACCGCCGACAAGTTCGGTCCGGCCTATGACCGTCTAAAGGACAATCAGGTTGTCGAGGTAGGCTTCCGTATACCGTTGCTTGACTGGGGAAAACGCCGCGGCAAGGTCAAGGTGGCCGAGAGCAACCGCGACGTCGTGGAGAGCCGTCTGCGTCAGGAGACAATGAACTTCAATCAGGACATATTCATACTCGTCGAGCGCTTCAACAACCAGCAGCAACAGCTCGACATATCCATAACCGCCGACAATATAGCGCAGAAGCGCTACGACACCAATGTCGAGACATTCCTTATAGGCAAGATATCGACACTCGACCTTAACGACTCGCAGTCAAAAAAAGACGCGTCGCGTCAGGACTACATCAATCAGCTGTATGCCTACTGGCACTATTACTACCAGCTGCGCAGCCTTACCTTATGGGATTTCAGCTCGGGAAAAAGCATCGATGCCGACATCGAGGCCATAATCAGGCAGTAATGTGACAAAAAAGTAGTACATTTGCAATTATGATATTGGTAGTCGATGATGATAACGCCATAAGGCTGTCGCTCAAGATGCTTCTGCAGCGGGCGGGTTACGAGGTCGTGTCGGTGCCCGGTCCGGCCGAGGCCATGGATGTGGTCAGGTCGACTGCGCCGCGTCTGGTGCTCCTCGACATGAACTTCTCACGTGCCACATCGGGCGACGAGGGGCTTACACTGCTTAAGCAGATAAAGATATTCCGGCCTGATGTGCCGGTAATACTGATGACGGCTTGGGGCAGCATACCTCTCGCCGTGGAGGGCATACATGCCGGGGCGTTTGACTTTATCACCAAGCCGTGGGACAACCGCAATCTTCTCGAACATGTCAAAGCGGCGCTCGACATGGCGGGGCATAATGACACAGACGCCGGCGGTGAGTTTGACCGGTCGGGCATAATAGGCGACAGCCCCGCGCTCAACAAGGTGCTCGACACCGTGAGGCGCGTGGCGCGGACCGACGCCTCGGTGCTCATTATGGGCGAGAACGGCACTGGAAAGGAGCTGATAGCCGAAGCCATACACCGCAACAGCCTGCGGGCCGGCAAGCCTTTTGTCAAGGTCAATCTCGGCGGCATATCGCAGTCGCTTTTCGAGAGCGAGATGTTCGGGCATAAAAAGGGTGCGTTTACAGGAGCGGTCGCCGACAGGACGGGGCGGTTCGCTCTTGCCGACGGGGGCACTATATTTCTCGACGAGATAGGCGATCTTGACCTCGGCAGTCAGGTGAAGTTGCTGCGGGTGCTTCAGGAGCATACTTTCGAGGTGCTCGGCGACAGCCGTCCGCGCAAGGTGGACATACGAGTGGTGTGCGCCACCAATGCCGACCTGAACAAGATGGTGGCCGAACGCACTTTCCGCGAGGACCTGTTTTACCGTATAAATCTTATTACGGCCGTGCTGCCGGCGCTGAGGGAGCGTCCTGAAGACATACCGTCGCTTGTCAGGCACTTCGCCGATGAGTACTGCCGCTCGTGCAGGCGTCCTAAGGCGGAGATAACGCCCGAAGCCATGGCGTATCTCGCCTCGCTGCCTTATCCGGGCAACATAAGGGAGCTTAAAAACATAGTGGAGCGCACACTTATAGTGGGCGGCACCGACGTGTATGACCGCCGGCACTTCGAGGAGCTGTACATGCAGCTGCCTCATGACAATACGGTGCAGCCCGTGTCGTCGGAAAAACTTGAGGATGTGGAGCGCCGCACGATAATGAACATGCTTGTAAAACACAATTACAATATGTCGCGCACGGCTGCGGCTCTGGGTATATCGCGCCAGACTCTTTACAGGCGCATGGACAAGTTCGGCATAGACTATGAGGTTTAGGTGGATATTCATAGTTCTGTCGGTCGTGCTCCTCGGCGCCAACATAGCGCTGATATGGATTATGTCGGGGCGCGGCAGTCTTATATTCTATATGACCGAGGGTGTGGCTTTCGTAAGCCTGTTGCTGCTCTTTTTCTTCTACGGCAGAATCATAAAGCCGCTCGACACCATAGCCAACGGCATAGACCTGCTCCGCGAGCAGGACTTCAGCAGCCGGCTCTCGCCTGTGGGACAGCGCGAGGCCGACCGCATAGTGGAAATGTTCAACCGTATAATGGCCCAGCTTAAGGAGGAGCGCCTCCATGTAAGAGAACAGAACCACTTCATGGATCTGCTCATAGCCGCTTCGCCTATGGGCATAGTCATTTTTGACGGTCACGGCCGTGTGAGCATGTGCAATGACGCGGCGTCCAAGTTTCTCGGCTGCGACTCCGTGTCGGCTCTTGTGGGGCGTCCGGTCGAGGATGCCGGCTCGGCGCTCGGGCGGATAATAGCGCGCATACCGTACGGCGGGGCTGAGACTGTGCGTCTCAGCGACTCCATGATATACCGGTGCTCGCGGCTGTCGTTTATGGACAAGGGTTACGCGCATCCGTTCGTGATGATAGAGAAGCTGACCGCCGAGGTGATGAAAGCCGAGCGCAAGGCTTATGAAAAAGTCATAAGGATGATAGCCCATGAGGTCAACAACTCGATGGCCGGGGTGAATTCGATGCTCGACACGGTGTCGGCTGCGGTCGAGGATACCGGCGACAATGAACTTGCGGAACTTGTAAGGGTATGCGAGCAGCGCTGTATGGCCATGAGCCGTTTTATAACCTCGTTTGCCGCCGTGGTCAAGATACCCGACGCTGTGTTGTGCCGCTGCGACCTGAACGAGTGCGTCGGGGCCGCCAAAGTGCTGCTTGAAAGCATGTGCGGGCTGCGTGACGTGAGGCTGCATATGGAGCTGTGCGACGAGGAGGTGCCTGTCATGCTCGACAGGGTGCTCATGGAGCAGGCGCTGATAAATATGGTGAAGAACTCTACGGAGAGCCTCGGGAGCGGAGGCGACGTGACAATAGTGACCTCGGCGGCGCCCCCGTCGCTTACGGTCATTGACAATGGTCCGGGCATAAACGACGAGGTGGAGCGTAAGCTGTTCAGTCCGTTCTTCTCGACCAAGCCCGACGGACAAGGCATAGGTCTTCTGTTTATCAGCGATGTGCTCAACAAACACAGATGCACATTCTCGCTGCGCACGGGTGATGACGGGCTTACGCGGTTTAGCGTAAGATTTCCACGCTGATTCCGACATGTCGGCCGACATGACGGCCCGATATTTGTTATAGCTACAGAACGCAAATCATAATATATGGCCGACAGAACTTTATGGAACAAGATCATAGACAACGCCCTCTCGTCAGATGTGCTGAGGGTAGACCGCGCCGATTTTATAAAAGCGCAGATGTCGCCCTACATGCCCGGACTCGACCGTGAGGCTGCGGAGGTGATTTCGCCGCGGCAGCTTATGGACCGCCGCGACTTCGACCGGCTTGTAAAGAAGAGCGTGGACTATCATATGAGGCTGGCGTGTCTGGCCTCGGCCGGTGCCGGTCTCGGCGGCGGGTGGTTTTTGCTCGGCACCATACCCGCCGACATTCTCCAGTTCTATTCGCATGCCATAGTGCTGCTTAAGAAGATGCTGTATCTTTACGGCTGGCCGCAGCTTACGGGGCGGTCGGGCTGTATGGACGACGAGTCGCGGCGCATAGTGACGCTTTTTCTCGGCGAGATGATGGGCGCGGGCATAGTATCGGCCCTTGCAGGAGAGGTGGCCGAGGCCGCGGTCAAGCAGGCTGCCATAAGGCTGCCGCAGAACGCCGCCGTGCAGGCGGCCGTGAACAGCGCCATGGAGTATGTGATCAAGACCACCGGGGTAAAGCTGTCGAAAGACGCCGTAGGCCGCGGCGTGGCGAAAGTGGTGCCGTTCATCGGCGCTCCGATATCGGCCGCCATAACCTACCGTACGTTCCGTGTCATGGCCTCAAGGCTCAGAAAGGCGCTTGAGTCGGAAGCGTTTCCGGTGGTGGAGAAGGTGCTCGCCCTGAAAAAATGACGTTGTTATCAAGCACTCTTTTAGGCTTTTGCGATAAAAAGTAACGAAGCCGTTCAACTTTCATCGTTTAATGTTGTTTAAGTTATTGTAATTTAAATTCACGTTAATCAAACTAAAAACGATTATTATGAAGAGGTATTTACTTGTTATCGCTGCTGTTGTCGCCATATTTACAACTGCCAGCGCCCAGCGTACCGAATTGACCGCAAGTTACGGCGGGTATACACAGATGGACGCCATGGACTGTCATGACGGCGGCGGTGATGTCAACACCGCGTGGGGTGCGTTGAACTTAGGCGTCAACTTCAATATCGCGCCTAATTTTTGGATCGGTCCTTCGTACACGTTCTCCAGCACGTCGCGCAAGCATCACTCCGACAATAAGTTCTATTATCATGCCATTATGCTTAACGGACGTTACAATTATTACCGCAACTCGATTGTCACCGTGTACGGCAAGGTGGGCATAGGCTCTATCATCACGCACGAGACTTATGACGACGAGTCGGAAAACAAGGGCTATTTCGCGTTTCAGATTACTCCGGTGGGCGCACAGGTGGGCCTGAGTGATGTTGTGTCGATATTCGGCGAGGCCGGTTTCGGTGCACAGGGTCTCATACAGGTCGGATTCAAGATTCATCTCTGAAAAAGAGGGTTAACCCATTGTTTTATATAGTATAGTTTTCAGGCGCGGCGATATCGGTTCGTCGCGCCTGTGAGTTTCTTAATATATATTAATGGGTGACTGTTGTTTCATTCTGATTGTAAATGAATGTTAACATCGGGGCAGAAAAGGGGGTGCGGAGTGTTGTATAGTAAGGCTAAGGCTTTAACTTTGTCAAGTAAAATACTGATTTATGCCAAATATATTGACAAATCTGGTCGGTACGCAATCATTGAAATACGGGGATAGAGTAGCATTCAGTTTTAAGTCTACCCCGCAAGGAGCATGGGAGGATACCACATGGTCCGATTTCGCCGGTCAGGTGGAGGCCTCGGCGTGCGCCCTTGAGATAATGGGTGTAGGCCCGGGCGACACGGTGGGAGTTTTTTCCGGCAACCGTCCCGAGATACTTATGACAGATTTCGGCGCATTCGCCAATCGCGCGGTGCCCGTATCCATATATGCGACGAGCAGTCGCGAACAAGTTGAGTACATAGTCAACGACGCCCGCATAAAGATGCTTTTTGTGGGTGACCGTCAGCAATATCTTATAGCCCGTGAAGCCGCCGCTTCATGTCCGGGACTTATGCAGATAGTAGTATATGAAGATATAGCTCTTGCCGACGATGACAAGACATCGATGACATTCTCCTCGTTTCTGAATCTCGGTAATGCGGCAGGAGAGAATTGCCGCGAAGAGGTCAGAAACCGGCGCAAGGCGGCGCGTCCGGCCGACCTCGCCACGCTGCTCTATACGTCGGGCACAACCGGCGAGCCCAAAGGAGCCATGCTGCTCCACTCATGTTTTGACGCGGCTATGGACGTGCACAAGGAGCGTCTTGTCATGCTCAGCGACAGCGACACCTCCATCAGCTTCCTCCCGATGAGCCATATATTCGAGAAGGCATGGACATACTTCTGTCTTTTTACGGGCATGAAGGTGTACATCAATCTCGACCCTCATGACATACAGACCTCGATACGTCAGGTGCATCCGACATGTATGTGCAGTGTGCCGCGCTTCTGGGAGAAGGTATATGCCGCGGTGCAGTCCAAGATATCGCGGATGAATGCCCTGCAGCGGCTTATGGTAAGGCGTGCCCTTAAAGTGGGCCGCCGGCGCAATCTCGATTATGTGCGTATGGGCCGTACCGTACCCGGTATGCTCGAAATGCAATACCGCTTTTACGACAAGCATGTGTTTATGCCTATGCGCAAGGTCATCGGCATAGAGAACGGAAACATATTTCCTACGGCCGGCGCGCCTCTGTCAGACACGATAGTGGAGTTTCTGCATACGTGCGGCATCAATATCGTGGTCGGATACGGTCTGTCGGAGACAACCGCCACCGTCACCTGCTATCCTTCGCTCGGCTATGAGATAGGTACCGTGGGCACTGTCATGCCCCGCATACAGATCAAGCTCGGTAATGAGAATGAGGTGCTTGTGAAGGGTCCGACGGTCATGGCCGGATATTTCAACAAACCCGAAGAGACCGCCGCGGCGTTTACCGAGGACGGGTGGTTCCGCACTGGCGATGCCGGAAAAATAGACGATACCGGAGCGCTTGTGCTTACCGAGCGTCTGAAGGACCTGTTCAAGACCTCCAACGGCAAGTACATAGCGCCGCAGGCCATAGAGAGCCGTCTGGGCGAAGACGAGTACATAGAGCAGGTGGCCGTGATAGGCGACCAGCGCAAGTATGTGACGGCCATAATAATACCGGCTTTCGAGGCATTGAAAGATTATGCCCGCAAGAAGCACATTCAATACAAGTCGCTTGTGGACCTTGTGAACAACAGCGAGATACGGCGCCTTATACAGGAGCGTATAGACAAACTCCAGAACGGTTTTGCCAACTACGAGAAGGTGAAGAAGTTCGTGCTTCTGCCCAAGGAGTTCACGATGGAGTCGGGCGAGCTGACCAATACGCTCAAGATACGCCGTCCGGTCATCAACAACCGCTATGCCCGCGAGATAGAGGCTATGTACGCGCAGTGACGAAATATCCGTTATACAGTATACAATATTAATATTATTAACCATATTGCTATGATTACGTTTGAGCAGCTAAAAGAGACGATAGAGCGCAAGGATGCGCTGGGGAGGTATCTTTGACATCGACAGTAAGCGTGTCGAAGTAGAAGAGGAGGAACTGCGCACCCATGTGCCCGATTTCTGGGAGCATCAGAAGGAGGCGCAGGCCCAGATGAAAAAAGTAAAGGAACTGCATCAGTGGATTGACGGCTACGATGAGCTTGACAAGGCGGTGGGCGAGCTTCAGCTTGCATGGGACTTCCTGAAAGAAGGTCTTGTGGAGGAGAGTGAGCTTGACGCCATGTACGGCGACATCATGACCAAACTGGAGGCCCTCGAACTGCGCAATATGCTGCGCCGCGAAGAGGACTCGCTCGGTGCCGTGCTTAAAATCAATTCGGGTGCCGGCGGTACGGAGAGTCAGGACTGGGCTTCGATGCTTATGCGTATGTATCTGCGCTGGTGCGAGGCAAAGGGTTACAAGACATCCATAGCCAATATGCTCGAAGGCGACGAGGCCGGCATAAAGTCGGTGACCATCGAGGTGGACGGAGCTTTCGCCTACGGCTATCTGAAGAGTGAGAACGGAGTGCACCGTCTTGTGCGTGTGTCGCCCTACAACGCGCAGGGCAAGCGCATGACGTCGTTTGCATCGGTGTTTGTGACGCCGCTCGTTGATGATACGATCGAGGTTAAGGTAGACCCGGCGCTATTGTCGTGGGATACGTTCCGAAGCGGCGGTGCCGGCGGACAGAACGTGAACAAGGTGGAGTCGGGAGTGCGTCTGCGCTACCAGTTTACCGACCCCTATACCGGCGAGAAAGAGGAGATACTTATCGAGAATACCGAGACCCGCGACCAGCCCAAGAACAAGGAAAACGCGATGAGGCAGTTGCGCTCGATACTTTATGACAAGGAACTCCAGCACCGTCTTGCCGAGCAGCGCAAGATAGAGGACGGCAAGATGAAGATCGAGTGGGGCTCGCAGATAAGAAGCTATGTGTTTGACGACAGGCGTGTGAAGGACCACCGCACCAACTGGCAGACGAGCGATGTTAACGGCGTGATGGACGGCGACATCGACGGCTTCATAAAAGCTTATCTGATGGAGTTTGCCGGCGAAAACGACAATAACTGACAATGAAAGATAAACTGACAATAATTAAGGTCGGCGGCAAAATAGTAGAGGAGGAAGCCTCCTTGAAAGCCTTGCTCGCCGACTTTGCCGGTATCGGCGGCTTCAAGTTGCTGGTGCACGGCGGAGGACGGTCGGCCACGAAGCTCGCTTCGGATATGGGAGTGGAGACGAAGATGGTCGACGGCCGCAGAGTGACCGATGACGAGATGCTCCGTATAGTTACTATGGTGTACGGAGGACTGGTAAACAAGAATATAGTAGCCGGGCTTCAGGCTCTCGATGTCGACGCTCTCGGCATGACCGGAGCCGACATGAACATACTGCGCAGCCGCAAGCGTCCCGTAAAGGAGGTGGATTACGGCTGGGTGGGCGATGTGGAGAGTGTGAACGGCGAAGCCCTCGCCTCGCTGCTGCGGGCCGGCATAGTGCCGGTCATAGCTCCGCTTACCCACGACAAGCAGGGCCATCTGCTCAACACCAATGCCGACACCATGGCGGGAGAGACGGCCAAAGGACTCGCCCCGTACTTTGACGTGGAGCTTGTGTATTGCTTCGAGAAGCCGGGAGTGTTGCGCGACGAGAATGATGACGCTACGGTCATACCGCTTATCGACAGGGAGTTGTTCGGCAAGCTGAAGGACGAGGGTATTGTGAGCGGAGGCATGCTTCCCAAGCTCGAGAACGCTCTTGACGCCATAGACCTCGGTGTGACGAAGGTAATCATAACCAAGGCTTCCGCGATAGGCGACCTTACATCGGGCACGCACATTGTGGCGAAAATTTAGCATTATTTTGGAAAAATGAAATTAATGCGCTACTTTTGTAGCGAAAAAACAGGAAAATTATGAAAGTTGCTATCGTGGGTGCAAGCGGCGCAGTAGGACAGGAGTTTCTTCGCGTACTTGATCAACAAAATTTCCCTATCGACGAGTTGTTGCTGTTCGGCTCAAGCCGAAGCGCGGGCCGTAAATATACATTCCGCGGCAAGGAGATAGAAGTCAAGGAGTTGAAGCATAACGACGACTTCAAAGGGGTGGATATAGCATTTACCTCCGCCGGAGCCGGTACCTCGCGCGAATATGCCGACACCATCACCAAGCACGGCGCTCTGATGATAGACAATTCGAGCGCATTCCGCATGGATGACGATGTGCCTCTTGTAGTGCCGGAAGTAAACGGCGACGACGCATTCAACACTCCGCGCAACATCATAGCCAATCCTAACTGTACGACAATACAGATGGTCGTAGCCCTGAAGCCGATCAACGACATATCGCCTATAAAGCGCGTGCACGTGGCCACTTATCAGGCCGCGAGCGGTGCGGGTGCCGCAGCCATGGACGAGCTTGTCGAGCAGTATGCCCAGCTGGGACGCGGCGAGGAGCCTACGGTAGAGAAGTTTGCCTATCAGCTCGCATACAACGTCATACCTCAGGTCGATGTATTTACCGACAACGGCTATACAAAGGAGGAGATGAAGATGTATAACGAGACAAAGAAGATAATGCATGCTCCCGGTCTTGACGTCAGCGCCACCTGCGTGCGTGTGCCGGTCATGCGTGCCCACTCCGAGTCGATATGGCTTGAGACGGAGAGCCCCATATCGGTTGAAGAGGCCCGCGAGGCCCTTTCGAAAGCCGAAGGTGTGGTAGTGTTTGACGCTCCGGCCGATAAGAAATATCCGATGCCCCTGCATGTGGCCGATGAAGATCCGGTATATGTGGGCCGTATCAGAAAAGACTTAACATGTGACAACGGACTGTCATTCTGGGTAGTCGGCGACCAGATCAAGAAGGGCGCCGCGCTCAACGCGGTTCAGATAGCCCAGTATATGATAGCCCACGGTAAAAAGTTTTAAAGGAATAATATCCCTATAAAAGAAACCTCTGTACAAATAAGATTTATTCTTTTTAAGCCTTTATTTTATGTGTGTGAAAGGGGTCGGCGAGAGCCGCCTCCTTTTTTTATGACCGTATGATATACGTTAAATGAAAAAGTTGTAAATTTGTATCGGATTCCTAAAAAACACTTGAAACGATGCAGAATGCCACAGCCATAGTGACCGATCCCGTACTGATATTTTTTATCGTACTGGTGATAATTCTGCTTGCCCCCGTACTTCTGAACCGACTTAAGATACCCCACATCATAGGCATGATCGTGGCCGGAGTTGTTGTGGGTCCTTACGGTATAGACCTGCTGGCCCGCGACGCCAGTTTCGAGATTTTCGGACAGGTCGGTATTCTGTATCTGATGTTTCTTGCCGGCATAGAGATCGACATGTACCATCTGAAGAAGAATCTCGGCAAGGGCATGTGCTTCGGAGCCTATACGTTTTTAGTGCCGATGATACTCGGAACGGTCACGTCGTACTATCTGCTTCATCTTGACTGGCTCACGTCGATACTGCTTGCGTCGATGTACGCCTCGCATACGCTTATAGCCTATCCGGTGATATCGCGCTTCGGCCTTACGAAGTCGTCAACCGTCATCATAACCATAGCGGGTACCATAGTCACCGTGCTCGGCGCACTTATCGTGCTTGCCGTGTGTGTGGGCATACATGTTGACGGTGAGTTCAATCCCGGCACGGTGCTCATGCTCCTTCTGCGTCTGGTAGTATATTGTATAATCGTGGTCTACGCATTCCCGAGGGTGACGCGGTGGTTTTTCAAGAAGTATAACGACAATATAACCCAGTTTGTCTACGTGCTTGCCATGGTGTTTCTGGCGAGCTATTCGGCCAAGATGATAGGTCTTGAGAGCGTGCTCGGCGCATTCTTCGCCGGACTTGTGCTGAACCGCTACATACCCAATATGTCGCCGCTGATGAACCGTATAGAGTTTGTGGGCAATGCCATCTTCATACCGTACTTCCTGATAGGTGTGGGCATGCTTATAAATGTGGAGGTCATAGTGAAGGGCTGGGATGCGCTTTACGTAGCGGTGGTCATGTCGGTTGTGGCCACTCTGTGCAAGTGGATCGCGGCGTGGATGACGCAGGTCACCTACCGCATGTCGGGGCTTGACCGCATGATGATATTCGGCCTGTCAAACGCTCAGGCGGCCGCCACGCTTGCCGCCGTGATGATAGGCTTCAATATAGGCATGTTTGACGAGTCGGTGCTCAACGGCACTATCGTCATGATACTTGTCACCTGCACGATATCGTCAATAGTCACCGAGCAGGCTGCCGCCAAGATGAAGCTGCAGCAGATGCAGAGCGAGGGCGAAGGCAAGGTCGACAAGGTGGCGCGCAGCCGCAATACGCTCATATCCGTAGCCAATCCTATAACCGCCGGCGCGCTGGTGGATCTGGCCATGCTTATGCGCAATCCGTATGCACGCACGGGCAAAATGTATGCGCTGCATGTGCGCAATGACAATTCGGAAGGGTCGAGGGCCATAGGACGCAACTCGCTTGAGCTTGCGGTTCAGGCAGCGGCGAGCGTCGACGTCAGGCTTATGCCGATAGAGCGTTACGACCTCAACTTTGTGACCGGTCTTGTCAATACTATCGAGGAGCGTGATGTGTCGGAGGTGATACTCGGTATGCACCGCAAGGCCACGATAATAGACTCGTTTTTCGGCTCAAAGATAGAGCAGCTGCTGGCGTCGACGCACAAGATGCTTGTCATAACACGATGTTTCATACCGGTAAGCACGATTACGCGCATAGTGGTGTCGGTGCCTCCGAAGTCGCAGTATGAGACGGGATTTACCGGATGGGTGGCCGCGCTCGGCAACCTGACGCGGCAGCTCGGATGCCGGATTATATTCTGCTGTCCGGTAGAGGTGCAGTCTTATATACGGGCGGTGCTCAAACGTGACGGGTTTGAGATCAGGAGCGAGTACCGCGATGTGGAAGAGTGGGATGACTTCGTGCTGCTGGCCAACAAGGTGCTTGACGATGACCTTTTTGTCGTGGTCAATGCCCGTCGCGCGTCAGTGTCGTTTGACTCGTCAATGGACCAGCTTCCGGCATTTCTTCAGAAATACTTCTCGCGCAACAATCTTATTGTCATATATCCCGAGCAGTTCGGCGCGGGGGCGGCTCCCACGTCGTCGATAGACCCGCTTGCCAGTGACATTACGGCCACACCGAGCGAGTTGTGGCTCCGTGTGGCCGGTTATTACCGCCGCCTTATACTGCTGCGCAAGCGCTTCACCCAGCGCAAGCGCATCAAGAAAATCGACCTTTAGGGCAGACTGCCTTATCATATGACTTGATAAAGCGGCGAGAGCCATTATTTGTAGGTCTCGGCTATGGCGTAGATGGCGTTGAAGATGTCGATGTCGGTGTCGGTGAGCTCGACATGCCGGCGGGCCATTACGCGGCGAGCTATGTCGAAGAATTTGTTAAGCGACACGTCGCTGAAGCCCGATGCGCCGCCTTCGCTGAAGGAGGCCACGAAGTTGCGGGGGAAGCCCGATCCGTGAATGTTGCATCCTACACCCACCACAGTGGCGGTGTTGAACATCGTGTTAATGCCGGCTTTTGTGTGGTCACCCATAATCAGTCCGCAGAATTGCAGACCGGTCCGCAGGAAGCGGTGTGCGGGATAGTTCCACAGTTTTATTTCGGAGTAGTCGTTTTTGAGGTTTGAGGCCACGCAGTTGGCGCCGAGATTGCACCACTCTCCTATGACGGCATTGCCGAGGAAGCCGTCATGGCCTTTGTTGCTGTAGCCGATCATGACCACATTGTTGACTTCTCCGCCTACCTTGCAGTAGGGTCCTATTGTCGTGGCGCCGTATATCTTGGACCCCATATTTATATATGAGTGCTCGCAAAGGGCCAGCGGACCGCGTACGCAGGTGCCCTCCATTATCTCGGCGTCGCGCCCGATGTAAATAGGGCCTTTGGTGACATTGAGTATGGCGGCTTCCACGGTGGCTCCCGGCTCGATGAATATTTTGGGTGTGCCGTCGGGGAAGCAGGGGTCGCCTATGAGTGTGCATGTCTTGCTCAGCGGTGCCGATGTGGCGGTGCGTGCTATGGTCATGTAGTCGTCGATGAGCGCCTGCTCGTTGAGCATGAATATGTCGGTGAGCGAGTTGACGGCAAGCGGCATTTCGTCAATCTCGACGGTGGCGTCGGCGTTTTTGCCGTGTCGGGCGAGTGTGACTCCTTTGCAGGTAAGTGCGGTAGCTGCAGGAAGTTTCTCGATGGCCTTTACGAGTGCGGGGGTGGGGCATATGTTGCCGGCTATGTAGAAGTCTTCAAGTGTGTTGACCTCGTGTACGGGATATTTTGGCTGCAGGTAGTCGACCGTCAGATATGAGTAGTCGCCTGCGAATGCGCGCTGCCACTTTTCGCGGATGGTGAAGATGCCGAAGCGTATGTCGGCTATCGGGCGGGTAAATGTAATAGGGAGGAGATTTTCCCTCAATTCGGGGTCGTCGTATAAAATGATGTTGCGTGCCATGGGCATTATGTTTTTTAGATTGTATGAAATGTGATGACTGCAAAAATAGCGAAAAAACGCGCGAGGGTGCGAACAAAAGGACGGATAAAACCGCGAAGGCGTGGTTAAAAGATATTAAAGGTTTTGAAATGTGTTAAAATTATGTAAAATCGCGTTTCTTCCGAACAATTAAGGCTTTAAAAAGTCAAATACGAATTTTTTAGAATGGAAATATTTGGAAAATAGCGATTTAGTGCGTAACTTTGCGAAGTTTTTGAGCGTTGTATGCGCGCATGACTGTCTATGAAATTGAATTTCAGATTGATAGCGGCGTGTGGCTCTATGCAAAGAAGACGATTTAAACGATAATAACTTTAAAGTAAAAACAAGAACTAAGATGCCTACAATTCAGCAATTAGTAAGAAAAGGACGTGTAGCTCTTGAGGATAAGAGTAAATCTCCGGCACTCGACAGCTGCCCCCAGCGTCGCGGTGTATGTGTGAGAGTTTATACTACCACTCCCAAGAAGCCTAACTCTGCAATGCGTAAAGTAGCCCGTGTGAGACTGACCAACGGTAAGGAGGTTAACTCCTACATACCCGGCGAGGGTCATAATCTTCAGGAGCACTCTATCGTACTCGTGCGCGGCGGTCGTGTAAAGGACCTTCCCGGTGTACGTTACCACATAGTACGCGGTACTCTTGATACAAGCGGAGTTAAGGATCGCACACAGCGTCGCTCGAAATATGGAGCAAAGCGTCCGAAACCGGGAGCAGCGCCCGCGGCAAAAGGTAAAAAGTAATTTTGGCCGATAGCCGAAACGCTCGCAGGAGATAAACAAAACCCAGTTAATTACAACTTCGTTTTTGATTTATTGGACAGCAATTTAGGTTGAGTAAACGAGGCGAGAGAGCCGAGTTGAAGAATAAAAAGCAGCCAAGCAACCAAAAACACCAACTTTTAAAAACAAAATGAGAAAAGCAAAGCCTAAGAAGCGGGTCGTATTGCCCGATCCCGTCTTTCATGATGTAAGAGTGTCAAAGTTCGTCAACCATCTGATGTATGACGGCAAGAAAAACACTTCTTATACAATATTCTATTCGGCACTCGAGACTGTGAAGTCCAAGCTGCCCAACGAAGAGAAGACAGCCCTCGAAATCTGGAAGAAGGCTCTCGAAAACGTGACTCCTCAGGTGGAGGTTAAATCGCGTCGTGTAGGTGGTGCAACATTCCAAGTTCCTACCGAGATACGTCCCGACCGCAAAGAGTCGATTTCAATGAAAAATCTTATTATCTATGCACGCAAGCGCGGCGGCAAGACTATGGCCGACAAGCTGGCAGCTGAAATTGTAGACGCATACAACGAACAGGGAGGTGCGTTCAAACGCAAGGAGGATATGCACAAGATGGCCGAGGCCAACCGCGCATTCGCACACTTCCGTTTCTAATTAAATATGATTCACTAATATCATTTCGATAATGGCAACCAAAGACGAACTTTTAAAATATACCCGTAATATCGGAATTATGGCTCACATCGATGCCGGTAAGACTACCACATCGGAGCGCATCCTGTTCTATACCGGTCTTACCCACAAGATCGGCGAGGTGCATGACGGCGCCGCTACTATGGACTGGATGGAGCAGGAGCAGGAACGCGGTATTACAATTACTTCGGCCGCTACCACCACTTTCTGGAAGTATGACGGCGAGAAGTATAAGATCAACCTGATTGACACTCCGGGACACGTCGACTTCACTGTAGAAGTAGAGCGTTCGCTGCGTGTGCTTGACGGTGCTGTGGCTACGTTCTGCGCCGTAGGCGGTGTAGAGCCCCAGTCAGAGACCGTATGGCGTCAGGCTGACAAATACAATGTGCCCCGTATAGGCTACGTCAACAAGATGGACCGCTCGGGTGCCAACTTCTTCGAGGTGGTACGCCAGCTCAAGGAGATACTTGGCGCAAACCCCTGTCCTATCCAAGTGCCCATCGGTGCCGAGGAGACATTCAAGGGTGTCATCGACCTCGTTACCATGAAGGCTATCTACTGGCATGACGAGACTATGGGCGCTGACTACTCCGTAGAAGAGATACCCGCCAACCTTCTTGCCGAGGCAGAGGAATGGCGCGACAAGATGCTTGAAAAGGTCGCTGAATTTGATGACGACCTGATGGCTAAATATTTCGACGATCCCTCCACTATCACCGAGGATGAGATACGCAAGGCTCTCCGTGCCGCCACTCTTTCTATGTCGGTTGTGCCGATGATATGTGGAAGCTCGTTCAAGAACAAGGGCGTTCAGTGTCTGCTCGACGCTGTGTGCGCATACCTTCCCAGCCCTGTTGACTCAGGCGCCGTCGAGGGCCACGCCGTAGGCAATCCCGACGAGATACTCACCCGCGAGCCCAACTTCGAGGCTCCTATGTGTGCTCTCGCGTTCAAGATCGCTACCGACCCCTATGTAGGCCGTCTGTGCTTCTTCCGCGTATATTCGGGTACCATACCCGCCGGAAGCTACGTGCTTAACAGCCGTTCGGGAAAGAAAGAGCGTATATCGCGTCTTTTCCAGATGCACTCCAACAAGCAGAACCCGAAAGAAGAGATCGGTTGCGGCGATATAGGTGCCGGAGTAGGCTTCAAGGATATCCGCACCGGTGATACCCTTTGCGCTGAAGACGCTCCTATCGTACTTGAGGCAATGGAATTCCCCGATCCCGTTATCGGTATAGCTGTAGAGCCCAAGACTCAGAAAGACCTTGACAAGCTCGGCGTAGGCCTTCAGAAGCTCGCCGAGGAGGACCCGACCTTCCGTGTAGAGACAAACGAAGAGACCGGCCAGACCGTCATATCGGGTATGGGTGAGCTTCACCTCGACATCATCATCGACCGTCTGCGTCGCGAGTTTAAGGTTGAGTGTAATCAGGGCCGTCCTCAGGTTACTTACAAGGAAGCCATCACCAAGCCTGTTGAACTTCGCGAGGTATTCAAGAAGCAGACCGGCGGTCGCGGTAAATTTGCCGATATCATCGTACGCATAGAGCCCGTAGACGAAGGCTTCGAAGGCAACCTTCAGTTTGTTGACGAGGTTAAGGGCGGTAATATCCCCAAGGAGTTTATCCCCTCTGTCCAGAAAGGTTTCCAAGCCGCTATGAAGAACGGCGTTCTTGCCGGCTTCCCCGTAGAGCATCTTAAGGTAACCCTTATCGACGGTTCGTTCCACCCGGTTGACTCGGATCAGCTGTCGTTTGAGCTTTGCGCCATACAGGCATTCAAGAAGGCTTCTGAAAAGGCCAATCCCGTGCTTCTCGAGCCTATCATGAAGATCGAGGTAGTAACTCCCGAGGAGAGCATGGGTGACGTTATCGGCGACCTTAACAAGCGCCGCGGTCAGGTAGAGGGTATGGAGACAAGCCGCAGCGGTGCCCGCGTAGTAAAAGCCAAGGCTCCTCTTGCAGAGATGTTCGGTTATGTTACCGCTCTCCGTACAATCACTTCAGGACGTGCTACCAGCACCATGTCGTTCTCTCACTATGCCGAGGTCAGCAACTCGATTGCTAAGAACGTGCTCACCGAGTGCCAAGGCCGTGTGGATTTATTGAAATAATATTTTATACAAAAAGATATGAACCAAAAAATCAGAATCAAGCTAAAATCTTACGATCACAACTTGCTCGACAAGTCGGCCGAGAAGATTGTAAAGACTGTAAAGGCTACAGGTGCGGTGATAAGCGGTCCTATACCTCTGCCCACCCACAAGCGCATCTTCACTGTCAACCGTTCGACCTTCGTCAACAAGAAGTCACGCGAGCAGTTTCAGCTCTCTTCGTTCAAGCGCCTGATCGATATCTACAATTCAAGCGCCAAGACCGTAGACGCACTGATGAAGCTCGAACTCCCCAGCGGCGTGCAGGTTGAAGTAAAAGTATAAGATTTAAGTTTTAAAGAAAGTCAACATTTTAACAATCAAGAGAAATGCCAGGATTATTAGGAAAGAAAATCGGAATGACATCCGTTTTCAGTGCCGACGGTAAGAACATACCGTGCACTGTTATCGAAGTAGGTCCTTGTGTAGTTACTCAGGTAAAGACTGTTGAGAACGACGGTTATGCAGCCCTTCAGCTCGGTTTCGAGGACAAGAAGGAGAAGCACACCACATGTCCGATGCAGGGCCATTTCAAAAAGGCCGGAGTAACCCCTAAGCGACACTTGGCCGAGTTCAAAGGATTTGAAGGAGAGTACAATCTCGGTGACACTATCGCCGTAGACTTCTTCTCTGAAAGCGACTTTGTCGACATCGTCGGCACCTCGAAGGGTAAAGGTTACCAAGGTGTTGTGAAGCGTCACGGCTTCGGCGGTGTGGGTCAGGCCACTCACGGTCAGCACAACCGTCTCCGCAAGCCCGGTTCAATCGGTGCCTGCTCGTATCCCGCAAAAGTATTCAAGGGTATGCGCATGGCCGGTCAGATGGGCAACGAGCGCGTTACAGTGCAAAACCTTCAGGTGATCAAAGTGATCCCCGAGCACAATCTGCTGATGATAAAGGGTTCGGTCCCCGGATCTAAAGGTTCAATCTTATTAATTGAGAAATAATGGAACTCGCAATTTATAACATAAAAGGAGAAGACACCGGCCGTAAGGCTCAGCTTAACGACGAGGTGTTTGCAATCGAAGCTAACGAGCAAGCCGTTTATCTCGATGTGAAACAGTATCTCGCCAATCAGCGTCAGGGTACCCACAAGTCCAAGGAAAGAAGTGAAGTATCGGGTTCTACCCGCAAGCTCCACAAGCAGAAGGGCGGCGGCGGCAGCCGTATCGGTGACATCAACTCGCCCGTGCTGGTAGGTGGAGGCCGCGTATTCGGACCCCGTCCCCGCGACTATCGCTTCAAACTCAACAAAAAACTCAAGGCCCTCGCCCGTCGTTCGGCACTGACCTACAAGGCGCAGGACAATCAGATAATTGTCGTTGAGGATTTCACTTTCGAGGCTCCTAAAACTAAAGATTTCGTAAATTTTACTAAAAATCTTAAAGTTGCTGACGAAAAAATCCTTCTGGTTTTGAAGGACCAAAATAAAAACGTATTTTTGTCGGCTCGAAATGTGCCCGGAGCAAAAATAATAAGTGCCTGCAATGTAAACACTTATGCTTTGCTCAATAATAAAGCTATCATCCTTACCGAGGGTAGCCTTGATGTAATTAACAACATATAATAACACAGGAGGATATAGAAATGGAATTTCAAATAACACCTATCGTAACTGAAAAGGCGACTATGCTTACCGAAAAGCGTAATCGCTACACTTTCCGTGTTTCTCCCGAGGCCAACAAGTTTCAGATCCAAGACATGGTCGAGAAGCTCTATGGCGTACACGTTGTTAGAGTCAACACTATGATTGTACGCGGCAAAAACAAGTCGCGTTATACCCGTAGCGGCATCATCAAAGGAGGCACATCAGACTACAAGAAAGCCATCATCACAGTAGCTGATGGTGAAACTATCGACTTCTATAGCAATATATAACAGAAATGGCAGTAAGAAAATTCAAGCCCACAACACCGGGGCAAAGACACAAAGTTATTGGCGTGTTCAAAGGTACGATCACTGCCCGGACGCCAGAGAAATCTCTTACAGTCGGTAAAAAGTCAAGCGGAGGACGTAACTCCGAAGGCCACCTGACCTCTCGTTACCTTGGCGGTGGTCATAAGCGCAAATACCGTGTGATAGACTTTAAGAGAAACAAAGACGGTGTACCCGCAGTAGTAAAATCGATCGAGTACGATCCTAACCGTTCGGCCCGTATCGCTCTTCTTTACTACGTAGACGGAGCAAAGGCTTACATAATTGCACCCAATGGCCTTGAAGTGGGCGCGACTGTAGTGAGCGGTCCCGACGTGGCTCCCGAGTTGGGCAATGCCCTTCCGCTGAGCGCAATACCCGTAGGTACCGTTATCCACAACATCGAGTTGCGTCCCGGACAGGGAGCGTTCATGGCTCGTTCGGCCGGCACATTCGCACAGCTTGTGTCGCGCGAAGGAGATTACGCAATTATCAAATTACCTTCGGGTGAAACCCGTAAAGTGCTCTCGGCTTGCAAGGCAACTATCGGCGTCGTAGGCAACAGCGAACACTCACTTGAGCGTTCAGGAAAGGCCGGACGTTCACGTTGGCTCGGTCGTCGCCCGCGCAACCGCGGTGTAGTAATGAACCCTGTAGATCACCCGATGGGTGGTGGTGAAGGACGCGCCTCAGGAGGACATCCTCGCTCACGCAAGGGCTTGTACTCTAAGGGTCTCAAGACACGTGCACCGAAGAAGCATTCTTCAAAGTACATTATTGAAAGAAGAAAAAAGTAATCTGATTAATTAAGTAACTATGAGTCGTTCATTAAAAAAAGGCCCATATATCAGCGTGAAGCTGGAGAAGAAAGTGTCGGCCATGGAGGAAAGCGGCAAGAAATCGGTCATCAAGACTTGGAGCCGTGCTTCAATGATTTCTCCTGACTTTGTAGGACACACTTTTGCAGTGCACAATGGTAATAAGTTTATTCCCGTTTATGTCACCGAAAACATGGTAGGTCACAAGCTGGGCGAATTCGCTCCCACACGTAACTTCCGTGGACACAGCGGCAATAAGAAAAAATAAACCGGGCCATTGATATAAAAATTTTTGACAAAAAAAGAAATTAAATACAATGGGTGTAAGAAAAAGACAATCAGCCGAATTGATTAAGGAAGCCAAGAAGTCGCAGGCATTTGCCAAGCTTCTCGACGTGCCCTCGTCGCCTCGCAAGATGCGTTTGGTAGTCGACATGATACGTGGCAAGGAAGTGTTCCGCGCGCTGGGTATCCTTAAATTCTCAAATAAAGAAGCGGCAGCGCGTTTGGAAAAATGCCTGCGTTCAGCTATCGCCAACTGGGAAGCCAAAAACGAGCGCAAAGCCGAAAACGGCGAGCTTTATATAAGCACAATCTTCGTGGGACCCGCTCCCATGCTCAAGCGTCTGCGTCCGGCTCCTCAAGGTCGTGGTTACAGAATTCGCAAACGTGCCAATCATGTGACATTGTTTGTAGACACAATTGATAAATCTACTAAAGAATAAGAGATGGGACAGAAAGTTAATCCAATAAGCAACCGTTTAGGTGTCATCCGTGGTTGGGACTCTAACTGGTATGGTGGCAAAAAGTACGGCGATAATTTGCTCGAGGATGCAAAGCTCCGCAAATATCTTGAAGTCCGTCTCGCCAAGTCAAGTGTATCGCGCATCGTTATCGAGCGTACACTCAAGCTCATCACTATCACTATCTGCACTTCGCGTCCCGGTCTTATAATCGGTAAAGGCGGTGCCGATGTCGACAAGCTCAAGAAAGAGCTTATGAAGATTACCGACAAGGATGTCCAGATCAACATCTTCGAGGTAAAGCGTCCCGAGCTTGACGCTCAGATCGTAGCAGCCAACATAGCACGTCAGATCGAAGGTAAGATAGCTTACCGCCGTGCAGTGAAGATGGCTATACAGAGCACAATGCGCAGCGGTGCCGAGGGTATCAAGGTTCAGGTCAGCGGACGTCTTAACGGCGCTGAAATGGCCCGCAGCGAAATGTTCAAGGAGGGTCGTACACCTCTCCACACACTTCGCGCCGATATCGACTACGCTTTAGTGGAAGCACACACCAAAGTAGGTGTGGTAGGTGTGAAGGTTTGGATCTGCCGCGGTGAGGTATACGGCAAGCGTGAACTCGCTCCCGTATTTGCCAACTCCGGCAAGGAAAGCCGCGGAGGCAACAACGGAGCTCCTCGTGGCAATCGTTTCCGCAAGCCCAAAAACAATCGTTAACGAATTGAATCAACACAACAATGTTACAACCTAAGAAAACTAAATTCCGCCGTCAACAAAAGGGCCGTATGAAGGGCAATGCCCAGCGTGGCAATCAGCTCGCTTTCGGTTCGTTTGGCATCAAGACTTTGGAATCAAAGTGGATCACCGGCCGTCAGATTGAGGCCGCACGTATCGCCGTGACCCGCTACATGCAGCGTCAGGGTCAGGTATGGATCCGCATATTCCCCGACAAGCCCATCACCAAGAAGCCTGCCGAAGTGCGTATGGGTAAAGGTAAAGGTAATCCCGAAGGTTTCGTTGCGCCCGTTACTCCCGGCCGCGTACTCATCGAGCTTGAGGGTGTGCCCTTCGATGTAGCTAAGGAAGCTCTCCGCCTTGCCGCTCAGAAGCTCCCCGTGACCACCAAGTTTATTGTGCGTCGCGATTATGACCCAACTCAAAACGTGTAAAAGATTATGAAGAAAGAAGAAATAAAGGAACTCGGCACTCAGGACCTCAAGGATCGTCTTGAACAAGCTCAAAAAGATTATCTTCAGATGAAGATCAATCACGCAATTTCTCCCATTGATAATCCTGCAGCCATTACACGTGACCGTAAAATGATTGCACGCATGAAGACTGAGTTGCGTCAGCGTGAACTTAACAATAAATAATCCCAAGAAATGGAAGAAAAGAGAAACTTAAGAAAAGAGCGCATTGGGGTTGTATCGTCCAACAAGGGTGACAAGACCATCACTGTAATGGTGAAATGGAAAGAAAAACACCCCATCTACGGAAAATTTGTCAACAAGACAAAGAAGTATCACGCTCATGATGAAAACAACGAGTGCAGCGTAGGCGATACAGTGCGCCTGATGGAAACCCGTCCTTTGAGCAAAACCAAAAGATGGAGATTGGTAGAAATAATCGAAAAAGTTAAGTAATTATGATACAGACAGAATCCCGTTTAACTGTTGCAGACAACAGTGGTGCCAAGGAAGCCCTTTGCATCCATGTTCTTGGCGGTACAGGTCGTCGTTACGCCTCTGTGGGTGACATTATCGTAGTGTCGGTAAAGAACGTCATCCCCTCATCGGACGTAAAGAAGGGTACTGTATCTAAGGCAGTGGTAGTGCGCACAAAGAAAGAGGTGCGTCGCCCCGACGGCTCCTACATCCGCTTTGACGACAACGCTTGCGTGTTGCTCAACAATGCCGGTGAACTCCGCGGAACGCGTATCTTCGGCCCTGTGGCCCGCGAACTTCGCGCCACTAACATGAAGATTGTTTCACTTGCCCCTGAAGTACTTTAATCCATAGTAAAAGAAGTAAACCACAATGAGCAAATTAAATATTAAAAAGGGCGACAACGTATATGTGCTCGCCGGTGATGACCGCGGCAAGACCGGCCGTGTGCTCTCCGTGCAGGTATCCAAGTGTCGCGCTATCGTTGAAGGTATCAACATGGTATCCAAGAGTACCAAGCCAAATGCTAAGCATCCGCAGGGCGGCATCATAAAGATCGAAGCTCCGGTGCACATTTCCAACCTCGCGCTCCTCGACCCCAAGACAGGCAAGCCCTGCCGTGTGGCCCGTCGTAAGACCGAGGATGGTAAATCAGTACGTTATTCTAAAAAATCAGGAGAGGAGATTAAGTAATGAGCACAGCCACTCTTAAGAATGATTATAAGGAGCGCATTGTCCCCGCTCTTGAGAAAGAATTCAACTATACAACCGTTATGCAGGTGCCCCGCCTTGAGAAGATTGTAATCAATCAGGGCCTCGGCGCCGCCACTCAGGACAAGAAGATCATCGAGACCGCTATCAACGAGCTTACCGCCATCACAGGTCAGAAAGCCGTGGCTACGCTGTCGAAGAAAGATATCTCTAACTTCAAGGTGCGTAAAAAGAACCCCATCGGCGCGCGCGTGACTCTGCGCCGCGAGAGAATGTATGAGTTCTTGGAGCGCCTTATCCGTGTGGCTCTGCCCCGTATACGCGACTTCAAGGGTATAGAAGGCAAGCTTGACGGACGCGGCAACTATACTCTCGGCATCACCGAGCAGATCATCTTCCCCGAAATAAACATCGACTCTATTTCGAAGATGATGGGTATGAATATCACTTTCGTTACTTCTGCAAAGACCGACGAAGAAGGATATGCATTGTTGAAACACTTCGGACTCCCGTTCAAGAACGCTAAAAACTAAGATTATACTATGGCTAAAGAATCAATGAAGGCTCGTGAAGTGAAGAGAGCCAAGCTCGTAGCTAAATACGCCGCTAAAAAGGCCGCCCTCAAGGCTGCCGGCGACTACGAAGGCCTCCAGAAACTTCCCAAAAATGCTTCTTCAGTGCGTCTGCACAACCGCTGCAGCATCACTGGCCGTCCCAAAGGTTATATGCGCCAGTTCGGTATTTCACGTATACAGTTCCGTGAAATGGCATCGGCAGGCCTTATCCCCGGTGTTAAGAAAGCAAGCTGGTAATTTACGGGACCGATATTATAAGTGAGTATTAAATATTGTTCGGATAATCCCGAATCAATTTAAACAATTCAATAAAATGACTGATCCAATAGCAGATTATTTAACAAGATTGAGGAACGCTATCAAAGCTCAGCACAGAGTAGTGGAGATACCCGCCTCAAACTTGAAAAAAGAGATCACCAAGATTCTTTTTGAACAAGGCTACATTCTTAACTACAAGTTTGTAGAGGGTGAGAATCCCGCCGGTACTATCAAGATCGCCTTGAAGTACGATCCCGTTGACAAGGTTAACGCTATCAAAAACCTGAAGCGTGTATCTCGTCCGGGTCTTCGTCAGTACACCGGCTACAAAGATATGCCGAGAGTGTTAAACGGTTTAGGTATTGCCATACTTTCGACTTCGAAGGGCGTGATGACCAACAAGCAGGCTCGCGAACTCAAAGTCGGTGGTGAGGTATTGTGTTATGTATACTAATTTAATAGGAGGAAATAACAATGTCAAGAATAGGTAAAGCTCCCATTGAAATACCTGCCGGCGTAACCGTTACCGTAAAGGGTGACGAAGTTACTGTAAAAGGCCCCAAGGGTGAACTCTCGCAAAAGATAAATCCCGAATTGACAGTGAAAGTCGAAGATGGTCACGTGACTCTGACTCGTCCTTCCGATGACCGCGAGCACCGCGCTCAGCACGGTCTGTACCGTGCCCTTATCCACAACATGGTGGTAGGTGTGTCGCAGGGCTACCGCAAGGAGATGGAGTTGGTCGGTGTAGGTTACCGTGCCACTTCCGAAGGTCAGGTACTTGAACTTGCTCTCGGCTTCTCTCACGCTATATTCATCAAATTGCCCAAAGAGATTAAGGTAGAGGCTAAGACCGAGCGTAACAAGAACCCGCTTATCATACTTGAAAGCGATGACAAGCAGCTCCTCGGTCAGGTGTGCGCCAAGATACGTTCGCTCCGCAAGCCCGAACCGTACAAGGGTAAAGGTATCAAGTTTGTCGGCGAGGTTATCCGTCGTAAGTCGGGTAAGTCGGCAGGTGCTAAATAATTAAAGAAGACAGAATCATGATATCAAAGATACAAAGAAGAAATAAAATCAAGACACGTATCCGTGGTAAAGTGTCAGGCACCGCTTCTCGTCCTCGCATGACGGTGTTCCGTAGCAACAAGCAGATCTATGTACAGCTTGTTGACGATCTCGAAGGCAAGACTCTTGCCGCAACTTCATCGAAGGGCCTCGAAGGCGGCACCAAGACTGAAGTGGCTGCCAAAGTCGGAAAGGCTATCGCTGAAAAGGCTATCGCCGCAGGCATAACCGAGGTCGTATTTGACCGTAACGGCTATCTCTTCCATGGCCGAGTAAAATCATTGGCTGACGCAGCTCGCGAAGGCGGACTTAAATTTTAAGAATCATGGCAAATAAGAATAACAGAGTAAAATCGACCAACGATCTCGAATTGAAGGACCGCCTCGTGGCTATAAACCGTGTTACCAAGGTGACTAAGGGTGGTCGCACCTTTACTTTCGCCGCTATCGTCGTTGTAGGTAACGAAGACGGCATAGTAGGTTGGGGACTCGGTAAAGCTAACGAAGTCACAGCAGCTATCGCCAAGGGCGTGGAAGCGGCTAAGAAAAACCTTATCCGCGTGCCCGTCCACAAAGGCACTATACCTCACGAGCAGGAAGCCAAGTTCGGCGGCTCGCGCGTTATCCTCAAGCCCGCATCTCACGGTACCGGAGTTAAGGCCGGTGGTGCTATGCGTGCCGTGCTTGAGAGCGTGGGCATAACCGACGTCCTTGCCAAGTCTAAGGGTTCTTCCAACCCCCACAACCTTGTGAAGGCTACAATCGAGGCCCTCGGCGAAATGAGAAGCCCGCTTCAAGTAGCTCAGAATCGTGGTATATCGCTCGAAAAAGTGTATAACGGTTAAATCGACTTGAAAAATGGCAAAAATTAAAATCACTCAGATAAAGAGCCGCATCAACGCCCCCAAGGTCCAGAAGCTTACCTTGGATGCTCTCGGCTTGAAGAAAATGCATCACTCGGTAGTGAAAGAAGACACTCCCAGCGTGATGGGTATGGTTAACCGTGTTCGTCACCTCGTTGAAGTGACCAACGCATAATTCAAGGCTTACAGTTATGGAATTAAATACTATTCATCCTGCCGTAGGATCCAATACAAAGAAGACCCGCATCGGTCGCGGTGCAGGTTCCGGTAAAGGCGGTACTTCAACCCGTGGTCACAAGGGTGCTAAATCACGTTCGGGCTACAGCCGCAAGGTAGGCTTCGAAGGTGGCCAGATGCCTCTGCAGCGTCGTCTTCCTAAATTCGGTTTCAAGAACTTCAACCGCGTTGAGTATAAGGCTATAAATGTCGGCGATCTTGAAACTCTTGCCGCAGCTAAGGGCCTTGAGAAGATCGGCATCGAAGAACTTCGTGCAGCCGGTTTCATCTCGTGCAATCAGCTGGTGAAGATCCTTGCTTCCGGCACTATCACTCGTGCAATCGCTGTTGAGGCCAACGCATTCTCAGAAGCCGCTCAGAAGGCTATCGAGGCTGCCGGTGGTTCAATCGCTAAAGTTTAATGATAATGAGATTTGTTCAAACCCTTAAAAACATTTGGACAATCGAAGAGCTCCGCAAGCGTCTCCTCGTGACATTCCTGCTGGTATTCGTTTACCGACTGGGATGTTACGTGGTGCTTCCGGGTATCCACCCCGACGATCTTGACGCGCTGGCCAACTTTACCGCCGGCAGCGGCTTGATGCAGCTCCTCGATATGTTCTCGGGCGGCGCTTTCTCGCAGGCCTCTATCTTTGCACTCGGTATCATGCCATACATCACGGCATCGATCGTGATACAGCTTCTCGGCATGGTGCTTCCTTCATTCCAGAAGATGCAGCGCGAAGGCGAGAGCGGTCGTCAGAAACTGAACCAGTACACTCGTTATCTTACCGTGTTGATCCTGTTGCTTCAGGGCCCCGCTTACCTTATAAACCTTCAGATACAGGTAAACAGCGCCGGCGGCCATGCTGTAATGGGATTTTGGACCGTCCTCTATCTTACGATCATTCTTGCTGCCGGCTCAATGTTTATCATGTGGCTCGGTGAACGCATTACCGATCGCGGTATAGGCAACGGTATCTCTTTCATCATCTTGGTGGGTATTATCGCCCGTCTGCCCCAGTCGCTCTACTACGAGTTTGTCAGCCGTCTGCCCGGTTCTACCGGTTCTGAAGGCGGTCTGGTCATGTTCATCGTCGAGCTCATTCTGCTCTTCGCTGTTACTGTGGGCGCCGTATTGCTCGTGCAGGGTACACGCAAGGTGCCCGTACAGTATGCCAAGCGCATTGTCGGCAACAAGCAGTATGGTGGCGCGCGCCAGTATATCCCCTTGAAGGTTAATGCCGCAGGTGTGATGCCTATCATCTTTGCTCAGGCAATAATGTTTATACCCATCACCCTCGCCGGATTCGGAGCACACGAAAACAGTATCTTCGTTAAATTCTCCGATATTAACGGCTTAGCTTACAACATTACCTACTTCATCCTCATCGTGGCGTTTACATACTTCTATACCGCTATCACAGTGCGTCCCGCGCAGATGGCTGAGGATATGAAACGCAACAACGGATTCATCCCCGGCGTCAAGCCCGGTAAGAAGACTGTCGAGTATCTTGACTCGATCATGTCGCGCATCACATTGCCAGGATCGCTCTTCTTGGGTATCGTGGCCATTATGCCCGCGTTTGCGCGTCTGTTTGGCGTAAGCCAGAACTTCGCACAGTTCTTCGGTGGTACTTCGCTGCTCATCCTCGTTGGTGTTGTGCTCGACACTCTCCAGCAGATAGAGTCGCATCTTATGATGCACCACTACGATGGTCTTATGAAGAACGGTAAGATTAAGGGCCGCACAACCGGTAGCGCTTATTGATAAAGTTGAATTAACAAGCTGGAAATCGTCAATAATGATATATCTCAAGACATCCGAAGAAATAATCTTGATGCGCGAGGCTTGTAAACTCGTCAGCCGCACACTTGGCGAAGTAGCCAAGTGGGTGGCTCCCGGAGTTACTACCCATAAACTCGACACCATTGCCCGTGAATTTATTCTCGACAACGGTGGCAAGCCCGCTTGTCTCGGTTACGGAGGCTTCCCCGGAACCCTGTGTATTGAGGTAAACGAGGTTGTCGTTCATGGATTCCCCTCCAATTACGCATTGCGCGAGGGCGACATAATCGGCTTGGATTGTGTGGTTGAACTTAACGGTTACAACGGCGACCAGTGTTATACATTCCCCGTCGGCGAAGTGACCCCCGAAGTCATGCAGCTCCTGAAAGTGACTAAAGAGTCTTTGTATCGCGGTATAGCCGCCTGCAAGGACGGCAATCGCATCGGCGATATATCCAATGCCATCCAGTCATTCTGCGAGCGTCACGGCTACTCGATAGTCCGTGAGATGTGTGGCCACGGTATAGGCCGCTCTATGCACGAGGATCCCGAAGTCCCCAACTACGGACGTAAAGGTTCAGGCCCGATTATTAAAAACGGCATGTGCATAGCCATTGAACCGATGGTAAATATGGGCAAACGCAATATTGTCATCGAAAAAGACGGATGGCAATGCCGTACCCGCGACCGTCAGCCGTCGGCCCACTTCGAGCATACAGTGGCCGTACTCAATGGCGAAACAGAGATTTTAACAACATTCGACTACATTCAACAGGCGTTAGGCGATAAAGCAATTTAAATTTATTATATGGCAAAACAGGCTGCAATAGAACAAGACGGTACTATCGTCGAGGCATTAAGCAACGCGATGTTTCGCGTGGAATTGGAAAACGGGCATGAAATCACGGCCCACATATCCGGAAAGATGCGTATGCACTACATCCGCATCCTCCCCGGCGATAAAGTCCGTGTAGAGATGTCTCCCTACGACTTGTCCAAAGGCAGAATTGCGTTTAGATATAAATAATAAAAACAACCATAGATATGAAAGTAAGAGCCTCAATTAAAAAGCGCACTCCCGACAGCAAAATCGTGCGTCGCAAGGGTCGCTTGTATGTGATCAATAAGAAAAATCCAAAGTATAAACAGCGTCAAGGATAATTTTTGTTATTTTTGCAGAAAATTTAGTCAATCAATATGGCAGTTAGAATCGTGGGAGTGGATCTCCCCCAAAATAAAAGAGGTGAAATCGCCTTGACTTATATATTCGGCATCGGACGTAGCGCCGCTAACTCTATCCTTGAGAAAGCCGGAGTTGATAAAAATATCAAAGTAAAAGACTGGACCGACGCTCAGGCAGCAGCCGTGCGTGAGGTTATCGGACGTGACTACAAGGTAGAGGGCGATCTCCGCAGCGAGATTCAGCTCAACATCAAGCGTCTTATGGACATTGGTTGCTACCGTGGTATACGCCACCGTATCGGTCTGCCCGTTCGCGGTCAGAGCACCAAAAACAACGCCCGCACACGCAAAGGCCGCAAGAAAACAGTCGCTAACAAGAAGAAAGCTACAAAATAATAAATTAATATGGCAAAAAAGACAGTCGCAGCAAAGAAGAGAAATGTCAAGGTTGACGCTAACGGTCAACTGCATGTTCACTCATCTTTCAACAACATTATCGTGTGCTTAGCCAACTCTGAAGGTCAGGTTATATCTTGGTCAAGCGCCGGTAAGATGGGCTTCCGTGGCTCAAAGAAAAATACCCCTTACGCTGCCCAGATGGCAGCGCAGGACTGCGCTAAGGTCGCTTACGACCTTGGTCTCCGTAAAGTAAAGGCTTATGTGAAAGGTCCCGGTAACGGACGCGAGTCTGCTATCCGTACCGTACACGGTGCCGGTATCGAAGTTACCGAAATCGTTGACGTTACTCCGCTGCCCCACAATGGTTGTCGTCCTCCCAAGCGTCGTCGCGTATAAGTCGGGATTTTATCATCTTTAATTACTTTCACGAACATATATCAACCGAGGCTCTTGACTGTGAAGCGGCATTGAATGTGAATAGACCACAATTTTTATCACCTCTCTGTGGTCGCGGCTGCACTAAGATGACGACCCATAGTCAAAACCCTAATTTAAGATTATTATAATGGCAAGATATACCGGACCAAAAACTAAGATTGCCCGCAAATTCGGCGAGCCTATCTTCGGAGCTGACAAAGTTCTCTCGCGTAAAAACTATCCCCCGGGACAGCATGGCGTTAACAAACGTCGCAAATCTTCCGAGTACGGCGTTCAGCTCCGCGAAAAACAAAAGGCTAAATACACCTACGGTGTTCTCGAAAAACAGTTCCACAACCTGTTCGTTCGTGCCTCTCGCACCAAAGGTATCACTGGTGAGGTGCTTCTTCAGCTCCTCGAGTCACGTCTTGACAACGTGGTTTACCGCTTGGGCATAGCTCCCACTCGTGCGGCCGCCCGTCAGCTCGTGCTTCACCGTCACATCACTGTCAACGGCGCTGTTGTAAATATCGCCTCTTATCATGTGATGCCCGGCGATGTTGTAGGCGTGCGTGAGCGCTCTAAGTCGCTTGAGGTGATTGCTGATGCTCTCGCTGGTTTCAACCACAGCAAGTATCCGTGGATCGAATGGGACGAGGCCCAGAAAGCAGGCAAGTTCCTCCACGTTCCCACTCGCGAAGATATTCCTGAAAATATCAAGGAGCAGTTGATCGTCGAGTTGTATTCTAAATAATCATTTTAAAACGTAGATCCATGGCTATTTTAGCATTTCAGAAACCTGACAAAGTCGTCATGTTGGAAGCCGATAATTTCTTCGGTAAGTTCGAGTTCAAGCCATTGGAGCCCGGATATGGCATAACCGTGGGCAATGCGCTCCGCCGCATTCTCCTCTCTTCGCTTGAAGGATACGCTATATCTTCAATCCGCATCGATGGCGTGAAGCATGAGTTTGACACTATTCCCGGCGTGAAGGAAGATGTCACAAACATCATCCTTAACCTGAAGAAGGTCGACCTTAAGCAGATTGTCGAAGATACCGAAAACGAAAAGGCTACAATTACGGTGTCAGGTCAGGAGGTGTTCAAGGCCGGTGACATTGGCAAGGCGCTTAACGGATTTGAGGTTCTCAATCCCGACCAAGTCATTTGTCATTTGGATCCCGGTGCAAGTTTCCAGCTCGACATCACTATTAACAAAGGACGCGGTTGGGTCCCCGCTGAAGAAAACAGCTCTCCCGCCGATGCGATCGATGTTATTGCTATTGACTCGATCTATACTCCTATCAAAAATGTGAAGTATACGGTTGAAAACTTCCGTGTTGACCAAAAGACCGACTACGAAAAATTGATTATTGAGATCACTACCAACGGTTCAATACTTCCCAAAGACGCGCTTAAAGAAGCTGCGAAGATACTGATTTATCACTTCATGCTCTTCTCTGACGAGAAAATCACTCTCGAAACCACCGAGACCGACAGCAACGAAGAGTTTGATGAAGAGGTTCTGCGCATGCGTCAGCTCCTCAAGTCGAAGCTCGTGGACATGGACCTCTCGGTCCGTGCTCTTAACTGCTTGAAGAGCGCTGAAGTAGAGACCCTTGGCGAACTCGTGGTCTTCAACAAGACCGACCTCTTGAAATTCCGTAACTTCGGTAAGAAATCGCTCACGGAGCTCGATGAACTCCTCGCCAATCTTAACCTGTCGTTCGGAATGGACATTTCAAAGTATAAATTAGATAAAGAGTAATAAACGATGAGACACAATAAAAAATTTAACCATCTTGGTCGCAAAAAGGCTCACCGCGATGCCTTGCTCGCTAACATGACTGTTTCCCTCATCATGCACAAGCGCATCTTCACTACGCTTGCCAAGGCTAAAGCTCTCCGCATGTATGCCGAGCCCCTGATCAACCGCGCCAAAGAGGACAACACCCCCAACCGCCGCTTGGTATTCAGCCATCTTCAGAACAAGTATGCCGTCACCGAGCTTTTCCGCGAAATCGCGCAGAAGATCGCCGACCGCAACGGTGGTTACACCCGCATACTTAAAACAGGCAACCGTCTTGGTGACAATGCCAAGACCTGCTTCATCGAACTGGTTGACTACAACGAAAACATGCTTAAGGACACTACAGCCAAGAAAGCTACCCGCACTCGCCGCTCGCGCAAGAGCAACGCTGACAAGGCTGCCGCAGCTCCCGCACAGGCTCCTGCTGCCGAAACTGCCGCTCCCGAAGCCGCAGCTCCTGAAGCAGAGGCTCCCGCCGCTGAATAATTTTCAGAAGACATGCTATATTGAAAATCGCTGTCCCCTTACGGGCGGCGATTTTTTTTATTCACCCGGCTTGGCGATTATTAAGGAAATTTGTTAATGCCAATCCGATTTTTTTTGTAACTTTGCCTCTTGCAAGAAGACCAAAATTTATAAACCCTATAATTTGGATTTAACATTATGAAAATTGAAAAAATCATTGGACGTGAGGTCCTTGACTCTCGTGGAAATCCCACAGTGGAGGTAGATGTTATTCTCGAATCAGGTGCTCGTGGACGTGCCTCTGTTCCCTCTGGCGCTTCTACCGGCGTTAACGAGGCTCTTGAACTTCGTGACGGCGACAAGTCTCGTTACATGGGCAAGGGTGTTACCAAGGCTGTTGCCAACGTTAACGGCCCCATCGCAAACGCTCTTGTAGGCATGTCGGCTCTTGATCAGATAAAGATCGATGAGACCATGCTTGCTCTTGACGGTACCGACACTAAGTCTAACCTCGGCGCAAATGCCATCCTCGGCGTATCGCTTGCCGTTGCCAAGGCTGCTGCCGACTATCTCGACCTGCCCCTTTACAAATACATCGGCGGATGCAATTCTTATGCTCTCCCCGTGCCTATGATGAATATCATCAACGGTGGCGCTCACTCTGACGCTCCCATCGCATTTCAGGAATTCATGATCCGTCCTATCGGCGCTTGCTGCTTCAAGGAAGGCATCCGTATGGGTACTGAAGTGTTCCACAACCTCAAGTCTGTGCTCAAAGAGCGTGGCCTTTCTACCGCAGTAGGCGATGAAGGTGGTTTCGCTCCCAACCTCGATGGCACTGAGGACGCTCTTAACGTCATCATGAAGGCTATCGAGAAGGCAGGCTATGTTCCCGGTAAGGACGTTACTATCGGTCTTGACTGCGCTTCTTCCGAGTTCTACAAGGACGGTATCTACGATTACACTTGGAAGCAGGCCGACGGTCCCAAGTATACTTCACAGCAGCAGGCTGAATACCTCAAGACTCTCGTTGAAAACTATCCTATCGACTCTATCGAGGACGGTATGGCCGAGAACGACTGGGAAGGCTGGAAGATACTTACCGACATGATTGGCGACCGTTGCCAGCTCGTAGGCGATGACCTCTTCGTTACCAACGTTAAGTATCTCCAGAAGGGTATTGAGATGGGTTGCGCCAACTCTATCCTCGTTAAGGTTAACCAGATCGGTTCACTCACCGAGACTCTCCGTGCAGTTGAGCTCGCTCAGCGCAATGGCTACACAGCAGTCATCTCTCACCGTTCAGGTGAAACAGAGGACGCTACCATCGCCGATATCGCTGTAGCTACCAATGCCGGACAGATCAAGACCGGTTCTGCAAGCCGTTCCGACCGTATGGCCAAGTACAACCAGCTCCTCCGTATTCAGGAAGAACTCGGTAGCGACGCAGCTTATGGTTACGGCAAGCGCACCAAGATGCCTCAGGCTTAATACTTATTAAGTCTTTATACTATAAAGGCTGGAAACCCACGTCGGTTTTCAGCCTTTCTTAGTTTTAAAGGATCAATGTAAAAATACGATTGACAAAGTGCAGATGTCGGTAGAGATGCCGGTACTGCCGGCCTTGCCGGTTGTATTTTAACGGTTCAACCGGGTTTTGCCGCTCATTCGTAAAATGCTATTCTGCCAGTCTTATTATTCTTATGCCTGATGCATTGCGGTTTTTCCGCAGATATTCGCTCAACGGTGTCTTCTCAAGCACGACTGCGCCTGCTGACGATGATGCGTGCATCAGGTGGGGTATATTGTCCTCTATTATCAATATGCCCATATGCTGCACGTCAAGGCCTTTTATTTGGGTTGTTATAAGTACCACATCGCCGCTGTGAAGTTGGCGTATGAGGTCTTTTGACGCCGTCTTGTTCGACTTTATATACGGAAACCTGTGGTTCCTGTAGCCGAGTTCCATATTCTTTATCCCCGCATAGTTTGCCGAGTCTTTGAGAGCCGCGTACTTGTCTCGGTTCTCGCTCATGAAGTCGATGGTCTTTACCGCCGGCTGGTTATAGGGCAGTGAGCCGGTGGCCTCCTTGAATATTCCTCGGTGTACATTGTCGATTACCCATTCGCTTGCGTAGTGCAGTCGTGAAGGGTAGCCGTTCATTTCTCCTCCGCGATATCTTATCCGCTCAAGATTATATACAAAGTCGCGCCATGACGTACGGCCTTCGCCTATGGTGTACGCGAGTGCGAGCACTGTTTCGACATAGGTCGTGCAGTCGAGTTCGTCAAGATTGACCGTCACCGCTTCGTCATCGCCCTTGTCAAGTGTACCCGCCACGTAGGGCGTGCCTAAAAACTGTTTGCCGATATATGCTATCCGGGCTTCCGGTTTTGCATTTCCTGCATGGGCCTTTGCGTCGGCGAGTATGGCGTTGAGTTTTATTGTATCATTGGCTTCGTCGTGAAACCGCGTACCTTTAAGCGATGAAGCATTGGCTACACCTATGCATCCTGCTATAACTATTCCTGTTAATATTTGTTTAATCATAATCATGGACTCTGTCGAAACAAAATTACATAAATTTACTCATATTGCCAAGCACACATATGTATATTGTATGAGCCGGGTGGGTAGCTATAAAATGACCTGTAAAAATTTATTGTCTCAAATCCCTGCTATGCAGCGCTATACGGTAATGCGGCGAAAATATTTCGTAAAAAAACATCGTGATACTTGCATATTAAAATAAAACCTTATAACTTTGCACTCGCTTTTGAGAAATGACGCTCGTCCGACAGCGGTCGGCTTGATAGCGAAAAGCGAAATGAAGTTTTTAGATGTGAAAAAGTCGTTAAAGATTTGCAACATTGAAAAATTTGACTTAACTTTGCAAAACATTTCCGCCATAAAAATTGTTGTTTATGGCACGCTGTTTGAAATGCGGCGTAAAGCATTTGAGAACATTGACAGATTTAAATAGACAAGTAGTACAAGAGCATTGAGATAAAATGT
>ERZ777011.387-NODE-387-length-69012-cov-14.702380_pt1 | contig 69012 bp, 64 predicted proteins | sample MGYA00374964_ERZ777011 | MGnify/ENA primary metagenome ERZ777011 (study PRJEB29310, sample SAMD00008975) | mouse gut metagenome | study: EMG produced TPA metagenomics assembly of the Metagenome analysis of fecal microbiota from mouse which was promoted...
CCGGTGCCAAAAAGAGGTTCGCCCTTACCGGATCAGGAAAAATCAAGAGAAAACACGCTTTCAAGAGCCACATTCTCACCAAGAAAACCAAGAAACAGAAACGCAACCTCACACATTCCGGTCTGGTGGACTCCACCAACGTTAGTGCTGTAAAAGCTCTTCTGGGTCTTAAATAAGCTCAACAAAGCCGCTTCTCTGACAAGAGGCACTGCGGCTGCCGAAGGGCCGTCTGACGCCCAAGGATGCCGCCAAAACATTCTCTAACCGGCTGGTCAGCCCAAAGAGCTTCGGCCGCTGACAGCCTAAAACAAAAAACAAAATGCCAAGATCAGTCAACCACGTCGCTTCACGCGAACGCCGTAAAAAAATTCTCAAACTCACCCGTGGCTATTTCGGTTGCCGCCGCAATGTGTGGACCGTTGCCAAGAATACCTGGGAAAAAGGTCTTACCTACGCTTACCGCGACCGCAAGGACAAAAAGCGCAACTTCCGTGCTCTGTGGATTCAGCGTATCAACGCCGCTGCACGCATGCACGACCTGAGCTATTCCAAGCTCATGGGACTCATCCACAAGAGCGGTATCGAAATCAACCGCAAAGTCCTCGCCGACCTCGCCCTCAACAACCCCGCCGCTTTCGCAGCAGTTGTAGAGAAAGTGAAGAACGCATAAGCCGCTACAGCATAAACAAACCGGCATCGCCCTCTCAAGGACGATGCCGGTTTGTTATTTATGGCTGCTTGATAAGCGACGCGGCCTAATTGCCAAGTTCGGAAGGGTCGATGAGTTCGTCGGCGCTATATGCTCTGGTTGCCTTGCGACCGGATAGTGAATCCCACAGCATGGGGGAAATTCCCGTACCGGGGCGTTTTGCAATAATGTTGGAAGAAGTGAAAGTCTCTCCCTGGGCTATGGGCATTGCTGCCACAATGCTTTTGCGGGCGATGGCGATATTTGGAATCTCCGCTTCTGCGGCTGTTTTGCAGCCATCGCCGAGCATAAGTTCCACTCGTCGGATCTGTGCGACCATTTCGGCGAGTTCTGCCGGTTCTATCGATGCCTTGTGGTCCGGTCCGGGCAGGTTGCGGTCCAGCGTGAAGTGCTTCTCGATAATCCTTGCCCCGCATGCCACGGCAGCCACTGAGGCGGTGATGCCTACGGTGTGGTCGCTGTAGCCCACTGCGGCGCACCCCGTGGCCGCCAGAGTATGCATTGCCCGCAGATTAACCGAACTGTCGGGCGCGGGATATTGTGTGGTGCAGTGCAGCAGTGCGATACGCGACAGGGGGGTGCCTGCTTTACGCAGAACCTTGAGTGCGGCATCGACTTCGGCAGCGGTTGCCATGCCGGTGCTCATCACCACCGGCTGTCCCAGAGCACCGATTTTGCGCAGATAGGGTAGATTGGTGATTTCTCCTGAAGGAATTTTCCAGAAATCCATCCGCAGCGGTTCGAGGCAGTCTATGCTCACGTGGTCGAAAGGCGTGCTCACAAACCCTATGCGCCGTTCGCGGCACATCATGTTCAGTTTCGCGTAGGCACTCAGCGGCAGATGTATGGCGCGGCACATCTCCAGCTGGCTCTCGTCGGAACCTGTTGTCTCTTTCTGGTATTCTGCTTTGGGTGCGTTCGCTGCTATTACAAGTTCCGGAACTGCAGTCTGGAATTTTACGTAGTCGGCGCCTGCGGCGGCTGCGGCATCGATCATGCGGCATGCCATGTCGAAATCGCCGTTATGGTTCACGCCTGCTTCGGCGATTATGATGGTGCGGTCAGTTTCTTGGAACATTTGAGTCGGAATCAAAAACAACGTCGGCAGGATAACGGACCGTTGTCACTCCTGGGCGGGCTATGGCGGGAGCTCCGGGGCGGCCGAGGATATCGTTCACCATTGCTGCGGCCACGTCGGCTCCTGCATGGATGCTTGCCACGCAGCCGCCTCCGAATCTGGGGTTTACTTCCATTACCATGAGGCGTCCGTTGTCGAGGTCGCGGATAAGTTGTACGGTTATGGCTCCGGATAGTCCGGCAAGTTCGATTGTACGGGATGCCAGCTCCACAGCTTCGGGGCAGTCGGTTGTTGTTGTGCGTACGGCCTCGCCACCGGAGGTTTCCTCTCTGAGCCTCGGACTGGCCACGAGTATGCGGCCCGAGCGCACCGACGCATAGCAGTCGACTGATATTTCCTGCCGGTTGTCGATGCGTTCCTGAATGAGGAAACGGTCGGACAGGCTCTGATACTTGTACACTCCCTGCAGGCTGTTGATGCATTCGATGCCTTGCGAAGCCGAGCCGAAGCGAGGTTTGGCGATAAGGCGCAGACACGGGTCGCCAGGACGGTAGGTACGCGGAATGGCAATGCCGGCACGCTCGAAGAATTCGGCGGCCGCTATTTTGTCGAACATCCGTTCTGCATCCTCGGCTTTGCCCACGGGTGCGAACACCGCGCCGCCAGTGCGTGTGCGGTAGCGCGCGGCAATGCCAACGGCCTGGTCTACGAACGGCACCACGGCATCGACACTATGGCTGTCGACCGTGCTGTCGATGTGGTCGAAGATTGCCGGGTCGCCCCAACGTAGACCTTCGACCACTGTGCCAAGGCTGGCTATGGGAGAGCGTGCCGACAGTTCGTAGCCTACGATACGGCCTTCGACGCCGGCGTCGCCGCATGCTTTCAGCAGTAGCCTTCCGAAGCTTACACGCTTCGCTCCTCCGAGGAACAGGAATGTGAGTTTCTTCATCGGTTGTAGAGCATTGGTTTGTATTTTGCGAGATTTCCGGGGTCGGATAGCCAGTCGATGGTTCTCTTCAAGCCCTCGCTGAAACTCACAGCCGGTTCCCATCCGGTAAGGCTACGGATAAGGGAGCTGTCGCCGCATAGGCGTGTAACCTCGCTGTTTGCCGGGCGCAGGCGCTGCGGGTCCTCTTCAATCTCTATATCGGCATTCATCAGCCTGGCTATTTCGGCGGCCGTATCACCCATTGATATTTCCGTACCGGTGGCGATGTTGATTTCCATGCCCTCTATGCCTGTGGCTTCGGCAAGAGCTATGAAGCCTGCGGCGGTATCGGTAACGTAGTTGAAGTCGCGTGTGGGACGGAGGTCGCCAAGCCGGATGCGTGTGGCGCCGGCGGCAATCTGCGAAATCACAGTTGGGATAAATGCCCTGGCGCTCTGCCGTGGCCCGTAGGTGTTGAACGGGCGGGCAATCACCACAGGCATGTCGAAAGCATTGTAGAAACTCTTGGCCATGGCGTCGGCCGCGATTTTGGTGGCCGAATACGGCGATTGAGGTTGGCGTGGATGGTTTTCCTTGATGGGGACATGGAGCGCCGAACCGTAGACCTCGCTTGTGGATGTTACGACAACGCGGCTGCAAGCGGCATCGCGCGCGGCCTGGAGGATGTTGAGTGTGCCACGGATGTTCGTGTCCACATAGCTGTCGGGAGCCTCGTAGCTGTACGGTATGGCTATAAGTGCAGCCAGATGGAACACAACGTCGGCGCCGCGGCAGAATGTGCGGCAGAAGTCGGGGTCGCGTACATCGCCGGCGACAATCTCGAGCATACCAGAGGGCTGTCTGCCCTCGAGCCATCCCCATGAGCCGAAGGAATTGTACTGTACCATTGCCCTTACCCTGTATCCTTTGTCGAGCAGGGCTTCTACAAGATGTGAACCTATGAAGCCGTCGGCACCGGTTACTGCCGCCAACCGGCACTGTTGATTGTTGTTTACCATGTTTTGGAGAATTTGTAGACGAACAGTTGTCCTTCTTTATTTTGCCAGATCAGCTCCATGCGTTTGCTGTCGCAGCTGACAATACGTAGTGTGAATATCCCTGTGGCGGGGAAACCCATCCACTGCGGAGCGGCATACTGGCCGCCTCCGTCGGGATTGTTGTCGTCGGTGTGCTCGAAGTCGAGTCTCAGAAGACCGTCGGGAAGCTCTGTGAAGTTGCCGAAGTAGTTTTCGGCAGTGTGGTGCTTATCGGCGAGCTGCACCCGCAGCAGATCGGACTGGAAGCTCCAGAAGGTCTCTGTATCTTCCGGCATGGTCATTTCCGAGCCGTCGCAGGTCGCGCTTTCGAGTACCCAGGATCCGAAAAGGCGGCCTATATGTCCGCCGTTCTGTGTGCAGGCCATTGCCACTGTCGCCAGCAGTACGGCAAGTATCGTGCGTGTGTGTGTCATTTGTTTTTACCTAAGGTGAAGTCGCCACGGAAATTCACGGCGATTGATGCCCCTGCATTATTGCCTCTGAGGTTGCCGGCGTCGAATGCGAACTGAGCCTTCAGTTCGAGACCGGGCAGAGACGGAGCGGGCTGCCAGCTTGCTTCGGCCATCGCCGATGTGTTGTGGAGAAAGCGTGCCGCCGGCAGACGGCCCGAGCCTCCGGCTTTCTGGTACGATACCATGGCTCTCCAGTGCCATCGGCCTTCGATTGTGCCGCGGGCTGCGATATGGAATCCGCGGGAGCGGTTGTGCGCGAATGAGGCGTTGCCGTCGGCATTGTATATGGGCGCCGGCAGGAAGGGGGTGCCTATTGCCATGCCATAGTTGGCATATGGGCCATAGAAGTCGTTGTTATAGTAGTTGTCGCCGCCGTTTGCTTCGCTCATCAGGTCGGTGCCGGGTCTGTCGCCTACGGTATAATGTATGGGGCCGCCCTGGTTGGTGAAGTCGAGATATTCTATGACGATACTTTCCAGCGGACCTGCCGAGGGAAAATCGTACTGTAGCCCCCACAGGCCATCCCAGCCGTTACGGCGCCCGATGCCGGAGCCATCTTCCCAGGGCCACTGGAAGTAGGCGCTGAGTTTTCCGGCCGATTTGAAGTTGTAGACAGCCTTGAAATCCCAGCTGCCGAGGGAATTGCCTTTATAGTAACCTTCGCCGGAGCCTTCCATGGGAAAGAACATGTCCCATATGTCGCGCAGGTGAAAGCCGCGGTCCTCGTGCCTTATCTGTTTTCCGGCGCGGTACCATGTTGTGGAGCCTCCGAATTCACCGGCTGTCTGCATGCCCACAATAACGCTGAACGGCATCGAAGGCTTGGTGCGGAAATAGCATCGCTTGTATGTGTAGCAGAGGTCGGAGGTGCTGAGGCCCTGGTAGCGGTTGAACTGCTTGTGGTCGAAGCCGTCGTCGGTGAATCGGCCGTACATTATTTCACCGTCGATCTGTACCCAGCCGTCGGTGAACGGTATGTCGACGAAATCCAGAAATCCGGCGGCGGCTCCCGGTATGGGCCGTGCGTTGGTGCTGCGCACAAGATCGCCCGACGAAAGTGTGTTGTCGGTTATGCGGCTGTACCTTTCCTTCATGCCAGCCAGCAGATATACCGCTCTGAACTTAAGCTCGCCATATAGCTGAATCAGGCGCAGGGCAGATGGCCGTACGGCCGATTCCGTCCACGACCCTGTAGCCGCGTCGTAGCGGTCGTAGGAGAATCCGTTCGAGTAGCCTGCTATATATTCAGCTCCGTAGCCCCAGCTGAAGCGCCTGGAAGTGTCGACCCGCCTAATAGCGGATGCACCTTGCCATATCCCACGGCCTGCGGATGCACGACCGGAGTTCCACGAACCAATCATATAGGGGGCGAAACGGTCTTTCGAGGCATTGACACGGACGTAGGCGTCGTATTCGATGTTTTCGGCGGCACCGGCGGCGATTGCCGCGGCTGCTAGGATAGCCGTTGTTATAAGTTTTTTCATTGTGCCGTATTCCGGGCAGGCGACTGCAGGCAAATTCTTACGGCTTCTCTCACGGTTTCGGCACCGGCGGCCGACGACCTTAGCAAAGCGAGCACGCCATCGATATAGGCGTCCTTGTTCTTGAAACCGCACATTTGCGCCACATTGCAGTTGGCCAGCATCGATTTCTGATTGAAAACTTTCAGTATGGCGTTATAGTCGCCGCTGTCGACAAACTGTTGGAACTGTCGGCAGAAATATTCGTAGCTTTTTCTCGGATTCATTTCCGAGACGAGGTTTTCGAGGTGTTTTTCGAGACTGTCGATGGAATCAAACCGGGCATCCACACGGTATTCGACCGTCCGCTTCACCCTGTGGCGGGTATGCATAAGAGCCTGCTGTCGCAGTTCGGCCTTGAAAAGCGAGAGCAGGGCTTTCCGCACTTTCGCCACCACCCTGTCAGGGTCGGCTCCGGAGCGCGATGCCATAGTGTGGATTATAGGTTCGAGAATGAAAATATTTTCCACCTCGGCCACCTCCGGCACCATTATGTTTTTCCTGCGCAGATAGGCCACTTCATCCTCGTTGCGCCTGTCGCGGTCCACAATGCCCATCGAGTCGAGTTTGTGGAACGAGGCAAGGTCGTTGAAAGTGCGTGTGGCTTCTATAACCTTGTTGCAACTGCCCAAAGAACGCACCGTGAAGTCGGGAAAGATAAGCGGGTACAGCCGTGCGTCGATGCTGCGGTTGTCGCCTTCGATAAACAGCACGGGCTTGCGGCTGCCTGCCAGCGCGAGGTATATCTCGTTGGTCACGCCTGCCTGCGGAGGCAGAACCTCGTAGTTCCAGCGGCAGGCTTTGGCGTCGCAGTCGCGCACCCACACCACACGCGCGCCGTTGCGCGAGGATGCGAAATCGGGATCGTGGGTGGTATAGCAGAAGCCGCAGTCGGGGCGCAGAGCCTCCAGCCGGTTCCACAGGGAGCTTATTATAGTGGGATGCAGGAAAATCTCGGGCGATTCCACGAAAATGGATGCATTCCGCGGGGCGTACAGCACAGCGCCGGTGTAGTACAGCACGGCGCGTTCGCCGTCGGATAGGCGCAAGGCTGTGTATTGGTCGTTCTCTTTGTCGAAGGACCTCGAGAATAGAATCTTTCCGCTGTCGATGAGTACGCGGTTGCCGGGAAAAATCTCCTGCCATAGTTCCACCACCTTGTCGAGCCGCGTAGGTTTAAGGTGTGTGTTCCTGCCGTCGGCCAGAGCCAGCTTGTAGCCTATGAGATTCAGCATCTCGTCCTGCATAAGTCGGGCGAGCAGCATTTCCAGCGTGGTGGCTCCTTGTTGTGCCGCGATAGCCGGAGCACCGGCGCTCAGACGGCTCCGGAGTTCCCATGGCTGGTATTCATGGTCGCCGCGCGGGCGGTCGTATAGTGCTCCGAGAGCGTTTAGCCTCATGGCCTGGTCGCCAAGAGTGTCGAGTATGGAGCGTGTGAAGCGTGTTTTGCCGGCACCGTTGGCTCCTATTATTACCAGCGGAGTTCCTCCGCCGAATCCTACAGCTTCGGCAGGGCGGCTGTCGTTGCGTGGTGGTAGCTGAAGGTTCATGGCCGAACCGGTTTAATAGGCTGTCTAAAATTCATATCACTTCGCTTTTGAGTGGCATGCCGGTGACTTTTTGTCTGCGCCTCAGGTACGTGGCATAGCTCCGCTCCTTCATCGCAAACGATATTCATCAGCCAGTCTATCTCAAAATCTGTGTCATATGAATCCGGACAGTTTCTAAAGTTGTTGCTGTCGGCTGTAGGTGAGGTTCACCTTGGCCTTGGAGAAATCGAATCGTGCCACTGCGGGTGCTGCAATATATGGCACCACCTCGGATACGATGTAGTTCTGCTGGTATGAAGTCATGTCCAGCTCGAAGTTCACCTGTACGGGCACAATAGTAAATGTGTAGTCCTCGGGGGTGAGTTCGTCCTCCTTGTCCATAAGGTCTTTCAGATAGCTCACCATGCCAGAAAATGCATAGCGGCGCAGTCGCTGGTCGTACTGGCAGTAGAACGAAGTCTTGTTGTCGGGCAGTTTGTTCTGGGCGAAGAACTCGTCGCGGTCCTTGCTGAGCACCATCAGCGCATACGGGGGCACGTCCACCTTGTATCCGGTGGCGATGGTGTCGGCCGGGAGGGAGAGGTACAGGTCGTTGATTACCGACAGGCCGGTGCTGCCTTCCTTGAATGCGGCTATTACTTCCGGCGCGGGGAAGCGGAGCTTGACTTCGTATCCTGCCGGCGCAATCATCAAGGGTGCGCCGTTTTCAACTTCGGCGCGGAGTGCCGGGTCGAGTTCGACTTTTATATTGTTGTTGTTTATTACCTCCGGAGCCACAGCGAAGTATTCCTGCTCGGCTTCTATGGTGTCGTTCTTTTCCTCACCTACCTTGATGGTGCTCATGTGTAGGGTTATGGTGGTGCGGGATATTCTGGTGAGTCGTCCGCGGCCGAAGCTGCTCTGGGCATAAATGCCCGGAAAGACATTGGCGGTGAAAATCTGGCCGTTCGCGAAGTTGTCGGGGTTGGCGACGAAGGCATCGAATAGACTCTTGCTGAACTCCAGCGGGAGTTTCATGGCTATGGTGCGTGTTGCCAGTCCCATCACCGAGTCGCTGCCGAATGCCGAGGTGTTGTACACCGTGGATGTGAGAGGCTGCGAGGGGTCGTAGTAACCGGTTGGGTCGAAATCGCTGGCGATATCGGCGGGAAGCGCTTTGGTCAGCGGGAAGACGGTGAGAGTCATAGGTGCTATTGAGTCACCGATGAAAGCCCCCGGAAGATAGCGGAAATTCAGGAATGCGCTGTCGATATCGGCGGAATCGAATGTTGCGGTATCGAGTGCCACGGCAGGAACGAACTGCGCCACGGCGCTGCTGGAAATGCTGCCGTATCCGGGGATGTCGATGGCGCCGAGCAGTTCCGCGATGGTGCGCGGGCGCACGCTTGCCACAGCTTCGGAGTGGCCGGTGACAGTGAACGAGGAATCAACGACAATCTGCACCTGGTCTTCGAGCAGAGAGGAACCTATGGTGCTGTCCTCGCCGCAGCCTGCGGTGGCGGCGCCCAGGAGGGTGATTCCGGCTATGGCCGGTATGATATTGCGCAATGTCATTTTATTCGATAGGATTGGAGTAGGGGAGTGTGTGGAATGCGGCGCAGGGCTTCAGAGGCTCTGGTAGAAGTTGTAGTATGCATCGGCATCGATGCCGCCGGGATATTCCAGCATGGGTTTGCCACTGGCGATTGCGTAGTCCAGCAGTTCCTGAGGCACATCATGAGAGCTGACAACCAGAGCATCGGCGTGGTCGATTGCCATTTTGTTGAGCTTTATGAAGTCTATGGGAGTCTCGCCATCGGTAAGTGATGTCAGCGCGGAGTCGTCGAAGCCGTCGGCGCGCAGTTTTTCGATAAGGCGGCCGTTGAGGTGTCCTTCGAATGAATCGGAGAAAAGGGAGAACACAATTTTTGTATTGCGGAACACTGGATCGTCGGCAAATACATTCTTAAGATATAGCGGAGCCAAAGCGCTTATCCATCCGGTGCAGTGTACTACCGAAGGCTCCCAGCGTAGTTTTTTTACGGTTTCGGCGGTTCCGCGGACAAAGAACATGGCGCGTTCGTCGTTGGCGTCGGAATCGTGCACGGTCTCGAGCTCGCCCGAGGCGTGGCGCATGAAGAAATCGTCGCTGTCGATGAAGTACACCTGCAGGCGTGTGGGCTGGAGGGTAGCCACTTTGATGAGCAGAGGATGGTCGGTGTCGTCGATTACGATATTGATGCCGCTCAGGCGGATAACCTCATGGAGCTGGTTGCGTCGTTCGTTGATATTGCCGTATTTCGGCATGAAGGTGCGAACTTCGGCTCCTTTTTCCTGCATGGCCTGCGGGAGCTGTCGGCCGAAGGTGCTCAGCGGTGTCGCGGGCAGGTATGGTTCAATCTCCTGGGAGATGTATAGCACTTTTTTTACGTCCATTCTTTGCTTTGGTGGCTTTATATTGGCTGCGAAACGCGCGTGCGAAAAATCGTTGCGCGGTAATAACGTGCAAATTTAGCCATTTTTTTCGACATGGTCGGTATGGTGTGGCCTGTGAGGCTTCGTTTTTCACCTTTTTTAGTGGACTCCATGTGCCGAAAAAACTGGATTGGAATCGTGCGCATGGGGGATAAGAGTGCATAAAATAATAAAAATCAAAAATATTTGGTGGTGTTGGGCAAAAGCAGTAACTTTGCGGCGCTAAACCAATACAGAACCAATAACAAACGTAAATGGCAACAAAAATTAGACTGCAACGCCATGGTCGCAAGAACTATGCGTTCTATCCGATTGTCATCGCAGATAGCAGGGCACCACGAGATGGTAGATTTATTGAAAGGATAGGTTCCTATAATCCGAACACTAATCCTGCTACAATCAGTCTCAACTTCGAGCGGGCTCTGTACTGGGTGGGCGTGGGCGCACAGCCCACAGAAACAGCGCGCACCATCCTTTCCAACGAAGGTGTTCTTCTGATGCACCACCTCCTCGGTGGCGTGAAGAAAGGTGCTTTCGACCAGGCCGAGGCCGAACGTCGATTCAACGAATGGAAAAACCGCAGGGATGCCAAAGTGAACTCCCTGAAGGTGTCCATGGCTACCAAGAGCGAAGAAAACGCGAAAGCCCGTATGGAGGCCGAAGCCGCCAAGAATAAAGCTATCGCCGAAGCTGTGGCCAAGAAAAAGGCCGACCTCGCCGCTGCCGCCGCACAGGCTGCCGAAGCTACGGCCGAGGAAAACGCTCAGGAAGCTGCCGCAGAATAAGCGGCTGCCCGAAGGCAAAAAACTAAAGCCGGGGTGTGTCCGCTCTTTTAATGGAGTAGGCGCACCCCATTGCTTTTATCCTTACTCTGTAGAACATACCACCAACCGTCTCCACAACTTCCCAAAAGCAGAATAATGAAAAAATTCAAAGAATACACAGGGCTGAATCTCTCGCAGGTCAACAAAGACATGCTTGAGCGGTGGAAGTCCGAAAATCTTTTCGCCTCCAGTGTGGCTCTGCGTCAGGGCGCGCCATCGTTTGTTTTCTATGAAGGTCCTCCAAGCGCCAACGGCATGCCGGGCATACACCATGTGATGGCACGAACAATAAAGGATCTATTCTGCCGCTACAAAACCATGCAGGGTTTCCAGGTGAAACGCAAGGCCGGCTGGGACACTCACGGCCTGCCCGTGGAATTGGGAGTGGAGCGCTCTCTGGGCATTACCAAAGAAGATATTGGAAAGAAGATATCCGTAGAGGAATACAATGCTGCATGCCGCCGCGAGGTTATGAAATACACCCGCGAGTGGGAGTCCCTCACGGAAATGATGGGATATTGGGTAGATACCACCGACCCCTATATAACCTACGACAACCGCTACATCGAAACCGTGTGGTGGCTTCTTGCACAGCTTCACTCCAAAGGGTTGCTGTACAAAGGCTATACCATACAGCCGTATAGCCCCGCCGCAGGTACCGGACTCAGCAGTCACGAGCTCAACCAGCCGGGTTGCTACCGCGATGTGAAGGATACCACCTGCACGGCATTGTTCGAGTTGACCGATCCTATCGATATTCTCACAGGCTGGGGCAAGGCCTGTCTGCCTGCGTGGACCACAACACCTTGGACTCTTCCGAGCAATACCGCGCTTGCCGTGGGGCCGGCGATAGAATATTCGGTACTGCACACTTTCAACCCGTATAACGGCGAAAAAATCACTGTAGCCATCGCTACAGAGCTCATCGGCTCATACTTCAAGCCCGAAGGTGCCGAGGCCGATATGGAAGGCTTCGTAGCCGGCAGCAAGGTGGTGCCTTACCGTGTCGTCGGCACTGTGAAGGGCGAACAGCTCACCGGCATGCATTATCGCCAGCTGCTCCCGTGGGTAAATCCGGGAGAGGGCGCTTTCCGTGTGATTCCGGGTGACTACGTATCCACCGACGACGGTACAGGCATTGTGCATATCGCAGGAACATTCGGTGCCGACGACCTCAGGGTGTCGCGTGCCGCCGGTGTGCCACCGCTGCACATGATCGACCGTGAAGGCAATCTGCGCCCAATGGTAGACCTTACCGGGCGTTTCTATCGTCTGGAGGATCTCGACCCCGATTTCGTGGCATCCATGGTGGACACCGAAGCCTATTCGGAATGGGCAGGCCGATACGTCAAGAACGCCTACGACCCTGAGGCCGACGAAACCACCGAGACTCTCGACGTGGCCATATGCATGGACCTCAAGGCCAAAGGCAAGGTGCTCTCCATTGCCAAGCATGTGCATAACTATCCGCACTGCTGGCGTACCGACAAGCCTGTGCTGTATTACCCGCTCGACAGCTGGTTCATCCGCTCCACTGCCGTGCGCGACCAGCTTATCGAACTGAACGGCACCATAAAGTGGAAACCGGCCTCGACCGGCACAGGACGCTTTGGAAAGTGGCTTGAGAATCTTCAGGACTGGAACCTGTCGCGTTCACGCTTCTGGGGAACCCCTCTGCCAATATGGCGTACCGAAAGCGGCAAGGAAGAAGTATGCATCGATTCCGTGGAGACTCTCTTCAATGAAATCGACAAAGCTGTGGCCGCCGGAGTGATGACCTCCAATCCCTTGCGCGACAAAGGCTTCGTGCCAGGCGACTATTCCGCGGAAAACTACGACCGCATCGACCTGCACCGTCCCTATGTCGACGACATCGTGCTTGTGGCTCCTTCGGGAGAACCGATGCATCGCCAGACCGATCTTATCGACGTATGGTTCGACAGCGGGTCCATGCCATATGCCCAGATTCACTATCCTTTCGAAAACAAGGAAGCATTCGACAACGGCAGCCTTTTCCCCGCCGACTTCATCGCCGAGGGCGTGGACCAGACACGCGGCTGGTTCTTCACACTCCATGCCATCGCAACCATGGTTTTCGGCTCCACTGCCTTCAAGGCTGTGGTTTCCAACGGGCTGGTGCTCGACAAGAACGGTGAGAAGATGAGCAAGCGCAAAGGCAATGCCGTGGATCCGTTCACCACAATCGAGAAGTACGGATCCGACCCTGTGCGCTGGTATATGATTGCCACCTCTTCGCCGTGGGACAACCTCAAATACGATCCCGAGGGTGTGGCCGAGACCGCAAGAAAATTCTTCGCGACGCTCGGCAACACCTATTCGTTCTTTGCCATGTATGCCAATGTCGACGGCTTCACCGGCGAAGAGGCACAGGTGCCCGTGAGCGAGCGCCCGGAAATCGACCGCTGGATTCTTTCACTGCTGAACACGCTTGTGAAGGAAGTCACCGAAGCCTACGACGACTATGAGCCCACCCGCGCCGTGCGTGCGATAGGAAGTTTCGTACTCGACGATCTTTCCAACTGGTATGTGCGTCTCAACCGCAAGCGTTTCTGGGGCGGCAAAATGGATTCCGACAAACTTGCCGCATATCAGACCCTCCATACCTGCCTCTCCACCCTGGCACTGCTGGCCGCCCCGGTGGCACCTTTCTTCTGCGACCGTCTGTTCCGCGACCTTACTGGTGCCCCCAGCGTGCATCTGGCCGAATTCCCCAAGGCGGACACCGCGCTTATCGACACCGCGCTGGAACGTCGCATGTCGCTGGCACAGCGCCTTACATCGCTTGCTCTCGGACTCCGCAAGAAGGCCAACATCAAAGTACGCCAGCCGCTGGCCAAGATGCTCCTGCCGGCTGCCGACACTGCGGCCTCCGCAGATATCCAGGCGATAGCTCCTATCGTTGCTGCCGAGGTCAACATTAAGAATATCGAGGTGGTCGGCAACGACAACGCCGTGTTCGTGAAGCGTGTAGACCCCGATTTCAAACGTCTTGGTCCTGTGTTCGGCAAGCGCATGAAAGCCGCGGCAGCAAGAATCAAATCGATGGGAAGAGCCGAAATAGCGGCTCTGGAAGCAAACGGCTACATCGACCTTGAAGTCGAAGGCGAAGTGACCCGGGTTCCCGTCGACGCCGTGAAGATTGTCGCCGAGGATATCAAGGGATGGCTTGTTGCCAACGAAGGCTCCCTGACTGTGGCTCTGGATATCGACATCACTCCCGAACTGGCTGCCGAAGGTCTTGCCCGTGAGCTGGTGAACCGCATCCAGAATCTGCGCAAGCAGTATGGTCTCCAGATAACCGACCACATAAGTCTGGCAATCGAAGGAAACGAACAGGTGCGGAGCACCGTGGAAGGCTATGCCGATTATATCGGCGGCCAGGTGCTTGCCGACGCCATCGTGAGCCGGATACCCGAAACCGCCGAACGCACCGAGACACTCGATATCGACGGCACAGAAGTAAGAATCGCCATATCGCAGGCCTAATACCACAAGTAATGAGCGAAAAAGAAAGATACAGCGATGCCGAGCTCGAAGAGTTCCGCAAGCTTATAAATGACAAGATCGCCGCTGCCCAGGAACTCTACGACGAGTTGGTGGAAGCAATCAACAACAGCCACGGCAACGGCACCGGCGATACCTCCCCTACATTCAAGGCACTGGAAGAGGCTGCCGACGTGAATGAGCGCGAAGCCAACGCCCGCCTTGCCGAACGTCAGCGCCAGTTTATCTCCCACCTCAGGGGCGCGCTCACGCGAATTGAAAACAAGACCTATGGCGTGTGCCGCGTGTGTGGCACGCTCATTCCCAAGGAGCGCCTGCGGGCTGTGCCTCATGCCACGCTATGTGTCAACGAGAAGATAAACCGCAAGTGAACAATATTTCCTCGAAACGCCTCGCCGCAGTGGCCGTTGTCACTGCGGCGGCGGTGATTGTGCTCGACCAGCTGATGAAATTCTGGGTGAAGACGAATTTCTACCTCGGAGAGGATGTAGAGATTCTATCCTGGTTTCATCTTCGCTTTATCCAGAACAACGGCATGGCCTTCGGGATGGAGTTCGGCAGCAAGCTCATGCTCACCTGCTTCCGTATAGGTCTGGTGAGCGTGCTCACATGGTACCTTGCCCGGCTTGTCAAGGCCGCGCTGGTTCCGGTAGGATATATTGTGGCGGTGGCGCTGGTGTGCGCCGGCGCACTGGGCAATATCATCGACTGTGTGTTCTATGGCGAGATATTCACCAATCCATATCCTCCCGAAGTGGCCACAACTGTGGAGTTCGGCCATGGCTATGGAACATGGTTTCACGGCCTTGTGGTGGACATGCTGTATTTCCCGCTGTTCTCGTTCCAGTGGCCGCAGTGGATTCCGTGGGTAGGCGGTACTGCGTTCTCGTTCTTCGACCCTGTGTTCAATCTTGCCGACGCGGCCATAACCGTGGGCATGTTCATGGTTATTCTTTTCTATTCCAAATATCTGGGACGGAAGTGGTATGCTCCCTCGGCCGACGATAAATAGGCTTTCGGCGGCGATTTCGGCGTTGCTTGTGTTCGCCGCCTGCCACCGTGTGCCCTCTGATGTGATACAGCCCGAGGAAATGGCTCAGCTCATGGCCGACGTGCATGTCGGCGAGGCTGTGGTGGAGATGAACCGCAACCAGTACCAGAGCGATTCGTCCAAGCAGGCGTTCAAGCAGAGTGTGTATGCCGCGCATGGAGTCGACGCTGTCACCGTAGACTCGTCGATGGCCTGGTACGGAAGGCACATAACCAGGTATATGGATGTCTACGACCGTACCATAGAGATTCTCGAGCACAGGCTCATCGAGACCGGCAACCGTGTGGCGGCAGAGGCCGCGCTATCCATGGCCGGAGATTCCGTCGACGTGTGGCCGCATCCGCGCTATATGTCGTTCGGCAGTTTGTCGCCGTCGGCTACCATCACTTTCGCTTTTGCGAGCGATGACAACTGGGAAGCCGGCGACACCTACACATGGCGTGCCAAGTTTATCGAGAACGGTGCGGCGAGCGACTGGGCCATTGCCGCACAGTACAGCGACGGTACTGTCGAGACCGTGCACACGCGATTCGGCAATAATGGCTGGCGCGAGCTGGTGTTCCGTTCCGATTCCACGCGTAATATAACAAGACTCAGCGGGTACCTTACCGCCGACATAGCGGAGGGCAACACAGTGCGTCTCGACAGCATGCAGCTTGTGCGCAAGCGTCTGGATGCCGAGCGATATTCGCAACGCTATATGCAGCGCACAGTACGTAACTACGAAGCCCCTTCCGACAGCCTGTGAAACGTCTGCTGATTCGCAAACTCCATATGCCGGACGGTACGGTTGTGTCGCCTGCGCTGGTTGCAATGGCCGATGATGGCTACGCTGTAGACAGGGTCGAGATTTTCACGGCGGAGACACCAGACACCAGCTATGTCGACGGTGAATTTGAGCTTACTGCAGAAAGAACAATACGGAAGCGCGTGCATCAAGCACTTAAGACCGGTCCTGAAACGTTTTCATAGCCTCTATAAGCGTCTGCCATCCGTGGATGTCGTAAACGATTTTCAGTTCGCGGAAGGCGGCTCCATAGGCGGGATCGGGGTTTTCCATCATCTGGTGAAGAATCACCAGTGCTTCGGTTTTGCTTATCTGTGAAACGACAAGCGATGCCACAAGATTGCAGAACCCTTCGCAATATGTGTGCGGCGCATCGATGTTGCGGTGCCATTGCCAGAGGTGCGCGAGTTCGTGGGCCAGGGTTTTGGCCATCCCGATTCGCGAGAGCTGACGCATGAGGTCGATGCGGTAGCCAGAGGAGTTTCTCGATGCCACGCCTCGCGGGGTACCCTCGGGGCTGCCGTGGGCGAGTTGCATCTCTTCAGCCGACAGCAGGCAGATGCGGACGGCGGGCAGGTATAGTTTGTGGCTGGCAAAGAAGGAATAGCAGAATGTACGGATGGTTTCCAGTTCGTCGTAGCTGCGTTCACTGCCGCAGCGGCCGCATGCGGTCCCGAAATATGGCACATCCACAGCATCATTTCCTATTATGCGGCCGCAGAAGCAACAGCACTGAACGTTGTGGCACGTGCATGCCCGGCGGTTGTAGCGGTCGACGTGGTAGTTGTCGCTGTCGATATTCCGGCCGCAAACCACGCAACGGCTGCCGGTTTCTCCGGTGGCAATTCCGAGAAAGGCAAGATGGTGGTCTGTATTCATAATGATGCCATGCGTGATTCGATTATGTCAAGTGATTCCAGAAGTACTTTGCGACGGTAGATGGCGTGATTGGAATTGTCGCCGGCAAGTGTGTCGAGTTCGTTTGCAATGCTTTGTCTGCGAAGTGTCATGGTGTCGGTCAAGCGGGAGCGCAGCCCGTGAACTGCGCAGGCAGCAAGTGCGGGATTTATCCACAGGGCTATGGCGGCATCGTCGCCTCCTCCCGAACGCGACAGTTCCGGCAGGGATGCTCTTAGGGTTGCCGCGAACTGTTCCGGACCTTCGTCGAGGAAGCCACGCAGTATGCTGTGTGAGAGATCGGCGGCAAGAAAGTCGGCGTCGGGCGATATGTCGCTGATGCCGTCGGTGCAAAGCATGGCAAGCGCTATCGGCGAAGCGGAGGTGGCTATGCGGAAGTCGGCAGGAGACAGCCCGCACATGGATGTCGTGTTGCCGTCGTGGCACTGCGGGTCGGCCGGTACGGGCACAGTGGCAGTGCCGAGGCTGTCCACGGCCACGCATAGTCCGTCGCCAAGCTGTAGGAACATCGAGAAGCCATCCAGTGTCCATGCTGCAAGAAGAGTGCATCCGTATGCAATATGGCATTCCGTGTCGGGTGGTGGCGGGCATGGATTGGCTTCCATGTGAGAGCCTACAGCCTCGGACCAGCATTCCATAATGGCTTTTGGCAGGGCTTCCGGTGCCACGTCGCCGTGTGCGATTTCCGGCGCGAGCCGGCCGATACATTCCTCAGCTGCCTTTATTGCCAGTTCGGCACCGATGTGGCTCCGGAAGTGGGTTTGGTGCCCGTGTCCGTCGGCTACGGATATAATTGTCGCGGAGCCGTTGGCGGTTAAGGTCTCTATGGCTGCGGCCCGGTCCTGGCAGGGAAGTCCGGCCAGGATGTGCTGTTCGCCGGTGGTATAGGCTGATGAGAGGAACATGGCATCAGTCCCAGAACGGGCTGTCGGGCGCTATGGCAGGAATATCCACTCCGTCGAGCGGTTCGAGGGCGGCGCTTATGCCTGCATGGATCTGACTGTCGACGGTTTCGGTTTCGGTTCCGGTTTCGGTGCGGACGCGTGCGCGGGAGGCTATGCGGCTCACCGTAGCCGACACCGTGCGTATCACTTCGGTGAGTTTTCCCATGTCGGTAACGCTTATCACACTGCCTTTGCCTCCTATGGCAGTGAATTCCGAGATGGCTTTTCGCATGGCAACTTTGTCGGGTGCGGCGCCGATGGCAATCGCTATCTTGTACGAGTCGGCGAACCATGGATTCTCGCGCAGCGACTCCAGATGGCTCTCCCATCCAGAGTCGGGGTCGCCGTCGGAGAGCAGAATCACTGCCGGGCGGAGATTGCCGGCCGTGGCTCCCAGTGCGGCTTCGGGACGCAACTGTGCGTCGAGCAGGTCGAAGGCTTCGCCCATGTTGGTGAGTCCGTATGCCTCGAGATTGCTCCACGAATAGTCGAGTGCCGAAACCGGCATAGGCTCCAGCAATCTTGCGCGGTTGCTGAATGCTATGCAGTTCACGAAAATCTCGCCGTAGTCTTTGTTGCCGAGAGTGACATCGCGGAGTATTTCTATTATTTCCGGCATGGCCTCGTTGACGCTTTCGATGCAGCCGTTATGGTTCATCGACCCCGAGGTGTCGATGAGGTAGAACATGTTCATGCGCCTGCGGGCACATGGAAGAGGGCGTATATCGGTCAGAGGCATGGTGTGGGAAATATCACAGAGGCACGGCATGTGCCGAAATCGATTTTGCAGCCGTCGGCGAACACCACCGAGCATCCTGGAGAAGCTGTTGCCGCTTTGCCCGACGGCATCTGCACGGTCCATGTCCTTGTGCCTGTGTTCTCGAGACCGAGCACGACTCCGCGTCCGCGGACGTTCATGGTTGAACAACGGCCTTCTGCGGTCAGGGAATCTCCAAGAAACAGACTTTTCCCGGCGCTGAGCCTGTAGGGATGGTGGATGTCGAAGGCAAGGGTGGCGAACGGAGCCATGGGCTTGCCGCATCGTGGGCACAACGGTGGTAGTGTAGTGTCGGCTAAAAAGTCGTGTACTGGTTCCGAGCGGTCGGCATGGCATGTGAGCAGGCAGCTGCGCAGGTTGCACAGCAGAGTTTTCCATCGCGACGATGCAGGGCGTGCCGCCGGGTTTGCAAGAGATTTCGACGATAGCGACACCTGGAATGCCTTTTTCAGTGTCTGGGGTATTGCCGGCCAGAAGCGCAGGCTGTTGGGATGAAGTTCGGGATGCGGACGGTTGGATGCGTTGTCGGCATCATGGCAGAACACGGCATTGCTGCCGAAGGCGATGGCTTCGTCTTCGGGGCTGAGGCATCGGTAGCGGCCGGATGCCGTGGCAATGCCTTCGAAGGGGTGGTCGGTCATGAATATGCGGTAGAGAACCACCGCCAGAGACAAGCGGTCGGAGGCTGTCGATGGCCTCGCGCCTGCCGCCACTTCCGGAGCCATATATCGCGGTTTGCCGGCTATGTTGTGGCCATGGCCGTTGACAACGATATTCTCGTTGTCGCATATGAGGATGTCGCCGGTGAATGGATCTGCGAAGAAGTTGCCGTCGTTGATGTCCTGGTAGCAGCATCCTGCCAGATGCAGGCGGCTGAAGCTGTCGGCGATGGCTATGGCCGCATTGAGGCGCGCTGTGCTGGAGCGGAAGTATGCCTCGGGATTACGGTCGATGCAGAAAAAGTCGCCCAATTCGATGTAATTGGCCGGCTTAAGAGGCATAATATAACCGAAGGCGCTCCCGTATGGAACGGTGAGCGCCTGCGGCCATAAGAAAGATGTTCCGGGCGGTGTGGCCTGGCAGCGGGCAGCCATAGAGGCCGCGAACCGGCTGTCGGCCAGAAGCGACGGATTAGTGAACCATTTGAGGGCTTTGTCGTTGCCGTCGTTGTCGGTGGCGGCATAGACCTCACCCTGGCCGCCGGCACCGAGAAAGCGCCCGACAGTTACTGTGGAGCCGTCGGTAAGCGCTATCCTTGTTCCCCGGCGCAGGGTCGGCATGGCTGTTATTGCATTCCGCTGACAGTGGCGGCGGGGTCGATTTTTGCAACCAGGCCCTGAAGAACTTTGCCAGGGCCGAGTTCGATGAATTCGCTGGCGCCGTCGGCAATCATGTTGCGTACGGTCTGTGTCCAGCGCACGGGAGCGGTGAGCTGTGCCACGAGGTTGGCTTTGATTTCGGCGGGGTCGGAGTGGGGCAGGGCGTCGACATTCTGGAATACCGGGCATACGGGACGGTGGATGTCGGTAGCCTCGATGGCTCTTGCCAGCTCGGCGCGCGCGGGTTCCATGCAGGGCGAGTGGAACGCACCGCCGACTTTGAGGATGAGAGCGCGTTTCGCGCCGGCAGCCTTGAGGGCTTCGCAGGCGGCGTTGACAGCGGCGGTTTCGCCGGAAATCACGAGCTGGCCGGGGCAGTTGTAGTTCGCGCACACGACAACGCCGTCGATTCCGGCGCAAATCTCTTCCACTTTTTCATCGGGAAGGGCAAGTACGGCTGCCATGGTGCTGTCGGTGAGTTCGCAGGCTTTCTGCATGGCGCCGGCACGTGCGGCGACAAGGCGCAGGCCGTCTTCGAAGTCCAGCGCTCCGGCTGCCACCAATGCGGAGAATTCGCCGAGCGAGTGGCCGGCGACCATGTCGGGGCGGAAGTCGGTGCCGAGGCTCTTGGCCAGAATGACGCTGTGGAGGAAGATGGCCGGCTGGGTCACCTTGGTCTGGCGCAGGTCTTCATCGGTGCCTGCGAACATAAGGTCGGTGATGCGGAAGCCGAGAATCTCGTTGGCACGCTCGAAGAGTTCGCGGGCTTCGGCGTTGTTATCGTAGAGGTCTTTGCCCATGCCCACGAACTGGGCGCCCTGGCCGGGAAAAACGTATGCTTTCATGCTATGGTTGTTTTTGATTTCTTGAACCGGTTTAAACAATTATATAAAATGTTTAAAATTCGACCGCAAAGTTAGACATTCCCGCCGAGATTTCCTAACTTTACGCTCGCAAGCGCACTGTATTTCGTGCGCCTTTCCCCAATCCGACCATGACTGTACCCGCACTTATACCTCTTTTTCTGGGAAACCTCAAAGGCTACGAGATTGCCATAATATTCGTTATCATACTGCTGCTGTTCGGCGGCAAAAAGATTCCCGAGCTTATGCGTGGCCTGGGAAAGGGCGTGCATTCCTTCCGCAAAGGCATGCAGGAGGCTAAAGACGAAATGAACCGCCCGCTCGATGACGATGCCGAGGTTCCGGGCAATGCCGACAGCAACGGCACGACAATGCGCGGCAAAGACCGCGGCTGAAAAAAGAGTTTCCAAGCCCCCGCAGCAACTGTGAAAGACTGTTCTTCCGAAGGCGAGATGTCGTTCTGGAGCCATGTCGACGCCTTGCGTGCTGTTCTGCTTCGGGTGGCGGCGGTGGTGCTGGTTCTGGGCATAGCCGCTTTTATGGCCACGCCATGGCTTTTCGACAATTTCATAATGGCACCATGCAGCGGAGGTTTTCCCACCTACCGCCTGTTCAACTATGTGGCATGCGCCAGCGGTATGCCAGAGCTTGCCACGTCTTCCGACTTCAGCGTGGATATAGTGAGTCTCGAACTTTCCAGCCAGCTGTTCACCCACATGTCGGCAGCGGGCTGGCTGGCAGTGCTCGCCGGATTTCCCATCATTCTCTATCTGCTCTGGGGCTTTGTGTCGCCAGGCCTGCACAGCCATGAGCGGCGAGGCATCCGCGGGGCGTTTGCAGCAGGCAATCTGCTGTTCTATCTTGGTGTGGCGGCGGGGTATATGCTGGTGTTCCCGCTGGCGCTACGCTTTCTGGCGGACTACAGGCTGAGTTCAAGCATTCGCCCCTTTGTGAGCCTGGAGAGCTATATGGACAACTTTTTCGCTCTTCTCATAGCCATGGGGGTGGTGTTCGAGTTGCCTATGGTGTCGTGGCTGCTGGGCAGGATGGGTGTGCTGCATCGCGGTTTCTTCAGCCGCTACCGCCGGCATGCCATCGTGGTGCTCCTTATTATAGCTGCCCTTATCACGCCTACGGGCGATCCCTTTACCCTGTTCATAGTTTTCCTTCCTGTATATGCCCTTTGGGAAGCTGCTGCATTGCTTGTTCCTAAAGAAAATACATAACAATATCTACCGCCATATCTACCACCATGATCAAGACTCCTCTTTCCTCGCGCTTCCTGCGTCCCGGGTTGCTCGCGCGTGTCGTTATCGCCATTGCAGCAGGCATCGGGGCCGGTATGTTCTTCCCGATGTGGGCTGCAAGGCTTGCGGTTACCTTCAACTCAGTGTTCAGTGCATTTCTGGGATTTGTTATCCCTCTGCTGATTGTCGGCTTTGTGGCTCCGGCCATAGCCGATATCGGAAAACGCGCCGGTGCCATGCTGGGCGTTACGGTGCTGATAGCCTACGCCATGACATTCGGCTCGGGAGCGCTGGCCTACACTGCCGGCGTGCTCACATTTCCTTCGCTGCTGGATACGGTGGACTATGTGGAGGCAGTGAACTCGGCAGGTGCTGCGGAGCCTTTGCCCTTCTTTACTATTGAGATAGTTCCGCTGATGACCGTGATGACTGCCCTCGTGCTAGCTTTCGTCCTCGGCTTCGGATGCGCCGTTCTGCCGGGAGCCGCTGCCCTTCGGAAGGGTCTCGACGGATTCCGTGAAATAATCGATCTCGTGATACGTCGCGTGATAATTCCATTGTTGCCCGTGTATATATTCGGTATTTTTCTGTCGATGACCATCGCCGGTACTGTAGGTCCTGTGCTTGCCACATTCGCCAAAATAGTGGCTGTTATTTTTGTGCTGCATGTGGTTCTGCTCGTCGCCCAGTACAGCATCGCCGCTCTTTTCTCGGGGCGGAATCCGCTGCGGTCGTTGTGGACGATGATGCCGGCCTACTTCACAGCCCTTGGCACACAGAGTTCGGCAGCGACCATACCGGTAACCCTTGAGCGTACTGTCTCGATGGGTGTCAGACCGGAGATTGCCGGGTTCACGGTGCCGCTGTGTGCCACCATACACATGTCGGGGTCGACGCTTAAGATTGTATCATGTGCTCTTGCGCTGATGATAGTGCGAGGTATGCCTTACGATGCGGCCATGTTCGCCGGCTTCGTGGCCATGCTCGGCATCACCATTGTGGCCGCACCCGGTGTGCCGGGTGGTGCAATAATGGCTTCTTTGGGTATCCTGCAATCCATGCTGGGATTTTCCGAAGCCGACTGCGCCATGATGATAGCCCTCTACATAGCTATGGATTCCTTCGGCACGGCATGTAACATCACTGGAGATGGTGCCATCGCCCAGATTGTAGACTGTCTGTTCCGCAGCCGTGGTGCCGTGGCAGCCGCAGGGCGGCAGAGTCTTGCCTGAAGTGAGTTCATGCTCAAAACATGCTTCCATCTGTTGTGGGGGCGCCCTTGATGTTGTAACTTTGCGCCATGATTTTCTACCGCATCTATCAATTTCTGATTATGATGCCACTGCTGCTGGTGGCAACGTTTATTGCAGCCACTCTCACTATCATAGGCAGCGTGGCCGGTTTCGGACGTACCATGGGCTATTGGCCCGGAAGGATATGGGCACGGGTCTTCTGTTTGCTCAGCTGGGTAAAGGTTGAAGTGCGCGGAAGGGAAAACATCGACCCTGCGACATCGTATGTGTTCGTGGCAAACCATCAGGGAGCATACGACATCTTTGCCATCTACGGATATCTGGGTCATAATTTCCGTTGGATGATGAAGAAAAGCCTTGAGAAGATACCTCTGGTGGGCTACAGCTGTCGGGCTGCAGGGCATATTTATGTCAACAACAGTTCGCCTTCGGCGGTGCGCGCCACCATGGAAGATGCCGAGAAACAGCTGGCCGGCGGCATGAGTGTGGTGGTTTTCCCGGAAGGTGCCCGCACACGCGACGGACGCATGCACGCTTTCCGGCGCGGTGCCTACAGCCTGGCGGTGGAGTTCGGTTTGCCGGTGGTGCCTGTGACTATCGATGGCGCCTTCAAGGTGATGCCGCGCAATGCACGGCTGCCGAGGCCGGGGCGGATTATCCTCACCATCCATAAGCCCATCGCGCCGGGTCCCGGCGGGCGCCACGAGCTGTCCGAACTGATGGCTCGCAGCGCGCAGGCCATTGAGTCGGCCCTGCCGCCTGAAAATCGGCCTAAAAATTGAACTTTAATGTTGCCGGATGTGTTGGATTGATATCGTAAAGTCAAACAATTCAATACATCACGGCTATGAAAGTCAGCACAACAGTCTTCTTCGGCAGCCTTGCCCTGCTCGGCGCCCTATCATGCATATCCTCCTGCGCACACACCGACAGGATTGTCGGCGCATGGGAAGCGGCGCCGGTGCCGTTGAATGTGCCTGATGCCGCCGATGCCTCGGCGATAGTCACTCTCGACTTCGGCCAGATTACCAGCAGTTCCATGCCGGCAGAGGTGCAGCTGTCGGCGACCATAGATGTGCGCCAGGCTGTACAGGGCGACCCGCTGGCTGCCACACGCCCATGGGAACAGAGTGTGGCAGCCACGGCTTCCATCTCTGGCAGCTACGCCTATGGGGACGGCAGTGACGACGATATCATAATCACCCTCGACCCCAGTTCCTTTATTGTGAACATCGACCCTGCCGGTGTGGTGTTCGACAACAACGTCGTTACCGGTATGGAATCCTCCGCACTCGATTCGCTCACAACTGCCTGCGCCGACCGCTGGCGGGTGTTGCTGGCCGGCCCCATGCGCGAGGTTTTCTATTCGTATGGCCGGATGGACGACATCAAAATCCATCATAACGACCTCATGAGTGCCGGGGTGAACCATCGCGATTGCTCCTTCCGTCGCCTTGGCACCCCAGGCGAATAAGGATTTCCCGTTTCGATTACTAGATATATGCAGAGGCTGTTTCCGCCAACCGGAAGCAGCCTCCGTTGTGTTATCATATGTTTTACGCCATGATTATGAGCCTTCGGTGACAGCTGCTTTGCCGTGAGCCGGATACATGGAAATGTCATTACACTTCCGGATTGTTTTTTTGCTCAACTACTGGAGCTGCACTTCTTCACCAGATAAATCATATCCGAGAGGACGACACCCTCCTCGATTATAGGGTGGTCGTAATTTGTGGTGAAGAAACCTTCGATACGATGGGAGTATTCATAGCCTGCCTTTCGGTAGAACCGGAGAGTCGATGGCGTTTCGCCGGTTCCGAGCTGGATGTTATGTCCTTTGTAGACCATTTCGATGAATCCGAGCATTCTGTGTCCTATACATCTACGGCGATATTCGGGATGCACGGCAATGTTCTTTATCTCGACGGTGTCGCTCGATTCTCTTGTTACAACGCACACGCACACCGCGACGCCCGCCATAGTTCCCACATATAGAGTTCCGCGGTCGAGATACCTGTCGATCATGCTTTCCTGCTCATCGCCGATAAGCAGCAGATCCATAAAGCGTCTTTTATCGTCTGAAACTGTCTGGATTCGTAGTTCTGTGGTCATAAGTCATTATTGAAGGGCGATTAAAAGTGTCTGGATTTGGTCTGGCTCAAGATGTTTATATTTCAAGAAGTTAAGTTCAAAGATATCATAAAAGACCAGGTAGTTGTCGCATGGTCAAATTTAGTGAATTATACCCAAAGCTATGTTTTGTCCGGAAGTTTCACAGAAAAATTTTTCAAAAAAATCACACAACTCTTGCACATATCAAAAATACGTTATAACTTTGCACTCGCAAAAGGGGAAGAGCAATGCCCCGCAGCAAATTGCCTTGTGGTGTAATGGTAGCACGTCGGATTCTGGTTCCGCCTGTGAGGGTTCGAATCCTTCCAAGGCAACACGGCAAAGGGCTAAATCGTAATGATTTAGCCCTTTGTTGTGTTGTTCACCTCAGTCCAATGTCCAACCTTGTCGGAATATTCGATTGCCATCTCGAAAAACCTTTGTAACTTTGCATATATTGGAATAAAAGCATTTTAACAATGGAGCTGACCGCGGCGCAACAGAAATATTTTGCCTATTGGCTTACAAGAAGTCTGCCTTCCGACAGCCTCAGTAAGCTCACGGCATCTTTGCAGGATGCGCAGGTTGATTTGACCCCTCACCAAATCGACGCGGCTCTTTTCGCCTTCAAATCGCCACTCTCAAAAGGCGCAATACTCGTCGACGAGGTAGGGCTTGGCAAGACCATTGAAGCCGGTATTATTCTCTCGCAGTTTTGGGCTGAACATCGCCGCCATCTGCTCATCATAGCTCCGGCAAATCTCCGCAAGCAGTGGGCAGCTGAACTTCATGAGAAGTTCTTCTTGCCGTCGCGTATTCTTGAATCAAAGACTTTTAACTGCTATATCGAGGAAGGTTGTCTTAATCCGTTCGATTGCGAGGAAATAGTTATTTGCTCCTATCAGTTTGCGAAGGCAAAAGCTTCATATCTAAAGCAGTCCCAGTGGGATTTAGTGGTTATAGACGAGGCACACCGTCTCCGGAATGTCTATAAGCCTACTAATAAAATCTCCAATACAATAAAGAATGCGCTTGCCGACTGCAAGAAGATTCTTCTTACTGCAACGCCACTCCAAAATTCTATCCTTGAACTATACGGTCTGACCACCATTATCGACGATTATGCCTTCGGTGACCTTAAAAGTTTCAAGATGCAGTATAATCGCAATCTCGATGATAATGATTATCAGAATCTGCGTCGCCGTCTTGCTCCGCTTTGTAAACGAACACTACGTCGCCAGGTCCTGGAGTATGTGCGATATACCAAGCGAATAGCCATACTGCAAGAATTTTTTCCGACTAAACAGGAACAGGAACTCTACGATTTGGTTTCCGAGTATCTTCAGCGTCCGCGTCTTTATGCGCTGCCCAACAGTCAGCGCCAACTGATGACTCTCATACTCCGTAAACTGCTTGCTTCATCCACTCATGCGATATATGGAACTCTATGTGCCCTTATCGAAAAGTTGGAGGAGAAGCTTAAAAGCCAAGGGATAGAGCTGTCTGAAGATAATCTGTTCAAATACGACTATGAGGGCTACGAGAGTGAATCGGAGGAATGGACCGACGATGACGACGAGGAAGATGAGTCGTCCGATAGAGAAATGCTTTCGCCAGAAGACATCGAGCGTGTGAAGTCTGAAATCAAAGATCTTGAGAAATTTCGTGACCTTGCTTTCAAGATTAAGCGCAATTCAAAAGCAGAGCAGCTTTTTGAAGGCTTAAATCAGGGATTTGCCCAGCTTGAAGAAATAGGTGCGCCGAAAAAAGCTCTGATATTTACCGAATCACGACGTACTCAGGATTTCCTTTTCGACCTGCTCGAAAGGCGAGGTTACAAGGGTGATGTGGTTTTGTTCAATGGTTCAAACGCCGATAAACAATCCACAGCCATTTATAAGGCATGGAAAGAAAAGCATAAAGGCACATCCAGGATTACAGGTTCGGCGACAGCTGACAAACGAGCAGCCCTTGTTGATTATTTCCGCGATGAGGCTACGATTATGATAGCCACCGAAGCTGTCGCCGAGGGTATCAATCTTCAGTTCTGTTCGCTTGTAGTCAACTATGATATGCCGTGGAATCCGCAGCGCATCGAGCAGCGCATCGGACGTTGCCACCGCTACGGTCAGAATTTCGATGTCGTTGTAATCAACTTTCTCAATAAAGCCAACGCCGCAGATGTCCGTGTTTATGAATTGCTCGATCAGAAGTTTCAGCTATTCAACGGCGTTTTCGGTGCTTCCGATGAAGTTCTCGGCGCCATCGGAAATGGTGTTGATTTCGAGAAACGCATAGCGCAGATTTATCAGCTTTGCCGAACACCCAAAGAGATTAAGGAAGCTTTCGACGCTCTCCAAGAGGAACTGCAAGAGCAGATTTCCGACAAGATGCTGAAGGCGCGTACAACTCTATTGGAAAACTTCGACGAATCGGTAAAACAGAAACTTCGCAGCGACCTTGTTGAAATCCGTGACAGTCTTGATGTGTTTGAGCGAACTCTTTGGCGACTCACTCGAAATTATCTGGCAGACTATGCCGACTTCAACGATGCCAATCACTCATTTGTCCTCCACCCGTTTGTCGAAAATGGAGCAGTCGGCAGGCTCCGGCACTTGTCTGGTGAATATGCCATGGTAAGTTCCGAAAATCGACGTGCCATAAAGTTGTCCGACGATGTGCGTCCGTATCGCATAGGCGATTCGCTCGCCCAGCACATGCTTGCAGAACTGAAAGCCGCCAAAGTGCCAGAGTCGGAAATAACGTTAGACTACAGCAACTCAACACTGAATGTCGCTTGTATAAAACGTCTGATCGGACAGTCTGGTTGGCTTACGGTTGAACAGTTGACAATTGATTCGTTTGAGAAAGAAGATATCCTTCTCCATGCATGTGTAACCGACAATGGAGAGGTTGTTCCGCCTGATATTGCCGAGTATATGCTTCAGCTACGTGGTTCGGAAGCGCCTCTTGATGCAAATTTATCCAAGACGGCCGCCATTGCGCTGGACGATGCTGTAGCATCTCAATATGAGGAGATAAAAGCCTCCAATGCCGAGCGAAACAATTCTTTCTTCGAGGAAGAGATGGAAAAACTTGACAACTGGGCGGAGGATGTTAAATCCGGACTGGAAAAAGAATTGCGCGACATTGACTCGGAAATCAAGCTCCGCAAAAGTGAGAGTAAGAAAGTTTCGCGACTCGACGAGAAAGTGCGACTGCAACGCCTTGTCAAAGACCTTGAAAAGCGTCGTAGCGAAAAACGACTCAATCTTTTTCAAGCACAAGACGAAGTTGACGAAAAGAAAGAAGCAATCCTCGCCAAAGTCGAAGCCATGCTCGCCCAAAAGATTGAACAGACCAAGTTAATAACATTTCATTGGAGGGTGGTATGAAATGTAAGGCGTTTTTGAGTCTACAAGAGCACCTTATAAAATCATGGTGTTATCTTTATAATGGTGTGTTTGATAGATGTTGTATTGTAGCACCTTGGACATTTCGTCCAATTTTATATTAGCAATGAAAAAGACTCAAAATAAACTGGAGCTTACGTGGATTGGCAAAGAGGATGAGCCTCTTGCCATTGAGCCGCGTCTACTTCTTGATGCTCCGGAATATAGTTTTGGAGAAGTCGAAGCCGGAACTCTCACAAATGGGAAATCGTGGCCGGGCAATATGCTTATTCACGGCGACAATCTGCTCGCTCTTCGTGCTCTTGAACAAGACTTCGCCGGTCAAATCAAATGTATCTACATAGACCCGCCATATAATACGGGTAATGCTTTTGAGCATTACGATGATGGTGTTGAACATTCTATTTGGCTCAATCTAATGTATTACCGTTTAATATCATTGCATAAGCTTTTAAGCAATGATGGCGTTTTGTGCATGCACCTCGATGATGGAGAAGTCCATTACGCCAAGGTAATATGTGACGAAATCTTTGGACGTGATAATTTTATATCTACGATAGCCTGTAAGTCTTCAACTCCGAGTGGATTAAAAACAGCTCATAAAGACAAGACAATTATAAAAACTAAAGATTTCATTTTAGTTTATCGAAAATCTGAAAATTTAAAAATCAGACCGCAATACATAAAAAAGGATATTTGGGATGTTCATTTTTCCAAATTCCTTGACATCGATAATTTACAGGTTTTAAATCTAATCGATGTTTTAATCGAAAATGGGATTTTCCCTGAAGGTTCAAAAAACAGTGACATTACTATAACTCCAAAGTTTAGAAAATTTTTTATCAAACACAAGGATAATATTTTCCAAACTCAACCCGTAATGCCTGAAGAACACAAGATGGCATCTTTACAAAATCTGGATAAGGTTTATAGATACTTCGGTGATGATGGTTCTGTCAACTATGCGATGAATGGCCGCAGGTTCTCGTTCTTATCAAGTTCTATGAATATTATAGAGAATGGAACGGAAGATTTAGCAACTCTTCTTTGTGATTTCTGGGGAGATATTGATTTTCAGAATACACAAAATGAAGGAGCTGTCTCTTTCCCGGCTTCTAAGAAACCAGAAAAACTTATAAAACGAATACTCTCGCTATTTACGGACGAGGGCGATTTGGTTTTGGATAGTTTTCTTGGTAGCGGAACGACGTCTGCCGTCGCTCATAAAATGAATCGTAGGTGGATTGGCGTTGAGATGGGTAATCATGCCTATACACATTGTGTTGTTCGCCTACAGAATGTTGTTTCAGGTAAGGATCAAACAGGAATTTCCAAAGAGATTGACTGGCAAGGCGGTGGCGGCTTCAAGTTCTATGAACTTGCACCAAGTCTTCTTAATAAGGATAAATACGGCAACCTTGTTATCAATAAGGAATACAATGCCGATATGCTTGCCGCCGCGATGGCGAAGCATCAGGGTTTCACATATTCGCCCGATTCAGAAGTTTATTGGAAACAGGGACGTAGTTCTGAACACGACTTCATCTTCACAACCACCCAACTTATTACTGCTGAAATGCTCGATGCAATTCACGACCAGTTGGGCGAAGATGAATCATTGCTTATCTGCTGCACCAAATTCCAGCCTGAGTGCCGTAACAAGTTCCCCGATATCACCATCAAGAAAATCCCCAAAGTCCTTCTCGATACCTGCGAGTTCGACCACGACGATTATTCTCTGAATATCGTTTCAGTCCCAGAAATTGATGATGAAGAGTGGGAGAACTTTGATTCCGAAGAAGATATGAATTATAACGACTGTGAGGTCAATCATGAGATAACAAATTCACAGTCCCCATCGTTATTTGACTAAAACACGAGTATGGCACATATAACAATCAAAAATATAGGTCCCATCAAAGAGGTATCGTTTGATCTTAACAAGATTAACGTATTCATGGGTCCACAAAGCAGTGGTAAAAGTACAATCGCCAAGATTGTAAGCTACTGCTCGTGGTTAGAAAAGGAGATGGTTTTACATGCAAATGTAAGTATTCTTGCAGAAAAGCATAATCTTTTTGGTGATTTAATTAGTTTTCACAATCTTGAAGAAAACTATTTTAATAATGACTCTGAAATTATCTATAAGAGTGATGTTTGCGAAATCTCTTTATTCTGTGATGAGAATAAAAAATCGGACATAAATATTATGTTGGGAAATTCGCGTTATTTCAAAAATCGAAAGATCGCGTATATCCCTGCTGAACGTAATTTTGTGACTCTTCCCGGATTAGGTAAGTATACCGATTCAAAAGGGAATCTTATGAGTTTTATGTATGATTGGTTTCTTGCAAAAAATGAAATCAATACCGATAGAAAATTCATTATTCCTATTCAAGAAGAGGATGAATTTGCGTTCTACTATGATAAGAGTCAGGATAAGGATACCATTATCTTGAAAAATGGAGAAACAATTCAACTCCCTCACGCCTCAAGCGGACTTCGCTCTTGTATCCCCATGTTAGTGGTTTTCATTTATATAATGGAAACTATTTACCAAAACAAAAGGACAAAGTCTCCTTTTGAAATTGTAGGTATACAAGATAAGGTAGAGATGCTTCCAAACAAGCAAAGGATTGAATTCGGAGAGGCATATAAAAAGTTTGTATCTTTCGCAGAAGAATGGGAACGTCTTATTTCTGAGAAGCATATTTCTGTGATTGAATTAGATAATAAAAGAATCCCCGTAGACGAGTTTAAAGAGTCTATGTATAAAGTTCAGGAGCAAATGGCTAATGCGTTGGGCTTGTTCAGCGACTATCATTTCTCACAAATAATAATTGAAGAACCCGAACTGAATCTTTTTCCAAAGAGTCAACAAGAGTTAGTTTATTTTATTCTTTCTCAGTTTGCAAAGTCTTCCCGACCACATCAACTTGTACTCACCACACATAGTCCCTTTGTGCTTTTTGCCATCAATAACTGTATGATGGGCGGTCTTGTCGGAGATAAAATTCCAGATGACGAAAAATCGAGAATTGCATCTGCATCTGGATGGATTAATCCATCTGAGGTTTCTATATTTGAGATACACGACGGTACGATAAAATCGATTCAAGATGAAGATGGAATTATTGAGGACAACTATCTCAATCAAGCATATAAGGAGAATTCCAATGAATATCTCTCGATGTTAAACTATTACGACGATGAGGAGTAGAATTCGTCAACATTATCAAGACACATATATTACGACAAGAAGCGTAGGAACTCTATATCTTGCTGATTTCTCCGAAAGGACACAAAAAACACGCGGCGTAGAAGTTCACAATACGATTCCTTCTTGTCCCGATAATCCTGACAGGGAAATGGACTGTGTGCGCCTTTATAACCCAACTTGTATAGGCATTGAATTCAATATATTTGATGACCATCAATTTAAGGACGAGCATGGTAATGATTTAAGACATTGCGAATGTTGTATCTTCCCATCTGAAAATCATAACAAATCGTGGGTAGTTATGCTGGAAATAAAGGATTGTAAACCTAAGAATATATCGGATTATAAAGATGATGTAGTTCAGCAAATCATCTCTGTGACGAATATTTTTCGTAAAAAAAATATCATTACATCACATAAGGTTTATGGGATAGTATCAATCCCGAGGTGCAAAGTCTCGTTCAATAATACCATATTCGGTATGCCTCCAGAATATAAGAGTCTTAAGAAGAAACATAAAATATTATTTGCGGCCACGAATGTAATGGAAATCACTGATAATTCGATAATTAAATATTTTGAATAATGGATTCGACGGTTAATTACATACGCCAACGTCTTTCGCTTCGTAAGCCTCTTGCCAAAGCGTTAGAACTTACAGCACGGCTGACTGACAAACTTTCGTTGAAGAAACCTCCGACCGACCCTGATATGCTCGAAATGTTCATCGCAGCCGAGCTTGCAAAGGTCAAGTCGACAGTGCCGACGGTCAAAGGTTTCGACCGTGATTTTCCTTCGCTTGCTTTCTCTATTGCAACCGGCGTCGGCAAAACTCGCCTGATGGGCGCAATAATCGCATACCTGTACCTCAAAAAAGGTATAAAGCACTACTTCGTCCTTGCTCCGAACCTTACTCTTTATGAGAAACTGATTAAAGACTTCGGCGATGAAACATACTCCAAGTATGTTTTCAAGGGAATAAGCGAATTTGTCGGCAAGCCGCCGAGGATAGTAACCGGAGAGAATTATCAAGACCGTTCCGGCAATCTGTTTTCTGATGTGGAAATCAACATTTTCAACATCTCGAAGTTCAATACAGAAAATAAGACAACCAAGAAAGGGGGCGCTACGGTGGCACCGAGAATGCGCCGTTTGTCGGAATATCTCGGTCAGTCTTACTTCGACTATCTCGCTTCACTTCCTGACCTTGTTATACTGATGGACGAGGCACATCGCTATCATGGCGATGCCTCAAAGAAAGCCATCAATGAGCTTCGCCCAATTCTCGGCCTGGAAATGACCGCTACGCCTTTTGATGAAAAAGGACGTGCATTCAAGAATATTGTTTTTGAATACAACCTTGCTGAAGCACTCGACGATGGTTTGTATGTCAAAAATCCGGCTATCGCCAAGGTCCGCAATTTCAACAAGGATAATTACACTCCTGATGAAATTGAAATTATCAAGCTTGAAGATGGCATTACCTGCCATGAGCGCACAAGGCTTGCAATAGAGATGTACGCCAGACAGAACGGATTGCCGGTGGTTAAGCCGTTCATCCTCGTAGCCTGCCGCGATATAAATCATGCCAGGGAGGTTGAGGAGTTATTGCAGAGCGACCGCATATATAATGGCGTCTACAGAGGTAAGGTATTGCGAATTGACAGCAGCTCAAAAAAAGATGAGGATATAGAGCGTCAGTTTGTGGCACTCGAATCGCCCGACAACAATGTTGAAATTGTCGTACATGTGAATATGCTCAAAGAGGGCTGGGATGTGAACAATCTCTATACGATTATTCCCCTGCGAGCCTCGAATGCTGCTATCCTCATTGAGCAGACTATCGGCCGGGGATTGCGCTTGCCATATGGCGGGCAGCGCACCGGCAACAAGGATGTTGACACGTTAACTGTTATTGCACACGACAATTTCCAGAAGGTTATCGACGAGGCTAATAAAGGTGATTCGCTTCTCAAACGGGTTTCGTTCATAGAACTGGACGAGCACGACGATCGGGATCGAGGTGGTCGTGTGGAAAACACCCCCACTTCGACAGAGCAGAAGATTCGTAAACAGTTTGAAAAGGTCAAGGGTGAAATAAGCGAGAAATCCAAGCAATATGTCACCCAAGTCGGTAAAGCTGTCGAATCTGCCATTACCGATATTGCAGCCGAAGGTGTGGCATCTTTTGGCGACCTTCAAAATGATGGGATAAAGCAGAAACTTCGCGAGAAAGCTGTTGCTGCAATAAAGGAAAGCGTTAAAGGCAGCCTTTTCGCCGAACAGGAGGCTGCCGAACAGATTGCCCAGATTGATGAGGTAATAGATATTGTAGTCGAGGACTACAGGAACAATGTTATCGAGATTCCGCGGATTGTCGTTGAGCAACAGAATGTAAAGGCTGTATTCGAGGACTTTGATCTTAATACATCTGCCGGTTATGATCTCGAAGAACTGAGACGTGAAATAATCCGCCAAGGCCTGCATGATTCCTCTGAATTCGAGGTTATCGCCGGTAGATCCGGCAGTTCCAGGATGCCTGCCGTCGAGCAATTGATAGCATCGCTTGTCGACTTCGACGATGTTGATTACGATGAGATTTCGGATTTGCTGTATAAGCTTGTCGGGCAGGCTGTTGATGCAATTCGCAGTAACGCGCCCGATATAACTGAAGATGACTTGAACGAGCGCGTCCATGCATTTAAACAGAGTCTTGCCGACAACATCTATAAGCAGATGAAAGAACACTATCGCATAATTCCCGGAGTGTTCAAGATTAATCAAATCCTGCCATTTTCAAAGATTTTGGACCAACCCATCATTGTAAACAACTGGGGGATGCTTGATTTTCATGAGCCAGTGCCGGCTCAGAAATCTGCTGTTGTCAAATTCGTGTATGTGGGCTTTAGGAAATCTTATTATACACGATATAGGTTTGATAGCTCCACCGAGCTTGACTTTGCTTTCATACTCGAAACAAACGATGAGGTTTTGAAATGGATTCGTCCGGTACCGAATCAGTTCAGTATTTACTGGGCGAACGGGTCGAAAAAATATGAGCCTGATTTTATAGTGGAAACAGGCGATGCCATCTATATGTGTGAAACCAAAGCGGAGAAAGATATAAACTCCCCGGATGTTCTGGATAAGGCGGAAGCCGCGCGTGAGTTCTGCTGTCAAGCAGCCCGATTTGCTGCCAAAAATGGCGGAAAGCCCTGGCGCTACATCATTATCCCGCATACTCTCGTCGACCGTAGCTATTCATTTAATTATATTCTTTCTCAAGCAAAACTGCATACGTAAAAAACACGGAATATATAGCTGTGATTCGACTGGCTAAAGTTTGATTCCAGATTTGTCAGAAGCAGATTGCGTAGCAAGGAAGGCTGAAGTAGACTGCCTTTTTGGACGTGGGATGGCGTTTTTCTTATGTCGGCAGGCGGAATGGGGGAGTTGCAGGTGAGTGTCGGGCAAAAAAATTGCTTTGGGTATTGCACACAAAATAAAATTGCTATTTTTGCAGAAACTAATATAGCTTCATAACTATGGCACAAGAACTGGACTGGGGCTCGCTGCCCTTCGGCTACGTAAAGACCGACTACAATGTCCGCTGTTACTATCGCGACGGCAAATGGGGACCTATCGAAGTTTCAGACTCCGATACAATCAACATCCATATGGCTGCCACTGCGCTCCACTACGGACAGGAGATTTTCGAGGGCCTCAAGGCGTTCCGCGGTGTCGATGGCAAGATTCGTATTTTCCGTCTGGAGGAGAATGCCAAACGTATGCGCAGTTCTGCAGAGGGTCTGCTGATGCAGCCGCTGCCCGAGGATATCTTCCGCGAGATGTGCCTGAAGGTGGTAAAGCTCAACGAACGCTTCGTGCCGCCTTACGGAACGGGTGCGAGTCTCTATATCCGTCCGCTGGAAATCGGTCTTAGCCCGCGAGTGGGTGTGAAGGAGGCCGATGAATATCTGTTCCTGATGCTGGTGACTCCCGTGGGCCCCTACTTCAAGGGTGGATTCCAGAATACCAATATCTGCATAATGCGTGGCTATGACCGCGTGGCTCCTCTCGGTACCGGCCGTTTCAAATGCGGCGGCAACTACGCGGCTTCTCTGGCTTCCGGCAAGAAGGCGCACGACCTGGGATATTCGGCGGTGCTGTTCCTCGACCCCAAGGAGAAGAAGTATCTCGACGAATGCGGCCCGGCCAACTTCTACGCCATAAAGGACGGTAAGTACATCACTCCCGCAAGCGACTCCATTCTGCCGTCGATTACCAATATGAGCCTTATGGATCTGTGTGCCGACATGGGCATCCCCGTAGAGCGCCGGCACATAACCGTAGACGAGCTCGAGAGCGTGAGCGAAGCCGCCGCCTGTGGAACCGCCGCTGTGTGCTCGCCGATTGGTGAAATCGACGATCTCGACACCGGCCGCAAGTATGTGATTTCTAAGGACGGCAAGCCCGGCCCCGTAACCACCGAGTTTTACAACCGCCTGAACGCTATCCGCCTTGGCGAATGCGAGGACACTCACGGCTGGAACACGATAGTGGAATGAACGTATTCGACTGGAAACAGGAAATAGACAATCATTATCCCGCCGACCGCAAGGTCCGCGGGATTTTGATTGCCCACAGCCGTTCGGTGGCCATACTGGCGCTGGAGATTGCGCACAGGCTGGAGCTGCCTCTGGACGATGACGATATCGTGGCAGCTGCCATGCTGCACGATTTAGGCATTATCGCCACTGATGCGCCCGGCATAGACTGCCATGGCAGCGCGCCTTACCTCTGCCACGGAGCTATCGGCGCCGACATGCTGCGTGCCGATGGCGCTCCAGAATTTCTTGCGCGTGTGGCCGAGCGGCATACCGGCGCGGGACTTACGGCCGAAGAGATTGCCGGGGCGGGTATGCCTTTGCCCGAAGGCCGTTGCTACATGCCGGAGACTGTTCTGGAACGGCTTGTCTGCTATGCCGACTGTTTCTATTCCAAGAGCAGGGACATGAGCCGGCGGAGCATGGAGCGTGTGGAAACTTCCATGAGCCGCTTCGGCCCCGGAGTTCTGGAGAGATTCAAGGAACTTGTCAGGGAATTCGGAGAGGTTGGGGCTGAGTAGCTTTGTCGCGAGGGCTGAAGCCCGGGAGTGTGCTGCGGTTTGCCAGAATTACCAAAGCATAGGAGAATGCCACCAGCATGATTCCATCCATGTTGGTGAGCGGGGCGAAGCCGCCAAGACCGAGAAAACCGCAGAAGAAGAGGGTAGCGGGGTAGAAGTAGCTGTAGCGCAATCTGCGGATTATAAAATACAGACCCACATAAAATGCCGTTACGGCAATAAGTCCTATCCATCCTCCATGGAGGTATACCTGTATAGGCACTACTTCCACACCCGTGGCTACCTCTACGTTGGAGCTTAGGTCGCTATAGTACTCGTTGACTATTATAAAGCGGTTGGATGTGGTTTTTTCGGGATGCAGGAATCCCAGGCCGGTCCATTGCTTGTGGTATCGGTTGATGAGGTCTATTTTTGGTATTGCCTGTGCCATTCGGCCGGAACCGAATTCAGCTATGTCCTCATCGTCGGCGGCGTTGTAGAGATCGAAGAACTGGTCGACGCTGGATTTCAGACGCAGTGTGGAGTTCTCTCCCGTTTCGAGCTTTTCCACAGGCAACAGGCAGTCGATGCCGTAAAGCAGCAGCAAAGGGATAAACGTGGCCGCGCATATTTTGATGATGCGGCGCATGGATCCCTGGAAAAACAAGAGAGTCAGGGCGATGCCTAATATATAAGTGAATGTTTTGGTGAGCAGTGAAACTGTTATGAACAGAATCCAGAACCATGCGGGGAGCCGGAAAAGGCGCATGGCCGGCAGCAGAGCTACCGCCGCAAAGTATAGTCCTTGCGGATACATACGGACCGGCTCGAGAGAGAAAGGTTTTAGAACAGGCGCAGTGAATGTGCTTTCTGCTGTCCAGCTTGGAAGGTCAGGCATGAGGATATGCCCTTTCAGTATGAGGCCGTCGATCAAATAGAACAAACACACCAGCACCAGAAACACCATCATGTGGCGAACCATTTCCATTATGTCGAAACCCTTGTCGGCGAATACTGCCAAGGGGATGAACACTACTATGAAGCTGAAGTAGCGGGCGGCGATGAACGCCTGCACCTTGATGGCCTCCCATGAGCAGGTCGACAGCCACATGAGCACTGCCACGAAAATGAAGTAAACAATAAGCGTCGTTTTCATTATGCGCGGCTTGCGGAGAACCATGCAGCAGCCGGCGCCTGCGACAAGGCCGAGCAAGTGCACGTTCACCGGCATGGAGCCGGCATTGACCATGCCGAAGCCGTGGAAGAACATCATCAGCATTATGGCGAAGTCGTAGGGATTTTGCCGCATGCGGTTCAGCATGGCCGCGAGTGTGAGCAGCAGCCCCGGGTAGAAATTCAGGCCGAGCATCGCCATGCTGAGCATGAACAGCAACGGCCATTTGAAATCGCTCTTGCTGAATGTCAGCACAGGCTTTCCGTACAGCTTTGGTCCGGAGCCGCCGGACACCGATGTTATGTGCAGTACCGATTGGTTCATTGGCAAGGCGCCACTATGTCTCAGGCTTTGGTCTTCGACTTGTAGCCGTAGGTTTTCTGGGCGGTTGTGCCGTTGATTACCAGGCTAAGCTTCTTGAGGCGATGCTGCTCGTATATGTCGTTGACAAGTTCGAGGTCGGAGAGCGAGGTGTAGTTGGCGCGGCATACGTAGATTGCGGCGTCGGAAATGCGGTCGAGAGTGAATGTGTCGCTCACCATGCCGATTGGCGCGGTGTCCACTATTATGTATTCGTAGCGGTGGCGCAGTTGTTCGAAGAGCTTGTCGACACGTTCGGAGATAAGCAGTTCGGCGGGGTTGGGTGGTACCGGGCCTGCGCAGATCAGGTCGAGATTGGAGGCTCCGTCGACAGGGTTTATGATCTGGTCGATGGATATGTTTTCGGAGGCCAGATATTGTGTAAGGCCGAAGCGGGGAGCCACTCCGAGATAATTTTCCAGCTGCGGATTGCGGATGTCCATTCCCACCAGAAGTGTGCGCCTGCCCAGCATGGCCAGAGTTGCAGCGAGGTTTATGGATATGTAGCTCTTGCCTTCTCCCGAACTGGTGGAGGTAATCAGCACCACTTTGTCGTTGGGATCGTTGAGCACGAAGAGCAGATTGGAGCGCATCAGACGGAAAAGTTCGGAAGTGGAACTTGTGTCATCGGCGGTAACCACCAGACGGCGGCCGCTGCGGTCGATGCACATTTCGCCGATGATGGGCACGTCGGTAACGCGTTCCACATCGTTGCGGTTCTCGAAGTGGTTATATATCAGTTTACGGATATAGAGCCACAGTGGCGGTATGCAAAGTCCCAGCAGCAGGGCGATGAGTATGATTGCTTTCTTGCCGAGGCCAAGGGGTTCGCTCATGGTGTAGGCTTCGTCGATAATCTGGCCTTTTGGAGTCGCGTTGGCAAGCATCATGGCGTTTTCCTCGGAGCGTTTCAGCAGGAAGAAGTAAAGCTGGCTTTTGACTTCTTTCTGGCGGTAGAGGTTTATGTATTCCCTTTCCTGCAGCGGGAACTGCCCGAGCTGGCTCTGTGTGGCGGCCATTTGCTGGCGGATGTCGCGAACGGCCGTCTGCGCGCTTTCGCGTGCGCTGTTCATTGTCTGCTGCAGGCTCTGGCGGTTCATTTCGATGCGCTGTTCGATGCGTTGCATCTCCAGGTTGTCGGGGCGTGCTGCCGCTGATAGCTCGGCACGGCGCATCAGCAGTCCGTTGTATGCCGATATCGCGCCCTGCAGACCTTCGTTTTCCACATTTATGGGCACCATGGCGAAGCGATTAGCTTCGGACTGGAGGAATTCGGCCGCCATATTGAGTATCTCCGCCTGTGTTTCGGCTTCGAGGAGGGATTCTTCGAGGCGTCCGCGTTTTTCGGTCTGATATCTTGCCTCGGCGCCTACGTCGATAATTCCGCGTTGCTGTTTGTAGTCCTGGATACGGCGTTCTGTCTCGGCGAGATCGGTGGCGAGAATCGCCAGACGTCCGTCGAGGAACTCGGCTGTCAATTCACCCTGGTTGTTTTTCTCGATAATGCCTCTATGATTGTATTTTGCGATTATCTGGTTGAGCACGGCCATGCCGAATGCCGGAACGGGTGTCTCTATGCTCATGCTGATGACATTGCTCCGCTTGGAGGCGATTTCGTTGTGCACGTCGGTGTCGAGCACTTCGGCGGCGGCATCGTAGCCACGCACGGATATGTTGGTCCTCACCGGTTCGCCGGCTATGAAGTTGTCGGTCGCAGCCACGGTGAACAGGCCCAGAGGGGTGTCGACGGTGTGCGGAAGGCTCACATTGTCGACATCGAGTACTTTGTCGCCGGTTATGTATGCCTTTATGCGCGCCATTCCGGATTTATCTAAGGCTATCTTGAAATTGATAGTCGACGAAAGTGTATCGGCAATTCCCGGTGCGGGTATGATATCGACGGGATAATCGGGATATGCGAACTCATACTTCATAAAGTCCTTGCGGACATAATGCGATATGTTCAGGCGCAGGGCTTTGGCGACATCGCGGTAGACGGAATGGCTGGAAATAATGAAAATTTCGTCTTCGACATATCCGTCGCTGCCGAAAAGGTCGCTCATGGCACCCATGGCTTCCGTAATGGCGTCTTTCTGCTGCGATATGAGCACATTGGCCTTCACGGAATACTCTTCGGGCGTGCGTTTGATGTATATGAATGCCAGCAGCAGGCATGCTGCCAGTGAGATGGCGAACATGTACCATCTGCGGCGGTACTGACTGAAGAGAGCGTGGAAATCGACGAAGTCGGAATTTTTCTTGGCCATGCTTGTTTATTTAACGGTTAACGCGATTACCAGCGATGCGATTACAGAAGCCGCGCTGACCACGGTGGAGATAATCGACAGTTTGAAGCCGTTGTTCTGGTTGTATTTGGAATTTTCCTGACGGACGTTGTTGGGCGACACGTAAAGGTAGTCGTTCGGCTGCATGTAGTAGTAAGGCGAAGTGAGGATGTCGCTTTCGTTCAGGTTTATACGCACGTATTTACGCTCGCCGCTCTCTTCCCGGATAAGGAGCACGTTGGAGCGTTCGCCGTATTCGGTGAGGTCGCCGGCGGCTGAGAGTGCTTCAAGGATGGTGAAGCGGTTGCGGTTCACTTTCACAGTCTGCGGGGTGCGGACTTCGCCGGCCACAACGACTGTGAAATTTACCAGACTGACAGTCACTTGCGGGTCGACTATATATGCCTGCAGGCGCGAAGTGAGTTCCTGCTGGAGCTGCTCGACTGTGAGTCCTGCGACATGTATTGTTCCAAGTTGCGGGAAAAGTATGTTGCCGGATGTGTCAACACGGTACGTGAGCTGCTTGGGTGTGGTTCCTGTGCCGAACGTCGACCTGAGAGCGGGATTCACTTCGGGCTGGTTGAACGCCGCGGCTGCAGCTGCGTCCGCGGCGGTAACTGTAATCTGAAGTTCATCGTCCGGCTGTATTGTGGACATATATTCAATTGCAGGAAGTGTGCCCTGCTGATCCTGTATGTCGACGAAGTAGGGTAGTACAGTCTTCTTCGTGCTGCAGGATGTGAGCGCGAGCAGTGCTATGAAAAGAGGTGCGAGGACGCGGAATCTCATGTCTGGATCGGTTTATACAGAAGGTTTGGGGTGTGAAGCATGCCACACCATATTTCTATTAACGCGGAAAGCGGTAGTTTATTATTTGTACTGTTCGGCGGCGGCCTTGATTTTTGCGAACATGCGGCTGTCGGCCTCGGTCAGTTCCACGCCGCGGCGTGCCATGACTCTTGCGGCGGTGTCCAGAAACGAGGCCAGCGGCACATCGGTGAATCCCGAGCTGGAGCCTCCGTCGCTGAATGATGCCACGAATGCACGTGGGAAGCCTGCCTGGTGGATGTTCACGCCAACGCCTATCACAGTGCCGGTGTTGAACATGGTGTTGATGCCGGCTTTGCTGTGGTCGGCCATGATTAGTCCGCAGAACTGCAGGCCGGTGGGCACGAAACGGCGGGCCGGATAGTTCCACAGTTTCACCGGCGTGTAGTTGTTCTTGAGGTTTGAAGCCACACATCCGGCGCCGAGGTTGCACCACTGTCCGATAACGGCGTTGCCAAGATATCCGTCATGGGCTTTGTTGGAATAGCCCAGAAAGACGACATTGTTTATTTCGCCGCCGACTTTGCAGTACGGTCCGACTACCGTTGCGCCGTAGATGCGAGCGCCCATGTTCACAACGGCGTGTTCACACAGGGCCACCGGTCCGCGCAGAAGGGAGCCTTCCATGATTTCGGCATTGGCACCTACGTACACCGGACCGCCGGTGACATTGATTATGGCGCATTCAACTTTCGCGCCTTCTTCGATGAATACAAGAGAGGGGTCGCCTACGACGGTGTTTGTGGCGCTGAGAGGTGCCGACTTCCGTCCCGCGGTTATCCGGGCGAAGTCGGAAGCTATTCCGTAGCCGGCGAGCATGAAAATATTGTAGGGGCGTTGTATCGCTTTGTATTCATTGTCCCATATCAATGTTTCTCCATCGGGGGTTCCGCGTCTGGCAATGACAGTGCTGTCGCTGGCGCAGAGCTGTTGTCCGGGTTGCAGCCTTCCGACCGCCTCTGTGAGTGCGGCATCGGGCAGTATGTGCCCGGCGATGAACAGAGCGTCTTCGTCGTCGTTGGCGACGGCGCAGGGATATTTTTCCAGAAGGTAGTCTTCTGCCGGCAGAAAACTGTAGTCGCCAGGCAGTGAAGCCTGCCATTTTCCGGCTATGGTGTCGATACCAACCCTTATATCTGCAAGAGGGCGTGTGTATGTCAGCGGCAGCATGTCGGCCCACACCTCGGGTTGGTCGAAAAGTACGATATTCATATTTTTTTTCAGAACTGTTCGGTACAAAAGTAGTAATTTTGTACCGATTCCCAACCACCGCCTATGAAATTCACACAAGCATCCCTGCCGGGAGTATGGATAATAGATGTAGAACGCCATGGCGACAGCCGCGGCTATTTCGCCGAGACCTTCCGTGCCGGTGAGTTCGAGCGCCATGTCGGCGCGGTGGACTTCGTGCAGGAAAACGAGTCGATGTCGCGGCGTGGAGTCGTGCGTGGACTGCATTACCAGGCCGGGAGCAGTGCGCAGGCCAAGCTGGTGCGGGTGGTGGATGGCACGATTGTCGATGTGGTTGTGGATCTCCGTCGCGGTTCTCCGGCTTTCGGCAGGCATATTGCCGTGGAGCTCTCGGCCGAAAATGGCCGTCAGCTGTTTGTGCCTCGTGGTTTCGCCCATGGCTTTGCAGTGGTTTCTCCCCAGGCTAAATTTCTTTATAAGGTCGACAACTACTATTGTCCGGAATCGGAACGGGCAATAAATATCTTCGACAGCACGCTTGCTGTCGAGTGGCCATTCAGTGCCGTCGAAGCCATTGTTTCCCAAAAGGATGCCTCTGCGGGGTCTTTCGAGGAAGCCGAGTTTTTCGACTGATTCCCCCCCCCTCGTTCCGGGAACTTTAAGGAGCCGTGGATTGTTATAAGTCATACACGACTAACAATTAATAATTCACGACTATGAACATAGAACACAAACAGGCTGCCGAGGTTGCAGCGAAAGTTTCGCAGGCGGCGGCACAGGTTTCGGCAAAAGCCGCTTCCGTGGCCGCAAAGGAAGAGGGCAAGGCGCTCAAGGACAAAGTTGCCGACAAGGTTGGCGACATCAAGGACAATCTGCAGGATAAGATCGGCGAACAGCTCAACGATCCGGATTCGGCTCTCAACCAGGTTAAGGAGAAGGCCGGCAACGTAGGCGACAAGGTGAAAGGTGTTGCCGGAAATGTACTCGACAAAGGCGGCGACCTGCTCGACGGCCTTGCCGACAAAGTACACGGTCTTGCCGACAAGTTAGGCAAATAGCCTGCAATGTAACACATACACACGATAAGCGGCGGCTCCGGAATTTGGAGCCGCCGCTTATCGTGTGTATGGCGCAAGTTTTCAGATGCGATCCAGCACAGTGGCTATTAGATCGCGGATTCCCGACTTATAATTCGGGTTTGCTTTGTTGTTGTATCGGTTTGCGATAATGGAGCACACGGTCATGCATTGGTGTCCCATGAGGCGGCCAAGACCGGCCAGAGGCGCGCTTTCCATTTCGTAGTTTGTTATCCGCTTTCCGTTGAATTCGAATTTCTCGATGCGCTCGTTGAGGTCGGGATTTGCCAGCGGCATACGCAGGCAGCGCCCCTGGGGGCCATAGAAGCCCACTGCGCTGATTGTTATGCCTCGCATCATGTCGTCGCCACCTATCCGGTCGACCAGTGAGGCGTCGGCGTCGACGAAATATGGCTTGGCCCATAGAGGGTTCCAGCCTGTTGCCTCGCAGAAAGCTTCTTCGATGTCGCTATGGGCGACTTCGTTTCTCCCTGCATAGTAGTTCAGCACTCCGTCGAAGCCGGCCGACATGGCGGCGATAACCGGTGTGCCCAGTGTTATTTCCGGCTGCAGTGCGCCGGAAGTGCCTATGCGCACCATTGTGAGGCTGCGCAGTTTGTCGCGAACTTCACGGGTGGCGAAGTCCACGTTTGCAAGGGCATCGAGTTCGTTGATCACTATATCGATGTTGTCAGGGCCGATTCCGTGGCTGAGGCACATTATGGGTTTTCCACGGTAGGTGCCACCGATGGTGTGGAATTCACGGGAAGAAACCTCGAATGTTCTGGTATCGAAGAATTCGGCTACCATGTTCACACGGGCAGGGTCGCCGACCAGGATAATACGGTCGGTAAGCTGTTCCGGCAGCAGGTGGAGGTGGAAAACGCTGCCGTCGGAGTTTATTATGAACTCGGAGGGCGGGATGATTCGCGGCATAGAAGGTGTGTTTGGGTTATCGGTATATATTGAGAGAACAATCTGTCGCTGCCTATTGTTGGAGAGTGCCGTAGCGGTTTCCCGGCATGGCGGTGACAAGATTCTCCATTTCCATTTCGAACAATATGGAAGTGAGCTGCGTGATGCTCAGGCCAAGGTTTACGGCCATGTCGTTGACTGTGTGGTCGGGATGCAGGACTATGTAGTCGATTATCTGCTGTTGTTCCGGAGGGATGTCGATTGCCAGCGACTGCTGCTTGCCCTCTTTTTCCACCGGATTCCAGCAGCAGGCGCGCAACACATCGTCGGCATCGCGCACAATGGCCGCTGCGTTTGTCGCCAGAAGGTGGTTGCAGCCTCGGCTGTAGGTGTCGAATATTCGCCCCGGCAGCGCCAGAACCTCGCGGTTGTAGCCGGAGGCAAGGCGGGCTGTGGTCATGGCTCCGCCCTTCAGGTCGCTTTCGATAATTATCGTGGCATCGGCACTACCGGCTATCAGGCGGTTGCGCGCCAGAAAGTTTCCCCGGTGTATGCGGTCGCGGCTGCTATATTCGGTGATTATGAAACCTCCGGCTGAAATCATGCGGCGGGCATCGTTGCGGTGTTCGGGCGGGTATATGGTGTTTAGGCCGTGTGCCACGAAGGCTCCGGTGGGAACGCCGGCCGCAACGGCGGCGCGGTGTGCGGCGATGTCCACCCCATATGCCAGGCCGCTTACGATGGTGAGGCTGTCGAGTTTCGAGGCCAGGTCCTGGACGAGGCGTTCAGTGGCTTTCTGCCCGTGTGGCGTGCAGTGCCGTGTGCCTACTATGGCCACCACGTGGCGTGTGTCGGGCAGGCTGTCGCCGAGAGAGTAGAGTAGTGCGGGAGCGTCGTCGCATTGCAGGAGCCGTTTGGGATAGTCGTCGTCGGTGTAGTATATGGCATGTGCACCGCATGAGGCAATGAAGTCGACCTCGGCATAGGCTGCTTCCAGAGAGGCGCGGCGGCGTGAGTCGTCGAATATGTCGTTGCGGAGGCCGCTGCGTCGGGCAAGGGTCGTACAGTCGAGACTGAAAAAATCGGCAGGCTCGATTCCCAGAGCCGCGAAGCGCCGGGCAGTGCGCAGGCATATGTTGCGTGTGTGCGCGAAAGCGATTCTGAGCGCCAGTTCGTGCCGGTCGGATGCGGGAGAAAGGCTCTTACTCATCGGCCAGATATTTGGCGAAAGCTTCGGCAAGGAATTCGCCGCGTGAGACTCGTCCGTTGTCGAAAGAAACTATATCGACCGTCGCGCTGGCCACTGGTGTGCCTTCGGGAGTAAATATGTCCTGATGGAAAACGAATACCGGGCCACGCCTCTTCAGCGCCAGTTTGCTCACCATGCTGTCGCCAAGACCAAGCGACCGCATATAGCGGATGTCGATATGGGTCACCACCGGGTCGAGACCGCGGGCGTGCATCTGGCGGAAACTTATGCCGGCAGCCTCGCAGAACTCATGGCGGGTGTGTTCGAGATAGTGGAGATATACGGCGTTGTTGACAATGCCTTCAGAGTCCACTTCGTAATCGCGGACTTTGATGGGAAGTTCGAAAACGTATTGTCTGCTGTCGGGCTGCATGGCTGGTGTATGAAAACGACAACGCCCGCCGCAGGCGGAAGCTGCGGCCGGCGTCGGAGTATTGTTGTCTGTTATCGTGTTGCTGCGGCTGCAGGTGCTGCGGGAGCGGTTGCAGGCAGGCCGAGTTTGGTGCGTACGGTGGGAGTAACATCCACAACGTCGCTGCCGGAGAAAAGCAGCAGGGAGGGTTCGTTGGGGAAGATGAATGTGAAGCCGCCTTCGGCGCCTACTGCGCGAACTGCTTCATTTATGCGCTGGCTGATGGGGGCCATCAGCTGTTCCTGCAGGCGCTGGATGTCCTGCTGGGCGGTGTTGCGGAACTGATCCACTTTTGCTGCGCGTTCCTGGATTTCCTGTACGCGGCGTTCCTTTATGCTTTCGGGGGTGTTGGCGTCGTTTGCGATGGTCTGGTATTCGGTGTAGAGTTTGTTGACCTCTTCCTGGAGCTTGCCGAATTCCTCTTCATATTTGGTTGTTGTTTCCTGAAGCTGTGTCTGCATGGCAGCGGATTCAGGCATGGAGGTGAAGATGGATTCAAGATCGACAACGCCGAACTTCTGGGCCATCGAGCTGAAAGGGAGCGCCACCAGGAGCGCCATTAGCAATTTCTTGATCATTGTGCGTTATGGTAATAAGTTTTAATATGCAAATATACGAAGAATATTCGATGAAACACAATAGCGGATGTCGGGCGCTGCCCTGTTCGTGTTCGCGAAGCGAATTATGTGAGTCAAATATACTGATTAGTCGGGAGCAAAGCCAAATTTATTATTGAACATGCTCTTAAGCACCGACCTGTCGGAATCAGTTGGAATATCCCAGCTTCGTGAGTACTTCGTTGCTGATGTCGATGCGTGGAGAGGCGTAGATTATTTCCGAGGACGACGCTCTGTCGAACACGGCCTGGTAGCCGCGTTCCTCGGCCACGCGTTTAATGGCATTGTACACATCGTCCTGGATGGGGCGCAGCAATGTCTGCTGTTTCTGGTACAGTTCACCTTCGGGGCCGAAATAGCGCATTCTCAGCTCTGTGGCTTCTTTTTCCTTGTTGGCGATTTCCTGCTCGCGGGCTTTTGCCTGGTCGTCGGTGAGGAAAACCTTGTCGGCAAGGTAGCTCTGGTACATGGTCTGAGCTTCGGTGCCTATGTTTTCTATCTCACGCTGCCAGCGCTGCGAAAGCTGGTTGAGCTGTTCGGAAGCCATTTCGTAGGAAGGTACGTTGCGTAAAATGTATTCCATGTCTACCAGGGCGAACTTCTGAGCGTTGGCGCCGATTGCGCCGATAACGGTCAGCAGGAGGACGAGAGCGAATTTCTTCATGTTTTTTAATTTTGGATTTATCTATTAAGACGTCCTGTAGGAGAAAAAGTTTAGAATTCCTGGCCGAGGATGAAGTGGAAGTGGCTTCCACCCTTGCGGTTGTCGTAGGTGCGGTCGAAGCCGTAGGCCCAGTCGATACCCATGAGGCCGACCATCGGCAGCTGTATGCGCAGGCCCACACCTGCGGAGCGTTTAAGAGAGAACGGGTTGAACTGGCTCACCGAAGTCCAGGCGTTGCCGGCTTCCACGAAGCCCAGCGCATAGATTGTCGATGTGGGCTGGAGCATCAGGGGGAAGTGTATTTCCAGTCCCATGCGGGTGTAGGCGTAGCCTTCGGAACCATAGGGGGTGAGGGCGCCGTTGTCGTAGCCGCGCAGGGCGATGGTCTCTGTGGCATAGGAATAAGAGCCTGACATGCCGTCGCCGCCGACATAGAATGTCTCGAACGGTGTGCGGAGATACTTGTTGTAGCTGCCGATGAGGCCGAAGTCGAAGCGGGTCATCAGAACCGGTGTCCATTGTTGCGATGAGCTCAGCGGAGTGTATGTGCGTGAGCGGAAACGCAATTTCCAGTATTCGATCCACTGGTAGAGCTGTTTGCGCGATTCCTCGGTGTTCTCGGATGCAATCTTTTCCCAGTCGCGTTTGCCGGTGAAGAGCGATGCCGGAGGTGTCATCTGCAGGTTGAGGCTGAACGAGGAGCCGCTGCGGGTGTAGATGGGGTTGTCAATCGAGTTGCGAGCCAGGGTGAGGCCGAGAACAAGGGCGTTGGAGGTGCCGTTGTTCATGTAGTACAGATAGTCCCAGTTCTTGAGGTAATACCAGTTGTAGCCCAGCTCGGCGGTGAATGTGAAGTAGTCGTCGGGCCATTTGAGACGTTTGCCGAAGCCCAGGTTCACGCCTACGAGCTGCAGTACCTTGTTGGGGTCGAGGCTGTTCTGATAGCTGTTCTGGTAGAAGTCGTTGTAGTAGTTGTTGGGGTAGTAGCCGTATCCGCCTCCCCAGTAGCTGGAGTTGGCCCAGCTCTTGTTGTAGAAATTGCCGTTTACACCTGTCTGGCGGCTGTAGTAGGCCGAGACGGAAAGCGAGTTGGGGCGCTTTCCTCCGAACCACGGGTCGAGGAAGGAGATGGCATAGCTCTGATAGTACCGGGCGTTGGTCTGCGCGCTGATGGTGAAGGTCTGTCCTTCGCCCTGGGGGATGATGCCGCGGTATGTGCTGGGATAGAACAGGTTCTTGAGCGAGAAGTTGGTGAACTTGAGCTGCACTTTACCGATAATGCCGGTCTGTCCCCAACCGAGCGAGAATTCAATCTGGTCGTTGGCTTTGGATTCGAGGTTGAAAACAATGTCGACGGTTCCGTTCTCTTCGTTAGGCTCGGGCTGTATGTCGAGTTTCTCGGGGTCGAAATGTCCTGTCTGGGCGATTTCGCGGGCCGAGCGCATGAGGTCGCTCTTGCTGAACAGCTCGCCGGGACGCAGGCGGAGCTCGCGGCGGATCACTCTTTCGTAGAGGCGGTCGTTGCCGTTGATGACAATATTGTTGATTCGTGCCTGAGGACCCTCCATCATGCGCATTTCCAGGGATATGGAGTCGCCGGAAACCTCGCGTTCGATGGGTATGAGCTGGTAGAAGAGATAGCCGTTGTCCATGTAGAGGTTGCTCACTGCGTCTTCGTCTTCGTTAAGACGTTTGCGCATGAGTTTCTGGTTGTAGACGTCGCCGGTCTGCATGCCGAGATACTGATCGAGCAGTTCGGTGGGATACACGGTGTTGCCTACCCACGAGATATCGCGGATGAAGTATTGCGGGCCTTCGTCGATGTCGATGTACACGTCCACGGTGTTCTCGTCATAGGGCACTACGCTGTCGGCTAAGATCCGAGCGTCGCGGTAGCCGCGTTCGTTATATTGTTCCAGGATGCGGTTGAGGTCGTCGCGATAGTCGGACTCCACAAATTTCTTCTGGCTGAATATCTTCAACAGGTTGCTGCGCTCGTTGGTTTTCTTCATCGTGCGCTTGAGTTTTCCGTTGCTGAGCACATGGTTTCCGCTGAAGTATATGCGGTGCACCTTCACCTTGTTGTTCTTGTCGATGTATATGTTCACAATGGCCTCGTTGGGGCTGGAGAGGTCGTCGACAGTTTCGATGCGTACTTTGGCGTTGCCGAAGCCTTTGTCGGTGTAGTAGCGCTTGATAATCGATGTGGCGCGGTTTACGATATTCTGTGTTATCTGGTTGCCGCGCATCAGTTGCAGGCGTTCCTGCAAATCCTTGATTTCGCCTTTCTTTGCGCCGTAGTAGTTGATTGCCGATATGCGGGGCTGAGTGCGCAGGATAATCTTGAGCCATGCGCGGTCGCCGACGGTTTTGGCGAGTTCGATACGTGCCTGGGCGAAGAGGGTCTGCCGCATGAGGCGCTTGACCGCATTGGTGATATCATCGCCGGGGATGGTTATCCGCTCGCCTTCGTGCAGTCCCGCATAGCCGAGAATCAGGAAATCGTCGTAGTTGGGAGCGCCTTCCACTTCTATGCCGGCGATTTCGTATGTCCTTGGCATGGTGGAATACAGTACCGGCGGGTTGAATATAGTGTCGGTTGAAGCGGAAGTCTGAGCGGCACCGGGCAGTCCTGCCAACAGCGAAGTAAGCATTATGCACAGCAGTATCGTTATCTTTTGTCGCATGGAGTGATGAGTGGTTTTTAATCGGGGGAGTCGCGCTTTTGCGGGGCTTAGGAGAGTTTGATGTCGTTTTGCGTTATCTGTTGCTCTGTGAGGCCGAACCTGCGTTGACGTTTCTGGTACTCGGCTATGTGTCCGCGGAAATGGGCGGCGCTGTAGTCGGGCCAGTACTCGGATGTCACGGCTATTTCGGCATATGCTGCCTGGAAAAGCAGGAAATTGCTCAGGCGCATGTCGCCGCCGGTGCGGATAATAAGGTCAGGGTCGGGCATTCCGGTGGTTGCCAGGGCGTTGGCGACGGTGGTTTCGTCGATGCTGTCGATATCCAGCTTGCCGGCCATGCAGTCGGAGGCTATTTGCTTTGCCGCGCGCACTATTTCCCATCGTGAGGAATAGCTTAGAGCAAGCACCAGTGTTAGGCCTGTGCAGGCGGCGGTGTCGGCCATGCAGCGTCGCAGTCGGTCGGCGGCGCCGGCTGGCATGCGGTCGATGTCGCCAATGGTGGTCAGGCGCACGTTGTTGGCGATGAGGTCGGGCGTTTCCCGCTCTATGGCTATGACAATCAGTTCCATCAGAGCGTCGACTTCGTCCTGAGGCCTGTTCCAGTTTTCGGTAGAGAAAGTGTATAGTGTGAGATAGCCGATGCCGAGTGCCGAGGCTTCCTCGGTTATGCGGCGCACGGTGTTGACGCCTTCGACGTGGCCGGCGCTGCGCTCCAGTCCGCGGGCGGTGGCCCAGCGTCCGTTGCCGTCCATTATTATGGCGACATGCGTCGGAATCCGCGTTTTGTCAATAGCGGCTTCTGTGCTGTGTTCGTTTTCAGTCGACATAATGGCAGGTTTCGCAGCGTTTTCCAAATTCGTAGGAAATCCCTATGGTGAGTCGGGAATACCAGTCGGTGTTTTTGTAGAACGCTGTTTTGATTTGGTTGAGATCGGTTAATTGGGAGCCGTCGATCTTGTCGCCGAAGGCTTTGGTCATTGTGAACTCCAGTCCGAGATTCCACCTCGGGTTGATTTTGAATTTCACACCCACGCCCATGGGTATTGAAGGCACCACAGTGGTGTTGCCTCCGCTGGAGGCCATGGCCACGCCGACACCGAGTGTGAGATATGGCGACCAACGGCGCAGTCTCTTGTATGTCTCGCCCATGCCGTAGGGGAGGAAGTTGAACTCGGCGCGTGCGCTGAGTTCATAGACCTGTGAGCTGAACGAGTAGGAGGCGTTGTCGGGTAGCACTTCGGAGATGTCGGCAGTGTTGCCACTGAGGCCGAATGTGGAAAAAACGCCGCGTAGCGCCCAGCGTGTATCCGGGAGATAGCGGAACGATACTTCTCCGTCGAATCCTGGATGGGCGAAGATGTTGCCTCGCGAGGCTTCGCCGATGTATCCGCTTGTTCCCAGTTGCAGACCAAGGTCGAACTTATAGGGGGCAGTCGGGGCTGTAGCCTGGGCATACGCAGCCGGAGTCGCTGCAAAAGCGGCGATGGCGGCAATGGCGGATACTTTGGCTAAGCGGTTCATTCCGGATGCTGGATGTTATTGTATTGGTTTGTACAACAGGCGGTTGAAGGTGGCGCGTATTACGATGTTGCGGGTAGTGCCGTCGATATTGTGGCCTCCGAACAAGTATATGAACGGACATTCCCATTCTGTTATGGGTTTTGTGGCACGGCTTGCGGGTGTCAGACCAGGAAGCTCGGCAATTGCGGCGCCGGGAATACGGTGTCCGAGGTCGATTTCGTACCAACGACCGGATGTTGTTTCGGGATTTTCGGTAAGTGTTGCGTTGGCGATAAGGGCGTCCGCACCATATACGGCGGCCATCTCTTCAGGCAGCTGCATCAGTTCAGGTGCTTTCTGCCAGCTCATGCCGAAGTCGGATGAGGTGTAGACCGTACGGTTGATGGTGCCGTCGGTCTGCAGTCCTCCCATGGCAATCATGGTGGGGTAGGTGGTCACTTTCCAGCTCGACGACACTATGAAATTCACAAACGGGATGAGTGTCATTTCCTTTGCTGCCCATTTCAGAGGGAAGGAAGCCACGTTTGCCCAGTTGGTACCGTCGAATGCCCATGCGGCCTGCGATACGGAGCCGTTGGCGGTGGTGCCCCCGACCATCAGTGCCTGTTCGCCGGAGGCCAGGGGAAGGGTATAGGATGCCAGGCCGGAGGTGTTCTCTATGGGGAAACCTTCGGGCATGGTGTATTCTTTGCCGGATGCTGCATCCACAAGCTGCCATGTGCCGTCGGCTGCCATGCGGTTGGCAGGCACGATATCTCCGCAGTTGCCGTAGATGTGGTGCAGGCTCATTCCTGCCGGCAGCCATGTCTGGCCAAGGTCGGACGAGGTGTGGAGTTCGGCGTTTGTGCCGTCGTTGCCTGCCAGCACGTAAAGTTTGTCGGATGTGGCGGCAAGGCTGTTTACAATGGTTCCGGCGGGCATCGCCACTGTTTTTGTTTCCCAGGTGCCGTTATAGGGGTTGTCGGTATGCGCTATCGAATATGTCGATGCCGCACGGGTGAGGCACACCAGGCGTTCGCCGCAGGCCACGGTCTTCTGCTCTGTGGGCGCCGAGATGCTGCTCGGCAGCGGACGTTGTGCGGCGCGATCCCACACCAGCGAGTCCATTTTCACCGGACTTACGTTGACTGTTATGCTGTAGGTGCATTCCACAAGTCCGTCGTAAGAGCGCACTTTCATGCTCACAGGACCGTTGGCGAAGTTTATGGAGTCGTTGGGATGTGCGAGATAGTTGTGCGTGGTATCGGTTCCGTCGGCCTTGCGGGAGGTCAGTTCGATAACCGACACGTTGTCGAAGATGGTAATCACCGGCACGAGTTTCTTTGTCTCGGTGCCGTAAGGGAGGGGATTGGCGTTGAAGATGCGTTTGTTCTCGAGATCGATGGAGAAGAACACGGAATCGAGGTTGGCAAGAATGTTTTTGTCGGGAGAAAGGGCGAATTTGTACACCGCCACGGAGGGTGTGGATGCTTCGCCGGTTTCGTAGGACGAAGAGTTGCAGGACGCTGCCAGAAGCAATGCCCCCAGTGTTGCCGAACCGATGGATATTAGTTTCTTCATTAGAGTTTGCGATGTTTCAAGCAACAAAATTATAATTTTTCGGACAAACAGCCCTTACGGGCCCGTGGCAATTAAACCGGCCGCGGCTTCATTTATATGTTTTTAACGTCCTTGGTGTGATAGGTAAAAAAAGGTAATCAGAACTGGAAATAGATGAACGGAGCCACCGATTCGCCGCGAAGCTCAAGTACAAGCTGCACAACCGATATGAATATCAACAGCTTCACCAGCCAGGGGGTACGCACGAACCAGGCGGCAGCTTTGTCCCAGAATGCAGTTGGCAGGCAGTGCGCTACGATGATTGTGGCCATGAGTATGAGCCACAGCATACGTGCCGAGGCGAATGCGGCTATTTTCGCCGGAGAATAGTCGCCGGCCAACGAGCCAAGAACGGTCCAGGAGTCGCTCCAGGAATCTGCGCGGAAGAACACCCATAGTGCGGCCACAAGAGCCATTGTCACAGTCCAGGACAAGGCTTTCACAGGCCAGGAGTCCCCGAGCCTGCCAAGCCACGGACGGGCGGCCTTGTGGACAGCCAGTCCGGCACCGTGCATCGCGCCCCAGAACACGAATTTCCAGGCCGCTCCATGCCAGAGTCCGCCGATGAGCATGGTGGCGAAGTTGTTGGCATATGTGCGTGCTGTTCCTTTGCGGTTGCCGCCGAGAGGGATGTAGATGTAATCGCGCAGCCAGGTAGACAGCGATATGTGCCAGCGGTGCCAGAAGTCGGTGAGGTTGCGGCTCTTGTAGGGGAAATTGAAGTTTTTGGCAAGTTTGAAACCCATAATCAGGGCTATGCCTATAGCCATGTCGGAATAGCCGGAGAAGTCGCAGTAGATCTGCATGGTATAGCCTGCTATTCCCATAAGGGTCTCGAAGCCGTTGTAGCCGCCTGGCGTCTGGAATATGAGGTCGTTGTACTGTGCTATATAGTCGGCGATTACGGCCTTTTTAACCACACCGAGGATAATGAGCCAGAAACCCGTGAAGGTCTCTTCCCTGGTGGCGGTTGTGTTACGGCGTATCTGCGGCAGAAAATAGTCGGCACGGACAATGGGGCCGGCCACAAGAGCAGGAAAGAACGCCAGGAAGAAAGCGTACTCCAGCCATGTGCGAGTCGGTGCTACCCGGCCTTTGTACACGTCGACTATGTAGCTCACGCTCTGGAAGGTGTAGAACGAGATTCCGACGGGAAGAATAAGGTCGAGCGGCTGGAAATTGCTGCCTACGGTGGCGTTGATGTTCCACAGGAAAAAGTTGGCGTATTTGAAGTAGGCGAGGATTCCCAGCGAACACAGCAGTGAAACCACGAGTGCGGTGCGCCTCAGCGTTGGTCCGGAGCCTGGGCGCGCTATTAGCCGCGAGAGAAGCCAGTCCACCAGGGATGTGCCTGCCAGCAGCAGTACGAACACTCCGCTGCAGCGGTAATAGAAATAGAAACTGAACGCCAGAACGAATACCGCCATCTGCGTCCACCGTTTTCTCAACAGTGAATACAGTGGCAGAAACACCAGGAACAGAGCCCAGAATGTGCCGCTGGAAAACAGCAGAGGCTCTGCCGGATTGTAGCTCAGAACCTCGGCTATGTTCGATGCGATGTCGTTCAGTGAAGCCATGCTATCGTTCGTCGGGCTGGTGCACGAACACCCGCGCCGGCCTCGCCGAAGTCTCTGCGGGCATTTCCATGCGTATGGGGTGGTTGCTGTGCGCGGGCATCCAGCGGATTACGCTGTCCATCCATTGTGCAGCCGACGAGCGCGTCGGGTGGGCGCCGTCGCTGCTGCGCTGGAACTGCATGCCGTCGCTGAGGAAAAACGAACCTTCCGCGGCGCAGGAGGCCACCAGTCCGTTGATGCCGGTGTCGGGTTTCCAGTTCGGGGGGCCGATCCACAGGTAGGGGAGGGTATCGATATCGGCGATGATTTTTTCCACATATTCACGTCGCCGTTCGGCTATGCGCGGAACGAAAAGCTCGTTCGCGCCGAGGCACACTATCACGTAGGTGGGGTGCAGACGTCTGATGTAACTCTGCAATTTGTCGGAGCGTCCCCACACTTCGGAAGTGGAGCTGTACCATACGACGTTGTACAGAGTATGGCCGTTGTGGCTTGCGTAAGCTGCCAGACGGGGGCCGAGTCCCTCGAGCATGGAGTCGCCTATGAACAGAATCGTTTGCGCGGCGGTGTCGACAGGCACCGGGAACTGAACTTCTTCAATGGTGCTGTCGGCGGCCGGACAGGCTGTCTGGCCGCCGGTACTGATTGCGTTGTCTGTGCTTCGTGCGGAGAAAAGCGTCGGCACTATATCCGACGATTTCAGCGTGTGACCGCACACAGTTGGCATGTCGCCGGCGGAAAGTGCGGCGAAGCAGGCGAATGCGGCTGCCAGCAGCAGCCACAGGCTGAGGTGGTGACGGGTCATAGGCGAAAATCTCAGAACGATACTGTCATGAAATCCAGTTTTCCGGGGCCTACATGGTAGGGGCGCAGCCCGTAGCCGTGCTGTGCCGCCGGTCCGGACAACGGATGTCCCGGAAGGGAGAACACATCGTAAGTGCTGCCGCACTTGGAGCAGCGGGCATTCATGCTCTCGGCGTCGATTTGCACGCGCACATCCTGTCGTTGCTCTACCGGACAGGCCAGATCGTAGGCCCGGGGCTGCCCAAGTACATCGCACACCAGCAGGATTCCTCCAAAACCGGTGTACGAGCTGGCGGTATATGGAAAGTTGCCTGGAATGCGCAGGTCGCGCACGAAACTGCGGTAATCCATAGCGCCTGTGACTCCATAGATGCTCCACTGTGCCTCGGTGGCGAATACAAGATTCACCGGCGACGGCGGTATGCGGTCATCGTCGAGGCTGTGGCATCCTGCCGTAAGCAGAAGAACAATCAGGCCTGAGAGTATGGATGCTGTTCTATGCAAGGCTGGCGAACAGTTCGCCGAAGCGGTCGGCGGCTTTTTGCAGAGTCGGTCCTATCATTGGGCGGAGCAGAGCCGGAATCTCCACTTCGATGCTGCCCTTCACTTCGGTGCTTGCGGCATCCACAGGATTCAGGGCTACGTTCAGTTTCATGGGCACCGGCGACCCCTGGGCTTCAAGCACCATGCCTTTGATCGAGCGCTCAATGGCTTTGAGTCGGATTTCGCCCATCTGCGGGGTATGGATGCTTATGGTGTCGGCGGAGAATGTGACTTCGCCTATCGCGGCCTTTTGCTCGGCGGGCATGGTGTCCATGCGCTGCTGGAGCACGGTGAAGTCGGCGAATTTCTGTGCCAGCTCTTCTGCCGGCTGCGCCACAACTACGGGGCGCGAACTGTATGTTGCCATTATGGTTTTCTGTTGTAGGGGGGGGGAGGACCGTCGTCGGTGGATGTCAGCGGCGGGGAGTCCAGTTTGCGGGATCGACACGCCAGCGACGCAGGGTCTCGATGTCGGATTCGGTGATGAAACGGGTAGCCAGTGCGGCTTCGAGCATGTTGTTGTAGTCGCTGAGAGTGTGCAGCTCCACACCTGCGTCCTCGAAATTGGCTTCGGCCTCGGGGAATCCATAGGTGAACAGCGCTACCATACCCACAACTTCGCAGCCTGCGTTCCGCAGGGCTTCCACAGCTTTCAGCGAGCTTTTGCCCGTGGAAACAAGATCTTCCACAACCACCACTTTCGATCCGGAGCGGAGGTCGCCCTCGATAAGGTTTTCAAGGCCGTGGTCCTTGGGAGTGGAGCGCACATAGGCATACGGAAGGTCGAGTTCGTCGGCAACCAGCGCGCCCTGGGCTATGGCACCGGTGGCAACGCCGGCCACACACTCAACCTGCGGGAACTTCTCGAGAATAAGACGTGTGAGCTCAATCTTTATAAATGTGCGCACATCGGGGAATGAGAGCGTGCGGCGGTTGTCGGTATAGATGGGCGAGTTCCAGCCGGAAGCCCATACGAAAGGCATATCGGGCTGCAGCTTGATGGCGCTAATCTTGAGGAGTTTTTCGGCGAAAATGCGTGCTACGTTCTTCATCTTGTTGTTTTTGTTGAAAGGAACATTGAATATCGGTTGTGCCGATTGTTGGCTTCGATGGCTGCAAAGTTACGAAAAATCTCCGGCACTGTTGGCGCAGCCTGCAAACTTTAGTAATTTTGCAGGCTATGAGCCGAAGGCTGTTTATTATTATAGTGTCGCTGTTTGCCCTGATTTCGCTGCCGCAACCGGCCAGTGGACTGTCGTTGAACCTGGACTCCATTGCCGCATGGGGTAAATTCCCGCGTTTCTGCGTGAATACCTATCGATGGGGCGATAAGTTCTTCAACGGTTACGACACCACATTTGTGGTAGGTACGGGCTACAAATTCAGTGCCAAGATAACCACCAACAGCTGGACCGACGGATACCGTTTCGAGTTGCCCGACAACAAATACATATTCATGTCGTCGGAGCCGTCTACTTCGGCCGGTGTGTATCTGACTTATCTTGCAGTATCGGCGGGATACGACATAAACATCAGCAAATTGTTCGGGAGTGCCAGCCAGTCGCGCAAGCGCTGGCGCTTCGGTTTCAACTGCATGCTTTTCGCAGCAGAGGCATATTACATGCGCAACGATGCGAGTACCAGAATCCGTCGTTTCGGCGATCGCAACGATTCTCCCCGCTACAACATTCCTTTCCATGGCATCGACAACACCACGTGGGGCATCGACGCATACTATTTTTTCAATCACAAACGCTATTCCGAGGCTGCGTCGTTCAACTACAGCCGCATCCAGCGCCGTAGCCAGGGCGCTTTCTTCACCGGATTCTCCATCTATACCCAGAAGCTGAATTTCGATTTCCGCGGGTTGCCGCCGGAGCTTATCATGCAGTTGCCGCCGGCATGGAAGGACTATTCGTATCGTGTACACACACATAACTATGCAGTCAGAATAGGCTATGGCTACAATTGGGTGTTCCACCCCAGGTGGGTTCTCGGAGTCAGCGAAAGCCCTATAATAGGTGTGAGAAAAGGATATGTCAATTCCGACATGGAAAAGGTGTCCTTTTCCATGTACAACCGCCTGAAACTCTCTCTTGTCTGGAATCGCGACCGGTGGTTCTTCGGAGCCTCCGGCAACTTCAATGTGGCAGTTGTGAACGAGAAAAAAACTACATATGCCGGTGGAGATCTCAGCGGAGAAATAGTGTTCGGGTGTAGATTCAATATCTGGTAAATATCTGATTATTAGTGGTGATTTTCACGGCGGGGATGTTCGCGGTACATTCCCGCCATAATTTTCTAATTTTTCCTTAACTAAAATTTGAACAATTTTTTGCAATGTCTTGTTAGATATTCAAAAACCTGGCCGGGAGATGAGCAAGGCAGCTCGAAGGCAACAACTCAGAAGGCTTAATTCGTCACATCGGCCAAAGTCCAGGGAAAAACAAAAAACAATGATAAGTTTAACAAAACCGCAACTCAACAAGAAATGAAAAAGAACGTTCTCTTCACCACTGCAGCATGCGCAGCACTGCTTGCTCCGTCGATGGCAAGTGCCCAGGACGAAACAATCGTCGTAGAAGAAACGGCTGTTGTAACTGAAGTGCCCTGCAATACACGCTACTACGTGACCAAGCACGACAACTGGTTCATCCAGCTCGGCGCAGGTATCGACGCTCCCTTCGTCGATGGCGTGGACAGCAAGGGTGAACACCATTCGTCACTTACGGTGAACTACAACGTAGGCTTCGGTAAATGGTTCTCGCCATACATGGGCTGGCGTCTGGCCTTCAACGGTGGCCCGCTCCACTGGCACAGCGGAGAAGGATTCGCCAAAGCCAAATACGTAGGCGCCAACCTCGATTTCATGTGGGATATGTTCAACTCCCTGGGTGGCGTAAACGAAAACCGCGTGTTCTCGATCATCCCGTTTGTGGGCCTCGGCGGCACCTTCACCTGGGATTACCGTCCCTCCGATGTCCCCAACATATATCAGGACGGACATAAGAAACGCAACTCGTGGACACTTCCTGTCTCGGCAGGTATCCAGGCCCGCTTCCGCCTCTGCAAATATGTCGACTTCTTCGCCGAAGCACGCGCCGGATTCTATGGCGACAACTTCAACAATGTGGCATACGGCCGTCCTGTCGATATCAATGTGACCCTCAACGGCGGCTTCACCATCACCTTCGGCGGACGCAAATACCGCACCTACAATCCCTGCGACTATCTGGGATATATCGATAACCTGAACAACCAGGTCAACGATCTCCGTGGCGCGCTTGCCACCACCGCCGCCGCACTGGCTACCGCAGAAGCACAGCTTCCCTGCCCCGAAGTAGTCGAACAGGAAGCAGTAGTAGTGGAAGCCGCTCCTCTGATGGCTACCGTACGCTTCACCCTCAACAGCTCCCGCATCTCCAGCCTCGAAAAGGTGAACGTGTACAACATCTCCGAATGGATGAAAGCTAATCCCGACCAGAATGTGGCCATCGTGGGATATGCCGACGCCGACACCGGAACCAGCGAATACAACATGGGTCTCTCCCGCCGCCGCGCACAGGCAGTCTTCGACACACTCACCAACGAGTACGGCATCAACCCCGACCGCCTTTCCATCCAGGCCGAAGGTTCTTCCCAGCAGCCCTACGAAGAAAACAACTGGAACCGAATCGTAATCTTCAACGTAGCCCAGTAAAACCCCACTGCCACATAGTATAAATCAAGCGATGCCGCCACACACCATGGCGGCATCGCCTTGTTTTGTTGGAATCTGCAGAACGCAGTCCTTACAGCGCCAGTGTATAGAAATGCTTCTTCAGAACAGCACGTCGCAGGAATAGCATGGCTCAGGCTCCTTAACTATAGATTCCGATAATCCATAGCTCAAATCTGATAGCTTGCCGATATATTTGTCCCTTACGGAATTGTTATCTATTTCGATTCTACGTGCTCTACTAAGAGCCGCGAATTCTGTTTCTTTTTCAATTCCAAGAAATCGTCTGCTACATAAGTTAGCCGCGATACCAGTTGTAGACGAACCTGCAAAAGGATCGAGAATCCAGTCGTTGGCATTTGTACTTGCCAAAATAATTCGAGAAAGCAGGGAAAGCGGTTTTTGAGTAGGGTGTTTTCCGCAGGATTTTTCCCAACTCGCTATGGCTGGCAGTCTCCATACATCGGTCATTTGTTTGCCACCGTTGATGGATTTCATCAAGGCATAATTATATTTGTGCGGTGTCTTTTGTGTCTTGCGAGCCCAGATAATAAATTCTGTAGAGTAGGTGAAGAAGCGTCGGGAGATGTTTGGCGGTGGATTTGTCTTGGCCCATGTTATGACATTTAATATCCTATATCCGAGTTCTGTAATTATATTGGCTATGGAAAAGATATTGTGGTGAGTGCCTGAAATCCAGATAGTACCGTTTTCTTTGAGTTTATCGCGGCATAATGAGAGCCATTTTCTGTTGAAATCGTCAATCGATTTTGGGGTCCCGCCTTTATCCCAATCGCCTTTATCTACACATACTATTTTACCGGCTTGATAGCTGATGCCTCCATTGGAAAGAAAATAAGGAGGGTCGGCAAAAATCATGTCGAATTTAAAATCAAAACTGGGAAGAACATTGAAACAATCTCCATTGACTATGCCGAATGTTCTGTCATCCGATTTATAATATGTCTCGAGCATCAGCTATGGAATAAGGGTGGGTGCCATCAGAATTCGATGCTTCCGATGAATGAGCTAATGTTAGATAGATTATATATACTCGAGATGTGAATAAACGCTTCTTCGAGTTTGTTACGTGCTGATTTCCAGCCTGTGCCATCTGTAATCCAAACGAATTCGTATCCAGGTATGGCATTAATTTTAAGAGCAAGGTCAGAATATGATCGTGCTACTTCGTTGAGTTTTGAACCGCCGCCTGAATAGAAATTAGCTTCTATAAGATATATTTTCTTTGGAGTTCTGATAACAAAATCGAATCGTTTGTTATCAGCACCCAATGCCTTGACAATCTCAGGAAATTCGGTATAATATACTTCTCTTTCGAATGGAATGCCATTGCTCGTCAGAATGTTTGCCACAAGGCTTTCCATAATATGTCCACCTCTGTTCTTTCGGGCATTGGAATCAAGACCCACCTCGATACCGAATACATAATCAACAAGATTTTTAATCTGTCTGGATTTGAAAATTTCAGTAAGTCCGGTTTCATCGAGGAAGTGGACAACCTGTTCCGGAGAATTAAAGTAATCGCTTATTGGATGAATTGTTCCGTTTTTGTCAATTGCTTTCTTGTTATCCTTGGTTCTGACTGCAATAAGTATATCCAGTACCGAAAATGCTTTCGGGTTAACATCCCAGAGCCTCCTTACGGCGGATGCCATGTCGGACTGTCCTATAAGATAATTGAGCAGGTTAAGGTTTATTGAAATGTCCTCGACATTGGCTATGACTTTCGGAAAATCCACATAGTCGCTGAGAGAGAAATGTGTTTCCTTCAGCGGCTTCATAAATTCGTTGAAACGATCTGCCATTTAAATATTTATTTTTTTAGAGCAAGGTTTCAATTTGAACCTTGGCAATCATTATAGTTTCTGATGAGCAGCTCTGTAAGGATTCCGCGTTTGGATGCATTCGCATTGATACTTCTTTTGGCATTTACCCGTTCAATAATGAAATCTTTGTAGAGCTCATCCAGAAAGTTGTCATTCGAATTCCGTCCTTTACAATCGGAATTGCTTAACATCTCGAAACATCCTTGGGCTGATAGATGAGCATAAAAGTCCTTCAGCCTTTTCTGCTCATTGTCATCAAATGTTTCTTTTACGTAGGAATTAAAACTGGAAGTCGAGTCCAAAGGACGATAGGGAGGGTCAAAATAGAAAAATGTATAGCCATTTATATGCGATTCTGTTGTGGAGTAATCTCCGTTCAGAATTTCTACTTTTTGCAAGATATTACTATCGGAAATAATAAGCTCTTCATCGCAAATTGTCGGATTTTTATACTGGCCGAAAGGTACATTGAATTTCCCTTTTGAATTTTCCCGATATAGACCGTTAAAACATGTGCGGTTCATGAATATCATATATGTAGCTTCATCAAGAGGGCTCAAATTTACAGTATTGAATTTATTGCGGATTTGCAGAAAGAATTCTTTTTGCAAATCGTATCCGCCAAGAGCCTGGTATTGTGCCTGGATGTCCTTTAGAGAATCAATAAGCTGATATGGCTCGTTGCGTACAACTTTATAAGTTGTGGTTAAATGTGGATTTATATCATTGATGATTGCACTTTGGATATTTGGATAGTTTTGTAACATGAAGAAAAGCATTGCTCCTCCTCCTACGAAAGGCTCGATATATGTAACCTTTTTTTCCTTCTTGAATGATTGGGGAAGGAAAGAGTCAATGGTCGGGAGTAATTGTTTTTTACCCCCAGCCCATTTGAGGAAAGGGCGCGCCTTTAGATTGGTCATAGTATTTTCAAGCAAAACAGCAATCCTATAAGAATATAGGTACTGTGGTTGCAAGTGATATATGTTATCGTGCGGTTGGTTTTACAGTGCGAAGATAATCAAAAAATGGGATTTATGTAGTGGTATATGTTGCCGGAATGGCCGGACGGCGGGATGGCGATGGATGGTGCGCTCACTTTTCCGTTTATTTTGAGGGGTGACAGTTCTACGAATGCTTCGTTCCACATTCCTGAGGCGATGAATGAATCAAGCACGCCGGCACCGCCTTCGACAAGAAGTGAAGTATAGCCTCTGTCGGCATAAAGCCATGCGAGCAGTGCCGGGATGTCGCGCTTGTCGGTAACGTGTATTGTGTGTCTGTTGGCCATAATGCGGGCGTGGCTGTCGCGGAGCAGGTTGTGGCGGTCGAGGATTACCGGCTGTGGAGAGTTGCCTTCGATATGGCGTGTGTCGAGCGACGGATTGTCGGCTATTACAGTGTTTGCTCCCACGGCTATGGCACAGCTGTGAGCCCTGCGCCAATGCACAATCTGGCGTGTGAGTGGTGTGCTGAATGTGCCGTCGAGAAATCCGTTGGAGCTCTGTGCCCATTTCAGCGTAACCCATGGGCGGTGGTGTGTGTGCGCGAACATGAACTCGCGGTTCTGGCTTCGGCATTGGTCGGCCAGGACTCCTTCTGTCACTTCTATTCCCGCGTCTTTCAGGATGGCTATTCCTCGTCCGGCTACTTTCGGGTTTGGGTCACCGGCTCCGACTACTACGCGTGCGAACCGGCATTCGGCCAGCAGGCGAGCGCAGGGAGGAGTTTTGCCGTAGTGCGAGCATGGCTCGAGAGTGACATAGATTGTGCTTTGCCGCAGCAGGTCGCGGTCGGCTTCGGCTACCGACGCCACGGCATTGACCTCGGCATGCGGGCCTCCGAAACGGCGGTGCCATCCCTGGCCTATTATCCGTCCGTCGGGAGCGGTGATCACAGCTCCCACCATAGGATTAGGAGCCACTGCGCCGCGTCCGGCAGCGGCAAGCTGCAGGGCGCGGCGCATCATTTTCCGGTCGATATCATCTGTTGTCATAGTCGGTCATAGGCAGGGCTGAATGTGTCGCCATAGTTCGGGTTGCCGGTCTGGATTCCTTTGGTAAGCCAGCGCACACGTTGCTCGGAGCGTCCGTGGTTGAACGCGTCGGGAATCTCGCGGCCGTATGCTTTTTTCTGTAGGTAGTCGTCGCCGATTTTCGAGGCGGCGTTGATGGCGTTTTCCACATCGCCTTCCTCGATGGAGTTGAACATTTCGTTGTCCAGCGCAGCCCACACGCCTGCATAGAAGTCGGCCTGCAGTTCCAGGCGCACGCTGATTTTGTTAGCTTCGGTCTCCGATAGCCTCGACATGCGGGAATGCGCATCGCCAAGTGTCCCGAGGAGATACTGCACATGGTGTCCCACTTCATGGGCTATCACGTAGGCATAGGCAAAATCGCCGTCGGCACCTATGGTATGTTTCATATCCTTGAAGAAATCAAGGTCGATATATACGGTCTGGTCTGCCGAACAGTAGAATGGGCCTGTCTGCGAGGTTGCCTGTCCGCAGCCGGAGTTCACGGCGCCGCTGAAAAGCACCATCCTCGGGGCTTCATATTCGCCCCAGCCCTGCCGGCGGAATTCCCGGGTCCAGACGTCTTCGGTTCCGGCCAGCACCTGCGAGGCGAATACGGCCAGCTGTTCGTCTTCGGCTGTGGGTTCGTAGGCGCTTTGTGAGTATTGCGGCTGCAGGGCTCCGCTGCCGGTTATATTGCTTAGAACATCACCTATGCCACCGCCTGAGAAGAGGGTGACAGCGGCGACAATGATTATTCCGATAATTCCGCCGCCGATACCGGCCTTGCGGCCGAATCCGCTGCGTCGGCGGTCGTCGATATTGCCGCTTTGGCGGCGTCCGTTCATTCTCATATCGGGTTTATTTAGGTAGTAATTCGAAAGAGTCGACGTATATCTCGGTTATGTTGCGTTTTATGGCGTTGCGGTCTTCCCATGTCCGGGTGCGTATCTTTCCTTCTATGAGCATGCGCGTGCCTTTGCGAATGTATTTTTCGGCATATTCGGCAGCGCGTCCCCACATCACGATGTTGTGCCATTCGGTGAGTTCGGGCAGTTCGGTCACTGAGCCGTCTGCATTTCGCTGGTGGCGCCTTTCGCTGGTTGCCAGCGAGAATTCAGCGACAGTGGTGCCGTCGGCCATGCGTATGCGTGGGTCGCGTCCGACGTTGCCTAAAAGTATAACTCTGTTCATGGACCAAGGTTCATTTTCCCTTTTCAAAGGAATGAGGGTGCTGTTATGTAGAGGCCCAGTGAAAGGCCGAAGTTGAATTTGCGCGATGAGCTGTCGTAGTTGGCATATCCGCTGACATTGGCGAATGGCAGGCGGTAGTTTGCTGCCAGTTCTCCGAAAAATTCGGCACGGTCGAACCAGGGGCCGTACATTGCTCCGTGGTCAGGAGAGGGCAGGATGGTGCGCATCGGGGCGAAGACATAGGCGTTGAACCGCAGGGAGAATCCTTCGCGGGGATTCCAAAGTGGCACGATGCCGGCTGCCAGATAGCTGTTGGCGCGGAAGCCTGCGTGGAAATTGCAGTCGGCCGACGGTGTGGGGGTGAAGCAGGACGCGAAGCTCAGCGCGGCATTGTAGCTGTTCATCAGAGGACGCGACGAGTAGTTGCCGAAAGCCTCGATTCCCAACGCCCAGTGTCGAAGGGGACGGATATAATTGCGGTAGCTTGCTCCGGCTTCCAGCCACCAGTGGGTGGAAGGGTCGGATGTGCTGTTGCCTGGGTTCCGGTAATGCGTGTGTCCGCCCACGGCAGCCGCTTTGGCCTGTATAGCTGTGCCGGAAACGGGATAATTTACGTTGTCCAGAGTGCTTGTGCGGTATTCAGCGTAGGCCTGGCCAAGGTTGAGGGATATGTTGCTGCGGTCTGCGGAAATATCGCCTTTGCCGTCGATATCGTAGAAACTGTTGTAGATGTGTCCGAAGCCGACGCCCACATCAAAGGCGCCGGTGCGTCCGGCTGCTGTGGAGAAGCCGGTTTTGCCGAAGTACTGGTGGCATACCACCGATGCCGGGCCTTCGTCGCGGAAGAACAGGCGGTCGTTGCGTGGATATCGCCGGCGCCATGCCACGCCTTCGAAGAAAAACGCTGCAGGCAGTCGCGAATGCAGCAGTATGTTGCCGCGCAGAACTCCTGCCATATAGCTTTGTCCGATCCAGGCCTCGAGGTATGTGTTGATAGAGCTGAAACTCAGGCTGCGGTAGTCGGCGCAGAGGTAGAGGAAGCTGTTGTTGGTGGATGTTATGTAGGCTCCGAAGCCTGCGCTGAAACGCGATTTCACCTGGGCCTGCAGGTCCAGACGGAACAGGCCTGTGGAATCGTTGTAAACAGCCTCGGGATGAAGGATGCCGAATTTTTCCGACGACAAGGCTCTGTAGTATGACAGTCTTGTGCGGCTTATTCCCAGTGTATCGGTGTTTGTTGCCGGAGAAAAGAGGTAGCGGAGATATGAGCGCTGTCCGCGGGTGCCGCCGCTGACGTCCACCGAGTCGAACCGCAGAAATGGGGTGTGGCTCTTGAAGAGGTTTCGACGCAATGCTGTGGCTTGAGGCGTCGTGCGTGAATGAATACGCTCCTTTATCGAATCCATGGCGGCGATTGTGCGTTCATAGCCCCTGCGGTATATGGCTCTGGCTTGTGGAAAGTCCAGAAGTCCGAAGTCCGAGAGATCCACATGCACGCGCATGCCGGTGCTGTATGGAATATCTTTGGTCTGATGCTCGGTTACCAGTAGTTCGAGCTGGCGCAGATATGAATTCGGCTCGCCTTTGTTGGGAGTGCCCACATCGAATCCCAGCACGATGTCGGGTGCAAAGTCCTTGCGCATTACATCCACCGGGAAATTGTCGTAGATGCCGCCGTCGTATAGTATGTTTCCGTCGATTCTGGTGGCCTGGAAAATGAGAGGGAAGCTCATCGACGCATGCACCGACGCTGCAAGAGAACCGCTGTCGAGCACTTTGGCACGGCGGGCAGAGACATCGGAGGCTACACATCGGAAAGGAACCATGAGCTTGTCGAAGTTGCCGCCACACTGGGCTGTGTATGCCCCGAAGATTTCCATGAAGGCGAAATCCATAGGCATGGGATTGATGAGGCTCTGCGGGTTGAATACGGTGTCGGCGGAGGTTTTGGCTCTGTTGCCTATCGGAATGGCGAACATTCTCGGTGAAGCCGGCTGGCGGGTGAAGTAGTATTCCAGCGACGGGTCGATGCGGCCTGTGGATATGTTCGCGAAGTAATCGGAGGTGATGAGTTCCATCATCTCTTCCGGAGTGTAGCCGCAGGCATATAGCGCTCCTACAATCGCGCCCATGCTTGTGCCCGTTACATAGTCGATGGGAATATTGTTTTCTTCCAGGGCCTTGATGGCACCGATATGTGCTATGCCTTTGGCGCCGCCGCCACTAAGTACCAGACCTACCGATTGGTGCTGCCCCTGTTCGGGTTGGGATGCAACGGCGAGCAGGGGCAGGATGAACATTGAAAAGAGAATGGCGCACTTTAAAGCCTGAGGCTTAAGCATAGATGAATAGTTGAAAGTTATGGTACAATTATAACACCTTCGGCGTTGCATATGTTCATGTCCCGTGAGTGCAAAAATACGAATAAGTAGAGAGCAAAGCAAAATATATGAGCTTTGACAAGCGAATGCATTTTGAATCGCTGCTTGCCAGTTGAACCTGGGGCTTGCCTGAATGAGTTATTTGGATTAACTTTGTATACTAGATTTCATTTCTTCCCACAACTCAAACGCTGGAAAAACCGGACAGCCATGTTTATTGCAATTCTGACATATAAAAAACCGCTTGAAGAAGTCGACCGTTTCCTTCAGGCACATCGTGACTATCTTGCCGAGCACTATGCGGCTGGCGATTTCATCGCATCCGGTCCGCAGACTCCCCGCGTGGGCGGTGTAATATTGATAAAGGCCGAAAGCCGTGCAGTGGTTGATTCTATCATAGAGCAAGATCCGTTCAACATCAACGGAATTGCCGACTACCGGATTGTGGAGTTTACTCCGACAATGTTTGTAGAATCGAGCCTTTCCGACATACTAAAATAAGTATTATACTGATGGTTAATAAAAGAGCTATAATTATTTGGCTGGCAATTACAATCCTTGTGATGTTAGCATTGCCTTTTGCCGTTGCCCGGCTTGCGTCTGAATGTTCCGGAATGGCACTGTGCATGATGCTTTTCTTAATTGTGAATCCTATTTATTCTGCGATTCTTGGTTATCGCTGCGGGAAAGACATAAAGAAAATGTGGAATCTTCCATTGGTGTCAGCCGTAGCGTTTCTTGCCGGGACATGGATTTTCTTTGACATACATGAATTATGGTTTGTCGTCTATGCAACAGTATATCTTGCAATAGGTTGGATAGCAATGGCTATCAGCAAGTACTTGAATAGACGTGTTCAGTAGAGTTAACAAGAGTACTAATTAAACCGAGTAAATCATCAAGATGAAACAGAAGAATCTTTTATGTTTGTTTATAGGTTGTGCCATGACAATGGTATCATGTAGCCAATCAGCGAATAATAGCCAAGACTCTGCATTAGCAGGTGGTGACAGACCCCCATTTGAATATACTGATGCTGACAGGACGTTTGGTGTTGTACTTGAAATTTCAAGCGACAGCCTGATAACTTGCAACAATAATTTCTCTGGGCAGGACAGTGACCCTTTGATATTAGATACAAGTAATCCCGCTTTCACGGATTTTCTATCCAATTGGTTTGCATCAATGGATTCCGTTCAGATAAACCGACTCAAAAACGGCTCTGAACTTCACATATCAGTAG
>ERZ777011.388-NODE-388-length-68985-cov-85.282460_pt1 | contig 68985 bp, 48 predicted proteins | sample MGYA00374964_ERZ777011 | MGnify/ENA primary metagenome ERZ777011 (study PRJEB29310, sample SAMD00008975) | mouse gut metagenome | study: EMG produced TPA metagenomics assembly of the Metagenome analysis of fecal microbiota from mouse which was promoted...
AGTCCTAATTTTGTTTCGCTTCAAAAAGTTTTATCGGACAGCAATAATTATATTTCCGTCTGAGCCAATTCCTTTCAGAATCGCCTGACCGACTTTTCTGGATGTCCCGGTAGGGGAGAAAGTCATGAGATATGTATTGTTCATTTATTTATATTCAGTCAATTATTGTCATTCGGTTCATATGCCGGTTATATAGCGGTCATTTTGTCCATACGACAAGCTTATGTGGCTTGTCATCGGTGTAACTTCCGTGCGGGACACCGTCCGCATCGCGGTAGAACAGGTCTTCCTGCGCTCCTCCTGTCACATATACGGCATCTATGAAACCATACTCAATCAGCGCATCAGCAAATCCATATAAGGTCTCTGCATCGCTGGTCTGGACAAAATACATCTTGCCGTTTTCATCCCTCGCATATGCGCACCGCGTCACCTTGCCTTTGAGAATATATTGCCGGTCGCATCTTGTGCCTGCAGAAACTATCGCCATCTGGCGGAAAAATGAGCCGCCATGCCTGACGACATATCTGAAAACTTTGTTCCAGCGGCTTATCCCTATCTGTGCATTTCCGTCTGAGATTGCCATGAAGCCTGCCCGCCAAGTGTCCCTGGAAAGGACTATCCCGTCCTGCACAAAATCACCGAGCATCTTTCTTGAGTCCTTCCATATACGGTAGTCAGCACTGCGTGTCACCAGATATACGGATGTGTCAGAGCAGTCCGGCACGCTGTCAGCGAAATGCGCATGAAGCCCTGATATGGAAAATATCTCCAGCTTCACCCCCATTATCTCCTCGTCATTTCTGCTCACTCCAGGCACACCCTCAGGTTTTGCGGAAAGCATGGAAACAATTTCATGGTCCGGTCTTGACTTTGGAAATTGCATCATATTGCATACACCCCAAACGGCATAAGCAACAGCAGGCAGCAAGACAAGCACGGCCAATGAAACAATCAAGGTTTTCCTCCTGCCTGACCTTCCGCCCGTGCGGCCCTTTTTATCTTCGGAAGGTTTCCACTCGCTTCCTCCGATGATTACGACATCATCGTCCGTATATTCATTCTTTCCCATAGTCTCCAGTCTTGTTTAATGCCATTATTTCGTTTTTAAGCCTGTTGAGAGCATCCTGGGACGCATGCAGCTTTATCTGTGAAGGGTTACAGGGATCAAAGAGCACGAGTTCTCCCAGGAGCGGGTTTATCCTGTAAATATAGTTCATGTTGATTATCCAGCTCCGCCCCACCACAACAAAAACAGGCCTTTCGCTTTTCATCTGGCTGCTTATCGCGGATATGAATTTCTGCCGGCTGAACCAAAGCTGCTGACTGAACCCTCCGGTCAGAATCATCCGGCAATAATTCCCGTCAGACTCAATATACAAAATATCCGACGGCCTCACCTTAAGCAGCTCACTTCCCGTATTCTGTAAAATCAGTTCTTTCATCTTTCATCCGTTTCCCTTTGCAAATATAAAGCGATATATCCGCATTAACGAATAACCGGTTCATTATATTCGCACAGCCTGTGCTTCTGCATGTACTCCTCTGTTCCTATTATGTCATATTTGTCTGATAATTTTTCGAAATAGACTGCATCAATCTTGTTTTTCTTTATCAGTTTCATGACTCTTTCCGTCATCAGAACAGCTCTTCTGATCATAAAGATGTCTGAGCCGTCCCAGTTGTTGATGTTGTAGATCCCTTTCTTTGTCAATCTGTCCTTTTCATACCAAGGAATATCTTCATTATATTCCGGCCAGGCATCAAAATCGCCGCCCTCTCCCGTAAACGAGAGGCCGTTGTATCCGTTGATGGGGTTTCCTTTCTTGTCGTAAAGTCTTATCGGGTAGGTCTTCCAGCCTGTGACATTGTTTTCAGTCAGAAGGTCCCTGAACCTGTCTGAGATGAGATAGGCCGGAGGGTATCCAGTGTCAAGCACGTCTCTCAATCTGCTTCCGTATTCTTTGTCCTGCTTGAACTCGATAGGGAACTCATATCCTTCATATTGTCCGACTATCATGTTGTCGTAAATGTCTCGTTTAAGTCCATATTCATGATTGTCAATCGCTTCTCTAAATAGAATGGATCTTGCCTGAACAGTGGCCAAATATCCTCTGCTTCTGAAAAAATAGAAATTAGGAATGTCGTTTGTTTTAGTTCTTTTCATTATATATAAAATTATAAATCCTTGTTTAATGAATTCATTTTCTTAATAATTTCATTGATTGGCGCCGGTTCTGTCCTGTATTGGTCAAAGAACTCCTCCCATTGCTGATTATACCAATATGCTCCTTTACGGTGTTCGTGCTTTTCCACCCATTTCCCATATTTAGGGTCATTGATGTCAATTCCAGTTTTGCCAAATTCATGTCTGAATTTCTTTGGCAGCATATGATAAGCCTCCATTCCCTGAGGATTAATGCCTGTACGCTTCGCAAGATAACTGCAAATATCACAGCCTGTGTTTTTGCATGTACTCCTCTGTTCCTATTATGTCATATTCGTCTGATAATTTTTCGAAATAGACTGCATCAATCTTGTTTTTCTTTATCAGTTTCATGACTCTTTCCGTCATCAGAACAGCTCTTCTGATCATAAAGATGTCTGAGCCGTCCCAGTTGTTGATGTTGTAGATCCCTTTCTTTGTCAATCTGTCCTTTTCATACCAAGGAATATCTTCATTATATTCCGGCCAGGCATCAAAATCGCCGCCCTCTCCCGTAAACGAGAGGCCGTTGTATCCGTTGATGGGGTTTCCTTTCTTGTCGTAAAGTCTTATCGGGTAGGTCTTCCAGCCTGTGACATTGTTTTCAGTCAGAAGGTCCCTGAACCTGTCTGAGATGAGATAGGCCGGAGGGTATCCAGTGTCAAGCACGTCTCTCAATCTGCTTCCGTATTCTTTGTCCTGCTTGAACTCGATAGGGAACTCGTATCCTTCATATTGACCGACTATCATGTTGTCATGAATGTCTCGATTGAGTCCGTACTCGTGGTTATTAATAGCATCATCAAATAGAATTGACCCGGCCCGAACAGTGGTTAGATATCCTCTGCTTGTGAAGTCATAAAATTCAGGAATACATTGTTTATCAGTCTTTCCCCTTTTCATATTTCATTGGTTTTAATCAATTATTAATCTCGTCCAATTTTTTCATGATATCCTCAAAAAAAGCAGGTCGCGTCTCATGTTTTTTAAAGAACTTTTCCCATTGCTGGTTGTACCAATATGCTCCTTTACGGTGCTCGTGCTTTTCTACCCATTTTCCATATTTAGGGTCATTTATGTCAATTCCAGTTTTGCGAAATTCACGCTCAAATTTCTGCGGCAGCATATGATGAGCCTCCATTCCCTGAGGATTGATTCCTGTACGCTTCGCAAGATTATGGCGGAAATTCCTTGATGTGAATGCCCTGAATCCGCTTTTTGCCCCACCGCTCACGGCTGAGGCAACATCAGACAGCACATTGCAATTCTTTGAAACCCTTGAAATCTTCGCCAGATCCCCGAAATAAGGAATGACTCCCGCCACAGATATGAAGCCATCCATATATTCACGATTCCAGAACTGCAGACCGGCATTGGCTATGTCCGCAATCCCCGTCGGGTCAAATATTCCCGCAATGTCAAGAGCCGCTCCCAGGGCTTCAGCTCCTTCTATAGTATGGTTGCCGTGCCAATCGATTCCCATGTCCGCGACTGAGAATGTGCGGTTTATCAAGTCTGTCCTGACGGTCAGGCTTGACTTGTTCTTTCCTGCCAGTACGATATCCTTTCCGTTATAGTCATCGAACAGTATCGGATTTCCGAGACAATACGCATATGGGCTTATCCCATAATATTTTTCACTGAGAGGGTCCACAATCATCCAACGTCTCAGCTGCGGGCTGTACATCCTTGCCCCGTAATCGCTATACGGGATGCCGAATTCCGGCATCTGGTCTTCCTTTCCCGTGAAATGGTCTCTGAAGGTTATTGTCGCGGATCCGGTGGCTCCAGGCTTGACGGTTTCCGTAACAGCCTGTCTGGCAGGAGTCTCATCTGTCCTTCTCCCGTATGCAGAATATCCGGAGCATTCCAGGATTCCTGCAGTAGTGCCGTCAACGATCTGCCTTACGCTTCCGAGATGGTCTGTGACATGAATCATAACCTTTCCAGGCACCATTCTTCCGGCGTTATATCTGGCGCTTTCCAACGATAGGGTCCCGTCAGCATCCCTCCTGTATGTGAAAGGACCACGGTACACGAGTCCTTGCCCCGATTCTTTCAAAGAACTTTCCTTTGTACCGTCGGCAAGATAGCAATAATTCGCCAAGACACTGCCGTTTCTTGTTACTTTAGCAGGCAAATCCAAGTGATTGTATTCCGTCCCTATGCCCAAAAGTCCGTCAAATGTCATCCTTCCGGCATTGTCATGCGTGAAAGAATACGATTTGATGACAGTGCCGCGATTCTTTTCAAGGACACCTGTGAGCATGTCGCCATCATAGACATATTCCTGCAAGCCAGCTCCTGCAGACGAAAAATCAGTTACGGACAATATGTTGCCTCTCGCATCATATGAATACAGGCACGCTTGCCTTAAGGAGATGCCCTTCTGCTCACGCGAGAGCCTCCCTGCATAATCATAGGCATACTCTTCCGAAGCCATCGTCTCCGCTTCACTGTTCCGCCGTTCCTGCTTACTGGTGACTAATCCTGTATAAGACGGACTCGCCCCCTCTTCACGGCTAAGGCTCTCATAGAATGTCTCTCTTCCGTTCAGGGTGACACGGCGGCTTGACAGCCAACCCTGAAGAGAATATGTGTCAACCGAAGACACCGAAATGCCGTCCGCTGTTGTGGTTGTGCTCTTGTACAGCCGGCCGAGTGAATCATATTCATATACGGTACATGCACTTGCCGGACCTGCTCCAGACGTGTACAGGTGACAATCCTCACTCTTGACTCTCCCACGTACGTCATATGATGAGAAGCCTGTAAGAGAGTCTGTGACGTTTCCTCTTTTGCATGTGATGACTGAAGACACTGTTTCTCCCGGAAAATTGTATGTGAGTTCCTCGCATATGACACTCCCGTCCGGATACAGGCTGGACGTTCTTATCGGGCGTGCCTTGTCGTCATAGCTATAATCAGATGTCACATATCCGACTATTCCGCCGCCAATGCCCATAATGGCGATGCGAGAGCCGGTCATCATATTTTTGCGGTACGTGTGCTCCTCAATAAGCTCATGATACGTCCTGCCGTCCGTCAAGTAAACACGTATCACCCTGCCCAGGCTGTCATACTCAAATTCTTTTATGATGTTCCCCTTTGAGATTGACGATACACGATCCTCATCATCATATGTAAATTCCTCCCGAATGCATCCCGGAATTCCTTTCGAACTCAGGCGGCCTAGCCGGTCATAGCTGTATCTCCACATGCTGAGCGTGTCATGAATCTCTATTCCGCTGCCAGATACGGCACGTAAGCGGTCCAAGTCATCATAAATATAATATGTCGGCGCATCAGTACCGCACGATGTGCCGAGTATGCGTCCCGTATGATCAGTGAAAGTCGTCCTTATCCTTCCGTCTGCATCCGTGACGCTTGTCTTGGCTATTTCCCACGCGTCATATGGAGAGAGGGGTGTCACTCCGTCAGCAGTCCACCTGTATTTCTGGAATCCTATGGCCGCGTCATCATCCATAGTGTTCTCATGCTCACAGGCAAAGCCCGGAGCGGCAGTCGCGGCAATCCTGTCCCTTGCGGAAATTTCATATCTCTTGTAAACATAAGCTTTGGAGCTGGAGTGGAAAGATTCCGCCTTCAGCTCCGCATCCTCCTGAAAATCTCCGTCCGTATGCTGAGCAGGGAAAGGAAGCCATGTCTTCACATCATCGTGCATCATGAAGTCCGAGCCATAAGCAGTGACAAGGTCGTCCCCGTTGCCGGATGCGCAGATTGCGATATCCTGCAGCCTCAGCCCGGTCGTACTCCACCATGTCTTGTCTGCGGTGCAGACATCTCCAGATGCCGACCTGTATGCCCTGCCCAATACGCTGAGACGTCCGTCCCCGTCATCGTCCAGCAGATCATATTCATAATCATTCATCAGATTGCCGTCCGCATCCCTGACGGCGGACAACCTGCCTGCATAATCATATTCATATGCAGTCTTGACGCCGTTTGCATCTGTCATGGAAACAATGCCGATTCCTGGGGCAAAAGTGAACGTACGCACCAGTGCATATGGCATAAGCTCCCTCAGGGCGTCAACAGCGGCAATCATATCCCCGTCAGGTATGTCTGATTTTGTGAGAATGTCCAGAGGATCCTCTGTGTTCATGCATCCCAGGATACGGAGATTGCCGGAGACTTGTGATAATGATGCATTCTCAATGACAGCTACAGGATATTTGCCATTATAGCTCCAGAGAATGACGGTATTGGGCTTGCCTCTTTCTTTGATCTGCCGGACGTTTCCGCAGCAGTCCCTTGAAATGATTTCTTCTCTCCATGTCTCCGCGCCTTGCGTAAGTTCACTGCGGCAAGAAGGCATTGCCCTGAGTCCTCCGATGTCGTAGTTGTCAAAACTCAGGATTTCCGTTTTATATGGGACAGGACTGACGCTTGCAGCATCAATGCAGGGCACACCATTAAGATCCGGCGTCTGAGCCATATTCTTGCAGATGCCATATTCAGTCTTAACTGGTGTAGTTACAAAGTGCTGGTCTCGCAGGAGCTTGGCAAAAGGCCCGTCTGAGCCGTCAGCATATGTGTATACCGTCCTTCGGAGCATGCCTCCTTCTGATGAGGATACTGCCGATATACGCGCCGGCATTTCAAGGTCTGTTCCGCGCGGTACATATGATATTGCCGTTGATGTGCTGTCCTTCCGTCCTTCCGCGTGGTACCGGACATGTGATTTGCATATCATGTTCCGCGGAATGAGACGACTGGCATATACCGGATAATGATAAACATATTCATTTGATATAGCTCCGATACCTGAAGGATGCCAGACCTGTTGCGCCACATAATCTATCAGGATGTCTTCACGCACTGGAATATCATATGAGTAACTTGCTGCGTAAACGAGCTTTGTGACACCGTCCACGTCACAGGCATATTCCTCTTGCCGCGTCAGGACAGGGGAGGACACTGGACCTTCATCATAATAGTCTGTCCTTATCCCGTCAAGCGGATCGTATCCTTGCATGCACGGCGGATACTGATTATATCTTCCGATTGCAGCTGATGGAAAGTTCCCGAATACGTTTACCGCATTTTTTCCGGTAATGGAAGTGTCATAGTAACGTATGGTCTTGGTTACTGTAGGAGGCAGGCTCAGCTCACGTCGGCTTATAATCTCTGTTATCTTGCCGTAATAGATTCTCGTGTCTTTTATTGACGGGCCTGAGGTGACCGGATTCTCATGCAGGATGAATGTCCAGGTGACGCTTCCTGTTGTCATGTCCGATTTGGTGAACGGCGCCGCCACTGTTGTGTACATGGAGGGGGAGGGCATGTATGGCCCATCAGCCCAGGGACTTTCATAAATGAAGGAACGCATCCTGTCATTACCAGACAATGACGGTCCAGACCTGTCTGCTATGGAGGCAACTCTGATTCCTATGCTTGTCGCGTTGCTTCCGCTTCCAATGCCGTTCCCCTCGTACTTGAAATCAGTCACGGCTCCATTGTGGGTACAGGAGGCCAACGACATGTATGAGGCTTCAGACGCATCAGGCGTGCCGCAGACCAGAGCCGGCGACGGTGAGTATGAGAACGGAGCTGCACCATTATTCGGGATTACGCTTGCTCCGTTATAATATCCGTACCAGTCTTGCGCATAGTGGAAGACCTGATGCCCTTTTGTATTGTATTCAAATGCCCATCGGTCATATTCCTTGCCACCTGAACCTTTCAATGTGAGCGAGCGCAATATGACGCGTCCGTCATGAGGTTCCCTTTCAGTCCGGATGATAAATTTCCTCAGTTCCCGCTCTTTATTCGTCTTTACAGCAATCTCACGCAGCATTACGGGATAATTCCGATCTTGTACACCCATGTGGTTCGTGCTCCCAGTAGCTGATGAATAACTAAAAGTAACTCTTTCTCCGGCCAGCGTTATGGATTTCAGCAGCTTTGTAGTATATGAACGAGCTATGGTTGATATACTCGTGCCATATGGATTGGAATTGTCGCCACCTGTGGACATTGTTATGCTGCTTGAATGCGAAATGAGATCCTTTTGCCACATAGGTCCATCTTCATACGAAAATTCTGCATGCTCAAGTCCACTGCGGCTTGTTATAGACGTAATATACCATGCGGTTACAGCTGTCCAGACATCTCTTTCCCCAGAAAGGAGGTCAGGAGGATTTCCATTTGTTGCGTCATGCGTGCCAGTTTCTTTCTCAGAGAACGTGTATATTGAACCATCCGGGCCTGTTATTGAGAATGAGCACACGGCTCCTGACGCATCCCTTTTGAAACTTATTCTTACGCCCTCACCTGAAAGCTGTTCCACCCGGCCGTCGTCCGTTATGACAAACGAGCCTGAAAGGCCGCATGCACAATAAGAATATCTGTCCAGTTTGGAATCAATCTTATGGCGCACGATTGCGGTCAGATATCCTGTTTTCTCCGCGTCATTATTATTGATGTCCTCCAGTTTGGCGAGCAATGCCTCTGAAGGCAGTTGGTGATGAAATATGTCCGAAGAGAACTCGTCAGGCATATCCATCACCGTCCGAGTGATGCATCCTCCGGCATTGAGCGCCCATCCGAGACCGGCCACACCAGCAATCTCGTCCATCTTTATGCCGCTGCTTGCGTAGCCCAGGCTGATAGGGACACTGATTTCCTTTCCTGCAAGCTCATATAACGGAACATCAAGGTGTGCGACTCCCATGTCATACTGTAAAGGAATATCAACATACTTCACCGCAGAAGCAGCCTCCGGGGTAGGCGGAAGTGTCGATTCCATGTATGTAGTCCCACGTTTATATACAGCGGTACCGGCATCTGCCGTCTGTCCGTAAATTTCCGCTGACAGGAGCAGCATCAGCAGAAGAGTGACTGCGTTTTTGTGTTTCATGACTTGTAGGTTTTACTGGTTGTCAGAATATTATCTGTTGTTTTCTCATGTGGCGAAGCGCAGGCGTGTATATCGCTGCGTTCAAATATACATATTTACTCCATGTACATGACAGAAAAACATACTTATTTTTCATTTTCCTGAATAAGTAATTTCATCATAACCAAAAGGCATTACGTCAACGGCAAGGAGAACTTGGTAAAACTGGCGTCATAATGCTTTAATTTCTTAAGTATTAGGCAGATATTTGCACACGTATTAATAATCAACGACAGAATGAAAACAACATCAAGCTTCTCAAAAGGCCTTTTTGCAAAGGGCGCTTTCATCGCACTGGCTGCATTATGCATGCAGATTCCGGTGCTGCTGATCAAGACGGTCATCAATGACAGGATTGACTGCTCGTTGGGTACGGAGGCGGAGGTATCCTCTTCATGGGGCGGCAATCAGATTATCTCCGCACCTGAGCTTCTGATTCCGCACCTGAAAGAAATCGAGGATGACAAAGGAAACAAATCGCTTAGCGAGGAGACTCTGCGGCATTATTCTTATGATGTGACAATGGACGGTGATGTATCGGTAGAAATGCTGCATAAATCCATTTACGACATCCCGGTCTATAGGGCAGGACTTGAAATCGACGGCAATTTCAAACTCAGCGAAAATGACATAAGGCTGACATGCGGAGACTGCCGCTTAATCTTACCGCTTCACATGCGCAACGGGATTGAAGATATATGCATCAGCATCAACGGAAAGCCCATGCAGGTGGGCACATCACAGGGAGAAATAGGATGCGTAATACCACGGGACGAACTGAAACCGGGCATGATGCAATATAACGTGAAACTAAAGACAAGAGGAACGCGCTCACTCATGTTCCGGCCCAAGTCAGAAACATTGTCCGTACATCTGAAATCGGATTTTCCGTCTCCCGGATTCGTCGGAGCCTGTCTTCCGGGTAAACGTAATGTGACTGCGGAAGGGTTTGAGGCTGAATGGAGAGTGACAAGTTTGAATCTCAATTACGGATATGACGAAACTTTCGGCGTGGAACTGATTGTTCCAGTGTCTCAGTATCAGCAGACAATGCGCTCCGTGAAATATTCTTTTCTGATAATACTGCTGGTATTCATGGCGATTTATCTTGTCGAATCAATATCACGGAAAAATGTCAGCATAGTGCAGTATATTGTCACGGGATTCTCGCTATGCCTGTTCTATCTGATTCTTTTGTCTCTGACTGAATATATTTCATTCTCAATGTCTTATCTTGCGGCATCGGTCATGACAACAACGGCTCTCGGGTGTTATTTTGCTGCAATACTCCGCTCCTGGAACGCCTGGCTGTTTGCCGGTGCAGTTGCCGGGCTGTACGGCTTCATATATATCCTGCTGCAGCTTGAGACTGCCAGTCTGCTTGTCGGGACGGCCGCCTTGTTCGTACTTCTGTGCACCGTCATGTATTTCACAAGAAATGCCGGGGATGACGGCAAATATACAACCGGCAATCAGCCGCAATAATCTGGCGAAGAGCAAACCATTCCGTATAAACACTGTCTGAAATGCCACCACGGCTATTTCGGGCAGTGTTTTTGAGTTGCATGAGATTTTTATGATTGCTATATTTGTCTTTCTCTTCGGAGCGCCGGCATGAACTTTACGGAAAACAAGCATCCCGCATGAAAGAGCTAAGACAAAAAGGGAAACGATGAAGATAATACATACAAGCGACTGGCATCTGGGCCAGGAATTCCATACATATGACAGGACTGTGGAGCATGAAGCTTTCCTGTCCCAGCTCGCGGATATAGTAAAGGATGAAAAGCCTGACGCTCTCCTTGTCTGCGGTGACATATACCATACGGCAACACCGTCAAACTCAGTGATGCGCTTTTTCACGGAACGGCTCGACATGATACGCCAGGCCTGTCCGGGAATGAATGTGATACTTACGGCAGGCAACCATGACAGCAGCTCACGCCTTGAGATTACGCGCTCGCTGTGGGCGCATCTCGGGGTGACTGTAGTAGGACGGATAGAACGCAAGGCAGACGGGAGCGTGGACTTTGACAGGCACATTGTCCCCGTGCACGACAATGCGGGACACAAATGCGGCTATGTAGTTGCCATGCCTCATGTATTTCCACAGAATTACCCGCATATTGAAGATGCACAGGGAGAAAACCGTCAGAAGGCATTCATGGCCAGGCTCGGCAAGCGTATCCGTGAAATCAATACTGGGGGGCTGCCTGTGGTGATGACCGCCCATATGGCCCTTACAGGCAGCGACATGTCCGGCCACGATGCCTCAAGAGGGGGAATGGACTGCACGGACATAGGAGACATTCCGGTGCCGTATGACTATCTCGCGCTCGGCCACATACATTTCCCTCAGACAATACGCGGGGGCAAAGCACGTTATTGCGGCTCACCCGTACCGGTCAGTTTTGATGAGAACTATCCGCACAGCATATCCATAGTGACAGTAGCCAAGGATTCTCTACCAGACATAAAGACAATCAGGGTCGTCAATCCGATGCCGCTCAAGACCATACCGGAACATGCGGCAAGTTTTGATGAGGTTCTGGGGCTTCTTGGGAATTTCCCCTCAGATGAGAATGCCTATATACGGGCAAATGTGATTCTGGAGGATGTGCCTCCTGCCAATGCGTTCCTCAAGGCCTCCGAAGCTCTTTCAGGCAAAAAGGCACGCTTCTGCACATTCAGATGGGAGAAAGCCGGAAATGCTTCCCAGACATCTCCTGTCCGGCTTGACGTGGAGCAGATACGCTCCATAAGCCCCGTCAATCTTGCCATGATGTATTACCGCGACAGGTTCGGCACTGAGATGACAGACGGGATGAAGGGCCTTTTGGAAGAAGCCATAAGAAATGTCAGCAACCAATAAATTACCCTGACAATGAAACTCCTTAAGCTTACGATACACAATATTGCATCCATAGAGGATGCCGTCCTGGACTTTGAAAATGGACCGCTTGCCGAAGATACGCGTTTTCTGATATGCGGCCCGCTCGGCTCCGGCAAGACAACTATACTGGACTCCATATGCCTGGCATTGTACAATACGACTCCACGGCTCAAAAGTGCCGCAAATGAAATATATACAGACAGTTATGCCGATTTTAAGACGACCAGGGATGACGGAGGCGTGAGTATTGGCGACCCAAGAATGCTTATGCGGAGGGGAGCGGCATCAGCATTTGTCGAACTTGTGTTCACTGACAGGAATGACAATGTCCTTACCGCATTATGGATCTGCTCAAAGGCTCGTGAGCGCTCAGACGGAAAGATTCAGGATGTAAAATGGACGCTTTCAGATTCGCTCGGGAACGGGATATGCTCACGAAAGAGCGAGACAGAAAGGGAGATTGTCTCCCGCATAGGGCTGACATTCGAGCAGTTCAGCCGCACTACGATGCTTGCACAAGGTGATTTCACACGTTTTCTCAAGGCGAAAGACTCCGAAAAGTCCGACATCCTCGAAAAACTGACAGGAACAGGGATATATTCCCTCATAAGCATGTCCATCCAGAAAACCACGACGGAGCGTAAAGAGGAAATGGTGCGCAGAAACGCTGAAATCAATGGAATCGTACTGCTTGACGGGGAAGAGCGGGAAGCGATTGAGGCACGTATAGCCGGATACGGTAAAAAGCTGGAGGAAATGGCGGAGGAAGAAAAGCGGCTCCGCTCTGAGCATGAGCGACTGGACAATATGGCAAGGCTTTCAAACCTCATTTCACAGTGCAGTGCAAAAATGTCCGGCCTTAGCGGTGAATATCTCAAGCTGTCTTCCGGCCTGGAGTTCATGAACGCTTATGTCGTGCGGCAGGAGACAGCTTTGAAGGAAACGGAAGCCTTCATTGAAAAGGAGAAGGGCAATGCTCAGATGTACTCCAAGGCAGAGGCGGTAAAGCTGCTCCTGAGCCAGGCGGTGAAAGCGGAGTCCGGCAGGGCAAGGCATATTGCGGAAGCCTGCAGGCTCGAGAGTGAAATATCCGGCCTGGAAAAGTCGCTTTCATCTGTGCAGGAAAAGCTGCGGATTCAGCATCAGGGCAATGCGCTGATAGTACTGGAACTTGACAAGGCCCGTAATCTCCTTTCTCAGATGGATCTGGCAGGACTTGTGCGTCAGAAAGAGGAGGCCCATGCAAGATTGTCCGGACTTAGGGAACTTGCAGCCATGCATGATGCCGCCCTTAAGGCAGAATCGGAACACAGCCGGCTTTCAGCGAAGATCTCAGATTGTATCAAGCATATGGAAATGCTTGCGGCCAGGGCCAAGGATTTGGACGGCAAGGAAGCAGAGACCATGGAGCAGTATAAAATGCAGGAAAAGATATTCGAGGCCAAGAAAACAGCATGCGAGGATATCCTTAAAGAAATACGGGCAAGTCTTTCAGAAGGGGAGGACTGCCCTTTGTGCGGCCAGAAAATAGCTCGGCTTACACGTGACGAGGAATTTGAGTCTGTTCTTGAACCGGAAAAAAAGAAAAAAGACGAATTATGGGAGGCTGCACTTCTTGCAAGACAAGGCGCAGATTCATGTCACGCTGAGATTAAAGAGGCTGGCAAGACTCTGGAGGCTGACAAAAAGCATGAGAGTCTGGCTGCTGCGGAGCATGAGAACTGCCTTAGGAAGCTCAAGGAACATGCTTTATATGGTGCCTTTCCTGAAGCGTCCATGGTTGCTGAAGCATCAGCCCCAGCCGAAGATAAGGTCAAGGCATTGGCTGGACAGATTGAAACTGCAATGGAGCAGCAGAAAAAAGTGAATATCCTGCAAAAGCAGAAGGACGGCTCAGATGATGAAATCAGAAAGACAACAGAAGAGGCGGAAGCGATAAGCAAGCAGATTGCCGACAGGAAGGCATTGGCTGCATCTTCCGTTCAGGCGGCAGCTGAACTGGCAGGGAGATTTGAAGAAAATGTGGCCGGAGCCGATGCCATTTTGGGCAGGATAAGCGACTGGAAGACGCTCTGGAAAGCCAATCACGGGGAATTCATGGAAAAGTTTGAGGCCTCGGCCCGCAAATATGAAGAGGAATGCGCCAATGCGGAAAAGACAAGGAACAATATACTTCTCACAAAATCCGCATATGCCTCAGCAATGTCATGCAAGGCGGAAATATCGGCCCTGTGCCCAGAATGGGGTAATTTGGCCCCCTTGCCTCCGGCAAAGGCGGAAGGTCTGCCGGAAAGATGGAACAAGCTGTTCGCAGATGTACAGTCGCTTCATGACGAGCATCTTAAAGCGGCAGGAGAACTTGACAAATTACGTAATGAGACAGGAATCGGTGATGAAAAGGGCCTGATGGAGGCGTCATCTGCCATTGCTGCAAAAGCCTCTGCAATACGTGCGGCATATGACGAATGCAAGGCCATGCAGGGCGCGGACATGGAGAAACTGTCGAATGATGAGACCCAGCGCGAAAGGCTCGGAAAAGCAGTAGCGGAAGCGGAAAAGGCCAGAATCGGGTACGAGCAGTGGCACAAGCTGTACGAAATATTCGGAAGCAGCGACGGGAAGAAGTTCAGGAACATTGCCCAAAGTTATGTGCTGCGGCAATTGCTGACAGGAGCGAACGAATATCTGCATCAGCTGACTGACCGTTATGAACTTGAAGCCCAGCCAGGTTCCCTGACGATTCTTCTGAAAGACAAGGAGGCGGGTGGAGTGCTCAGGCCTACATCCACCATTTCTGGAGGAGAAAGTTTCCTGACGTCCCTGTCTCTTGCGCTCGGTCTGTCTTCATTGGGCAGCAGGGCTGCATCCATGGACATTCTTTTCATCGACGAGGGATTCGGCACGCTTGACGGAACTTATCTTGAGACTGTAATGAATGCACTTGAACATCTGCATCAGATGGGAGGCCGCAAAGTCGGGATTATCAGCCATGTGGAAAGTCTCAAGGAAAGGTTGGCAACACAAGTTCAGGTTGTACGTGTGAGCAGCACGTTGAGCCGTATTGAAATCAAAAACACATTATAGGAGAACAATTATGGAAAGAATCGTGATAAGGGATGCCGTGCAGGAAGATGCGCCTTTCATTGCAAAATGCGTTGTGGAGGCAATGGGGATGCCGTGCTTCAATCCTGAGAACATGCAGGAAGATACGGCAGTTCTTTTGGAAGTCATGGAAGAGTTGTGCCGCATGGAGGAGAGCCTGTACAGCTGGAAGCATGCCGATATGGCGATTGACGCAGCTACAGGAGAGCCGGCAGGATGCCTGATAAGCTATAACGGCGGCTTGTATGCCGGCCTTCGCCAAAAGACATTCTCATATGCCCGGCAGCGCATCGGAAAAGAGATGCCTGAGTCCGGCATGGAAACCCAGGCGGGTGAGTTCTATATGGATTCCCTTGCCGTGCTTCCGGAATACCGCGGCTTCAAGACCGGCAGAAAGCTGATGCTCAATGCAGTCAGAAAGGGCAGGGAAGCCGGAATAGATAAAACAAGCCTGATTGTGGACAAGGAAGCCCCCGGACTTCAGGCCTATTACGCGTCAGCAGGCTTTGTTCCGGACGGGGAAATGATTTTCTTTGGACACCCTTATGTCAGGATGGTTTCACAGAAGTAAGAATCATGCCAGTTGCCGGACTTGTTCTTCATCAAGTCCGGTAATTGATGCAATCTGCGCGAAAGGCATGCCCGCTTCAAGCATTTTCTTCGCCACTTCCAATGCCTTGTCCTCCCGGCCTTTTGCCTCACCTTCTGCCAATCCCTGCTGCCTTGCGAAATCAATAGTATTTTCGTAATCGTAAATCATCTTCTGAGATTCTTGATAGTTAATATATTGTTCCGCGGTAAAGTTACATAATTCCGCCATTTCAAACAAGCGGTCAAATTCTTTTCCGTCAAATACGACCGACCTGCTTTTAAGGCGGGACATGTTCTTCAAAAGATACATCCACTTGTCAGAGCCGGTATCGTCCTCACGCAGCCTGTATGAAGAATGATACCTTTCGGCATTCCAGCCGGTCCCATGCTCCATTCTGAAGTTAACCACAGCAATGAAACGTATCGGCTTGAGATTGAAGTCCCATCTGAAGCATGAAGGATCTCCATTCTTCTCAATATGCTTTTCCTTTGCCAGGACAGCCTGATTGATTACCGGGTAGCTCGTATAAAACAATGCCCTGTCACGGAAATGAGCCTGCTGGGCAAGCTGCATCTCTATTATATACTCTTCTCCCGAAAGAGTCCTGACAGCAATGTCAAATACCGCCTTGCGGTCATCAGCAGTCGGGCCGAGATGTTCCGTATTCTGAAATGTGACATCTGCAATCTTGCCGTTCCCCACAATACGGTTAAGGAATGAGATAAGTATGTCCTTGCATTCCTCGCTCCCGAATATTCTCTTGAACATGTAATCATTGGTCAGATTGGCATAGCCGCCATGCTGCGCGACCTCTTGTGTTTCCATATTTATCCGTTTTGATGTCAGTGACACGGCAAACATATGAAAACGGCAACCGAAAGCAGCATTTTTAAAGATTTTTTAATCAGATTTTTCTTTTTCTTTAAAAAACCTCCTCTTCTGATGACATGCCCAGTAAAAATCCGGCATTACTGTCAATACTCGCTCCAGCTTCGGATGGCGATGTCGTCCGGACCCATGGTGCAGAATGCGCCGATGAAAGCGCCGGCCAGACGGGCATTGGTCAGCAGGGGAATATTCAGGTCTATGGCAGCGCGGCGGATGCGGTAGCCGTTGCCCAGTTCGCCTGCAGTCAGATTCTTCGGGATATTCACCACCATGTCAATCTCCTTTCTGTGCAGCATCTCCAGTGCCTGAGGCTCACCTGTCTCACCAGGCCAATATACAAGAGTATTCTCCACACCCTGCTCCGTAAGGAACCTTGACGTTCCGCCTGTCGCAAACAACTTGTAGCCTTTCTCCACAAGCATCTTCGCGGCACCGAGCATTTCCGCTTTCTGCTTGGCATTTCCGGTTGACAACAAAATGTTCTTGCGAGGAATACGGTATCCTACCGAAAGCATCGCTTTAAGCACAGCACAAGGGGAGTCCTCCCCGATGCATCCCACCTCTCCGGTTGAAGCCATATCGACTCCGAGCACCGGGTCCGCTTTCTGAAGACGGTTGAACGAGAACTGGCTGGCCTTGATTCCCACATAGTCCAGGTCAAACAGGCTTGTGTCAGGCTTGTTGACTTCCACTCCAAGCATTACCTTCGTGGCAAGCTCGATGAAATTATATTTCAATACCTTACTCACGAAAGGGAAAGAACGTGACGCACGCAGGTTGCATTCGATTACCTTGATGTCATTATCCCTTGCGAGGAACTGTATGTTGAACGGTCCCGATATCTCCAGTTCCTTGGCAATCTGGCGCGAAATCCTCTTGATGCGCCTCATTGTCCCGACATAAAGCTTCTGAGGAGGGAACTGTATCGTGGCATCTCCCGAATGCACTCCGGCAAACTCGATATGCTCACTAATCGCATAAACCAGAATCTCACCGTTGCGCGCGACCGCATCCATCTCCACTTCCTTGGCATGCTCAATGAACTGGCTTACCACAACAGGGTGCTTCTTGGACACATCCGCAGCCAGTTTGAGGAAACGTTCCAATTCCTCATGGTTGGAACATACGTTCATTGCAGCACCACTGAGCACATAAGACGGGCGCACCAGCACCGGAAAACCAACCTCCTCTACAAATGCACCGATATCCTCCATGGACGTCAGCGCCCTCCATTGCGGCTGGTCAACCCCTATCCTGTCCAACATAGCAGAAAACTTGTCCCTGTCCTCGGCATTGTCAATGCTCCTTGCACTTGTCCCGAGAATGTTCATCCCTTGCTCATCAAGGCGCATTGCCAGGTTGTTCGGAATCTGCCCTCCTGTTGAAACGATGACACCATGAGGAGTCTCTTTCTCTATGATATCCATGACCCTCTCAAACGTCAGCTCGTCAAAATACAGGCGGTCGCAAATGTCATAGTCCGTAGAAACCGTCTCAGGATTGTAATTTATCATTACTGAGCGCCATCCGTTGCTCCGGACAGTATTGAGAGCCTGCACACCGCACCAGTCAAACTCAACCGAGGAACCAATCCTGTATGCACCGGAGCCGAGAACAACTACCGAACGCCCGTCATTCTCATACTCAATGTCGTCAGCGCATCCTTTGTAAGTCAGGTAAAGATAATTTGTCATTGCAGGATACTCGGCACCGAGTGTGTCAATCTGCTTCACGACAGGAACGATGCCAAGACTCTTCCGCAACGCGCGCACTTTCAGGGCTGCTTCCTCCATATCATCGCCCAAATCGGTCGCACGGGCAATCTGAAAGTCACTGAATCCCTGCACTTTAGCCCGCCGGAGCAATGTGGCATCTGAAATTCCCGAAGCATGCAGCTGCAAGGAAGTCTGCATAATGCCCTCCAGCTTGTACAGGAACCACTTGTCAATCTTTGTCAGCTCATGTATCCGCTCCACGTCATACCCGGCCCTCAAAGCCTTGCTTATCACAAATATGCGCTTGTCCGTAGGCTCCCGCAATGCCTTGTCTATATCAGGAATCACAAGTTCCTTATTCTCCGTGAAACCATGCATGCCCTGTCCGATCATCCTCAGGCCCTTCTGGATGGCCTCCTCAAAAGTGCGGCCGATTGCCATAACCTCTCCCACGGACTTCATGGAAGAGCCGAGTTCGCGGTCAACCCCATGGAATTTCCCCAGATCCCAGCGAGGAATCTTGCACACCACATAATCCAGTGCAGGCTCGAAAAACGCGCTCGTTGACCTCGTTACGGAATTTTTCAGGTCAAACAGCCCGTATCCCAACCCGAGCTTTGCCGCAATGAATGCAAGAGGGTAGCCCGTAGCCTTTGAGGCCAGTGCCGAAGAGCGGCTCAGACGCGCATTCACCTCAATCACACGATAATCTTCCGACTCAGGGTCAAGAGCATACTGCACATTGCATTCTCCGACTATTCCGATATGCCTGATGATGCGGATTGCCAGCTCACGCAGCTTGTGATACTCGCTGTTAGTCAAGGTCTGGGAAGGAGCGACCACAATAGATTCACCTGTATGGATGCCAAGAGGGTCGAAATTCTCCATGTTGCAGACCGTTATGCAGTTGTCATGACAGTCGCGCACCACTTCATATTCCACTTCCTTCCATCCGCGCAGACTTTTCTCCACAAGCACCTGTGGAGAGAAAGCGAAGGCCTTTTCCGCAAGCGCGTCCAGCTCGCTCTCATTGTCGCAGAAGCCGGAACCCAGCCCTCCGAGTGCATATGCGGCGCGTATGATTACAGGATAGCCCAGTTCTGAAGCTGCCTTTCTCGCATCCGCGATATTGTCAACCGCATGTGACTTGATGGTACGGACATCTATTTCATCCAATTTACGGACGAAAAGTTCCCTGTCTTCGGTATCTATGATGGCCTGCACAGGAGTTCCGAGTACCTGCACGCCGTATTTTTCAAAAATCCCGTTCTTATAAAGCTCCACACCGCAATTGAGGGCAGTCTGGCCTCCGAAAGAAAGCAGGATTCCGTCAGGACGCTCCTTTGCTATGACTTTCTCGACAAAGAATGGTGTGACGGGCAGAAAATAAATCTGATCCGCGCTGCCTTCACTTGTCTGCACGGTAGCGATATTCGGATTGATGAGAACTGTGCTTATCCCTTCTTCCCTCATTGCCTTGAGGGCCTGCGAACCGGAATAGTCAAATTCTCCGGCCTCACCGATTTTCAATGCTCCGGACCCGAGCAGCAGCACTTTCTTTATTTCTTTAAGCATTTTGCCGATAATTTAATTGCACAGGCATCAGATGCCCTTGTGCAGCAGATTCACAAATTCGTCAAACAGGAACTCCGTGTCAACCGGACCGGAAGCAGCTTCCGGATGGAACTGGGCTGAAAACCAAGGCTTTGACTTATGCCTGATTCCCTCATTCGAACCGTCGTTCATATTGATGAAGAGCGGTTCCCAATCCTTTCCGAGCGTATTGCCGTCCACAGCATAGCCGTGGTTCTGGGAAGTAATGAAACATCGTTCTGTCCCTACCATCCTGACCGGCTGGTTATGGCTCCGGTGGCCGTATCTGAGCTTATATACGGAAGCCCCTCCAGCCTTTGCGAGAAGCTGGTTTCCCATGCATATCCCGAATATCGGCTTGTCTCCTATAGCCATGGCCTTCTGTATATTGGCCACAGCCTCGCCACAATTGTCAGGGTTTCCGGGGCCGTTGGAAATGAAGAGGCCGTCATATTCCAGCTGCGTGAAATCATAGTTCCACGGAACCCTTATGACCTCGACATTGCGCCTGAGAAGGCATCTGATTATATTTGCCTTCACACCGCAGTCCACAAGCACGACTTTGGCAGGCGCTCCGGCGTTGTATCTTATGACCTCCTTGCAGCTGACCTTGTCCACATAATTGATTCCGGCATAATCCGCAGCCTCTGCACAACTGTCTCCGGTGCCCTCAATAAGTATCCGCCCCGTCATTACTCCATGCTCCCTGAGCACCTTCGTCAGCTGCCTTGTGTCAATGTCCGTTATGCCGGCCACCTTTTCCTTGCGGAGCCACTGGCCAAGGCTTCCTGCAGCATTCCAATGGCTGTATCCGTCACTGTAGTCACTGACAATCAGAGCTTCCACGTGTATCTTGCCGCTTTCCATGAACAGAGGCAGTCCGTCGGGCGCGTAATCTGACGCCGGAACGCCATAATTGCCGACAAGGGGATAGGTCAGCGCCATTATCTGCCCTGCATAAGAAGGGTCGGTAAGGCTTTCCGGATAGCCTGTCATCGCCGTGTTGAACACGACCTCTCCGCTGACGGCCTTCTCATATCCGAATGACCTGCCATGGAACTTAGTGCCGTCGTCGAGTATAAGGACGGCTTCTTTCATATAATCAGATGTCATAATATGTCAGAGTTCTCCACATAATCAATAAATGCCTTGTTCACAAGATAATTTCCTCCCGCAGTAGGGTAGTCACCGCTGAAATACCAGTCTCCCGGATGGCCTGGACATGCTTTGTGCAGACCGTCAATTGTCTGATACACAATCTGCACCTTGGCCTTGGTTCCGGCAGGAGTCAGGAGACGCACCATTTCCTCCGAAATCTCCTCATCCGTGAACGGTGCATATATTTCCTTTACATGATTCACTATCATATCCTTCGGCAATGAAAGCTGAGCCTTGGACTTTTCATATGTCTCGCGTATGAGCGGGGCCATGCCACGGCGCACAAGCAAACTTATGGCAGCCCTGAATGCGATGAACTGGTCCAGGCTTGCCATGTCAATCCCGTAATAGTCCGGATAACGCACCTGAGGGGAAGAAGAAACAATAACAATCTTCTTCGGAGACAGCCTGTCCAGTATCCCTATTATGCTCTGCCTGAGTGTCGTTCCCCTGACGATGCTGTCATCTATTATCACAAGATTGTCCACTCCAGGCCTCAGGCTGCCGTATGTGATGTCATATACATGCGCGGCCAAGTCATTGCGGCTGTTGCCCTCGGCGATGAAAGTGCGCAGCTTGATGTCCTTGATTGCCACTTTCTCGCTTCTTATCCTCATGGACAATATCCTCTCAAGCTCCTCGTGGTCAGGATTATGTCCGAGAGCCTCGATTTGCTGCACCTTAAGCTCATTGAGATAATTGTCAAAGCCTTCCAGCAGGCCATAGAATGCCACTTCCGCAGTATTCGGAATAAACGAGAACACGGTATTCTCCACTTCGTTCCCGACAGCTTCCAGCACGGCTGGCACAAGCAGCTGGCCGAGCTTCTTGCGCTCACGGTATATGTCCATGTCACTTCCGCGGCTGAAATAGATGCGCTCAAAAGAACATGCAGAAGGCCTGCGCGGAGAATTTATCTGCTCCAGCCGCATGCGTCCATGCTTGTCCAGCAGGATTGCCTGTCCGGGCTTCAGCTCACATATGCTCTCGGCAGGCACATTCATCGCAGTCTGTATGACAGCCCTCTCCGAAGCGAGCACCATCACTTCGTCATCCATATACCAGAACGCAGGCCTGATGCCCCAAGGGTCCCGCACAGCGAAAGATTCTCCGCTTCCCGTAAGCCCGCATATGACATATCCGCCGTCCCATTTTGCGCTTGAGCTCTTCAGCACATTCGCAATGTCGATATGCTCCTCGATTGCATGTGTTATATCCATGCCTGACAGGCCCTCATTCTCGCATATCCTGTACTGACGCTCCACCTCGCGGTCCAGACGGTGCCCCACCTGTTCCAGCATTATGTATGTGTCCGCATATCTGCGGGGATGCTGGCCGGCTGCCGTTATTTCCGCAAATATCTCATCAACGTTCGTCATGTTGAAATTGCCGCACAGTGCCAGGTTCTTTGCCCTCCAGTTGTTGCGGCGAAGGAAAGGATGGACATATTGTATCCCGCTTTTTCCCGTGGTGGAATATCTCAGATGCCCCATGTACAGTTCTCCTGCGAAAGGAAGGCACTTCTTCGCAAGCTCCGCATCATGAAGCTGCTCCTGCGACATGTCGCGGAAGTTTTCATGTACGGCCGCGAATATCTCCGAAATCGCTCCTGAGCCAAGCGCACGCTCGCGGAACATATATTCCTCGCCCGGCGCAGCCTGAAGTTTTACGCATGCCAGGCCGGCCCCTTCCTGTCCGCGGTTATGCTGTTTTTCCATAAGGAGGTAGAGCTTGTTGAGCCCGTACATCCATGTCCCGTATTTCTGCTGATAATGCTCGAGAGGGCGGAGAAGGCGTACCATCGCCACACCGCACTCGTGTTTCAACGGTTCCATATAATATTATTTGTCGAGTCGTTCAATTAATGGCCGCACAATGACGGCATATCGTATTTAAGGGAAACTCAGTCAACATAAGACCTTGTTTCCCTTTTATATATCCAGTGGTTTACTCCCACTCTATTGTTGCAGGCGGTTTTGAAGAAATGTCGTAGCAGACTCTGTTGACCCCCTTGACATGGTTTATTATGTCGTTGCTGACCTTTGCCATGAATCCGTAAGGCAGATGTGCCCAGTCAGCGGACATGGCGTCAGTGCTTGTAACCGCCCTCAGCGCTACTGCCTGCTCATATGTGCGCTCATCTCCCATCACTCCGACGCTCTGGACAGGAAGCAATATCACTCCGGCCTGCCATACCTGGTCATAAAGGCTTGTCTGTGTCCCGTCCGGATTTTCCGTTGTCCACTCCCTGAGACCACGGATGAAAATGTCATCGGCTTCCTGAAGCACCGCTACTTTCTCAGGAGTTATCTCTCCGAGGATACGTACCGCAAGTCCCGGTCCCGGGAAAGGATGACGTCCTATCAGGTGCTCCGGCATGCCCATCTGGCGTCCTACCCTGCGGACCTCATCTTTGAAGAGCCATTTGAGAGGCTCACACAGCTTGAGGTTCATTTTCTCAGGAAGCCCTCCCACATTGTGATGGCTCTTGATGACCTTGCCCGTGATGTTAAGGCTCTCAATCCTGTCCGGGTAAATCGTACCCTGTGCAAGCCAGCGGGCATCCTTTATCTTCATGGCCTCGGCATCGAACACGTCGATGAAGCCTTTGCCTATTATCTTGCGCTTTTTCTCCGGGTCCGACACACCCTTAAGCTCAGAAAAGAATTTCTCGCCCGCATCAACCCCGATGACATTGAGTCCCAGGCACTCGTAGTCTTTCATCACATCCCTGAACTCATTCTTGCGGAGAAGGCCGTGGTTAACGAAGATGCATGTCAGCCTGTCTCCGATGGCCTTGTTGAGCAAGACCGCAGCCACTGAGGAGTCAACTCCTCCGGACAGCCCGAGTATGACCCTGTCGTCACCAAGCTCAGCCTTAAGCTCTGCCACAGTAGTCTCGACAAATGAGGCCGGGCTCCAATCCTGGCGGCTTCCGCAGATGTCAACTGCAAAATTACGGAGCAGAAGGGTACCCTGTGCTGAATGGTATGCCTCAGGATGGAACTGAACGCCCCAAAGAGGCTCATCAGCCGCCTGATATGCGGCATACTGCACCTTGTCTGTAGAAGCGATGCACCTGAATCCTTCCGGAATCGCAGTTATCGTGTCTCCATGGCTCATCCACACCTGTGAATTTTCGTCAAATCCCTTGAACAGGGGATTGTCATGCTCGAATGACCTGAGGTTGGCACGCCCGTACTCCCTTGTGCCTGCCGGCTCCACGCGTCCGCCGTAAAGCTGGGACATGTACTGTGCTCCGTAGCAGATGCCGAGAATCGGATATTTGCCGCGGATACGGCTCAAATCCACTTTGAATGCCTCCGGGTCATAAACGCTGTAGGGAGAGCCGGAAAGGATGACACCGATGACCGAAGGGTCGTCATAAGGGAATTTGTCATACGGCAAAATTTCACAGAAGGTGTCAAGTTCACGCAGACGGCGGCCGATCAGCTGCGTAGTCTGCGAACCGAAATCAAGAATGATGATTTTCTGCTGCATCGTTAAATGTATGTATTTTTTCGTCGGCGCAAAAGTAGGGTATTTTATGAAAAAAATCAATGTTTGTCATATAATAATTCGTTATATTTAAGCTGATGTCCATATGTACGTATAATCAAAGTAAACTTTGCTTTTGCTCTCGACTTTTACTATATTTGCACCGCTTTAAAATCTTGACATCAGATGAAGAAATTTTCTTTGCCTAAAGACGGCGGCCTTATCGAGGCCGGTCTTTCAAGAGGCATCCTTCACAGCTACGAAAGGATACCTGCTCATGTTTATGAAGATGAGGAAATTGCGAGTTCGCGCATTGCCGATGAGGTGGTGGATGCTGTCAACTCAGCACAGGGGACGTTCAAACTTGGACTTACGACAGGTTCATCTCCGGTAGCATTATATAAGGAACTTGCCAAAAGGCACTCGGAGGGCAAGGTCTCTTTCAGCAATGTCGAGATTTTCAGCATTGATGAGTATTTTCCGGCTCCTGCTGACCAGTTCAGCCGCAACAGCCATCTATATGAGGACTTCCTCGCACATGTGGACGTGAAGCCTGAGAATGTGCACATACCGAAGTATGACGGGTCCTGCGGCAATGTGAGCGACCAGAATACGGCTTTCGATGCAAAGGCGACAGGCCTCGACCTGCTCATAATGGGCGTCGGAGAGAAAGGCCAGGTCGGATTCAACGAGCCGGGCACATCGGAAAAAAGCCGCACAAGGACAATCCTTCTCTCATACGGCTCGAGGAAAAGGCAGGCGAGGTATTTCAGCGGAAACCTTGACGTGACGCCGCGCAAAGCCATAGCTATGGGCATATCCACAATGCTGAGCGCAAAGAAAATTATTCTCATGGCCTGGGGAGAGGACAAGGCCGAGGCTGTCAAGAACATTGTGGAGGTAAAGGCAGACTACTCATGTCCTGCATCGCTCCTCCAGAAGCATGACAACATATCATTCTATGCGGACGAAAACTCCGCAAGCCTGCTCACACGCAATGTCGCACCTTGGCTTGTAGGACCTTGCGAGTGGACACCGAAATTCCGCAGGAAAGCCGTGGTATGGCTCTGCGAGACTGTCGGAAAGCCTATTCTCAAGCTTACTCAGAAAGACTATCTTGCCAACGGCCTGAGCGAGCTGCTTGAACAGCACGGACCGTTCGACAAAATCAACATCGACATATTCAATGACCTCCAGCACACAATCACCGGCTGGCCCGGCGGAAAACCGAATGCTGATGACAGCACAAGGCCAGTGCCTTCGTCACCGTTCCCTAAGAGGGTAGTGGTGTTCTCCCCGCATCCGGACGATGACGTGATATCAATGGGAGGAACATTCATCCGTCTGGTCCAGCAGGGTCATGACGTGCATGTGGCTTACGAGACATCCGGAAATGTAGCTGTACATGATGACGTGGTGCTCCAGCACATGGATGCCGCACGTGAAATCGGATTCGGTGACCGCTTCGATGAGGTAAAGGAAATCATCGCTTCAAAGCGTCCAGGTGAGCCTGAGCCACGCGCGCTTCTCGAGCTCAAGGGAGCCATCCGCCGTTCAGAGGCCAAAGGTGCCGTAAGGTCATTCGGACTCAACGACAGCACCAATACCCACTTCCTTAACCTTCCGTTCTACGAGACAGGAGGAATCAAGAAAGGAGAGAGAACCCAGAAGGACATAGACATCATAAAGGAACTTCTCCAGAAAGTGCAGCCTCACCAGATTTATATGGCAGGCGACCTTGCAGATCCGCACGGAACCCACCGCGTATGTACGGAGGCAGTAATGGAGGCTCTGCGCCAGCTCAGTGACGAGCCATGGCTCAAAGAGTGCCACGCATGGCTGTACCGCGGAGCATGGATGGAATGGGAGCTCGGAAGAGTTGACATGGCAGTTCCGCTCAGCCCGGACGAGGTAATCATGAAGCGTCATGCGATATACAGGCATCTTTCACAGAAAGACATCGTTCCTTTCCCTGGTGAAGACCCGCGCGAGTTCTGGCAGAGGGCCGAGGAGAGGACTGAGAACACCGCACGACTTTATGACGAGCTCGGAATGGCAGAATACCAGGCCATAGAGGTTTTTGTAAAACTATTTTAAAAGATTCAAATGAGACTTATTATTGAACAGGACGCTCAGAAGGGCGCAATTTGGGCGGCAAGATACATCGTATCGCGCATCAAGGCAAAGGCGGAGCTTACGGACAAGCCGTTCGTGCTCGGACTTCCTACAGGAGGCACACCTATCGCCACTTATCAGGAACTCATCAGGATGCACAAGGCCGGTGAGATTTCATTCCGCAATGTGATAACATTCAATATGGACGAATATGTGGGACTTCCTGAGGAGCATCCGGAGAGCTACCACTCTTTCATGGCAAGGAACTTCTTCGACCATGTTGACGTGCCTAAGGAGAACATCAATATCCTTAACGGAAATGCGGAAGACCTCGCTGCGGAATGTGCCGCATATGAGGAGAAAATCAAGGCTGCAGGCGGAATTGACCTGTTCATGGGCGGTGTAGGCGAGGACGGCCACCTGGCTTTCAATGAGCCTTTCTCGTCACTCGTCTCACGCACAAGGGTAAAGAGCTTGACATATGACACTATACTTGTCAATTCAAGGTTCTTCGACGGAGACATCAGCAAAGTGCCTACGACTGCGCTCACAGTGGGAGTCGGCACGGTAATGGATGCCAGGGAAGTGCTTGTGCTCGCATTCGGACACAAGAAGGCAAATGCAATCAGGACTGCTGTAGAGGGAGCATACTCACACACCTGCACCCTTTCTGCACTCCAGGCTCATCCTCACGGCATAATCGTGGCTGACGAGCTTGCAGTAGGCGAACTCAAGGTAAACACTTACCGCTACTTCAAGGACATAGAGAAGGATAACCTTTAGTCCTGCTCCATAAAATTTATCCCCTTCCTTACTGCGGAAACACGTCCACGGCATGGAAGGGGATTTTATTTTTAATATGGAACGTCAATAAAGGCCTCCGTTTATAGAAATGCATTCTCCGGTGATGTAGCCGGATTCTGCCGATGCAAGAAACGCCACAAGTGCGGCTACCTCTTCCGGTTCACCGAAGCGGTTCAGGGGGACAGTCTTCTTCAGCTGGGCCTCGTCAAGCCCTTCAGTCATCTCGGTACGGATAAATCCCGGAGCCACGGCATTGACAGTGACACCTTTTCGCCCGACCTCCTGGGCAAGAGCCTTTGTGGCTGCAATCAGGCCTCCTTTAGCCGCCGAATAATTGCACTGGCCCGGAAGCCCTTTCAAGCCGGACAACGATGCCATATTGATTATCCTGCCATGCCTTTTTACCAGCATAGGCTTCACAAGCAGCCTGGTGACATTGAAGAACCCGTCAAGTCCGGTCCCGAGGACACTGTCCCAGTCATTGTCTTCCATCCAAAGCAGCAGATTGTCCCTGCGTATTCCGGCATTGTTTACCAGCACCTCAATATATCCGTCAGGATGCTCCTGCATCCACCCTTCAATAGCAGAAGTCGTCTGCATCCTGTCCCCGACATCGAAACGGAGCATCTCTCCGGACCCGCCGGCCGACTCAATCATATCCAAAGTGACCTGGGCCTGCTCCTGGTTGGAAACATAATTCACAATCACATGATATCCTTCTTTTGCAAGCCTTACGCTCACGGCCCGTCCGATTCCGCGGCTGCCTCCTGTAACTAAAGCATATTTCATCCTTTCACAATTTATATTCAGTGCAGGCCTCCGGCATCTGTGCCATCAGCCTGCATCCGACAACTATTTCCAGTTTCTGATTATCAATGTAGAGTTCGTGCCTCCGAAGCCGAATGAATTTGACAGGAAAGTGTCAAACTGCCTGTCAATCCGTCCGGCAGGGATGTAAAGCATGGCAGAATCCTCGTCCGGATTCTCAAAATTAAGATTGCCTGCCACATAGCCGTTTTTCATCATAAGGATTGAGTAAATCACCTCACTGGCTCCCGCCATCCACATCTCATGGCCGGTCTGCGACTTGGTGCTTGTCACAGGTATCCTCCTGTCACCGAAAACGCTGTATATTGCCTTCGCCTCATTCGCATCACCTATCCTGGTCGAAGTGGCGTGCGCATTTATATATCCTATCTCATCCGGACCCAAGCAGGACATCCTCAGGGCCATTTCCAATGACCTTGCAGGCCCGTCCACATTGGGAGAAGATATATGCTCACCGTTTGATGAGAATCCATAGCCGAGCACCTCTGCGATAATGGGAGCACCTCTGCGCACTGCCGACTCATAGCTTTCTACAATGACCGTGGCAGCGCCTCCTCCCGGCACAAGCCCGTCCCTGTCCCTGTCAAAAGGCCTTGAAGCCCTGCATGGCTCATCCTCGCGGACAGAAAAAGCTGATATGCCGTCAAATGAGCAAACCGAATACGGATTGACTTCCTGCGCACCTCCGCAAATAACCATATCTTGCAAGCCCGCCCTTATAAGGGTAGCTGCAAGGCCTATTGCATGAGAGCCACTCGCACATGCACCCGAAACTGTAAGATTTATTCCCTTCAGCTTGAATATGCATGAGAGGTTCATGGTGACGGTAGAGTTCATGGACTGGAAAATCGCGCCCGAGCCGCACAGCATGGTGTCCTTTTTCTCACGCATCGTGTCAACAGCCTTAATGACAGGCTCAGCCGAACTGTCATTTCCATATAAGATTCCCACCTCATGCCTGTCAAGGTAATCCATATCAACCCCGGCATTATCAAGTGCCTGACGGGTAGCGCAATACGCATACTTGGCCTGTTCCGGCATATATGCCCTCTGCTGCCTTGGAAGAACTTTCTTCAAATCCGGCATAGGGACCATTCCGGTAAGCGCGCTCCTGAACCCCATCTCTTTCCTGACCGGGTCATAAACCACTCCAGACACACCGTCATACAGCGACCTGTTCACCGACTCCAGGTCAGTACCGAGACACGACCAGATTCCCATTCCCGTTATTACGACTCTATTTTCCATCACATGCATATTCTAATGTTTTCTCAAATCTATGAATTTTACCGGCTTGCGGCTCTTGGCAGGGAAATTTACCGCCAATATCTCATCCTTCGGAAGCACAACGACCTCAGGAGCCACCCTTATCCTTGAACGGAACCTGTCCTTAAGATCCTTCACAAGATTAAAATCATCCGCATGGCCATTCGTACTGATTTTCACAACGACCCTGTCCGTACCTGCCTCCGAATCACTGACTTCCACTACATATCCGTCCACATAGTCCGTATTGTCCAGGACATCATTGATGGCAGGAGGATAGAGAGTGGTGCCCTTGAGCTTTATCATATTGTTCTTACGGCCCGCAAGGGGAGTGAGCCTGTATGAATTCCTGCCGCACCGGCACTGCTCCACACATTTGGCGGCCATATCCCCGGTCCTGAACCTCAGAAGAGGCATTCCTTCCACACCAAGGGTAGTTATAACTATTTCACCTGTCTCTCCGTCTTCAACCGGCAGGTCATCATCACCGATGATTTCAACTATAATCAGCTCAGGATGCACATGGCCTCCCATACCGTACCCGCACTCGGAAAACGTAGCACCCATCTCGGTAGAAGAATAGGTGGCGAACAGCTGCACATCCCATTTCTCCTTTATCTTGCTTCCGAGAAGATTCAGGCTGAAATCCCGGTTGCGCAGTCCCTCTCCGATTCCGATTATCCTCCTGATGCTGCTTGAGCGCCAGTCAATCCCGTTCTCCTCTGCATATTGCACCAGCTTCAGAATGAAAGACGGCACGCACATTATCGTATCAGGCTTAATCCTCCTTATGGTGTCCCACTGAAGTTCCGGTATCCCGTTGCCGACACGTATCACGCTCGCACCAAGCTCCCGGATTCCGAGGAAATATGCAAGCCCGGCCATGAAACGCTTGTCCAGCGTGGTCATAAGCTGCACAATGTCCCCGGGGCGCACCCCGGCACATGCAAACGACTTCTTTTCGTTATATGCAAGACGCTGCAAGTCCTTTTCCGTACACCCGAAAGTCACAGGGTCACCCAAAGTGCCTGATGTGGTTATATAATCCACAATCTTCTCTTTCGGGCAGCAAAGGAAGTCCTCATTGAAGAGCTGAAGGTCCTTCTTTTCCGTAAAAGGAATCTTTACAAGGTCTTCTATATGCCTTATCTTGGAAATGTCTATGCCGTAAGTGGAGAACATCCTCCGGTAATATGCGGAATGCTCCTCAAGATATTTGAGCGCAACCGCGAGCAGCTGCTCCTGATATGATTTTATCTCTTCAGGACTTCTGTATTCTATGTCTTCCTTATCTATCATAACTGAGTAGTTTTCATTGTATCCTTATACGGACATGACTTTTCGGGCCATGTCTTGCCGGTTATGCTTCTGAATGCCGTCAGGGACGTCGCGGCAGCCCCGCAAAGGCCATGCAATCCGGTGTCCTGTCCTGCAATGAACACATTGCCAAGACGTGTGTGGGGAGGGATGAACGCAAAAGGAAGGTCAGCACAGCTGCGTGACATTCCATACATCGCGCCCTCAAAAGTGCCGTACCAGTCCCTGACCGTAAGGGGAGAGGAGGAGAGAATCTCCGCGCAGGCATCCCTCAGCCCGGGAACCAGGCCCTCAATGCAGCCGAGCATCTTTTCTGTCATTGCGGCCTTCCATTCTCCATACCCTTCTCCACGCCGCCGTCCTTCTGTGCCGTCAAAACGCCCGGCAGACCTATAGTCCATCGGGGACATTATTATCATCCTGTCTGCATGGACGCCCTGATTTTCCGACGGGGGAGTCATATACATAAGGCTTGAAGGCCACAGGGGCGAATCTCCGGCAGCCGGATGCCATATCGAATCCATGTCCCGATGCCACCACATGGAGCGGTTGGCATATCTGACCGTCCCGCTCTTGAGCCGTATGAACACGATGAAGGCGGAAAAAGAGCCTGACATCCCGTCCAGCCTCCTGCGCATGACCCGGCTGAAACATTCCTGTCCGGCTACCGCCGAAAGCTGTCTCAGTCCGCAGGCCCACAGGAAAATGTCAGAGGCATATTCATTTCCCTTTTCCGTGGCCACACTGACGGCACGGCCTGCATCCGTATGCAAAGACGTGACCCTTTCTCCGCATACGACACGTCCTCCTGCACCGGAAATTATCCCGCAAAGTTCCTTCACCAAAGAAGCAGGCCCTCCGTCAAGACGTCCCGCCCCTTCAATATAAAGGGCATTTATGACAGCGTGCACATATGCGGGAGTCCTTCCGGCCACCGCGCCGCTCATTAAATTAAGATAACCGAGCAGCGCCCTGAGACGCGGGTCCGTGATATATGAGGCCACAAATTCATCTGCCGGCATGCCTGCCTTGCCGTTTATATCCGGCATAGCAGAAAATGCCGGTCTCTCAAAATTTCCGGGCACTCCTGATGAATCTACAAATGTTTCCCCGAAGGTCTCACCGACAAGCGGAACTGAGGCATAAATGCGGAAGATTTCCTCCACATAGGCCCTAATGCCTTCCGCCTCTTGCGGATACTCCCCGGACATATATCTGATGAACGCTTCCTTGCCGCGCGGAATATTATAATAACGCCCCTCAGAAGCCACATGAATGCTGTCTGAGCATTCCGTATCAGTGTCAGTCACAGAAATCCGGTCCCTGATTCCAAGGCAGTCGAGCAACCTGGCCACAATCCCGTCATGATGCCCGGCAATCACATGCATACCTGTCTCGAAAGCCGTTCCCGAGCGGGAGAACATCTGCAGCCCGCCTCCGCAAGAGAGATTCTTCTCAAGCACAGTGACAGCATAGCCCTCCTTTGCCAGAAGAGCCCCTGCAATGAGGCCGCTTGTGCCTCCTCCTATCACTATGCATGTCTTTGCCATATATCACTTTTACAAAACAAAATCAGCCTCCCCGGACAGTTCTTTCACATAATGTAGATTCACAGGATGCAGCACACAATTGCGCGCCACGGAGAATTTCTGCAAATCACTTTCGCAAGCATATACTTCAAGGTCTTTCCTTGCCATGGCAAACAGCAGGGCAAAGGCCCCGATACCGCTGCCTGCTATCCGGACAATGCCGTCTCCTGACGCCGGCATGAAGCTGCCCACCATATCGCAATGCCTCAGAGAAAGCTGGGAAGCACATTCCTTTTCGATTTCGCGTCCCTTATATACATACTGGTGACGCACAAGGTCCGCATAATATCCGGCAGTCTCCCTCTCACGGCATATCCTTTCATAGCTGCCCACATAATATCTCCGGATGCCCTTAGTGCGCTCCTTGAAGCCTTCACCGAACGAAAGGTCATCCTGCCTTATCCTGTCATGTATCTCTACAGATATGCTGCCCTTGCGCAGAACCTTGTCATTTTTTGCAAGAACATGTCCGGCCCCGTGTATGAAAACGGGCACAATATCCAGCCCGAGTTCTTCAGCAAGCAAGAATGCCCCGCGGTGGAAACGCCCTATGCTGCAATCCTGGGAGCGCGTGCCTTCCGGAAAGACCAGGACGGAATAGCCCTGCGCGCACAGCGGCCTGAGAAGCTCCAGATTCCTCTCCAAACCGTTGGAAACGGGATAGAAATCCGCAAAACGTATGACTCCGCGATAGAAATTCCATACCCAGTCATTTGTCAGCACCACAATCTTAGGAGAAAGCATGAGCATGCACAATATGTCAAGATGGGACTGGTGGTTCGCAACTATCACGGCAGGGCGGCTGAAATTCTCCCCGGAAAGGTTTGACACGCTGAATTTCACTCCAGGGACATGGGTTATCGAGAAACGCGAAAGCCGCTGCAGGAATTTATGGTAACGCAGCTTCTTCTTTTCCGTATTCCGTCCGATATGCGAATAAATCCATGCTGATGGAATCACTGCAACCATGGCGAGAATAAAAGCAGAAAACGCAAGTGCAGTACGTCCCAGGCGCGCAAGGGTAAGAGGCATCTCACGCCTTTTCCCACCACGGCATGTCATCCATCTGAAAACGGCAGGAGGAAGGAAATATGCCATAGTCACCACCGTAAGCATTCCTATCACAGTTACATGCGCCAGCGACTTCATGGCAGGATGCTCCGCAAAAATCAAGGCCCCGATACCTATGAACATTATTATAGCGGACAAGGCCACGCTGTTCTTATAAGAAGAGAGGATTTTCTTACCATAGGCATATTCATACATCAGGCCCTCGGTTATGAATATCGTATAGTCGTCCCCTTGTCCGAAAATGAAGGTGGCAAGTATTATATTCACAATGTTGAACTTGATTCCAAGCAGCTGCATGATGCCCAGAATCCATATCCAGCTGACTGCAAGCGGCAGGAAGGAAAGCAGGCTCAGCTCGATGCGCCCGAATGAAATCCAAAGGAAGAAGAAAACTATGAAACTGCAGACAAGCCCAACGGAGTCAAAATCATCGGACAGCAGGGACACAAGCCTGTTTCCCACATCCTTTGAGTCAAATACGAATGAATCTGAGGATGTGCAGGCCTGAAGCCGGCTCTTGATATCATCTGAAGCTTCCGATGGCACGGAAACATAGTTCACTACATTTATTCCGTCATCTCCGTAAAGCACTGAGGCCTTTCCAACTGATTCGAGCAGGGGAGAGAAATGTTCTGCTGGCACGACCTCATATCCGGCATCCAGCATGTCGAGGAACGGACGGAAAGCATTCCGGGAAAATCCGGCCGCTTCTGCAGCCCCGGCAAGTTCCTCTGCCAAAGACGGATGCGAGCGCACAAACCCGTTCCACATGTCCAGATTTTCCTGCTGGCGCACTGATGAGGGAACAATGCAGCTTATGCTGCTGCATGCCGCACCGTTTCCGTCCACGACATGAGCCACTCCATCCATGAGCCTTTCATTCTCCCGCAATGCGCCGTCAAGGTCATTTCCCTGGCTAACCGCATATATAGTCGCTTTGGAAGAATCCGCAGAAGCAGCTGCTGCCAGAACCGAAAGATCCTCACGCTGGTTTGCGGTCATGTAGTTTATGTTGCTCATGTCCGAGTCAAATGAGGTCCTTAGGCTGAAATATGACAATATTGCCGTGAGTGCAAAGAAAGGAAGGGCAAGCCTTTTCCACATGCCCTGCGGCATTCTGGAAGTGAAGTCGAAATTCACGGTCCTGCTGCTGCGCCTTCTCCCGCTTTTCATAAGTGAAGGGAGGAAGACAAGCACGAAAATTATCGTTCCCACAAGCATCAGGGCACCTGTAAGCCCGAAGTCATGCAAGGCTTCCGCACGCAGAAGAAACAGCGAAAGGAAAGCGCATACCGTGGTTATGTTCCCCACAAGAAGCGGATTCACGATGTCTTTAAGCGCCCTGCGCGTATCAGGCTCATGCTTGAGGTGGTCAATATAATGAAGAGGATAATTTACGGCTATTCCTATGATTATCGAACCTATCCCGAGCACAATTACCGATACCGAACTTTTGAGCGCAGCTATCAGCCCCATAGAGAAAACGGCACCGCAAAGTATTGAAGTTCCTATCCACATGATATCCTTCAAATCCCTGAAAGCCAAGAACAATACAAGAGCAATCAGCACAGAGGCTATTATAACGGCAAGAATGCTGTCTTTCTTTATCTGCGAAGCATTTGTCACTGCAATCAGGGGACCTCCTGTAGCGGAAATCCTTATGTCGCCGAATTCTTCGGCAGTCTTTTCCATCACACTGTCAAGCAACGCGGCCAGTTCACCGTTTTTCCCGCTCTCGCTGCTGCCGAACGGAGAATTGAAGAATACTGCCCCGATTTTGCCGCCGTCCAGAAAAATATGCGAATCCTCCATTTCTGAAGAAGATACTGCTCTTAGAGAGAGGAGCCTGCCGAAAAGCGGACTGAAAAAATCAAGCGGGTCATATCTGAGAGCGGGCCCCACAAATGCAGAAGAGGGGAACATAAGCATCTGCCTGTCCATTTCCAGGCGCTCCCTTATATACGAAGAATCTGAAAGCAGAGAGTCAATGCGTTCATAATCCTGTTTTTTAAGCAGATACGGAGCATTGCGACGGATAAAGTCAGCAACGGCCAAAATGTCATCTGCATCAACTGCCACCTGCATGTCTGCAATCATCCCGGCTGTATCAGCTTCCTCCCACAATTCCCCGAACCTGTCCATGGCCTCTACAATACGCTCACGGCCGGCATATCCGTCGTCCCCGGAGGTGTCTTCCCTCATTCTGAACAAGACCGCAACCCTGCTTCCGCCAAGCTTTTCATATACAGACGAATATTTTTCGCTCTCCTTGCTCTGCGGGAGGAAAGCCGAGATGTCCTCACTGTAGTGCACACGGGAAATCATTAAGGCGCATACGGCTATCACGGCAGCAAGGATTGTCCATGCGAGAGTCTTGCGTCCGGAAAGGCTGTCATATATTTTCAGGAATATGCGTGTCATGGCCGCATGGATTTGCGCAGTGATGCAAAAAGTTTCCTCAATCCTATGGACGGAAGCCCATAGACAATGGCACCCGCGCACAGGAAAGTATTGAGAATGCTGATTCTTGCGAAATCGGCAAAAGGACGGAAATGGGTGATTCTCTCACCTTCAGGCGGATAATAGACCCTTATCGGCACAGGGACAATTGAAGTGCCGTTCCATGCGGAAAATACAAGCAGCTCCAGCTCGGCCTCATATCTCGAGGTAATAAGGGCGGTGCCGCTTATTCTGTGCAGGGGATAGGCCCTGAATCCTGTCTGGGTATCCTCAAGCCTTCTGCATGTCTGCACCATGAACCAGAAATTGGAGAATTTGTTTGCGAAAGTGTTTTTCCCGGGCATGTTTTCCGAGCGGATGTTCCTGCTTCCGATTATTATGGCCTGCGGGTGCTGCCGCACTGCTTCAAGAAAAATAGGGATGTCCTCCGGAAAATGCTGACCGTCAGAATCAATGGTGATAACATGTGTGAAACCCTCTTCCGCAGCCTTTCTGAAGCCGCTCTTGAGGGCATGGCCTTTGCCGCGGTTGCGGATGTGCCTTACTACACGCAGCCTTGCACCGGTCAGGCCAGTCCCTTCCAGCCATAATGCCCCTTTTTCCATGGCATCGAGCACCTCGCGAGTAGCGTCCGTACTTCCGTCATCGACCACTATTATGTCCGTCAACTGCGCAGATATCCTGCCCAGCACATCTGAAAGCGTTCCGGCATTCTGATATGTCGGGACAACAGCACATATTCTCACATCCGAACTCTTCATTTTTCCATCCTTTAAGAAGATGCCCTGCACAAGATGATGATTTTGGCTACCTTAACTCCTGAATCCGCATCCGATACCCCGGCCTGTATCCTTACATCGTCACCGTCCCATGCCAGCGGCTCATATTCAAAGCGAAGCGCCTTGCAGCAGCCAGGAATGACTGGGGCAAGGAATTTGGCATCCCTGATGCCCAGAACCTCAAACCTGCGGCCTTCAAGTTCCCCGCAGATTTCCACGGCCATCTGTATAATGCACACTCCGGGAGCAATAGGCTGCCCGGGGAAATGCGCCCTGTAAATAGGATGCTCCGCGTTAAGATGCGCAAGTGCAACACCGGTCCCAGCCGGCTCAATATTGTAAAAATCTCCGGACAGTCTCATCTCACATCAAATTTTCCTTCATCCGCAGTCGTCTGCAAGTCAATATCTTTCAATTCTATGCATGTCAGGTCTCCTCCCGGCTCGACAATCGTTATCATTGTCACAAGGCAGTCGCTTTTACGCAGCATCAGCCTGACTTCAGCCATGAATCTGGCAATGTCCTTCTTCTTGGGAGTCATCGTCACCTCCCACATGAGGTCCGTCTCCCTTGTCTCTACAGAAAAATCATTGTCTGACACCAGAGGGGAACCGGAAAGCCCGAGCATCATCACCTGCGAGATGCCGCGGAACATCCTGTTCTTAGAAAGGTCAACTTTCTGTTTCTTTCCGTCAGCAATGAAAACCGCATCCTCCCCGTTCATGATGAAAACCCTGGTGAGAGGCTCCATATATTCCCATCTTACCTTGTCAGGAGACGAAAAATACATCCTTCCGCTTGAAACCATCTTTTCCTGCAACATGACACTCTCCTTAGTCTGCACGAAAGCGCATGACATGTTTTCCGGCCTGAGAGGGACAAGCTCCCGTGCTGCAGACGGACAGGCCATTAGGCAGATGAGCATGGCAGCTGCGGCAATATAAGCTACATTCTTCATAATCATTTGACAATCAATGCGCATCCCGCCATAATCAGGAGCACTCCGACCCATTGAGAAGCCGTGACATGCTCATTAAACACAAGAAGTGCGGCAAACACCCCGAAAAGGTAGCTCATGCTTGTAAGCGGATAAGCAACCCCGAACGGATAATTTTTCAGTATATGCATCCAGAGCACAGTGGCGGCTCCCATGGCAAGCCCGCATCCAAGAAACCACCAGTTGGTCAGCTGAGCCGTAAAAAATGTCCAGGCCCATCTGAATTCTCCCATCTTTGCGAGCGCAAGCTTGAGCATCACCTGACCGGAGCACAGCAGAAGGCTCTGCAAAAGAGCCAGAGGTATCACTTTCCACATACACGCAACAATATGAATGAGTGTCCGTTCTCCCCGGACCTGTTATAAAGCAATATGTTGTCCGGCACCGGAACTTTAAGGTCACTGCCGCTCTCACAAGAGCAAAGGAGAGACTTTGGCACATGGCCATGCCTGAAGCATGCGACCGCTGCATACATTCCCGCAGCTGATGCTGAAGGGCAGCTCCCGAAAATATGCCCGTATCTGCCGTGCGGCACATCCTTGAACATTTCCTTGACGGCATTTCCGGCTTCACCGCTTTCCGGCCCACATAAACCATCAATTGAAATCACAAGCCCCACATCGCTAACTTTCAACCCATTGCAAGAAAGCATCTTTTCAACGGACTCACGCATTTTTTCCTCAGACGGCTTGAAAAGCAACCTGACAGCAGCAATCTCACATAAGGCTCCTTCAGCCTCCGCGTCCACCACAAAAGAAACGGCGCTCCCGCAGGACGGAATCCCTCTGGCGTGCAAGCTACCCTGACTATAGACAGAATATGAAAAAGGAGTAACCTCATCAAAGGCCCCCACAAGGGCGTTCCCGAAACGTCCCATCCGAAGCTGTGTCCATGCATCATCCAAAGCGCTCTCAAAAGAAAGCCCTCCATGGGAATATGTGGCATTATAGCCATGTGAACCGGTGCGTATCCCGATGAGGGAAGCAAGGGTATTGTGAGTGGACTGCATGAAATGGACTGGTCTCAACGAAGTCCGCTCCCCGGAACACAGAGCCGTCAAAAAAGCTTCAGTATTCTCCTGAAGGCCAAGCCCGGTGCCGCATACAACGGCCTCAGGGACTGCAAGTCCGGCTTCTTCCAGACTCACTGCCGAAACCGCAAGGGCACGTTTCATAAGCCCTGTCATGCGCCTTGCCTCAAGCGGGCTGACAAACCTCTTCCAGTCAGGCTCACAAGGAGGATTCACCCTGTCCGAATAAAGTTCAAGAGGATTCTCCATCCATGCGTCACATAGCGGAAGCTGGGAGGATATCTGCGCCGAAGACTTTACATATACCTTTCTCATAATCACCTCATTTTGCGGTATGCGGAAAACAGCATGGACGAATCATTCCCGCCGAAACCGAACGAATTGCACAGCACATTTTCCAGCCTGGCCTTGAGTTCTTTGTCTCCCTCACATGAATGCTCATGTCCCATGCCCGCTCCGGCAAAAGGGGAGACCGTATCAGGCCCGCTGCTCCTCCAGTTGAGATTGACAGGAACAAAGCCCTCCTGCATGGCCAGGATGCAGATTACCGCCTCCACCGAACCTGATGCGCTCGTGGTATGTCCTGTGAAAGACTTTGTAGATGACACGGCCGGCATATCTTCAGGGAACAGCCTCCTCAGGGCTGCACTTTCGCTCGCATCATTATTCGGAGTACCTGTGCCGTGAGCGTTGACATAATCAATGTCAGCAGGAGTGCAGCCTGCATCAGCCAAAGCTCCGGCCATTGCAAGGAACGCACCCTCACCGTTTTCAGATGAGGCTGTCTGGTGGAAAGCGTCACATGCGTTCGCATATCCCCTCAGACATGCAAGAGGCCTGGCCCCGCGTCTTGCGGCAGACTCCTCAGACTCCAAAATAAGATAAGCTGCACCTTCACCCAGATTAAGCCCCGCACGCTCCGAGTCAAACGGCCTGCATGGACGTGAATCAAGTATCATCAGGGTATTAAACCCGTTCAGATGGAAAGAAGACAGGCACTCGCTGCCTCCGACAGCTACAATATCAGCCCGTCCGCTGCGGATCATGTCCGCACCGCGCATTATGGCATTAGCGGCAGAAGAACATGCTGTCGAAAGGGTAGTCACACTGTCAAAGTCACCGAAATACGCAGCCATAAGCTCTGTGGCGGCCCCGCAGTCATGCACGGAAAAATATCCGCTCAGACGCCCGCTCTCCAGATACTCCCTGAAATGAAGCTCGGACTTCTCCATGCCTCCCACAGTAGTCCCTGAAACCAGAGGAATATCTGAAAGCATGCCGCATGTTATCCCGGCCTGCTCCAACGCCTCACGCAAGGCATGAATGCCAAGAAGGGAAGTGCGCGGCATAAGCTCCGCCTCATCTATCCCCAAGGCAGACTTCAGCTCAGCATCAGTCATACGGACTTCTCCGCATGGCACATCAAGCCCGCCTGCATCAATGTACTTCAGGCGCGATATGCCGCTGCGGCCCTGCTGAAGAGACAAAAGCACCTCAGATTTACAGTTTCCTATGGCAGAAATGATTCCCGCCCCCGTAACAAGCACCGGAGATCCCATCAGACAGTCCTATTTTGTCCTGTGCTTCTGAATATAGTCCGCCATCACTCCCACCGAGCGGAAAACTTCCTTACCCTCGGACGGATTGGCCAGCTTTATCCCGTAATTCTTTTCGAGCAGCACGATAAGCTCAAGCGCATCTATCGAGTCCAGCCCGAGACCGTCCCCGAAAAGGGGAGCGTCATTGTCAATGTCCTGCGGCGTCATGCCGTCAAGGTTAAGCGCTTCAATCATCTGAAGCTTGAGTCCTTCTATGAGTTCTTCCATATTCATCGTTTTAATTACTTTTGCTCCATTTACTTGCGGCATCCGAACGCCGCCGATATGTTTTCCGGATTCCACTGCGCCCCTGATGCGTCCCCGTCCTTTTCCACAAGGAAAAGCACAACCTCGAAAGTGTCATCATCGCTGCATTCAGCCCATCCGCATACGGCCGACCTCGTTACCTTATCCTGGAAAGCATTGCCCACGATGCGGCATATCTCCCCGGCATCAGGCTTTTCCATGACATAAAAACAGGTCTCTCCGTAATATTTGTTGCGTATGGCAATCTCTCCTGTCACAATATTCGGCAGGGTATAGACAAAAACGGCAGGGCTTGGAAACCAGTTCTGCGGGTCATTTATGGTATTCTGATAATTCCTGTCATCACACAGCGAAGCGCTTGAATTGAACAGGAGCACAGCCCGGTCCTCCCGCGGCTCAAAACGCCCCGGCTCATCAGAAAGCAGAATCTCAGAGGCAAGAAACCCGGCCTTCGACAAGGTATCCATCTTGTGGAATTTCGCATAACCGCACCCGAGCGCCCTGAAAGCAGACACAAGCATATCCTTTCCGCTGCCCTCGGCAACCGGGACAGGCCTGTCCGAGACAATCGCGTCCGGCGTTATCCTTACACATGACTTTATGGTCATATCTCACCTCCTTTTCTGAAAAGCATCGCCGCATTGCAGCCTCCGAAGCCGGAAAGCAGCTTTATGAATGCCTTTTTATCCGTATGACGGCATTCTGACGACACAGACACAGGGCATGAAACTCCGCTTTCCCTCCAGCCGGCTGTCGCAGGGACGCATCCCTCATCCGCGGCTTTCATTGATATTATGGTCTCAAGCACTCCGGCGGCTCCCAAAGTATGTCCGAAATAACCTTTCAACCCGCACACAGGCACATCTGAAAGGTCTGCACGGTTTATGGCAATTGATTCCATCTCATCATTATAAGGCGTAGCGGTGCCATGCACATTCACAAATGCAAGTTCATCGGCACATGCATCCGCAAGCACCTGCCGCAAAGCCCTGAAACTGCCTTCTCCCGTGCGTGAAGGACCGGAAATATGGTTGGCGTCATTCCTTGTCGCACCGCTCACTGCCGTCCAAGTGCCAAAGCCGTTTCCCGGCATGGCTGCACCTTTTCCAGTTCCCGAGGTCTCCGCGCCGCAGGCAGCGCGCTCAGCCGCAAAAACGATAGTGGCAGCGGCTTCACCGAGATTAAGCCCATTCCTGCCGCTGTCAAAAGGCCGGCAAGGCTGCTGTGACAAAGCCTTGAACGACTGGAAACCAGATACTATGAACGCTGAAAGGCAGTCTGCCCCTGTCACCACGGCATAATCGTATTTTCCGCTCCGCAAGGCACGCATGGCCTCAATCTGGGCACAAAGTCCTGAGATGCAGGCATTGGACACGACGACAGGAGTATTAGGATTGCAAAAATGGGCAGCAATCAGACTAGCTGAGCTGTGCAGGGTCTCCCGCCCAGAAGCAAATCCCTGAACATATCCCTGAACATACGACTGGGGGGCATACGACTGGGCATTCCCCAAAAGCTCCACATTGCCTTTCGTAGTGGAAAGCACAAAAAGGACTCTTTCCGAAGAAGGGTCAATACCCGCTGCACGCACTGCCCTTAAGGCTGACAGCAGGGCAATCTTCTCGAAAAAAGTCAGCCCATGCGGCAAATTTTCCGAGGCGCACTCCCTTTCGACCGCTTCCCTGTCAAACATCGATGCGCAGAAAGGCTCAGGAAGTCCCCAAAGCCCTTCATGCAGCCTCAGACAGCTTCTCCCGCTCCTGACGGCAGCCCAGTTCTCCTGTGAACCGGCTCCCAACGGAGAGGTTATGTCATCTGCTATTACCCTTATCCTGTCTTCCATAATCCTATGCTTTTATCCCGCAGCCCATCGGCTTGCCGTTCTTTGTGTACTCATTCCCCGGGCCGTCTGAAGGCTCCTCCTGAGCCTGGGAGTCAGTAAGCGCAATCTTCATTATGCCCTCTGCCATCAGATTTCCGCAGGCATCCCGAATCTCAGCCTTGGCCATCTTCACATTGAAGACCTCCGTAATAACCTCTATCCTGGTGCTGACAGTATGTCCCACAGAGGGCCGAGAGTGTATCATCACATTTCTCACCGCCCCTATCATTCCTATGCAGACTCCATTTCCGAGCACGTATCTGTTATGATAACCTACCATGGCCGCACATGTCTGGGCCATATTCTCAATAAGCCCCGAATAAGACAGCAAGCCATCGTCAATAAATATATTGTCCTGAGTCACATCAAGTTCCGTACATGCAGCCCCGTCCTCATATCCCGTGATACGGCTTATCATAATGAACGGGCTGCGCTGCGGCAATATGTTTTCTACAGGTATTTCTCTCAATTCCATCATCAATTCTCCCAGAAGTCATACCAGTTGAACCATTGGTGCGGATATCTCCGTACCACCTCCTCAAGCACTTTCACGTAGCTTTCCGCAAGTGAAGCCATCTTAGCCTTCCGGTCCAGGTCCCCAGATGAGGCCAGCCTGCGATAAATTATGCGGTATCTGTATGTGTCCTCCTTCATGACAAATATAGCCACTGCCGGAACGCCTTTCTGGACTGCCATGGAAAACGGTCCCATCGGGAAATCCGCCTCTTTTCCGAGGAACGGAAGCCTTATCTTCTTCGGAGAGCCGAAAAGCCTGTCTGAAGGCATGCTTACGATTCCTCCCTCATCCAGCGTGGCATTCAATTCAAAGATATGCGACATGTCCTCCCTCACCGGCACCATCCTTATGTTGTTGCGGCTGAAGGCAGTCTTGCGGTTCTGCATGACCGTCTGCGTCTCTCCCGAAAAGACAAGTGCGCAGAAAGGCTTGTCGCCCGCCTTGAGCGAATATCCGGCAAGCTCATAATTGCCGACATGCGAACTCATCAGGACTATCCCGGAATCCTGCTCGAGCAGGGGATTGAAGTCCTCCGCGTTCTCCATCACAAAGTCAAAAGACTGTCCCGCATACATGGCGAAACGGTCCAGGATGACCTGGCCGAATACATAATGGTTGCGATAGACAGCCGCAAAGGCCTTCATCGCAGAATAGCCGAACCTGTCGCGGAAATATGACATGGATGCCTTGTAGCCCCTGCGTCCGAATAGCATGTAGAAAGGAATCACACATGCCATGATACAATAGAGAGAACGCACGCCGAAACTCCTGAGCCAAAATATCAGGAATCTCTGCATCCATGGCAGTCCGCCGGTCCTGCCTTTCCACTTGTCGTGCCTGAGCTCTCCCAAGGCTATTTCAATTTGTCCTCAATGACAGTGCAGAACTCGTCAAGAGTCTTTATCGTCTTGAAGTCGGCAGCCTCAAGCTTGAATCCGAAATTCTCTTCAACAAGCACAACTATATCGACTATCTCAAGAGAGTCTATGCCCATGTCTTCCCTGAGCCTTGACTCCGGAAATATCTTGTCTTCGTCTATCTCAAGCTCTTCCGTCAGGAAGTTCCTGACTTTTTCTTCAATTTCTCCTCTGTTCATATTCTTGTATTTTATCCAATCCTTAATCTTGGCACACGGCTATTACATTTCCCTGAGCCATTTTTCCACTGCGGAGATTTCCTCATAGAAAGGCGTGTCCTCCACAAAGACAGGCACAATCGCACGTACCCTGTCATAGACCTCACGTGTGCGCGGGGCAAGACTTGAGGAAATCCCGAGACAATCGACAGCCTGCACGAGAGCGATGTACAATATGGACATCACCTGATATGCGTTGTCGATTACCTGGCCGCAGATAAGAGCGGAATTGGTGCCCATGCTCACAATGTCCTGATTGTCATTATTGTTCGGGATGCTATGCACATAGTTAGGCATCGACAGGGTCTGGCATTCCGCGGTGGTTGAAGTCGCAGTGAACTGGCAGGCCTGCATCCCGTAGTTCAGCCCGAGTTTTCCCATATTCAGGAACGGAGGCAGAATGCCGTTAATGCGGTCATGGAAGAGATAGTTGAGCTGTCTCTCGGCTGTCATTGCCACTCTTGTAACGGCAATCTTCACCTTGTCCTGCTCCAGCGAAACATAATCCCCGTGGAAATTGCCGCCATGATATACATTGCGCGACTGAGGGTCAATTATCGGATTGTCACATGCCGAGTTCAGTTCCTCCTCGAGTATCCTGCGGGAATTTTTCAGTGTCTCATATACCGGACCGAGTATCTGAGGGGTGCAGCGCAGGGAATAGTAGGCCTGTACCTTATGGGTGAACACCTCCTCTCCGGCGTGTCCGTTGTCATACAGGGCATGCTCGCGCTTACAGAGGCACTTGCTGTCCTGGGAGATTTCCCTCATCGTCGAGGCTATGGCCTGCTGGCCTTCATGTCTCCTGCATCCGTTCAGCTCCTCCGACATAAGGTCGTCATACGAAGAGGCTATCTCGTTCATCATCACAGAAGCCGTCACCGCATGGTCCAGAAGCTGCTCAGCCAAAAGCTGGTTCACCATACCGATACCTGTCATGACAGATGTTCCGTTCGTGATGGACAACCCTTCGCGTATATGTATCCGGAACGGCTCCAGTGCGTTTTCCCTCATTACCTCTGCCGAAGGACGCCACTCACCGTGCCAGTGCACCTTGCCTTCTCCGATGAGCGTAAGCGCGATATGCGCAAGCTGGACAAGATCACCGCTGGCCCCGACGCTTCCGTGCCTGGGTATGAAAGGATATATGTCACGATTTATGAATTCCGCGAGCAGGCGCACAAGATCCGGATGAACTCCGCTTTTGCACTGCAGGAAAGTACCGAGCCTCGCTATCATGGCGGACTTTACAAGCATGTCCGGCAACGGCTCACCGGCTCCGCAGGCATGGCTCCTGATTATATTGTACTGAAGGTCAGACAGGTATTTGTCATCCACCCTCCATTGTGCCATAGGACCGAAGCCCGTATTGATTCCGTATATGACTTTATCAGCAGAAAATTCTTTCAGGAAACTGAAGCACGCTCCGATTTCCTTAATCGGAAGCTCGGACAGGTCTATTTTATCGCCGTGATATAATATGTCGCGGACTTTATCCAAAGTCAAAACCATAGATGCTCTTTTAAAAACGCAAATTTAATATAATATCTGAAATATTCCGAATAATCCCAAACCTTTGCATTCTTTCTTCAGGCACTGATTTTGCAGTAAAATGGCGCGCATTTATAAATGAAATTCAAATCATGCCCAAAACAATCATATACCAGATGCTCCCGCGGCTCTGGGGAAACGACTGCAAGACAAACAAGAAAAACGGGACACTCGAAGAAAACGGAACCGGCAAATTCTCCGGCATCACCAAATCCGACTTGGAATACATCAAATGGCTCGGCTGCAGCCATGTCTGGTTTACAGGTGTCATCAGGCACTCGACAAAAGCCGGCACAGAAGGCTGCACGGCATCCCACCCCCAATTCGTAAAAGGGGAGGCCGGGTCACCATATGCGATTTGCGATTATTATGACGTGAACCCTTATCTTGCAGACTCTCCTGCTGACAGAATGTCAGAATTTCGGGAACTGGTACAGCGCACCCATGACGCAGGCCTTAAGGTAATAATAGATTTTGTTCCCAATCATGTAGCCAGGGACTACGGCAAGACGGCCATGTCACCGGGACACCCGGTGCTCGGAGCGGAAGACGACAAGACCGTCCACTGGAAAGCCGAAAACGACTTCCTGTACTATCCGGGCGAGCAGCTAAGGCTTCCCAGGGCGGTGCCGCAAGGGTTCGGGCCATATGTGGAGATGCCGGCAATGGCGACCGGAAACAATTGCTACAGCGCGTCACCAGGAATAAACGACTGGTATGAGACCGTAAAAATCAACTATTGCGACTTCCACACCCCGACATGGGACAAGATGCTGGATATCGTGGATTTCTGGGCATCACAGGGAGTTGACGGATTCCGGTGCGACATGGTAGAGCTTGTTCCTCCGCAGTTCATGCAGTGGCTCATAGCCGGAATAAAGAAAAAGCACCCTTCCATAATATTCATAGCGGAAGTCTATAAAAAGGAACTGTACGGGCAATATGTCCGCGAAGTCGGTTTCGACCTTCTGTACGACAAGTCAGGCCTGTACGACACCCTGCGCACTATCGTCGAGAAGAACGCCAATGACAACGGCATGCCCGTGGAGCTTTGGCAGTCTACGACAGGAATAACAAGAAACTGGCAGTTCCTCGGCGACCTGCAGCCCTATATGCTGAATTTCCTTGAGAATCACGACGAGCAGAGATTCGCTTCAGACTTTTTCGGAGGCGACTCCTCCAGGACATTTGCACCTCTATACGTTTCACTGATGCTCAACACCGCTCCTTTCATGATTTATTTCGGCGAGGAGACAGGGGAGAAGGGAATGGACTCAGAAGGACTCAGCGGTACCGACGGACGGACAACAATCTTCGACTGGTGGAGCATCGGCTCAATCCAAAGGCTGCGCAAAGTCATAGCTTCGGAGCAATACCGCACCCTGGACGTGGAGAAAATTACAGATGCCGGGCTTGAGCGCAAAGAAGCAGAAATATTCTGCAGGTTTGCCCAAGCAGTGCGTCTTGCGTCTTCGGACGAGGCCATATGCAAAGGCACAACTTATGACCTGTGCTATTGCAACATGAGTTCGGACGGGTTCGACAAGAACAGGCACTTTGCTTTCCTGAGGGACTTCGAAGAGCATACTCTGCTTGTGGCCGCCAACTTCTCCGACAAACCGTCATGCATGGAAATCACCATTCCGCAGCACGCGTTCGACTGGATGGAAATCCCTGTCACCGAAGAGCTGCACCCGGGCAAGACCATAAAGATTGAAGTTGCCCCAATGGACGGCAAAGTAATAACATTGATATAGTCAAATTGCCTCATATTTTCACGGAAAAACCCGTTTAACAAAAATGTTTCAAAAGTAAACAAATTTGTTAAACGGGTTTATTTTCTGCACTTTGTGTTAGAGTTGTCAATATCCGACTATAGCCTCGCCCTTATTGCGGTCAATATACCCCGTAACACATTCCGGAGCCTTGCAGAGCCTCACAAAACGGCCCTGATGGACGCACTCCATGGCATCGAGAGCCGCTTCGTCAATCACTCCGTCACCCGTCACCGTGTCAACCGTCAGGTAGCCGACTCCGAGAGAGGTTATGTTCTGAAAGAAATGCGTGCCCTGGCTCGGCTCGATACGATAGCCCGGAATGGCGCTCTCGACAATCATCCTCGCCTCTGAGATGTCGGTCCATGCGACAGGAATGCCAAGCCACGGGTCAGACGAGCCCCATCTGCCCGGACCTATCAGCAGGTAAGAAGCACCTTCCGCTTTTGCCCATGCATTGGCACGCGCGATTTCCGCAGCCATCTCCTTTGTAGCCGCACTGTCAAAAGTAGCAGACGGGACATACATGACATATTTCATTCCTTCAGTATATCCCGCACCAAGAGCCTTCGACGAACGGACCAGGACATGCTCCATCTCATCACCGACCTTTTCTATGCTCACATTGCGGTCATCAGAAAACTCACCTGCCGGACGCACCTGAAGAAGCTTCATGACAATCTCCTGAGCATTCGTACCCGGAATCACATCAGCGGCAAACTCCATCTCAACGTCACACATCAGCTCTCTTTTGCATATGCCAAGGACATCCCTTATGATTTGCGCGATGGGAAAACGCCCGTATTTGAGTATCGCATCAAACGAAATTATCCGCGGCCCGTTTGCGGCGACACCCGGAAGCATTCGGTTGTTCTCCATGCTGAATGTAGATGCCACAAGCTCAGGATGAGGGAAAGAAGAAAGCGTCTCGGCAATCTGCACATGAGCAAGGTTCACGCCCTCGTTGCGCGAAATCTTGAACGCTCCGGGACGCAAATCAAGCGCATACATCATTTTCTGCGTATCCCTAAGGGCCAGCTTAGGCTCGGACAGCTGGAGAATCTTTTTAGGGAATCTCGGACTGAACCTCAGCGAACTGCCTCCGTCCACAACTGTCTTTCCGAGTCCGAAAGCCATGTTCACGATTCCGTCCTCAGGCTTCTCGCTTCCGATAGGGTAGAAATTGACTGAACGGGCGACTCCGGATAGCATAGGATAATACAGGCCGTCATATTCCGTCCCGCAGATGCTCTGCACCACAACCGCCATCTTTTCCTCACTCAGAAGATTGGCGGTCGCCTGTATGTAAGCCCTGCTGCCGCTATAGAAAACCGATGCATAGACACTCTTGATTGCTTTTCCGAGCATTCGAAGCATCTGGTCGCGGTTCTCCGTGAACGGAATCATATAAGTCGAATACACTCCGGCAAAAGGCTGCCAGCTGCTGTCCTCCAACTTTGAGCTTGACCTTACGGCAAGAGGGGAGCGCACCGTACTTATGAAAGAACGCAACTGCTCCACAAGTTCCTCCGGAAGTCGAGATGACACAAACTCAGAGAGCACTTCTTCGTCAGAAATGTCTGAGTCAATCACATACTGAAGCCCGTTCTCTATTATGAAACGGTCGAAACAGTCCGTGGATATGACGACGGTCCGCGGAATCGAGATTTTCACATTCTCATATTTGTCCGCGAGATTGTACTTATATATCAAGCTGTTGAGAAACGCGAGTCCGCGTGCCTTGCCGCCGATTGAGCCTTCACCCATCCGGGAGAACCATATATAAGGCTCATAGCTGTCCTTGTCAAAATGGGCGATTACCCCGCGTCCGGTGAGGGCATGGTAATCACGTATCTGCTGCGAGACATATTCACGCAGAGCCGCCGTATCCGCAAACTCACTTTCCTGGACTGTCTTGAACTTTGCGCCGAGCGTGAACAGCCCTCGCGCCATCAGCCATTTCGAAAGCATGTTCCTCGAAGTGTTGTACAGCAGCACCTCATCAGGAATCTCACGCATCTTCTGCTCCAGTTCCTTCAGATTGGCGGCCCTGCCGTATTCAGCCTTTGAGGAGTCACGGAAAACGAAGTCGCCGAAACCGAACTCTTCCTTGATATAATCGGAAAGCTGAAGCATCAGGGTCTTGGAATATTTCCTAATGAAACCTGCGCCAAGCCATGCCGCCACAGATGCGACGCTTTCCTGCGAAGACTGCAGGAGCACAGGCATCATCGGGTCATCCCTGCGTATATGCCTTACCAGTTCAATTCCGGCATCAAGCTTCTCCATGTCGGGACTGTCTCCGCGGTGTACTGTGAACCCGACATCTGAAATGACGCCGAGCATATTGGACTTGTACTTGGCGTACATATCCATTGCATCATCAAGATTGGTGGCAAGAAGAATCTTAGGCCGGGAGCGCTTGCGGAATTTGCGCTGGTGTTCATTGAGTGTTTCTTTCAGGAATTCCGCGCTCTGCTTGAGTATAAGTTTGTAGAGTTCAGGCAGATAGGTCGAATAGTAGCGCACGGAGTCTTCGACAAGCAGAATGACCTGCACGCCAACTCCAAGTATGTCATTCTCGGCGTTGATGCTGTCTTCGAACAATTTGATTATGGCCACTATCAGGTCCGCATTTCCATACCAGCTGAACATGTAGTCAATGGCTGAGGTATCCTGCATGGAGAGCCTCCTGTAAATCTCTTTGGAGAAATGCGTCAGAAGCACGAACGGAGTCCTGTTGCCTTCCGCCTTAAGGTCAGAAGCCAGGGCGAAAACGTCCTTGTCACCCGTATTGTACATGCAGATAATCATGTCTATGTCATCATGCTTGCTTATAGTGGCACGGGCTTCCGCAGATGTCTTCACCCACACGAACTGCGGAGGGCTGCTGAGATTCAGGTCAATATATTCATGATATATCTGGGTCTCAATCTGCCCGTCCTCCTCAAGGATGAATGCATCGTAATTGCTGCATATCATCAGGATTTTCCTTACACGGAACTTAATCAGGGAGCCGTAGTCAGTCCCTTTCAGCTCTTTGAGCATCACCGGCTCTATAGTGTTCATGTCCTGCGCTTTATAGATGGTTAATATTATCCGAGCCTCCTCCTGAATTCCGCCACGGTCACAGCGGTGGCCACGGCAGCATTGAGAGACTCAGAGCCAGGTTCCCCGGCAGGGTAAGGCGGGATGAAAAGCCTGTCAGACACAAGTTCCGCCATAGCCCGGGAAATCCCTTCCGACTCATTTCCGATGACTATCATGGATTCAGAGGCATTACCAGGCTCCAGGTCAGCTTCCCAGAAATTCCTGCCGTCCAGAAAAGTACCATATACCTTTCCTCCGGAAGAGAGTATGTGCCTTGACAGGGCAGGAAGGTCCACATAATGCATCTTTACACGGAAAATCGCCCCCATTGTCGCCTGCACCGTCTTGGGATTGAAAACATCCACAGTGTCCGGAGCTGCGAAAACAGCGTCAATGCCAAACCAGTCCGCAATCCGCAGAATAGTCCCGAGATTGCCCGGGTCGCGTATGGTGTCAAGACCGAGATACAGTCCCTTGCCGGAGAGCAGCCCTGGAATTCCGCCTTGGCAATCCACATAAATGTCCTCAGGTTTTCTTACTACCGCAAGCACAGGGGAGGGCGTCGCAAGCGATGATATGCGCTTCATGGCATCCTCACCGATTTCATCCCTGCGGTATATCGCTTCAACATGAAAAGGTGAGCGGACGGCCTCTTCGACCATCTTCTCACCTTCCACGGCAAAGAGACCAAGCTCATCCCGGAACTTCTTGTTCTGCAATGATTTCAGTCTCTTTATTTCATTGTTTGATATAGATTTCATCCTTTGATTCACTGAATGGCAAGAGCCGTATTTGGCTAATATCCGAGAATCTTCAGCATGGACTTGTAGGTCTGCTCCTTGCTGAAAAGTTTGGTGCTGTAATCGCCGTTCTCGTCCTTGTCTATTATGATATGCTTCGGGGCAGGCTGCAGGCAGTGCTGAATTCCGCCGTAGCCGGAAATGGACTCCTGATATGCACCCGTATGGAAAAAGCCTATGTACAGCGGTTCGTCCTTATCCTCAATCATAGGAAGATAAATTGCGTTTGCATGCGCATCGGCATTGTAATAGTCCTGGCTGTCGCATGTAAGTCCGCCGAGGAAGACCCTCTGGTATTTGTCATTCCATTTGTTTATAGGAAGCAGGATGAATTTCTGCTTTATGCCCCATGTGTCCGGCAAGGTGACCATGAATGAGCTGTCAATCATGTACCAGCGCTCACGGTCATTCTGCTGCTTCATGTCAAGTATCTGGAATATCGTAGCTCCGGACTCGCCGACAGTGAAGCTTCCGAACTCGGTGAATATGTTCGGCTCTGCCACACCGCGGGCGTTGCACATTGACTTGATTTGTGAGATTATCTCCTCCGCCATATACTCGTAGTCGAAATCGGACGCCAGCGAGTTCTTGATAGGGAAGCCTCCTCCTATGTTGAGTGAGTCCAGTTCCGGGCAGATGAGCTTGAGGTCGCAATATACTCCGACGCACTTGGCAAGCTCGTTCCAGTAATATGCCGTGTCACGCATTCCGGTATTGATGAAGAAATGCAGCATCTTCAGCTTGAATTTCTTCTTCTTGCTTATCATGTTCTCATAGAAAGGCACGATGTCACTGTACCTTATTCCGAGCCTTGAAGTATAGAAGTCGAAGGTCGGGTCTTCCTCTGAAGCGATTCTGACGCCGAGGTTGAGCGATTTCTCCACCAGTTTGTCAAGGGCATCAAGCTCATGCATGTTGTCCAGGACAGGAATGATGTTCTTCCAGCCGTTGTTTGCGAAATTGGCGATGTTCTCGATATATGCGGGTTTCTTGAATCCGTTGCACACAATATACTGTTCCTTGTTCACTGCGCCTTCTGACTCAAGGGCCTCAATGAGGTTAAGGTCAAAGGCGGACGAGGTCTCCAGGTGAATGTCATTCTTGAGCGCCTCAGCGAGCACGAACTCAAAATGAGAGCTCTTGGTGCAGTAGCAATAGTTGTATGTGCCCTTGTAGTCAACCTTGGCCATCGCCACGTTAAACATCCTCTTCGCCCTCTGTATCTGTGAGGATATCTTCGGGAGATAGGTTATTTTCAACGGGGTTCCATACTGGTTGATGATGTCCATCATGTTGATGTCATGGAAATGGAGTTCACCGTCTTCGACCATGAACTCGTCCTGCGGAAACTCGAAAGTCTGCTCAATCAGATCAATGTACTTGTTCTTCATTTAAGGTGATGCGATTAAGTTGGTTTATGCGCCAAATGGCCAATCCGTCTCACCCGGATTGCCAAAAACTGTGCAAATATAGCAAAAGTCGAGAGTAGAGACAAAATTTACTTTGATTATGCCGAGACGCATCAGTATATGTGTGCGAAACACAAATAGTCAAAGTTTTGCAGAAACGCCAACATCAAACTTGTTTGTTAATAGACGGAGCCGCTGAAGCGGATGCGAAAGAATGTTTGCCGAAGCACAAGCAGAGCGACGTTCAAGTTATTTATTATTAGCTATTTAAACAACCTCGGGCATGCAAATCCGCACACCTGAGATTACTTAATTATTTGAAACCACATCGTTATGACTTTCTCTTTGGCTTTCAGCTTCTTGTAAAACGGCACGGTTCCCAACATGCAGTAAATTATCCTGTTGGGAACCCGGTGCATTTGTAAACATCTAACTATTAACATTGTGCGATATGCCGACGTTCCCAATGTGCTGTTTCATGTCCTGTTGGGAACGCATGTCGCGTGTAATTCTCTGTCTTACAACACATTATAAAACTACATGGTTCCCAATGTGCTACAAAATGTCCTATTGGGAACCCTGTGTTTTTGTAAGCCTTTGATTATTAGCGCTATGTTATGCGACAAAGTTCCCAACGTGCAGGTTCATGTCCCGTTGGGAACGCATGTCTTGTGGAATTCTTTACTTTTTTGTGAAATAGCACTGCGCATAAAGATTTTGCCTATGGAAGCAGAATAGTGCTGCGTAACATGGAAAGATTGAGCGCGGACGGGAATTTCTTCCGGCACAAGGACAAGCGAGGATGCTTTTGGCCAAGATTTTGAATAAGGCGCGTCCGCATGCGGTGAGGTTTGACAGGAAAGTGTCTTGGAATCTTCCGAAAGATAGTGCAGAAGGACGATTATATCTAAATTTGTGATATATTTGAGCTAAAGTTCATATATATGCTTGGTCTCGGCATAGTGAAAATAAATTTTCCCTCTGCTCTCGACTTTTGCTATATTTGCGCTTTGCGCACATATACTGATGCGCTTCGGCAGAAGCAAAGTAAACTTTGCTTCTACTCTCAGCTTTTCGTATATTTGTATAATTTGCCTGATACATGTCCCGACAATAGCCACATGCCAGCAGAAATTACGACAGATGAAAAAAGGAGCGATAATATTTTCCGCCATTGCGGCAGCAATTCTGGCAGCATCCTGCAGCACCACACGTGTATTGCAGGATGGCGAATACCGCTTGGCAAAAAATAAGATAAGCGTCAGCAATGACAAGAAATTCAATGCAAACTCGCTTGAGCCATATCTTAAGCAAAAGCCCAACTCTTATTTCCTATTCGGCTGGAACCCGTTTCTGAATGTCTATAACTGGTCCAACGGCAAAGGAAAAGGATGGGACAAGTTTGTCCAGAAAATCGGAGTCGCCCCTGTCGTATATGATTCCGAAATGGTGGACGAATCCGTGGAGAATGTGATGAACCATCTCGAATACCTCGGATATTATGGTTCAAAGGTCGAAAGCACCGTATCCGTGAAGAAAAAAAGGGTCAAGGTTAATTATGACGTGACTCTTGGAAAACGTTTTCCAATCAAAGACATAGAACTTACCCTTCCTCCTGAAGGGGAGTTTACCGAAGATTTCCTGAAGGACACGGCTGCCATCACAGTGAAGAAAGGCGACTGGCTGTCAGAGGCGGCATTGGAGAAAGAGACCGTAAGATCAAGCGCAGTCATGAGAAACAAGGGATATTATGATTTCAACAAGAATTATTATTTCTTCGAGGCTGACACTCTGAGCATCCCGGACACGGCCATACTCAAGATAACCGTCAATGGATATACCAGAAATGAGACTCCGGACAAGGACCATCCTATCAGAAAATTTTATTTCAACGATGTCACGTTGTCATATCCCAAGACTCTGCGCATAAGGGAAAAGGTTCTGCGTGAGCTGAATATGATTGCCCCGGGCAATGTTTACAGCAGCGACGTAGTAAACAATACTTATTCGAGATTGTCAGCCCTAAGGATGTTCAGCAGCGTGAACATAAGCATGACACAGGCCGACACTAATCTTGTTGACTGCGTAATATCATTGTCACAGTCAAAGATGCAGGGGTTCAAGGTGAACCTCGAGGCTTCAACCAATTCTTCCGGGCTTCTCGGAGTGTCCCCGCAGCTGTCATACTACCATAAGAACATTTTCCATGGAGGGGAGTGGCTTAACCTCAGTTTCATGGGAAATTTCCAGTTCAAGTTCAAGGATGACGTTCGCTCAAATGAGTTCGGAGTATCTGCGGGCCTCAGTTTTCCGCGCTTCCTCCTGCTGCCTTACAGCATGTTCAAAGGCCCGATACCACGCACGGACGTCAATGTATCATACAATTACCAGAGCCGTCCGGAATACACCAGAAACATAATTTCCACGTCTTACGGATACAGCGGAAACGTGAAGAACAGGTTTTTCTATCAGGTATATCCGCTCCAGCTGAACATAGTCAGGCTGTTTAATCTTGACCAGAACTTTTACAAGAATCTGGCTGCGGACCCGTTCCTCAGGAATGCCTATCAGGACCACTTTGACCTCGGCTCCGGAGGTACGCTCTATTATACCAGCGCATCTGAAAGCATCCCAAAGCATACATATCATTATGTAAGATTGCAAATGGATATAGCCGGTAATCTGCTGAGCGCATTCAAACCGCTTATGAAACGGGATGAGGCAGGGGCAGGAATGATATGGAACACGCCTTATTCGCAATTCGTGAGAGCTGAACTGACACTCGGCAACACATGGGTATTCGGCAAAAATTCCGGACAGTCAATCGCGGCACGCATTGTAGCAGGAGCCGGACATGCATACGGAAATTCCAATGCCCTCCCATTCGAAAAGCATTTTTACGGCGGAGGAGCCAACAGTCTGAGAGGATGGCAAGCCAGGACCGTCGGCCCGGGACTTGCGAAAAGGGACAGTTCGTTCGTAATCCCGAACCAGACAGGAGACATGCGACTGGAAGCCAATCTGGAATACAGGTTCAATATGTTCTGGAAACTTGAAGGAGCGGTATTCGCTGATGCCGGAAATGTCTGGACACTGAAAAATGATGATGCGGCAGGAAGCGGAGCCATGTTCGATTTCAAGACATTGGGAAAGAGCATCGCCGCAAACTGGGGAGTCGGGCTGCGCTTGAATTTCGATTTTCTCCTGATAAGGCTGGACATGGGTATGAAAGTGCATGACCCTTCACGCGAGAACAGATGGGTAGGCCCGGGGCAATGGCTCAAGAAAGACGGGTATGCTATTCATTTTGGGGTGGGATATCCTTTTTAGTGCCCCCCTCCCGTCCCCCTATGGGGGAAGTGGCATCCTTTGCGCCTTTCCGTATTTGCAAAATGCAAATACACGGCACGGATGCGGCATCTGAGGATGCCTTCGCTTCGCTCTTATTTGGTGCAGGTGATATTATGGAGACCCTCCCGTCCCCCGATGGGGGAAGTGGCATCCTTTTGCGCCTTTCCGTATTTGCAAAATGCAAATACACGGCACGGATGCGGCATCTGAGGATGCCTTCGCTTCGCTCTTATTTGGTGCAGGTGATATTATGGAGACCCTCCCGTCCCCCGATGGGGGAAGTGGCATCCTTTTGCGCCTTTCCGTATTTGCAAAATGCAAATACACGGCACGGATGCGGCATCTGAAGATGCCTTCGCTTCGCTCTTATTCGCGGTATGATATTATGTGCCCCTCCTCCCGTCCCCCTGTGGGGAAGTGGCATCCTTTGCGCCTTTCCGTATTTGCAAAATGCAAATACACGGCTCGGATGCGGCATCTGAGGATGTCTTGTCTTGAAATAGGTTTAAGATTATTGAACTATACGCCGTTTGCGTAGAGCGTAACATATTGATGCTGAATGGGATTAAATTTCAGCAACTTGCTTGTATCCAGTTGCTTGTGTTCCGCGGTTTTGTCAAGAAAAGCTGGGTTGCATCCATGGAAACTTAGACTCATATGGATAAGTCTGTGACAAAATGCATGCTGTCCATGAAATCCGGGTTTTAGGTGGCCTCGTCTTGTTTTCCCACTCTCGTCTTGTTCTCATTCTGTGGCATCCACCCAGAATGGCATTTCGGTGGATAGACCGTTGTTTCCAACTCTCTTGTCCATCCATAGTTGGAATTTCATGGATACCTCCACGCGGTCTCTATACTTGTGCCTATTATCATGAGGCAAACGCTCAGCTGAAAATCCGTACAGGAACCTAGCAACAACAACTTATAACAACCTTAATATTAGCCAATTAACGAATCTTGGGTATGCAAACCGACACACCCATTAAGCCGCAAACAATTGACAATAAAGAGATTACATTCAACCCCAAAAGTAATAATTCTCGTTTTTGTTGACAGCAGCAATATCAGGTTGCGTTTTAAGCAGCATGCAGAAGAGCGGACATATCCGTGGGATGCCATTTCCAAATTTAGGTTGCCCCAAATCGGAGCCTATCTCTGAAAGAAGTTGACTCTGGTTTAACTTATGACTGATACTAGTTGACTTATTGTCTTTATCCCTTGTTTTGGTTGTCTGGCCAGGTCTTATCCCGTTCAGTGCTTGACTGAAAGGCGTAGCCCGGGAGAAGACTGTCATTTCCTGTTTCAGGTTGACTTCGAGCGGAAAGAAGTTGACTCTGTATGCCCAAGCAACTCGTTTATTTAACAGACAAGAAAATTATCCGTATCAGAAATCATGATAAACAATTAATTAACCAATAGGAGACCAGTTCTACTGACACCTGATGCCGTATCAGAAAGTCGATGTCAACATTTCATGCCAAAAGCATCCCATCAACCAAAGGACGGGAAACCGGCACATCACCAGGAAAGTAACTGTCTTACAAGATATTACCCCGGGCAGACAGATTACTTGTAGTATTTTGGCCACAAAGATGTCAGGCGTGAGCGAAGGGTTTCCTCCTGACGGTTGTCGGCCGGCTCATAGAACTTGCGGCCGGAAAGCTGGTCCGGCATGAACTCCAAATCAGCGAAATGGCCGGGAAAATCATGAGCATATTTATAGCCGTCACCATATCCAAGCTCCTCCATCAGCTTTGTCGGGGCATTTCTCAAATAGAGCGGGACTGAAGCGTCAGGAGTTTGCTTTGCAACTGCAAGTGCCTCATTGATTGCCATATAGGCGGAATTGCTCTTTGGAGATGAAGCCAAATAGATGGTCACCTCAGCCAGAGGAATCCTTGCCTCCGGCATACCGATGGTATGCACTATCTGAAAACATGAATTTGCAAGAAGCAGCGCATTCGGATTGGCAAGTCCCACATCCTCCGCAGCAAGTATGCAAAGGCGCCGTGCAATGAAAAGCGGATCCTCTCCGCCGTCAAGCATGCGGGCAAGATAATACACGGCAGCATTCGGGTCAGACCCGCGCACACTCTTGATGAAAGCCGATATCACGTCATAGTGCATCTCGCCGCCCTTGTCGTATATGGCAACGTTTTCCTGAAGGCATGACGTGACCGCCTTATTGTCAATCACCACCGGAGCGCTTCCGAACGAGCCTACAACAATCTCAAGTATATTCAGTAGCTTTCGTGCATCGCCAGAACTATATCTGAACAGGGCCTCCGTCTCATTGACCGTTATATCCTTGTGTGAGAGCACCGGGTCTTCACGCATGGCCCTGTCAAGAAGAAATTGCAGGTCATCCTTTCCCAAAGACTTCAGCACAAATACCTGGCAGCGCGACAGAAGGGGAGTGATGACTTCAAAAGAAGGATTCTCCGTAGTGGCTCCTATAAGTACAATGGTACCGTCCTCTACAGCACCCAAAAGCGCATCCTGCTGCGACTTGCTGAAACGGTGTATCTCATCTATAAACAGAATCGGCGACAGTCCTCCGGAAAAAAGCGAATTTGAACGTGCCCTGTCAATGACATCACGCACATCCTTCACCCCGGCGCTCACGGCAGACAAAGTAAAGAACTCGCGCCCGAGAGACTTTGCCACAATTCTCGAAAGGGTTGTCTTGCCGACACCCGGAGGTCCCCATAATATGAACGACGAAAGATTTCCGTTTTCTATCATATTCCTGAGCACGCATCCAGGACCGATAAGATGCCTCTGTCCCACATAACCTTCAAGATTCTGGGGACGCATCCTTTCGGGAAGCGGAGGCAGCATTCGGCTGCGCCCTATTTCATCATCTCCTATCACCGTCATATTCAGATTTCCTTGGCAAATACCCAGCGTCTCTTATGAAGTTCCTTCTCAAAAGGCGCCCACATGGCCTGCACCTTGGCATTGGTCTCAAGATTGGCATTGGTCTCCGCATACTTGAAGCCCATGTCCTTTACCGTTTTGAATAGGTCAAGGAAAAGAAGAGAATTGACACCCTTGTTCTGCCACTCGGGCTTCACACCGACAAGCAGCAGGTCCAGTGTATCAGGCTTCTTCAGATACATGCTCTTGAGCAGATGCCACCATCCGAAAGGCAGCAGCTCTCCCCGGCATTTCTGCAAAGCCTCCGAAAGAGACGGCATCGTAACACCGGCAGCTATGAGGTTCCCCTCCGAATCCTCGATGAACGTGACCATCCTGAGGTCAACCAGACCAAGATATACGTCAACATACAGGTCAATCTGCTTCTCCGAAAGGAGAGAATACCCGTAGAGTACGCAATATGTCTCATTTATCAGTTCAAACAGCTTGCGGCCGTACTTTTCCTTCTTGACCTGCCTGCGTGTGAACTTCCTGATTTTCAGGCCGTTCCTCTCCATTACAAGGCGCGCCAGCTTAATATGCCTTTCAGGCAGCTCCTCAGGAATGGTTATCCTGTACTCCACCCAGCCGGTCTCCTTTACATATCCGAGCTTTTTCATATGCTCCGGATAATAAGGATGATTATATATGAGGGCCATAGTGCTGAGCCTGTCAAAGCCCTCCACAAGCATGCCCTCCGGATCGAAATCCGTAAATCCGAGCGGTCCCATAATCTGCGTCATGCCGCGCTCGCGTCCGAACTCGATTACCTTGTCCAACAGGGCACGCGAGACTTCGATGTCATCAATGAAGTCAAACCAGCCGAAACGCACCTGCCTTACCTTCCAGGCCTCATTTGCCTTTGAATTGACAATGGCAGCCACACGGCCCACTACCTCGGAGCCTCTGTATGCAAGATAGAATCCCGCCTCGCAGAACTCAAACGCACCATTCTTTTTCTTGTCAAATGTATTGAGATCATCCCAAGGCATGCTGGGAACATAGAAACGGTTACCCTTATATAGATTATTGGCAAACCTGGCAAATATTTTCAGGTCCTTCCTCGAAGTGACCGCCTTTATCAAAATGGCCATAGATTTTATCGTTTTGGTCAGTACAACTCGACAAAGTTAAGAATTTTTCCGTCAATTTCCCCGAATTTTGCTAAATTCGCAATCGGTTAGAACAGGCTCCCGCAGCCGTGACATGAAGCCGGAGTTCCAGCAGTGGAGTCCCGGCCATCTTTTGAAAGAATCTAAAAATGTAGTGTACAAAACGTTATGGAACAGAAAAAGACTAAAATAATCTGCACGATATCGGACATGAATTGCGAAACTGAGTTCATCCGCGAACTTTATCTCAACGGAATGAACGTAGCACGCATCAATTCTGCCCATGCCACAATCGAAGGCGCACAGAAAATCGTGGACAATATCAGGGCAGTATCTGACAAGATTGCAATCCTCGTTGACACGAAAGGTCCGGAAGTGAGACTTACTGCCATGGAGAATGCCGTAGGCTTCGTCGTAAAGGAAGGCGACTGGATTGAGATACATGACGGCCCGCAGAATTTCTGTACATCCAAAGTTCTCTACACCACATGCCCGTTTTTCGTTGAAGATGTCCCTGTAGGGGCGAGCGTGCTGCTCGATGACGGGGCCGTGGAGATTCTCGTGACAGGAAAGGACGGCGGAAAGCTCCTGTGCGAAGTGCAGAACGCAGGAGTCATCAAAGGCAAGAAAAGCGTCAATGTTCCGAACGTGCACATATCCCTGCCTGCTCTCACTGACAAAGACAGGACATTCGTACAATGGGCAATAGAAGCAGACATCGACTTCATCGCGCATTCATTCGTGCGCACCAAGAAGGATCTCATTGAGATACAGGAGATTCTCGACGAGAACAAAAGCCACCTGAAGATAATATCCAAGATTGAGAACCAGCAGGGAGTCGATAACCTTGACGAGATATTGTCGCACTGCTACGGAGTCATGATTGCGAGGGGAGACCTTGGCGTGGAGATAGCGGCAGAGAGAATCCCGCTTCTGCAAAAGAATATCATCAGCAAGTGCCGCGCACGCAAAAAGCCTGTCATAGTAGCCACCCAGATGCTTCACAGCATGATAGACAACCCGCGTCCGACAAGGGCAGAGGTCACAGACGTGGCGAACGCAATCCTCCAGAGCGCGGACGCCATAATGCTCAGCGGGGAGACAGCCTCAGGGAAATACCCTGTGGAAGCGGTAAGGACAATGTACAGGATTGCAGTAGCGACAGAAGAGTCCATCTTGACGCCTCCTCCTATGGACCTTGTAAATGTCACCAAACCGATTGCAGCAGTGCTGGCACGCTCACTTGTTGCCGCGACACTGCAGCTTCCGGTAAAGGCCATAATATTTGACACATGGACCGGACGCACGGGACGCTATCTGGCCGAATTCAGGCCGAAAGTTCCGATATACGCAATGTGCTACAACGGCTATACAATGAGGGAACTTGCCCTCACCTACGACATCTACGGCTATCCTTTTGAAGTTACCGGCACAAAGGAGGGATTCGTCAGCAACTCCATACGGCTGCTGACTGAGGACGGAAAACTCAAGAAGGGAGACCTCGTCGGCTTCATAGGAGGCAGCTTCAACGATGCCATCGGAGCGACCTATATGGAATTCAAATACGTCTGAAATGCCGGAATATGCCTGAACGATGCCTCAAAATAGCCTTAGCGACTTTGCTGCTGTCACTGGCCTGCATATCGGCCTGTGCCCAGAAGCATTGCATAGGCACGGTTTACGGCTATTCAGGCATGGGACTGTATCATGAGCTTGACACGGATGACGGCAGCTTCACACGCGTGACCTTATATGCGGAAACCGCAGAAGCTTTTTCCGGACGCACGTCAATTCCGGGCATATCCGCATCTTTCACATGGAATTTCGCGATTGCCGTAATGGAATCCGTATGCGGAAACAAGATAACCATATTTGCCGGACCTGGCATAGCGGCAGGATTGTGCCGTGATTTCAAATCAGATACAGGCTTCTTCTTTGGCCTGAAAGGCAGGGCCGGCGTAAGGTGCATATACAAGCGCAACGTTGACATATCCATAAGCATAGCTCCAGTCATAGGCAGCCATCTGACTTTCAGGGAGGAAGCCATTGACATGAGATATTTCAAGGGCGGCCTGATGAAAGCGTTCATGCCGGAAATAGGAATAGGATACAGATTCTGAACATGAAGAGAAGACTTGCATATACGTTCATTCTGCTCGCCTGCACTTTTCTCAGTCTTGAGGCCGGAGAAAAGGCCAAGGGTGACGATGAGTACACACGCTTCACTTTCGGGGCCGAATGGAGCTATGTGTCCTCTTTCTGGTCCGGCTGGCATTACAATTTCTTCTCATCGGAAGGCTACAGGATAGACCAGAGAGGAAATGCGGCAGGATACATAAGCAATGCCGAAGCTTATCTCCATGCCGGATACAACTTCAACAGGCACTGGAATCTTTCATTCTATGCAGGATATGCAGGCATCGGACATTATAACAGAGTCGTGCCGATGTCTTTCCGCATCACAAGGTATTTCGGCAAGAACCCGCTTGCAGACAGGTGGCTTACGTTCCTTGACCTCGGAAGCGGCATATGCATAAAGCCAGGCCCGCAGGAAATCGTAACGGCAAAAGCTGGCGGAGGATGGAGAATGTCGCTCAGCCGCTGCACAAAACTTGATTTCCTGGCATCTGCACGCGTCACATACACACATCCTACAGTGACATACGACGGCATCGCTGTCCCTGTTGATATGACGAACCGTAATGAGGCACTTGTCCTGGCCTTGTCCGTGGGAATTTCACTGACATTTTAGCTGTATGCAAAACCGGCTCAGATGTTGGACAGCGGGAAGCTTGCTTGATTATGCTGAGGCGAAGTGTTTGTATACAAAGTATAAAATATAACATATATGGCAATAAAAATCAATCTAAAGAAGACCGACAGGGTGCTTTTCTGCGCCAGCAAATGGTGGGGCGACCCGGACATGCCTGAAAACATGCAATATCCGACAGTACCGGTTACGGAAGACGGGGAGACATACGATTATCCCTTGACTTTCATATGCCAGATAAACTGCGAGGACATAGCTCCCTTCGACCCTGAAGGAAAGCTACCTCACGAGGGCATGCTGTATTTCTTCGCTGCCCTGGACGAGTGGCTCGGATATGAGAACGCCACCGGAAACGGCCCGGGGGAATGGAAGAAAGGGGAGTTTGTGGTAAAATATGCAAAATCCATCAATTTTGAGACATTCCAGAGCTGCATGCTTGTTGACGATGAAGACCAGCCGCTTACTGACCATGAACTTGAAATCACATTTTCCGCCTGCGCAGACGATGAGGAAGGATTCAAGTTGCTCGGAGTGCCGTCAAGTCCGCAGACACGCGAAAATTATCCTGACATGCTCAGCCTTATCCAGCTCGGATGTGACGCTGAACTTGGCCTGCAGTTCCAAGGCAACGGGATGGTCAACCTGCTCATGAAAGAGTCCGATTTGAAATTCGGCAACTGGAAGAAGACCAAGGCATATATGTGTGCCCGCTGACATGGCCGTAACTGACCGCACAGAAAACGAAAAGAGGGTGACCTAAAAAATCAGAATAACTCTCTGAGAATTGAATATTTGGAAATAAGGTCGAGGTTAACTCACCGTTAAAACAAGGAAAAGGGGCTTGACTAATATTTTAGCCAGCCCCTTTATCATTGCATGCCAGTATCATTACCATGGCACGCGGCAATCAATCCCCGCCGTCAGCGCATCTTGTGATACTTCCCGAACGCAAAGCAAAGCATTACGGTAACGTTGGTATTCCAATTGTCTATAGGAATGAACTGAGGGTTTACATTCGCAAACGGCAGGAAAGAGTCCGAACCGACACAGAATGTGAATCCCTGCACATGAAGATTAAGTGCAGCTCCAGCAGAGTGGCCGAAGTCAGATATGGCATAATTGCCCGTAAGACTTAACCATTTGAGCGGAGCAAGATTGAGTGACACGCGTCCTTCCGTCCATGAGAATGCCCCGTCAAAACGCCTTGTGCCCAAAAGTCCGAGCGACATTTTCTCATAAAAAGGCATTCTGGCCTCAAAGCCCAAATGCATGGTCATCGCAAGAGCCTCCGACGATTTGACCCCGGCCTGCACCCGCTCAAAATTGAAAGCCTGCAGCAGTTCCTCTCCCATGGTCTCGAACTGCTCTCCCAAAGACGGTGTGCCCTCTGCTCCTATATTGCTTCCGAAGCCGTCAAATTCCCATGCCTTACCGGGAGTCACGGCCCTTGCAGTATTGCTCCATGACATGAATCCGAGATCAAGCACGGATGCGGAAAGAGTGAAATATCTGAAAAAATCCCAGGATATTCCCAAGTCCAATGCACCTCCGAAACTTGAAATTCCGTTCAGGACATTACGTGCCACATCTTCTCCCTCAAACATTGACAAGTCCGGCTCAAACGATATGATATTGTCCTGCGAGGCATTCTCAGAGGTTCCGGCCTCACCTTTGGTCTTGAATGAAAGCATGCCGGAAGTCGTCATGTTTCCCTGCGCCTTTATTGCCCAGCGGTCTTGGGACATCTCCAGGCTCATCCTGTCCATGGCGATTCTCGCATTGGCAATGCCGACAAGGAACTTGACTCTGACACCGGCGTAAAGATTGCGGGTGATGCTTCTCGAGTATCCGTATGCAAACTCCATCCTCGAATCCAGGCGCGCACCGACATTGCTGATGTCATATTGAGTCTGCCCTGTTGATGCACCGTTCTTGGCAAATGCAAACAGGTCCTTCGGAAGATTCACTCCTACATCGGCACGCAGGGAAACGTCTATTGTATGATAGCTCTTGCCTGTACGGAAACCGGTTGACAATATGCCAATGTCTGTATTTACACCGATGCGGTTCATGCTGCGCAGTCCGGAAAGGAAGTCCTCAGCGGGAACTGAAGGATGGAGGAAAGTGGCAAGCGTGCCGTCATTCAGAGGGTAAATCACATCAGACATGGCAAGGCTGCTTTCAACCCCGACACTGGTCCGTCCCAATGCAGGAAGGGCTATGAAGCCGCGTTCACCCTGAAACGCAGGATTGAACTTGTATCCGTATGTATATCCGTCAAGGAAATACCCGCTCCTTAGATTCTGCTGTGCATATGCGCTTGATGCAGCGGCAAGGAACATCAGAACGGTCATTATCATATATGCTCTTTTCATTATGCTGTCAGTTTATCTTGTTGTTTGTAAAAGCCTGTCAGACTGGACATTTCATTCGCCGTCATTGCCGTTTCCGAGGTCCAACGTAATTCCTTCCGGAACTCTCAGGACCAGATTCTTCAACTCTATGCCCTGGTCCTTGTTGAGCGGCATTCCAGCAAGAGACGGCTCTTGTGATGCAGCAGCCATACGGAGCCTCAGCCCGTCAAATGAGAGAGCCTCTCCTTCCGATATGATGTCAAGCACGAGCTTTGATTCTGAGGGGCTGCTGACGGAACCTGCGCTTATCCGGTTGTCAAGCACTACCTTAATTCCGGATATTACATTCGCCCCGGCATCTAACGCCTCAGCCTGGAGAGAAAAATCCAAAGGCACGCTGTTCACGGCATCAAGGGTAATCTGGGCTTTGTACAATCCGAAATCAGACAGGTCAATGCCGAAGCTGGTCATGTCCTGCACAAAGACAAGATTCATATCCCGTCCAAAAGCAAGGGGAGAGGTGAGCGAATAATCCGCACTTATATTATAAGGCATCCCGAAACCTATCTCAGCATACCCCTCATCAGTTGAAACGGTCATATCATAAATCTCGACTTTCTGCGGAACCGTCCTCAGAAGATTGTCAAACCCTGCTGTCATGACATCTGCATATCCTTCCGGCGCACCGGTTCCTTCCTGCGAAAATGAGAATGCGCTCCTTGTGGATTGTCCAAAGGCAGGAGCACTGAAATGTACAGGCCCGAGGTCCACAGAGGCAAGAGTCCCGGAAGCCCCGCCTGTATTTATTCCTGCACTCATGCTGCCTCCAAGAGGAAAAGAGTTTTCCACAGCCATGTCAAGTCTAAGCCCTTGAAGGTCAAGTACTACATCCTCGCCACTGAGGAACTCAGGCAAATCTCCGACAACGACAGGGGAGACCGGAATCTCCGTTTCTTTCGACAGTTTGGCCACAGCTTTGACGAATCTTGCAGGATACAGTTTCAGCATTCCTGAAATTTCCGGCAATGCTCCGGCCTGGAGGTCATCAATACGGATGCTGCCGGACAACAGTACATCAGCAGTCATCTTGAAATGGCCGGGTGCCACCAGTCCCTGTCCTTGAGGAATTGCTTCAAAATCCATAGCTTCCACAGGAAATATGAAATCAGTTGAACTTGTGATAGGGAAGTCTATAGTAGTTGTGAAAACATTGGCTCCGGTCCTGCTGATTCCATAAGGAAGATTGGAAGATATGACAAGGAAGTCCGGAAAGCGTATCTCAGCCCCGGCAGCAAGCGACATCTGTCCTTGTCCGGCCACTGTCCTCAATGACAACTGAATACTTGAACTCACATCACAACGCTTCAAGCCCGTAACTTCCTGAGGGAGCGAGTAAGACTCCATGTCATATTTGAAATGCACCGTCCCAAAATCGGCATTTCCAGATATCCTTCCTGCACCTTCGGTCAGCCAGGTCTGAATCGAGACATTATGCGTAAATCCCTCATACTCAAATGCAGGAACCATTATCTCGGTGTCCAGGTTTCCCTGGGCGAATGTGATTTGATAATCTCCGTCAGCGGAAATGCCGACAAGCGACTCATCATCTCCGAGGAGAATGTCCTTCAGATACAATTTCTGCACGTCTCCCACAGGGAGTGCCACGTCTTTTAGCAGATTCACGGTCATGTCAATCGGCTTTTCGATGTCATAATCACTGTTGACACACGAAAATGCGGCAAAGGACAATGCACATAAGGCAACTGGCGCATGGCATCTGCGCCACAATTCAATTTTTCTCATTATTACGTCTTAAATTTTCTTAGGAAATATAGGGTAATACTTTGTACAATAGCCTAATCGCTTATACACGAAGCTTCAGTCCAGCAAATATGGTATCCGGCCTGAACGAGAATACAGATGCCATCTCACCGGCCATGCAGAACCCGCACTGTGTGCATTTGTCCGTACCGTAGCCGACGCAATAGCCACGCTTACCGTCCGGATAGACAAAGTCAGTCACCCAGCAGCGGCGCTTGAAAGAATTGGTTTTCATCAGTTTGAGTCCGGAGACAGAGTTCATTATTGGATAGCCTTTCTTCTTGTAGCCGATGACCATATCTATGATTCCGGCCCTTGTTTCCATATCCAGGGCAAGATATTCAGTGCCTTCGAACGGAGTATGGAAATTAATGGAGATGCTTTCTATGGCCGGGTTATTCTTCGCATATTCAATGGTACCCGCTACATCGGTATAATTGAGAGTATTCACTACCATGTTCACACTGAGATGCTTATGACCACATTCCGCTATATTCTTCTCCAGCTTGGCAAATGTGCCTTTTCCACGCACTTGCTCGTGGTAACCTCCGGCTCCGTCAAGACTGACCCAGATAGAATCGGCATGAGAGCCTGCAAATGGCAGCTGCGCATTAGTGGTTATCGTGCATGAGAAGAAGCCTATCTCCTTGGCCAGGTCTATAAGGTCGTTTATTCTCTTGTCGCCGTCACGCCATATAGTGACCTCTCCGCCTTCGAAATCCACGAATCTGGAGCCGGCGTCATACGATTCCTGCAGATGCCCGCGCACCTGCTCATATGTCATATTATGCGGATTTTCAAGTTCATACACGCTGCAATGCTTGCATCTGAGATTGCATATGTCGGATATGAACAGGACTGTCTGCAGGGGAGCACGCCTTCCGAAAAAACGTGCCCTGAGAAACCACCATCCAAGATAAAACAACTTTTTCATGTCATCATCCTTTATAAGTTTTTCAAAAATCCAAGGCCAGTCCATTATCGCCAATCAGCGCAAATGCAGAACCGGGACAGACCTGCCATTCATCGGAAAATAAGATTTACAACAATTATTATCACGCAGAACATCATCACAATGTTGCGAGCTGTAAGCCAGCGGAGCAGAAACCAGTCAACTCCCGCCTTGCGGTACGCCTGGAAATCTCCCATGGGCCCCATCCAGACCTTCGGCTCTATCGGAACCTCGCGGTGATTGACGAAATCATCGAGAGACTTCACAAGCCACAATGAGAGCGGCAGGACAAGCAGTACGGCCAGGTAAGCGGAATGCAGCTGTCCAAGAGCCACGGCAGCAACAGTCATGAGGTAGGGGAATGTGTTCAGAATAGCGGAAAATACTATCTGTCCTCTGTCAGAACCCATCAGATGCGCCATCGTCTTTTTTCCCATTTTCCTGTCCGGAACCGAATCAAGCACGGAATGCGAATATACAATATTCGTAACCAGCAGGCCGACAGCCGCAGACAGCCATAGAATTTTCCAGTCAAGTGTTCCCGTGACAGCATAATATACGCCTGTCATCATCAGAGGACCGAACATTATGAATATGGCAAGCTCGCCGAGTCCCCGGAAACCAAGCTTCAAAGGTCCTCCAGAATATGAGACTCCGATTATTAATGCAGCAAAAGCCCATATCAGGATTGCCCGGCCCCTTATGGCAAACACGGCAAGCCCCATTACGACTGCAATCAGCATAAATGCCACGACAGCCCACAGCAATTGTTTCGGTGTAGCCTCGCAGGACGTGAGATAAGGATATTTAACGTGAGTTCGATGAATTATAACTAAAAGAGTGACAGCTGAATAAGTTCG
>ERZ777011.392-NODE-392-length-68620-cov-6.152060_pt1 | contig 68620 bp, 56 predicted proteins | sample MGYA00374964_ERZ777011 | MGnify/ENA primary metagenome ERZ777011 (study PRJEB29310, sample SAMD00008975) | mouse gut metagenome | study: EMG produced TPA metagenomics assembly of the Metagenome analysis of fecal microbiota from mouse which was promoted...
TTTATCAACCTATTTTATCAGTTTAGGCTTGCACAAATCATAAAAATATGAAAGGCTTTAAGACAATATCGACCGCGTTTATTATTGTCATTGCAGTCATTTTCGGCTGCAATGTCTACTATCTTGTCAGTCTGTACAATTCAATAAGGGGCAATTTGGAGAGGGATGTGATGACAGCCATGGCAGATGCCGACATTGACGATATGTGGGAACGCGCTGACAGAGCCAATCGCGCGGCAGTCGCGGCTCAAAAAGCTGCAGCGGAAAATGTAGATTCAATTGACTCCATTCAGCCCGGCGGCGTTTCAGGAGTAAAAGACCCGGATGGGAATTTCGTCACCACATCGAAAAATAAAGATGGAAGCACCAAAGTCAATAAGACACCCCTGCGTCGCGACAGATCATATACGAATCAGATGGTTAATGATATGAGCCGGCAGATGCACGAAAGCATGGATCCATTCGTGGATTTCAATCTCGCTATCATGGACAGTATTTTATCACGGCGTCTCTCTGACCGCCGGATAAATCCGGATTTCCTCGCAGTGGAGATTGTGAACTCAAGAGGAGATATCCTGAGAGGGAATGTACATGTACCAAAAAACAAGTCGGATTATGATGTGTTCTCCCTATGCTTCAATCCATACTCGGATATGTATTACAGAGCATATATGACACCCCTGACACGCCACATCTTCTCGGAAATGGCGGGGGTCATTGTCACTATATTCTTAATGGGGATTACCTTTTCTCTCGCATTCCTGTATCTGTTTCAGACGATATCGAAAATGCGGACTATCGAGGAAATGAAAGATGATTTTGTCAGCAACATGACGCATGAACTGAAAACACCCATCGCCATTGCTTATTCCGCCAACGACGCCCTGCTGAATTATGATACGGACAATGACCCGCAGAAAAAAGTGACATACCTCAATATCGCCAACAAACAGCTCAAACGGCTTGGAGAACTGGTAGAGAATATTCTTGCCATGAGCATGGAGCGACGAAAAACGATTAAGCTTAGAACTGAGAAAATTCCATTACGCCCGTTTGTTGAAGAGATTGCATCAGCCCAGCGTATGAGAAGAGAGAAAGAAATTGCAATTATCGTCAATTTGAGCGACAGTGCTTCGGCAGAGGCCGACAAAACACATCTTGCAAACGCGCTGAACAATTTGATTGACAATGCAATCAAATATTCAGGAGATAGCGTGACAATAACCATTACGGGCGATAACAACAGTATTTCAGTCGCCGATAACGGGATAGGCATTCCAGCAAAATCAATCCCCTACCTCTTCAATAAATTCTACCGTGTGCCTCATGGCAACCTTCAGGATATCAGGGGTTATGGAATCGGGCTGTATTATGTCAAGAGTATTATTGATAAAATGGGATGGGATATCGAAGTCTGCAGCAAGGAGGGCAAAGGATCCGTGTTCACAATAAAATATGGCAAAAATGAAAAATAAGGTACTGTTCGTAGAGGACGAGGAAGACCTTGCGCTGATTGTCGCCGACACGCTGCGCGGACTCGGATATGAGGTCGTCACTGCGGCCGACGGTGTGGATGGATTGGAAAAATTCAAGTCTTGCGGTGCCGATATTATAGTCGCCGATGTGATGATGCCTCTGACTGACGGCTTCTCAATGGCCAGGGAGATCAGGAAACTCTCTCCGACAGTCCCACTGCTTTTCCTTACAGCGAAAAGCACGATTGAAGATGTCGAGAAAGGCTTTGAAATCGGAGCTGACGACTACCTCAAAAAGCCCTTTGAACTCAGGGAACTGATAGTGAGAATAAGGGCCTTGTTACGCAGATACGGTGCAGACAGCAATGCTGACATCAGGCATACGATCGGGGCCTATACGTTCAACGTGACGACTCAGATTCTCTCGATTGGCGACAAATCAGCAGAACTGTCATACTTCGAGGCCAGGATACTTGAACAGCTTGCCGCAAATATCGGCAAAACGGTAGATGCGTCCAGGCTGATGATTGCCGTGTGGCAACGCGATGACCCGAGCAACCGGAATTCTCTCCACGGATACATCCACAAACTGCGCCGCTTACTCCGCCATGATCCCGCTATCTCAATCATAAATCAGCGAGGTTTCGGCTATATGCTGACAATCAGAACCTGACAGAATCCGGATCTATATCGGCTGCTTCACCCGCTCAGTCAAGAGTCCCGCCACCACCATTCACAAATATGCTTTTTTGTAACTTCGTATTTTAAGACATAAATTTGCCAATATCAGCTTTGCGGGACAGGAATCAGACACCAGGCGGCAATTTCGCAAGCGGGTGATAGTCGCCTTTTAAACCTGTGGGAACAGCGTGGCGGATGTCGCTTACAATCTGGATACAGTTGCGGGCTTCGCTTATGCGGAAACCTTCGCCATCCAGAATCTTCCTGTAGCTCAAGGTGTGAAGTTCGGTAAATCCCTCGCTGAATTCAAACTCGTTTCCGTCAATACTGATTGTCCGGAAAGTTCTCTTCTCTCCCTGGACTGCATTATCGGGAAGACAGTCGGGATTGATGCTCAGGAAATAACGTACGCGCGCTTTCTCAAGTTCCAGATATCCGGCAACACGGTCAAAGCTCATCAGATGAACGATGTTTCGTCTCACCGGACCGAATATCCACTGCAGCATATCGTAAAAATGTACACCGATATTGGTAGCGATGCCTCCACTTTTGCTGATATCACCTTTCCATGAAGCATAGTACCATTTTCCCCGTGAAGTAATATAAGTCAGATCCACATCATAAATTTTGTCTCCGGGACCTTCGTCTACCTTTCTCTTCAAGGCCACGATCGAGTCATGAAGACGCAGCTGGAGGATGGTATATGCCTTATGTCCGGTCTCTTTCTCTATGTCCAGCAGTCTGTCGATATCATCGGGATCGAGCACTACCGGTTTCTCACAGATCACATCAGTGCCGAGCCGCAGTCCGAAACGTATAAACGCATCGTGCGTATGATTGGGGGTGCAGATCGACGTATAATGCAGCGGATTGCCGACATTCATCAGCCCCGAACAAAAATGACTGAACTGCTCGTTATTTGTAAAGAAATCGCATTCAGGAAAAGAACTATCCAGACGCCCGACACTGTCAAAGATATCGTAGGCGGCAACGAGGTTATTGCCCGTCTCGGCGATAGCCTTGATGTGGCGCGGCGCTATATAACCTGCCACACCGATCAATGCAAAATTATGTCCTGTCATATTTATTCAAATTATAATCAATACATTTGTTCATCACCCTGACACGATGCCAGTTATAAATCGGCTGTGGTTTTTCACCCATGACGATTCAGCCGTTATCGGCGCCATACGGAGTTTCTTCCCACGACTTCTTTTCGTAAAACATGAAGGACCAGGAGGATGGAGAGTATATATTGGACCGTAAGACCGAGGCTGTAGACAAGAACGGTGGCACCCGCAGATAAGTTGCAGAAGTATGATATAAGGAGACCGGACGTCACCATCACGATACGCGAGACCTCGAGCCACAACACGAGCTTTTGCCGCTCAAATACATTGAATATACCGTCGCTTATCGGACTGTAGACAAACCGGAATATCAGATAAAAGCAAAGGTAACGGGCATAAGAGCCCGACTGTACCCATTCGACGCCAAAGAAGGTCCGGAATATCCAGGGTCCAAAACAAACTACAAGCGTAAACGGGACAATACTGACTACCAACAATTTTATCATTATCCTCACTGTGAGGGCTGACACCTCGCCTCTGCTTTTCCTAACCAATGATGCGATCTCTCCATAAAAAGCTTTTCCTACAGTAGTGCATACAATAATGACCGGTGCCGACAGCATGGCTGTCGCCAGACTGATCTGACCGGTTGTGCCGGTACCGAAATGCCAGGCAAAATACAGAATCGGGATGCTTTCTCCAGCCTTAAGAAGTATTTGGGAGGGAACTCTATATAAAGGAAAGTTTATGTATCTTTTCAGCACAAAGCAGATTTTTCCGAAAGTCACGTCGCGCGCACTTTCTTTCAACCTCTTCCAATAAGTACGCAGGTATAAGGAAAGACCTCCGCTTTCCGCCAGAATATTTCCTATCAGCAGACCTGTCACATCAAATCGAAACAGACCGAAAACTATTTTGGCTGATGCCCCTACAGTTTTCTGCAGGACTGAAACCTTGGCAATAGTCGAAAAGTTCCGGTATCGGGTGGAATAATATGACATGACTTCGGAGATACCGTAAAGGAAGAATGCCAACGGAATGAAATACCATAAGTCATCTATACTCTCGGAGGAAAAAAGCGAAAGAATCGGCGAATGAAATAAAACGAAAGCTATTCCGAGAATAAAAGTATTGATGAGAAGTATAAGAATACATGCCGCCAATGAATTGATTCCTACCTTTTCATTGGTATGCAACGGAATGACAAGCGTATATCTGAGCGTACAGAACGGGTAGCATAAGGCACATACCGACGCGAAGACCGCAAGCATCCCGAAGTCGGTCGGAGTGTACAGTCTTGTTATCACCGGTGTCATCAGGAATCCGACGGCTCTTCCGATACCTTCTCCCGATATCAGTTTGAGGATATTCTTAAAAAGCGTCTTATCTGAATCGGATTTCATACTTTACACGTCAGACTCTACTTGCCATTGTCTACTTACCGTTTTCGCTGAAACGACACTTCAATTTCCACCGTTCAATCTTTCGCCCCGCAGGAAAACCCTGATTGAGTCACATACCGCATCTATTTCATCCAGTGATATATACGGATGCATCGGCAGTGATAGGACTGTCTCGCATAACCGATCGGCAACCGGACAATCCGCCTCAGACAAATCCATGGTGCGGTACGCAGTCTGACAGTGCATCGGCACTGGATAGTAGACCATCGACGGAATGCCTTTCCCTTTGAGGTATTCCTGCAATCCGTCGCGTCCGGATCTGTTGTCGAGTCTTACGGTATACTGCGCCCAACCCGACATAAAACCGGCAGGCACAACAGGCGTCTTCACTAAATCTGACAGACGGAGGGTATATTCCGCCGCCGCCCTGTTGACTGCCGCGAGTTCATCGGGAAAGGCCTTCAGCTTTACCTGAAGTATGGCTGCCTGAACAGTGTCCAGTCGCGAATTCATGCCTATGCGGACATTTTCATATTTGGAAGAGCCTTTTCCGTGCATGCGGTATGAGTCGATCAGTGCTGCCCATTCATCGTTGTCGGTAAAACATGCCCCTCCGTCGCCATAGCATCCGAGCGGCTTGCTTGGGAAAAATGAAGTGGTCGAAATGTCTCCGAAAGAACAGCTTCGTTTGCCGTTGACAGCGCCACCGAAACCTTGGGCACCGTCTTCAAGTATGAAGAGACCATAGTCGCGGGCTATTCTGCGGAGAGCAGGATAATCTGCAGGAAGCCCGAACAGATCAACGGCAATTATTACTTTAGGAATCAATACTCTATTCCGGACCGTCGCCTTGATTTTTTTCTCAAGATCTTCCGGGTCAATATTAAAAGTTTCCCGGTCCACATCGACAAAGACTGGTGTAGCTCCTTCCAGAGAAACCGTCTCTGCCGAAGAAAAGAATGTAAAATCCGGCACAAATACGGCATCGCCTTCTCCAATGCCCCATACTTTCAAGGCGAGTGTCAGGGCATCGGTTCCGCTGGCGCATGACAAGCAATGTCTTGCTCCGACATATCCGGCAAGTTCTCTTTCAAGCTCTTTAACCTGAGGTCCCATTATATACCCGCCTGACACCGCAACGTCAAGAATGGCCTTGTCCATCTCCGATTGCAGAATCCTGTACTGTCGTTTTAAATCTCTGAACTGCATGATCAATGCTTTCTCATCAGATTGTCTCCGTCAAGAGAATACTCTCTTCCGCAAGTGCATTTCAAGTTTTCATCAAGCCGCTTTCCGCATTCACACACCCAGCCGGTCTGCCGCGCGGGCACACCGGCCACAAGCGCATGGTCCCGTACATCTTCGGTCACAACGGCGCCTGCGGCCACAAGAGCGCACCGGCCTATGGTATGACCGCAGACTATCGTGCAGTTCGCCCCTAAGGAAGCTCCCTCTCTGACAATGGTTTTTCCATATACTCCGTGCATAGGAAAATGCGCGCGTGGATTCAGTACATTGGTAAACACACACGAAGGGCCGCAAAACACATTGTCTTCAATTTCCACGCCATCATATACTGACACATTATTCTGGATACGCACTCCGTTGCCGATCCTGACATTGCTGCCTACGTACACATTCTGCCCTAAAGAACAATCATGCCCTAACGAGGCTCCGGTCTGCACATGACAGAAATGCCATATTTTTGTTCCCTCTCCGACGGTTACATTGTCATCGATAAAGCTCGACGGGTGTACAAAATATTCTTTGTGCTCCATAGTGACAGTCATAGCAGTTCTATATTGCTTCTGTCGGTAATATTCCGGAGAGCGTTTCTTGTGTCGAAAACAGCCTTTGCATGACGCCTAACAAATTCGTAGTCCACTTTGCTGTGTGCGGTGATGACAACCGCCATATCAACACTTTCCATAAGCTCTGCCGTAAGATTCCTCTCTCCCCCGTAAGTACGGCCGTTATAAAAGAAACCGGAGACATACGGATCGAAAAATATAATATCCGCTCCTTTCGCCCGCAGACTGTCTATGATCCGGGGTGCGGGTGATTCGCGGCAATCGTCGATATCCGGCTTGTATGCCACACCGAGTATCAGTATTCTCGAACCTTTGAGCGGCTTGCCGAAACGACGTCCGAGCATTTCTTCAATACGTTTCACGCAATATACGGGCATATTGTCGTTGATTTCCATTGAGGCCTCTATCGTGGAAAAGCGGAAATTATATGCACTCGCCTTGTAATTCAGATAACAGGGATCGACAGGTATGCAATGGCCTCCCAGTCCCGGACCGGGATAGAATGGAGTGAAACCGAACGGCTTGGTTTTTGCGGCATCTATCACCTCCCATATATCAATGCCGATTTCGTTGCAGAAAACAGCAAACTCGTTTATAAGCCCTATATTTACATTGCGGTATGAATTCTCAAGCATTTTGGACATTTCCGCCACGGCCGGAGAAGAGACACGGAACACCTTGTCATCCAGTATCGCCTCATACATGGAGGAAATAATTTCGGTGGCATCGGCTCCATGCCCCCCTACCACTTTAGGGATATTCTGTGTATTGTAGGCCGCATTGCCGGGGTCGACACGTTCCGGAGAGAACCCGAGATAGAAGTCTTTTCCGCTTTTCAGGCCTGTCGATTCGAGTATTGGTTTTACAAGCTCCTCTGTGGTGCCTGGATAAGTGGTCGACTCAAGAACCACCATCATCCCTTTGCGGAGATACTCCGCAACAGATTTAACCGATGATTCCACATAACTGATGTCAGGCTGCCTGTGCGCGTCAAGAGGTGTCGGCACACATATAACCACGAAATCGACCTTATCGAGAGCGCGGAAATCAGTCGTGGCAGAAAGCATCCCTTTCCCGACAAGCACATTCAAATCGGAACCTGCAACATCCCCTATATAGCTGCATCCCTTATTGACCGAATCCACTTTCTCCTTTTTCACATCGAAGCATAAAGTCCTGAAGCCGGCTTTCGCGATCGCCACAGCCAACGGCAATCCGACATAACCAAGACCAATCACTCCCGCTACAATTTTCCGGTCGGCAATTTTCTCAGATAGAACATCCTTTATATTTTCAGTAAGTTTATTGCTGTTCATATCTCTCTCAATGCGGCAATCAGGGTTAATTGTAAAAGATCTGACTTAGAGAGTGTTTGAATTTAACACGAATTTTTATGTTGAAATGTTTTTTAATTCTTTTCATCCCCCAAAGGGCCTTTCCGGTGAATTTCACCAAGCATCGTCGGTCGCATAGCCCGCTATGCTCCCTCCTCAACTTGTGAAATCCCCTCGGAAATCCCTCTTTGGGTGAATGAAAGTTAAATTCAAACACACTCTTAAAAACGGAACCTGACGGACCGTCATACCCATCCATCTTTTCGTACTGCAAATTTAATCGTTTTCTTTTGATTTTTAGGCAGTTTTTACACACTTTTTTATTCGGGGGGGGTAATTCATTGATTTACAACCTTATACCCGATACAATCCTGAACCGGTAAAATATGCAATTACTTAACTCCAATATTGTTCCGCATCTTTGTATTCCAGAGTTGGCAAAGTGATAAAATTTGTGTAATTTTACGACCTGGAAATGATATCAAGATGGAAAAGATAGCAAGTTTTACGATTGACCATGAACGTCTGGAGAGAGGAATATTCGTTTCCCGGCGTGATGTGACTCCTTCAGGCGATGTAATCACAACTTTCGATATACGCCTGACGCGGCCCAACCGTGATCCGGCGGCCCGGCCGGCGGCTCTCCACGCCATGGAGCATCTGGCGGCGACATTCCTGCGCAACCACCCGCAATGGGGTGACCGCGTGGTATATTGGGGCCCGATGGGCTGCATGACCGGCAACTATCTGCTGCTGTCAGGAGACTATGAGAGCCGCGACATCCTGCCGCTGATCAAGGAGACAATGGAATTTGTAGCCGGATTCGAGGGAGAGATTCCGGGCGCGTCACCGCGCGACTGCGGCAACTGGTCCTTCATGGATCCTGAAGAGGCGCGCCGTCTCGCACGACGTTTCCTTGACGAGGTAATCGCCGACCCGCGCCATGAAAACCTCAATTATCCGGAGTAAGGTCACTGCAATGGCCGGACAGGATACTCTGCAGGTCAGCGCCTGACGGACGCTGGTACATGCGCAGTGAGAAAAGATGCACCGAGGCTATGATCTCATCCAGGATATCGGCCTGCGTATGCTCGTAGTCCTTCCAGTCGGTGTTGGAAGTGAAAAGATAGATCTCCACCGGGATGCCTTCGGAGCCAGGCTGAAGCTCGCGCACCATATTTATCATATCGTCGCGAAAACCGCTGCTTTCAATCAGCCTTCTCTCCAGATACCGCCGGAACAGCGAAAGATTTACCTGCTCCTTGCCGAGATCCAGCCCATCGGTCCATTCCTGACCTGCAAAGCGGCTGAGTTCCTCAACGGAAAGATACCGCACGGAATTCACATCGATATTGAACGACCTCTTGATGCGGCGTCCCCCACTCCGCTTCATGTATTCATAATTATGGAATCCTCCCGAGAATAATGCGTATGGAGGGACGCTTGTCACGGAATTGTCCCAGCCGCGCACCTTCACCGCAGAAATAGCCACATCGATCACCGTGCCGCTCACTCCGAGTTTCGGCACCTCCACCCAATCTCCCTTTACCAGCGATTTGTCGATCGAAAGCTTCACTCCGGCCACAAGGTCGAGAATCGTATCCTTGAATACGAGCGACAGGATGGCCGCCATCGCGCCGAGTCCCGACAGGATATACGCGACATTTCTGTTGAGCACTATACTGAGGATCACAATAGCTGCCACAACAGCTGCCACAATCTTGACAAAATTGCGCAGCACTATCAGCAAATGAATCTCCATCCCTTGCTTCTCCGACGCCTTGTAGATTGTGTCCGTCAGTCTCAATACGAAAATAAGAACCGACACCACAAACAGCGACTTAAGCGTCTTGACCAGAACAGAGGCCCAGCTTATCGACATATAGAGCGACGCGGCAGGCAACAGCTTCATGATCATAAAAGCTATCACCATAAAAGAGAATCCCCGTATCACCCGGTCGGATATGATATAATCATCCCACTTGGTAGGAGTCTTGCGTGTGAAATAATGCGCGGCCCGGGTTATCGGGGAGGCGAACAGCCAGTAGACCGCACCGGCGATGACAAACACTCCGAGCCAAAGAGTTACCGTCACCGACAGGCGGATCATCGAGTCGGGCATGCCGAACGACTGAAGCCAGGAAGCGAGGACTATATAATATTCGGGAAACATTGGGGATGCATAAAATTGTACATACATGCCGGCGACAACGGCGACATCGCCTTATCCGGCAAAATTAGCAATTATTTGTCACACGCGCAAATCACCGGCCAATCCGCAGCCCTGCGACAGCGTGGAACCTTGCGGGACTTCTATTTGTTATTACGCGAAGATTTTATTACTTTTGTAATATCTGGAGTGTCTGGATTTAAATCCAACGACTCTCTGAGCATCTGTCCACACACCTCAATTTTAAATCGAGCAAAACCCATATAAACAGAGATACCTATGCCGAAAGAGAAAAAGACCAATGCCGCCAGGATTCTTGACCGGGAAGGCGTGACATACCGACTGGTGCCATACGAGGTGGATCCCGATAACCTCGCCGCCGACCATGTCGCGGAAAGTCTCGGCGAACCTGTCGAACGCGTGTTCAAGACGCTTGTGCTCCGCGGTGACCGCACAGGTCTCTTCGTATGCGTAATAGCCGGCAACCGCGAAGTTGACCTCAAGAAAGCCGCCAAGATTTCCGGCAACAAAAAAGCGGAGATGATAGCCATGAAAGAACTTCTCCCCGCCACGGGATATATCCGCGGCGGCTGCACGGCCATAGGCATGAAAAAAGAACTCCCCGCCTGGTTCAGCGAGGAGTTCGTGACTTTTTCCGAAGTATATGTAAGTGCCGGTCAGCGAGGTCTGCAGCTTGCGGTGAATCCGAATGAATTTCTCCGCGTTGCCCGGGGCTCACTTGCCGACATCACAGCCGACGTCAGAGAAGAGACACGGAGCGACGTATGAACGCCGCGAGCGCCTCGCCGCGCAGCAGATTGCTCTGAAGCAACGCCAGATCGATGATCTGCTTCACCACCGGCTGCTCCGAGGCATAGTCCGCGATGAGTTTCTCCTCGCTGCTTCTGGTATCGCCGACTTCCTTCTCAATCTCGGAGATTTTATCGCGCAGTTCCTTTTTCTCGCTTTCTTCCTTCTTCGAATCCATCTCCTTGCGGAGCTTCTCGATTTCAGAGTTGTCACTATCGACCTTGGCACGGAGAGGACCTACTTCAGTCTCGAGGGCCTCCACCGCGTCGGCGAGAACTTTCTTCACGACCGGTTGCTCCGTGTTGACCACCAGCGCATACATGTCCGGCATCTGTCCGTAAAAATTCATGCCCTGCTGCATGGCGGCCATCTCCTTCATCCGCCGCATCATCTCGTTCTGCGTCACGGTTGCGGGAGCGTCACCGGCCGACAATGAGTTATACTCCACGATAAAGTTAGTGTTGTCGATAGCAGGAATCTGGCTGCGGAAAATACCGGTAAGCAGGTCGGCCTGCAGCGGAGAGACATCGGCATTTTTCTCATCCTGCTTGCGGATGAGACGTTCCGGAGTGTCGGAATCGACACGAACGAACCGGGTCTTGCCGAGTTTGCTCTCAAGCATCTGAATAAGATGCTGGTCCAGCTGTCCGTCAAGAAGCAGAACATTGTATCCCTTCTCCTCGGCACCCCTGCTGTAGGAATACTGCGCGGTGCGGTCAGTGGCGTACAGATATACCACATCTCCGTCCTTGTCGGTCTGGGTGGCCTCGACAAGAGTACGGTACTCCTCGAGAGTATAGTACCGGTCGGAAATATCGCGAAGCAGGAAGAACTTGCATGCCGCATCATAGAACTTCTCGTCGGTCAGCATTCCGTACTTGATGAAGACCTCTATGTCATTCCATTTCTTCTCGAACTCGGCGCGGTTATCGCGGAACATCCTGTCCAGCTTTTCCGCCACTTTCTTCGAGATATAGCTTGATATCTTCTTAACCTGCTGGTCGGCCTGCAGATAGCTGCGACTCACATTCAGAGGGATGTCGGGAGAGTCGATCACTCCCTGCATGAGCATCATGAACTCGGGCACCACACCCTCTACCTGATCTGTGACATACACCTGATTGCAGTAGAGCTGGATGCGGTTGTGACGGATGTCGATGTTGTTCTTAATCTTCGGGAAATAAAGGATGCCGGTGAGAGTGAACGGATAGTCCACATTGAGATGAATCCAGAACATAGGATCCTCCTCGCCCGGTTTCAGCTCACGGTAGAACCTGAGGTAATCCTCGTCGGTAAGATCAGCCGGTTTTCTGGTCCAGAGCGGTTCGGTTGCGTTCACCACCTTCTCCTTATCCGTGTCGACATACTTGCCGTCCTTCCATTCCTGCTCTTTTCCGCTGATGACGGGAACGGGGAGGAAACGGCAGTACTTGCGGAGAAGAGTGTCGACTCGCACCTGCTCGAGAAACTCCTTATTGTCATCGTCGATGTAAAGGATCACATCGGTGCCACGGTCCCCTTTCTCTATCTCGTGCATCTCGAATTCGGGACTGCCGTCGCAACTCCATTCCACAGCCTTGGCTCCCTCCTTGTAGGAAAGAGAACGGATCACGACCTTCTTCGACACCATGAATGCCGAATAGAAGCCGAGGCCGAAGTGGCCTATGATTGAATTTGCCGTATCCTTGTATTTTTCCAGAAACTCCTCGGCTCCCGAGAAAGCGATCTGATTGATGTAGCGCTCGATGTCGTCGGCATCCATACCGATTCCATGGTCGGACACGGTCAGTGTCCCGGCCTCTTTGTCAACATTGACACGGACCGACATGTCGCCCAGCTCCCCTTTGAAGTCACCGAACGACTCGAGTGTCTTCAGCTTCCGGGTGGCATCGACTGCGTTGCTCACCAGCTCGCGGAGAAATATCTCATGATCGCTGTAAAGGAATTTTTTGATTACGGGGAATATGTTTTCAGTAGTTACCCCTATCTTGCCTGTAGCCATATCTATGATAACTTTTTGTAATTTCTATTTTTGTATCAGCTTTTGTATTTGTTATTATACTTGCTATTTGACCAATATCAAATACCGTGCCATAACTGCCATTCTATATAACAACCGAGACCCCCGGAATTCCTTCCGGGAGTCTCTTAATCAATGTTAAAGAATCAGATATTATGGATTATTCAGCGCTTTCCTCTTCATTCCATGTGGCGGAGACGAATTCGAACTTACCCTTCTCCACACACCGGAACACTACGGTCTGCGGATCGGTGGTCTTGCCGTTGTAGCTGAAGCAGTTGATGGTGACGGTGGGCTGCAGTTCGCCGACAGGCGCCATCTCGGGATACAGTTGCGCGAGCACTCCGGGACCCACTTCCCGCTCGAAGTGCATCTGCTCGGTACGCACCACTTCCTCGTCGCTCATAGAGCCGTAGACATCGGGACACTGCGTCTTGGCCGAACTTGCGCGGAAATCGAAGTTGCCCTGATAGGCCGACGCGCCGGTATAATAGTCATTATTGCCGTAACTGGTCACATACTTGGCTCCGTCGGGAACATTGGCGAGCACCCAGTCGACGCAGGGCTGGAAGAAAGCCTGGCTTGCCGGCTGGTTGCGGCCTGCGGGGAGAGTTAGCGTTACTGAAGGATCAAGCTGCCATTTGCCGTCGCGGAGAACGAACTGGCTGGTGACGGTGGTCACTCCGTTGCTCCCGATGCTGTCGATCCAGTCGGCCCCGGTAAAGGTGTACTGCGAGCATGCGTACTTCGTCTCGCCTCCGGCATAATAGAGATATGCCACGAACTTTGTGTCATCTTTCTGCGCGTATGGGAACGAACGCGTCAGGAATATGGGGAGGAACTCGTCAGGCTGGCTTCCGGAGAGATTGCCGTAACTCTGACCCATGGCCTCGTAGTCGGCGGGCTGAAGCACCACCACATCGGTGCCGGCCGCAGACCATTTGCTGCCGTCGAACACGTATGCGGCATTGCGCGGCACTGACGTGACGGATGCCACACGGCGCGCCGCTTTGTGACTGGCCGCCTTGGAGGCGTCCTCGACATCGGTCACCACGAAATTCGCATTGACAATCTCGTCGCCGTTGTCAAGTTTGGAAGTGGAAGTCTGCGTGAAATAGCCGAGCAGCGAGACTTTCCTGCCATCCTCAAGCCTGGCCTTGACGGCATCCGTGGGATTGTATACGCTGCCGCGTGCCGCCATGGACCCGTCGAGCATCACATTGTAAAAATTTCCGTCAACCACCATCGTTCCCGTGATATGCGCATAAACGGCTGGAACCGGAGCCTCGTTTCCGTTGGCCTTCACCAGGTAGTCGGCTGTGAGTTCCACCGGCGCGGGATACGTGTATGTCTCCTCTCCGAGCTTTACCACAGTGGCATTATTGTAGTCTATCTGCAGACAATTCTTATAGGAGGCCACCGCACCGTTCACCTTGACCTGATCGCCCACCTTGTAGGTGCCGGATGGGAAAGAGCCTGAGTATACCAGAATGGAGCCGCCTTTGTCGGTGACAACGACGCCACGGGTACATATTGCCGTAACTATTCCCTGGATTTCAACCTTTGAGCCTGCGGTCAGTCCGGCAGAAACCACATCGGACATCTCGAACACCTGGCCGAAGTCAGGGTCGGTGTCTGATTCATTGTATTTCACCACACGATATTCTCCGGCCGCCGCGTCATCGAAGACATCGGCAAGTATGCCGGGGATGAGAGTGGCCGCAGGATACGACGGGGAAAACGCCATGGCATAGTCCGAGGTCGACCCGTATGCATACTGATAATCGCGCTGACTTACCACATACTGCACATCTCCGTTCAGGCCCTTGATCTCATCGGGCAGATTGGCATCTACCTCGCGGTAAGAAATGTTTATGGCCGACCCGTCGCTCAGCGTATAGTAGGAAAAGAGAGAATCCTTGAGCAGATTCGGGATATACTTGTCTGCGGGAATGGCAGGATTGAGATACTTGTCGGTACCGACTGCCTTGAGTTCGGCCTCCACCCCATCGGCCTTTGCGAGAGCCTTGTTGAAACGGTTGTTGGCGAGACGGGTATAATCATTATCCGTCATCTCATACTTGATGGTCTGGACATCAGTGGGTCTGACTCCCCCCTCGAAGCCTTCGAGCCGGTTGTTCCATGCGTCCTCGGAGCAGGATCCGAGCGCAAGAGCAATGCCGCCGATCAGAAGAGCCCTGTTTATATTGGTTTTCATATTTTCTTAGAAGTTGATTTTGAGTTTGATGGAATATGTGCGTCCGAGAGCGTAGAAGACGCGGAATGCGTTGTCCCATGCGCCGGCTGTTCCCGAAAGAGTGTATGCGTCCTTCACATAGTTGTAGTTGCATACGTTGTTGACATTGCCGATGATGGTGGCGTCCACGCCGCCGATCTTGAATCGGTAGCTTGCAAAGAGGTCGAGTTCATTTCCCCATGGTATTCTCCAGGGATCTTCCACCTCAACTACAGAATTGATGCTGTAGGAACTTGAGGAAATCTCATAATCGGAATAATTACGGGCCGAGGCGGTCCAGTCGGCGCCTATACGGAAGCCCTTGAAAGGCTTGAAAGTCACGCCGAGATAACCTGTTGTCTGTGCGGAACCTCCGATTTTGCGGCCTTTCTGCATCACGGTAGCCCATGCATGGTCCGGAGCGAGGATACCGCTTGCGACAGTGCCGCTCATATCGGCCATGGGCTGGCCGGTTTCCGAATAGAAATAACCAGTTGGATTGGAGTCCCAGATCCAGTCGCCTACGGAGATCATTCCGTTGAGCTCCATCCAGTCGAGAGGCTTCCAGGTGGCGTTCACCTCGACACCGGCGTGACGGGCATCCACTCCACTGAGAGCGAGAGAATAGTACTGGCCGGCAAGCGGACCTTCCTTGATTTCGCCGGAGCGGACTGTTGTCTTGTCACACTTGTCCATCCACTTGGTATAATACAGGTTGACGTTCATCTGGAAGTTGCGGTTGTGGAATCCGTAACCGAGTTCCACAGAACCGATCTTGGCGTTCTTGGCCTCAGGATTGACAGCGTTGCTTGTGGCGGCCTTTAGGAAGACACCGTAGGAGAAGAAGGGAGAGCGGGAAATGAAACCGCCGTTCACGAACACATTGTTGTACTCGTTGATGTTGTAGTTCACGCCGGCCTTGACGGTTCCGCCGATAAAGTTTTCGGTGGAGGAACGCTCATGGTCCTTGTCATAGTAGAAATAGTCGCGCTTCCAGTAGCTGGTGTTGTTGAGCGTACCGGCGAGCACGGCAGTCAGTCTGTTGTCGAGTCCGGTGTATTCAAGCTGTGCGAATATGCCTTCCTGTGCGGTGAACCCGTCGTAATTCCGGTAGACAACATCGCCTACTCCGAGTTTCTGGAATTTCCAGTCGGGATCGAGAGCGGCGGCGTTGTTCTCAGGCTTTACCGACGCGCGGTTCTCATAGTTCATGTAGTATTCGCCGTCGTAAAGGTCCACGATCTTGTTGTTGTGGTGACCGATGTAATAACGCACATCTATACCGCCGGTGAACGCGAGGGTCTTGGGGATGAACTCGTTCTTGTAGGTGGATATGATTCCGTACCATTCATGGTCGTTGTTTGACGACGACATGATCATATTTGAACCGGTAGTGGATTTCTCGTTCATCTCCTGGATTGCGGCATAGTCGAATGTCCCGTCGGCGCAGCGGAATAGAGTGGAGAGCACTCCCTGGGAAGCACCGTACCAGCTGGAGTTGGACAGGGATGTTCCGTTGTAGGTGCCATGACCCTGGCCGGAATATCCGCCGCCGGTGGCGAACGATACATAAACCGAAGTCGATAGGCTCGACTTATAGTCTATCTGCCAGATATGGTTGAGCGAGATCTGTGGCTTGTGATAGAAATTGTAACCGGAGTTGCGGTACTGGCCGTGGCGGTCATAGCCGACAGTGGGGTTATAAAGATAGGGACTGCGGCCGTCCATGTAGTTGCGGGCCTGCTGCCAGCCCTCGATGGTGAGACCATCCTGCGAGCCACGCTTGTAATGGGTCTGCGGCGAACCGAACGCGGTCAGCGAGAGCTGATGGCTGTCACCTATCTTCTTCGAGATGTTGGCAAAATATGTGTAGGAATTAAACTGCGTGCCCTCCACCATACCGTCGCCCCAGCGGCGCGAGCCAAGTATTGTGATTGCCCATCCGTTCTTCATCAGACCGGTAGAGGCGGAGAATCCGAACTGATTCATCAGGTCGTTGCCCATTCCATACCATGCGGTACCTCCCCTCTTGGCATCGAGCGAGCGGGTGGTGATGTTGATGGTACCGCCCACGGATGGAGCCGAGACAAGGGCCGCACCCAGACCGCGCTGTGTCTGCATGTTGCTGGTCACGTCGCTCAGACCGGCCCAATTGCTCCAGTACACACCGCCCCATTCCATGTCGTTGATGGGCACACCGTTGATGAGCACCGCCACATTCTCCGACTTGAAGCCGCGCATGTTGATTTTGGAGTCGCCGAAGCCGCCGCCGTCGGGAGTGGCCCAGACACCGGGAGTGGTCTTGAGAATCTCAGGAAATTCCTGCGCGCCGAGTTTCGTATCGATGGTAAGCGCGTCGACCTGAGAAAGTGCCACGGGAGTCTTGCGGGTACGGGCCACCGATTGGGTGACCACCACATCCTGAAGCATCTTGCTTTCAGGGCGCAGCTCAATCACGCCCATCTGCGCCGAAACGGGCACATTTTCATCGAAATAACCGAGATAGGAAATTTTCAACGTCTTGGCGTTGTCCGGAACTGAGATCTTGAAATTTCCGTCAATGTCTGTCGGGACTCCGGTTTTTGAACCGGGCACCGCGACCACGGCTCCGACCGCAGGTTCACCCTGCTCGTCAAGCACACGTCCCCGGCACACCACGTCGGCCATCGCTCCGAGCGAAAATGCCGACGATGCCAGAACGGTGGCACCCACGAGAATCATTCTCTTCATAATTGCTGAATTTTAGTTATTGTTGTTATCTTTTCGTTATTCACATTCCATTCGGTACATCTGTACCCGGTATTGCCGCCATCCCCGCTTTCGGCAACCTTTGACTGCAAAGATAACCAATTTAAACTTTTTAGCAATTATCCTTCTGAATTTAACAATTGTTTCAAGAACCATACTAAAAAAACAGACCTGAATGCCATACAAAATCGCTATATTTGCACTAAACAGGTGTTTTTGGTATGGATGTCAAGGATTTTGTTAATTCCGGTCAAAAGATTTTGTCTAATTTTGCATCTGGAAATCAGAAACTGTTTATTTGATTCAATAAAATTTAAACAGTTTCTCAGAGGATAGCAAAAGCGGCCAAAAAGATCAAGTTTTATCGTTCAGTATTTCAACTACTCATAAATCGTTTATTTTTCAACTACCTAACTGTCAGAAGCATGAAGACAAAGATAGCAATTGCAAAACTGGCTGTGGGGTTTGCTCTCCTGCCGGCCTCCGTCGCAGCAACCGCACAACAGGTCGCACCGACCACATCGGACTCGGTCTCCACAGTGTATTTCATCAAAGACATCAATTCTGAAAATCTTCTGAAGATTTACAATGCTCTCGACCGACGTGCCACAGGTAAAATCTGCATAAAACTTTCATTCGGAGAAGAAGGAAACCCCAACCATCTGGCTCCTGAGCTGATCGCTCCGCTCGTAAAGGGTCTGAACGCCACATTGGTCGAGTGCAACACCGCATATAAGAGTTCACGACGCCAGTCATCGGACCATCTTAAAACCGCCAAGGAACATGGCTTCACGGCTATCGCCCCTATCGACATTATGGACGAGGCCGGAGAAACAGCATTGCCGGTCAAAAACGGAAAACATATCGACTATGCCCTGATAGGCAAAAACTGGCTGGACTATGACTATACGATAGTATTGTCTCATTTCAAGGGTCACCCGATGGGAGGATTTGGCGGCGCTCTGAAAAATATGGCTATCGGAATGCAGTCGAGCAACGGCAAGGCATGGGTCCATACGGCTGGAAAAAATCAGAATGCCGATGACTGGTGGAACGACGGCGCCGCCCAGAATGATTTCCTTGAGACAATGGCTGAATCGTCAAAAGCCATCATGGACCATGCCGGCGACAGGATCCTGTACATTTCGGTGGCAAACAATCTGTCGGTCGACTGTGACTGTGTGGCACATCCGGAGCCGGTACGCATGGCCGACATCGGCATATTCGCATCTCTGGACCCGGTGGCCCTCGACCGGGCTTGTGTGGATGCCGTCCGCAACTCCACAGACCACGGCAAAATACATTTGGAAAAACGCATCGCCGACCGCAACGGCACGCATATTCTCGACTATGCCGAGAGCATTGGCCTCGGCACACAAAAATATGTTCTGATAACAATTGAATAATCAGGCGCTCCGGCAAACAAGAGGCTTATTAATACAAACGCATGAAATATAAAATATCGACCTCAGCCGTAGTGTTATCAATCTTTTTTTCGGCTCTTGACTTGTCAGGAGCCGAAAATGTTGATACGGCGAAAGTTCTTAATGAAGTGGTGGTGACCGGCACAAACAATTCTGTTTCTCAGAAATTGCTGCCATATACCGTTTCGGTCATAAACAACCGTCAGCTTGAGGCTGCCGGACAGACACAGGTACTGTCCGCAATATCCGGCATGGTGCCAAGCCTTTTTGTGTCGCAACGCAGCATCTTCGGGTTCGGCGTGAGCAACGGAGGAGCCGGCCATATAAAACTCCGCGGCGTAGGGGGAGACAGGGCAAGCGCAGTCCTGATGATGGTTGACGGCCAGCCGCAGTTCGCCGGCATATATTCACATCATATCGCTGACTTCTATGATAAGGAATATGTGGAGCGAGTGGAAGTGTTGCGCGGACCCGGCTCCGTACTGTATGGTTCAAATGCAATGGCCGGTGCGATAAATGTAATAACAAAAAAAGCTCCAGACGACAGAGTGCACACCGTCCTGCAGTCACAATACGGTTCTTACAACACATGGCTCTCATCCGCTGCCAACACTGTGCGCTATGGCAAGTTCTCATCGCTTGTATCGCTGTCATATAACCGCACTGACGGCAATGTCGACAATTTCGATTTCAAACAGGCGGACGGCTATGTAAAAATCGGATATGATTTCTCCGGCCACTGGCAGGCATATCTTGATTATACACTGATGAATTTCCGTGGCAATGACCCGATATATCCCAAATTGTCAAATCCGGAATCCACCGACATATACCGCCAGAACATAATCCGCGGAGAAACATCCGCCACCGTGACAAACGCATACGGTCCCATTTCCGGTTGCGCCCGCGTATATTACAGCTACGGCAATCATTTCGTGGACGACCCGAAACATTTTCACAGCATGGACAACCGTTTGGGGATAATTCTATATGAGAACCTCAAACCATGGAGAGGCGCATCGGCAACTGTCGGATTTGATTTTGACATCTACTCAGGCGAGATTCCCGTTTCCGGCGGCAACAGCCACACAGAAGGATCAATGAGTACGATATCCAGGAAAACCATTGTTGAGTATTCTCCATATCTGACGCTTTCCCAGATGTTTCTGGAAGGGCTGGTAAATCTCAATGTCGGCCTGCGGATGGCGAACAGCGACAAATTCGACACTCAATGGATTCCACAGTTCGGCTTCTCTGTCAATCCAGGACGCGATTGGACCTTGAAAGGCAATCTTGCAATGGGTTATCGTAACCCCTCCTTCCGTGAATTATATCTCTACCGGATGGCAAATCCAGACCTGCAGCCGGAAAAGATGATGAACTATGAAATTTCCGCAGGCAAATCCTTCTCCCGGTATTTTTCGGCCGAAATCACCGGATATTATAGCAAGGGAGACAATATGATTCAGACCGTCGACCAGAAAAATCAGAACACCGGGCGATTCATAAACAAGGGTATCGAACTGTCGGCACACAGTCACCCCACAGACAATCTCTGGCTTACGGCAACATACAGCTATCTCCACACTTCGCTGCATAATCTTGCGGGGGCTCCGAAAAACCAGTATTATCTCGGAGTGGAATGGCGCCCATGGCATTTTATCAATATCGGCGCAGACCTTAAAGGAGTGAGCGGACTATACGTAGCCGACAACATGAGCCTTCAGGACTATGCTTTACTCAATCTGAAAGTGACATGGGAGATCTGCCGGTACGTATCGGTTTTCATAAGACTCGAAAACATCACAGATGCCCGCTACACAATAAACCGTGGCTATGAAATGCCCGGCTTCACCGCAATGGGCGGCTTCAAAGTCATATTCTGAATCAGCCATTCGTAAAGATATACAACTGTTATGAAACGGAGCGACTTCGTGATGAAGCCGCTCCGTCTGTCTGTTGTTCGCCGAAAGAAGACTCAGTCTTCCTTTTTCTCTTCCGTCTCCTCCTTTTTTTCCTCCTCTTTCTCCTCTACAAACTTTGTATAGTCTGCGGCGAGAAGGATGTTGTACCAGCTGTAGAGTTTCTTGATGTCGCTGTCGTGAACTCTGTCACGGTCAAAATCCTCAACCGCCCTGCCGAAGCTGTCTTTCAGGCCCTTTGCGTCAACCAGACTCTTGATGTCGATTTCCTTTCCTTCATTTGAGGCATAGACCTTGTCGAGGATTTCACCAAGCGGGGTGTCACCGTTTTCAGTGTACATCGATATGTCGCCGAGCGAAACCACTCTGTCGCGGGCATGGACAGGAAGACGGTTGCCGCTGCCAAGCTGTTCGACAATCAGTGTGCCTTTGCCGCGGCTCACAATTTTGTATAGACCGGGTTTGCCGGTGATTGAAATTATTTCTCGTAACACGGATACTTATTTTTAATTGTTTGAATTATTTTTTCCTATTTCCTGCAACAGCCGGTCGATCTGCGGAAGGAGCGGTGAGACTCCGTCATTTTGAATCACCCGGACAGTCAGCGACCCTGAAAAGTCATACTCACCTATCTGTCTTTTCATGCGTGATTCAACTTCATCGGGAGAAACAGAGTCGCGTTCAAAAACTCTGCCAATCCGGACCGCGTCAGGAGCCGAGACAAGCCACATCTCCGAACAGAGTCCGTCAAGTCCTGAAGTACGCATGATGGCCGACTCCACAAACAGTACTCCCCCCTCCCCCGCCGCGCGGGTCCCGAAATCTTCCAGCACCTCCCCGTGGACGAGTGAATTAAGAAAAGAAAGCTTCTCACTGTCGGCAAACACCCGGGCGGACAGATACGGCCGGCATAAAGAACCGTCGGTATTGAAAGCCTCATCCCCGAAAAAAGAGCGTATCCCGGAGAGAATCCTCTCTGAACTGTCCATCATCGACTTTGCCTGCGAATCACAGTCATATACCTCATACCCCTTCAGGCGGAGAATCCGCGACACAACGCTTTTCCCCGACCCGATTCCTCCGGTGATGCCGACTATCCTCCTCATTTTCTGACCAACGTGTACTCCACGGAATCTGTCTTAAGTTCAGGATTCACGACATATTCCGGATAACTCTTCAGTCTGACGCCGAGTTTGTTTCCCACCCTCAGCCTTGTCTCCATATAGTCCACAGACACCTCCACGGGCACTGTCTCGTCGCTGAAAACACTCATCGGCACATAGTACTCCACAGGCACCTTGGCTGGGAAAAGCAACAGGCTTTCATTATCAGGCACATTCTCCGCCGTGACTGTCGCAAAGCCTTCCTTTCTTACAAGAGGCTCCACGGGAATCTCCACGCGTACCACCGAAGGCACTATCCTCACATTGGCAATGGGAGCCACCTTGACATCGAAATACGACGTGGCGGAAAGATTTCTCTTCACAAGCCTTTCGGTGTAGACATGGTTCACGGTATCTGTGGCGGAGTTGACGGAATATATTCTCACACTCTTTTCCACCGGCACGGGAGGCCCTGAGATAATGTAGCCGGATGCCGCGGAGATATCCACACGCACCACAACCGGCACCCGTTTGCCCGGCTCTGTAGTATAGTAGAGGCGCAAAGAATCGAGGCCGATGGATGATATCTGCACCCCGCTTCCGAATTTCTGCTTGATCACCGCATTCAGGTCTGTCTTTCCGAGCCGGAAAACACCCGAATGCGCGTAATCGCGGAAATTCACATTCACCGTGGGATCGCGCATCACTCCCGAACGCAGTATATTCGTTCCCTTGTCGCGCAGAGTGACATGGATCTCATGCGGAGGGTCGGTGATGAACGTGACCGAATCCGGCACGTTATCCACGCGGAATTTCACCCGGAATGTATCGGTGACACTGTCATTCAGAGTGATTACAATCCAGAAGACAGTCGCGATGACCACAAAAATGAGAAAGACAAGCGCATTATGGAAGCCCCCGGATTTTACAATCCGGGAAAGCCAGTCGCGCATCTTTCCCAATCCGATCATCAGTCAGTGTCTCATTTCTTGGCCGGAGCAGCCTCGACAAACGGATAGACCGAAGCACGGTCAACCTTGATGGTAACGCCGGGAGCGACTTCCACAAGCATCGTATCGGCACCCTCCCTGAGTTCCTTGATACGGCCATGGATTCCACCGGCGGTCACCACCTTGTCTCCGCTCTGCATGGCTTCTCTCTGCTTTTTCAGTTCCTTCTGTTTCTTGGACTGCGGACGGATCATCACGAAATAGAAGATGGCTATCATAGCCACGATCATGAGCATTCCGCTCCAGCCGGATCCTGCCGAGGACTGAGCCTGCAGGAGAATGGTGTTGAGTACGTACATTATTATTCCTATTTATAATTATTGTTCTTATTGTTCTTTCCCTGACGCCGTATCAATGCTTGTGCAGGATGTTTTCCTTCTGAAGACGGGTGATTACGGTTCCGAGAATGCCGTGTACGAATGTGCCGCTCTTCGCGGTACTATAGCACTTTGCCAGCTCTATGTACTCGTTGACGCTAACGGTCAGCGGTATCTTCGGAAAATTGAGAATCTCGCCGATTGCCGAGATGAGCACCACCACATCCATAAACGCCAGACGCTCCTTGTCCCAGTTCGCTCCGTCGAGAGCCTCGTCCACATAGCGGCGATAGGTCTCCTTGTTTCGCAGCACGGAATAAAGCAACTGTCGTCCGAAAGCAGCATCCTCTTCATCCTTGTACTTGTCAAGAATGAAGTCGCTGCCCTCCTTCTCCTCGATGCGCCGGAGAGTCTTGACCACAAACGTACCCATTATATCGATGTCATCGTTCCAGAAAACCGACTTTTCCTCCAGAGTCTCAAGTAAAACCGGATTGGGGAATATGACTTTCCGGAAAAGATGGCGCCACAGTTCGCAGTCATCATGAAGATCCGCCGACGGAGCCGCCATATATTCCTTATATATATCGGATTCCACCACGGCTTTCAGCAGCGTATCCATAAGGAGATGGTCATCGGGCATCCATTCAACCTTGTTCTTCGAAATATATGCGTTTACAGCGGGACTCTCGCGGATAAGACGCGCCACCTGATTTTCCACAAACCTCATGTTGGGATTCATATCCTCTTCGGTGCGCAGATGCCTGTGGCGGCGGTCGTCGAGACGGCGTTCCTGCATAGCTGTAAGCTCCACGGGAATCATCAGTAACCTGAAATAGAGCTCCCTTGCCTTGTCGAGACTCTTGTCGAGAGCCCGGAACACTTCATCCACATTATCCTGCGACGCAAGGAAATTGGAGAATGTCCTGTTGAGCATCCCCTGCATGGTCTCGACTCCTTTCATAGTATAATTCACCCGATCAGAAATCACGGCCGTGAGAAGCGGCGAGGGCATCACCACCATATTGAGCAGGTTGGTCCATACCATTTCCTCGGCTGCAGGGACATCGCGGTCCAGATCCTTGAGAAATGACTTATAGACACCGGAATCCTTTACCGCCCGAGCCAGCCCCTCCACGATTCCATCGAAGGGGAAAGGCTCCGAAGAATACCTGGTCATCAGAGATTTAACACGCTCATCCATAAGCAGACGCGAGATAAAGCGCGTCCCCGCGAGAGGATACTCCCCGCGACGGCGCTCCACCTCCCGCGACAGCTTTATCAGAAGCACAAGCATATCGAGATAGAGCGAATAGGCAAACCTCTTCTCCTTGGTAGGAGCCGACGGATTCGATTCGATTGAAAACTGTTTTTCCACAAGAAGAAAGGAATACAGTGTCTGTATCACCTTTATTCTAATCAATATTCGATTTATCATAACTCTTTATAACAACCTCCGACTCCACGGAGTAATCGTATGCAAATTTAAGTCTTTTCAGCCAACTGTCCAAATTAAATTTTGTCCGCGGTATCCGCAGCGTCCGCGCGGCGCTGCCTCACGGCCTCATAAATCATCACACCGGCAGCCACCGACACATTGAGCGACCCGATATTTCCGGCCATCGGAATGGCGGCAAGCCTGTCGCAAAGTCTCAGCACTTCGTCGGAAATGCCGGTCTCTTCGTTGCCCATCACGACTGCTACCGGAACGGTATAGTCGATCTCCGTATAGTCAACGGCTCCCTTCTCAGTGGCTCCCACCACCATTATACCGTTCTGCTTCAAAGCCTTCACCGCGCCCGGGACATCATGTTCGCGACACACGGGAAGATAGAATAGCGCTCCCGCCGATGTCTTCACGGCATCCGGAGTGACCGAAACACTGTTGCGCTCCGGTATCACTATTGCATCGACTCCGGCGCAATCCGCCGTGCGGCCTATCGCGCCGAAATTGCGCGTGTCTGTAAGCCCGTCAAGAACCACGATGAACGGATTCCGGCCCTCTTCATAAAGCGCGGGCACCACGTTGTCGAGCCGGTGATAAACCACCGGCGACACCAATGCCACCACTCCCTGATGATTCTTCATCGTTATGCGGTTCAGCCGTTCCACCGGAACACGCTGCATGAGAACACCGTATTCACGGATTCTGGCAAACAGCTCCTTCGAAAGCTCTCCCGAAAGGTCTTTTCTCACGAGCACCTTGTCAATGCTTTTACCCGATTCCAGGGCCTCGATCACAGCCCTGATTCCAAATATATAGTCGCTTTTCTGCATTTTATCAATTTTCAATATGATACTTTGTTATAAAACGCGCTCTGACCGCGCTTACGGTTTCATCAGATCGCGGGCCGCCGCCAAAGCGCTCCCGGTCACTTCAGAACCGGACAGCATCGAGGCTATCTCACGGACACGCTCATCGTCGGAAAGACGCTTCACATTAGTGAATGTCCGCGACTCGTCATCATGCTTGAAGACCTTGAAATGAGCGTTTCCCTTGGCTGCCACCTGCGGCAGATGGGTGATGACAAGCACCTGCATGTCGACACCCATGTCGCGCATCATTGCGCCCATTTTATCTGCTATCTCACCCGACACGCCGGTGTCGACCTCGTCAAAGATAATAGTGGGCAGATTCATTTTTCCGGCGAGGATGGCCTTGAGGCTCAGCATCATCCTCGACACTTCGCCGCCCGAAGCCACATCTGCGAGGGGCTGCATACGTCCGTTCTTGTTGAAGGAACAGAGAAACTCCATATAGTCCTGCCCGGCCGGTCCGAGTTTCGCTGTCGACAGGCGCGCCTGGAACGTAAGATTCGAAAGGCCGAGCGGGCGCGCCGTTTCAGTTATGAGCCGCGACAGGCGTTCGGCACCGACAGTCCGGCTCTCGGTGAGAGCGGCAGCCACCCTCTTTAACCGTCTCGCAGCCAGCCTCGACAACTCCTCGAGCTGCGGAAGTTCTGTGCCTTCTCCACCTATGTCGGAGAGTTTCCGGCGCAATTCATCCCGCAGGTCCACAAGTTCGTCGGCTTCTTTCACTCTGAAATTTTTCACCGCCTCGTAATAACTGTTCATGCGGGCGGAAAGCCGGGCCAGCCCCGCGGGGTCTGAATCCACCTCCTCGGCCATGTCGCAGACAGTCTCATAAATATCCTTAAGCTCCACCGAGAGAGACGCGAGGCGGCGTGGTATGTCGGCATTCTCCGCTTCCTTGCCAAACAGGGAAAAATCTACCTTTCCGGCTTCAGCCCCCGCCTCCGAAATGAGGGTAAGGGCACCGGAGTCGCCGGTACCGAGCATGGCTCCCATAGTCCGGAGCCGGTCGCGGATTTCGTCAGCGTTGCTGAGCACCTCGAAGCGTCGCTCCGTCTCGACAAGCTCGCCGCGTCGCGGCTTGAGCTTGTCAAGCTGCTCCAGCTGGAATTTCATAAAATCAGCATTCTCCGCCGATTTAGACATCTCCTCGCGCAGCGCCTTGAGCCTTCGCCTGATGTCGACGTATGCGGCAAATTCCTTGCGGTATTCCGCCAGCTGCGCCTTGTTGTCGGAGAGCAGATCGACCACCCGCAACTGTTCCGCCGGATCTGAAAGCTTGGCATTGGCATGCTGCGAATGGATATCGATAAGACGGGAGGCCACAAGAGAGAGCGTGAGAAGAGTCACCGAACGGTCGTTTATATAGACCTTCGATCTTCCGGAAGCCGAGATTTCCCGACGTATTATCACCTCATTACCATCCCGTCCGTCGGAATCGGCATCTACCCATTCTATGCCCCTCTCGTCGAATACAGGACGCAGTTCAGGATCGACATCCACAAATATAGCCTCCACTTCCGACTTCCGGCTGCTGTCGCCGATCACGCGGGTATCCGCGCGGCCTCCGAGCAGGAGCGACAAAGCTCCGAGCATTATCGACTTTCCGGCGCCGGTCTCCCCGGTGATTATGGTCAGTCCGGGACCGAACTCAAGCTCAAGCCGGTCGATCAGCGCATAATTCGTTATTCTTAATGTCTTCAGCATTTATTAAGGGATTCTGTCAGTGGTTCAGATCTGTCTGGCGGTGCAATGATTTTTTTATTGCTCCGGATTCTTGATTTTGTCAAGCCTCTGCTGCTCGGTAGGATATAAAGGCTGGAGTATGTCGTAGGCCTTGGTCCGCTCCGTGTCGGGGGCTTTGGAATAGACATTCACAAGCTCATCAAGTTTAGCATCGCGGAATATGGATAGAGCCACCGACATCGGCGCGTTCTCTCCTATTTTCTTCATCTCCTCAAGCGACTCGGTAATGACAGCCCTCCCCTTGTCCGGACTTGTAACCATCTCGTCGAGTCCTTTCCGATGATAATTGTAGAGCAGGTTTCTTATGCCCGAAGTGTTGCTCTCGGTGTAGGAGTTCAGCACGGCGGCGCGGTTCTTGTTGTCCTCGAACGTGCGCCATCCGATTTCTCCGCTCGACTGCTGTTGCTGCACTATACTCTGTGCGCGGTCGTAAAACCGCTGACCGCCAAGCGGTGAAAAACTATCGAAGTCAATAGCGAGTAACAGGTTGGCATAATAATCCAGAATAGCCGTCAGATTGTTTTCCGACATGCTCTCGTTGTATATCAGCGGATCTCCCTCGCGATAGTCGAACTCTATTTTCTGATCGCGGAAATTGAACAATGTCGTGGTGTACGTGCTGTTATAGACCGGTCTCGACAACTGCACCTGCAGGTCTCCTTTCATCCTGTCGTCGGAATATTCCGCTATGGTGAAAAAGAGACGACATTCTATTTTCTCGTTGGGAGAAAAAGTGGCGTCACTGAACTTTGTCTCATTCATGTATGTGTTCAAAGCCTCCTTCAGAGTCTCGAACACATTCTTGTTCGTGCCCTCGATCTGCTGGGAATTGACCTCGACCGTAGCGCGGAATTCCTGAGCCTGGGCACCGAGACCACCGGCGGCAATCAGAACCGCCGCGCACGTTTTCTTTATTGCATCAGCATTTGTCATAGTCCGTTATGGTCAGTTATCGCTCAAATCTGCCGTGGCGTCAGCTCCGCGCCTCTGCAGCAGCATTGCGTCCACTATATCACGGGCCACCTCCCGCTTGCTCTTCAGCGGATACTCGGTCACACTGCCGCCACGACCGAAGATTGTGATTCGGTTTGTATCTGTACGAAATCCCGCACCATTGTCACGCAGAGAATTCATGACCACCATATCGAGGTTCTTTTTCTCAAGTTTATGGGCGGCATTCAAGCGTTCGTTGTCTGTTTCGAGAGCGAATCCGACGGTGGTCTGACGCGACCGTTTCGCCATGCCGCAACGGGCTGCGATGTCGGGATTGCGCACCATGCGGACAGTCATCTCTTCGGCATTCTCACGTTTGATTTTGGTTTCGGCGGTTTCGGCGGGACGATAGTCGGCGACGGCGGCGGCGAAAATCGCCACATCGGCATCGGCAAAAGCTTTCTCAGCAGCCTCACACATTTCCACTGCGCTCTCCACGTCCACCCTGCGGATTGCAGGATTTTCGGTCGCGAGCGACACAGGGCCGGCCACAAGAATTACCTCGGCACCGCGTGCCGCACATTCTTCGGCAAGCGCAAAGCCCATCTTCCCGCTGGAGTAATTGCCTATGTACCGCACGGGATCCATACGCTCGCATGTCGGTCCTGCCGTTATCATCACCTTCATTCCCTCCATGTCGCGCGAACGGGAGAAATACTCCTTTATCCGACGCACTATCTCCTCGGGTTCCGCCATTCTCCCCTTGCCACTCAGTCCACTGGCCAGTTCGCCGGAACCGGGCATGATGATTTCCACCCCGTCGCGCCGCAACTGTTCGATGTTTCTCTGTGTGGAGGGATGGGCCCACATATCGAGGTCCATGGCCGGAGCTGCCATCACATGCTCTTTCGCGGAGAGATATGTCGTCACCAACATATTGTCGGCCACACCGGTGGCCATCTTCGCCATAGTCGACGCAGTGGCGGGAGCCACCACCATCAGATCCGCCCAGAGTCCGAGTGACACATGACTGTGCCATTCGCCGGTGTTTGCTGTGAAAAAATCGCAGATCACCGGGTTCTGGCTCAGCGACGACAAGGTCACCGGAGTGATGAATTCCTTGCCGTTTGGAGTGATCACCACCTGCACCTCGGCTCCTTCCTTTACAAGAAGACGGAGGAGGAACACCGACTTGTAGGCCGCTATTCCTCCGCTGATTCCCAATATGATATGTTTTCCTTTCAACATAAGTGAAGTTCATTTGCGCCTTTCCGCCTGCACTTCGTAGAAAAGGCGGGTGGCGACATCCTTGCTGTTTTTAGGGAAATCTCCCTGAATCATCCAATGATAGAACGATGGTTCGCGACGAAATATTTCCTTCACGGGACGGTCCCTGTACTTGCCGAAATTGAATACAGGCTCATCCTTGTCGTTGAGTACGAACCGGGCTGCGAGATCCACATTTCTTCCTATCCTTGAAAACTCGGAAAGCGAGTCCACATCGTTCTTGAGCTCCGGATAGCGGTCGAGCTGTCCGAGAAGCACCTCGTATGTGGCCCGGGTATCCGCCACTGCTGAATGCGCGCCCTCGAGATTCTTGCCGCAGTAGAACTTATAGGCGGCTACCAGTGTGCGCTGCTCCATCTTGTGGAAAATATTCTGCACGTCAATGAAGCGGCGTCCGGCCACGTCGAAGCTGATTCCGGCGCGGGCGAACTCCTCGATAAGCATAGGAACGTCGAACTTGTTGCTGTTGTAGCCGGCAACATCACAACCCTCGAAAATGTCGGCCAGAGACTTCGCCACCTGACGGAACGTCGGGCAGTCGCGGACATCATCGTCAGTGATGTGATGCACCTTGGTACTCTCCTCCGGGATGTGCATCTCCGGATTGATACGGCGGCATTTCTCCTCTTCGGGGCGTCCGTCGGGATAGACCTTGATATAACTGAACTCCACTATCCTGTCACGCGTGACGTTGGTGCCGGTGGTTTCGAGATCGAAAAAAATGATGGGGCGTGTCAGATTGAGTTTCATATCACCTGCATTGGCATTTGAACGATAACTATATCCTCACCGTCGTTCTTTTCAGCCGGAGTATAAAGTCCGGGACGTGCCGGGTCGGACAGGAGCAGCCGGATGGAATCTTCCTTCAGGTTGCCGAGAATCTCCACCATGTACTGGCCGTTGAATCCGATGGTCATCACATTACCCTCGTAAGAGCACGTGACGCGCTCCTCGGCCGATGTGCTGTAGTCATAGTCCTGGGCCGATATTATCACCTCGTTGGGCTGGATATTGAGCACCACAAGCTTCGAACTTTTCGAAGAGAAGAGGTTGACGCGTCGCAGCGCACCCATGAGCGTCTCGCGGTCCACTTCGAGGTTGAAGGGATTGTTCTCGGGAATCACACGGCGATAGTCGGGATAATTGCCGTGGATGAAGAGACAGGAAATGAAATATTCGCCGAATTCGAAGAGTCCGCTCTTGGAATCGAACGAGATACGGATGTCGACATCCTCACTCGTGATCAGCGAGCGGATAATGTTGGCCACCTTGGAGGGCATGACAAAATGCGCATCGAGACCGGGAGCCTTAGCTCGGTTCACGTAGCGCACAAGCTTGTGCGTGTCGGAGCTGACGAAAGTGATGTCCTCCTCATGGATATCCCAATAGATACCCGTCATGATCGGCCGCACTGTGTCGACGCTTACCGCGAAGCAGGTGTTGTCAAGCCCCTTCTTAACCATGTCGGCCGGTACGGTGAATTCCACCCTTTCTTCCGTGGACTGCGCCAGACGCGGATACTCATCGGCCGGCACTCCCATAAAGTTGAAATGTCCGTTAAGGAACCGGAGGTCAACCTCCTTGGTATCATCGTTGATGTAGAAAGTAAGAGGCTGGTTCGAAATCTCCTTGGTTATCTCAAGCAGACGCTTGGCCGGAATGGCGATAGCACCCTCTCCTTCCAGATCCGTGACAGGTACGTAGACGGTGAGCACATTTTCCGAGTCGGAACCGGTGATGCTCAAACGGTCGCCACCCACTGTGGAAAGCAGGAAATTGTCGAGTATGGAAAGAGCGTTTTTGCCGTTTATCACTTTGCTTGCAGCCTGAAGGCGCTGCTGGAAAATCTTTCCGTCAACGTTGAATTTCATCGTGTATAGCGTAATATTTTATTTCAGTAACTATTTAACTGCAAATATAACGATTTACGCGCAGATTTCAAAACGCGCAGACGTCATTTTTTAATGAGACAAAAAATCCGGGTTCACAAGACCCGGATTTTTTTATATCATGACCACATTATGTCCCCAAAGGAACATTGCGGCTGTTCTGTTCAATGATGTTACTCGGCTGTCTCTTCTTCGCGGACAACCTCGAACTCCACTTCCTGAGCCACTTCCTTGTGGAAGCGGATTGTGGCGGTGTAAACACCGATCTCCTTAACAGGGTTCTTGACCTCGATGAACTTACGGTCTACAACGTGGCCGAGTTTTTCAAGGGCATCAGCCACCTGGGCTGCGCCTACAGAACCGAACACAGTGCCGGTGGCGCTGGTCTTGGCGGGAATAGTGAGTTTTACGCCCTCGATAGCCGCGGCTGCAGCCTGAGCCTCCTCGAGAATCTTGGCGATCTTGTGGGCACGCTGTCTCTGATCCTCTGCAAGACGCTTGAGAGCGGAGTCAGATGCGATGACGGCAAGACCCTGCGGAATGAGGTAATTACGGCCATAGCCGCTCTTAACCTCCACTACATCATCCTTATAACCTAAGCTGGGAATATTCTCCTTGAGTATTACTTTCATTTCTTTCTGCTTTATGATGGTTAACGATGATTACTTCATGAGGTCAGTCACGTAGGGAAGAAGCGCCAGATGACGCGCACGCTTCACGGCCTGGGCCACACGGCGCTGGAATTTCAGCGAAGTACCGGTGATGCGGCGGGGAAGAATCTTGCCCTGCTCATTGAGGAACTTCTTGAGGAATTCGGGATCCTTGTAGTCGATGTACTTGATACCGCTGCGTTTGAAACGGCAGTATTTTTTCTTTTTCGTATCTACGGTGAGAGGAGTGAGATAACGGATTTCGTTGTTTGCTGCCATTTTATGCCTCCTTTACTTCTTCTGTGGCCTCGGCGGGAGCTTCGGCGGGTTTCTCTGCTGCTTTCTGTGCTCTCAGTTTTCTGCGCTTGTCAGCGTACTCCTTGGCATATTTGTCAAGGCGGAATGTGAGGAAGCGGATCACGCGCTCATCGCGGCGGAACGCTGTCTCGAGGCGCTTCACGATGGTGGGCTCGGCATCGAACTCTACCATGCAGTAGAAGCCTGTGGATTTCTTCTGGATCGGGTATGCCAGCTTGCGGAGACCCCAGAGCTCTTCGTTGACGATCTCTGCGTCGTTCTGCTTCAGCACATCCTTGAATTTCTCTACCGCTTCCTTCATCTGGTCATCAGACAAAACGGGAGTCAAAATGAAAACGGTCTCGTAATGATTCATAATGTGATTTATTGTAATTTTATTGATTCTCACAAAATTACGGACCAACCCGACGGCTGTCCGCTCTTTTGCGATGCAAAGTTAACTCTTTTTTCTCATTTTTCCAAATCCCGCCACTCCACTTTCTTCCCTCAATGGCACCCTGTTCAGTGAAATTTATGCCCGTTATCTTGATTTAATCGCCCAATATCCTGATATTTTAGACATCATTTCGTTACGCGACATAGCCTCGTCTCTTCTCATAACCCCGGTATATCTCAGCAGGATCAGAAAAAATCTTGCTAAAAAATACGTCGAATAAAACTTGTTTTATCCCGAAATCATTTTTTCTGCCGAACTTTGCAAAGACATACTTTTTGCAAATGAAGCATCTGGCTGCATTCATACTACCGTTTTCCGTTCAAATCCATGATTGTTAAGAAACGTAAGAGTCCGGCGGGATGTCGCACAAGGCAACCCGCCGGACTCTTTTATTATCTGTCCGAGATTCTTGATCCAATATTTATCTGCTCCAAGAATCTCTATCGTAGCAAACCAATAATCAGAAAGTATAGTTGGAGAGCTGATCAGGAGTGAAATTGGCGATGAAGTCAGCGTGCTTGGCCACCTCTGCCTGTCCATACTTCACGAACACTTCAAGCGAGCGGCGGAAATCGGCGCAGCGGGTGGTATCCTCGAGCAGGAGATAACCCATCACGATGTAGCCGGCCATCTCGACAAGACGACGCGCCATGAAGTCAACATAGCCGGGGTCTCCAACACCGGTCACAGCTTCGACGGCAGCTGCATACTGCTGTGTCATAAACTCGAGAGTGCCCTTCGTGGCCTGATCTTCGGGAAGGCATTCCATAGAGCTATGCCCGTTGATCCATCCGAGGTAAGTACCGGTGGTGACGTGACGGATCGCCGCCACAACCTGCAACTGGGTCGTACCCTCATAGATGGAGGTGATGCGGGCGTCGCGATAGACACGCTCGCACGCGTAATCCTTCATGAAGCCGGAGCCGCCATGAATCTGGATGCAGTCGTAGGCATTCTGATTGGCGAATTCGGATGTCATACCCTTAGCCAGCGGGGTGAACGCGTCGGCGAGACGGCTAAACTCTTTCGCTTCCTTCTTCTCATCGACAGAAAGTTTGCGTTCTTTGGCGATATCGTCATAGATTTTGTACATATCCACAAACCGCGTGCAGGCATAAAGCAGCGCGCGCGACGCATCGAGTTTGGCCTTCATCACCGAGAGAATCTCGCCTACGGCGGAGAATTCTATGATGGCCTTGCCGAACTGCTTGCGGTCGCGGGCATAAGCCAGGGCCTCGCGGTAAGCGTTCTCGCTCAGACCCACGCTCTGTGCGGCTATGCCAAGACGCGCACCGTTCATAAGCGCCATCACATATTTGATAAGGCCCATGCGGCGGGAGCCGACAAGTTCAGCGGGCGCATCCTTGTAGACAAGCTCGCATGTGGGACTTCCCTTGATACCCATCTTGTTCTCGATGCGGCGGACAGTGACTCCGCCGTTGCGCTTGTCGTAGATGAACATGGAAAGTCCACGGCCATCCCTGGTACCCTCCTCCGAGCGGGCGAGCACCAGATGGATGTCGGAGTCGCCGTTGGTGATGAAGCGCTTCACGCCGTTGAGCACCCAGGTGCCGTCGGGACGTTCGGTGGCCTTGAGCATCACGCTCTGAAGGTCGGAGCCGGCATCCGGCTCGGTTAGGTCCATAGACATGGTCTCTCCAGCGCAGACACGTGGAATATATTTTTCCTTCTGCGCATCGTCGGCAAACTCATAGATAGTCTCCGCACAGTCCTGCAGACCCCATAGATTCTCGAAGCCGGCATCGGCGCGACTCACTATGTCCGCTGCCATGATGTAGGGAGTGATCGGGAAGTTGAGACCTCCCAGACGGCGCGGCATAGCCATGCCCATGAGTCCGGCCTTGCGGCAGGCCTCGAGGTTACGCTTCGTTCCCTCGGCATAAATCACGCGGCCGTTCTCCACGCGCGGTCCCTCATGGTCCACATCCTCGGCATTGGCGGCGATGATGTCGCCGCAGATCTCGCCAACCACCTCGAGCACCTTGTCGTAGCTGTCCATGGCATCGGCAAAGTCGAGAGGAGCGTAATCATATTTGTCGGCGTCGGCGAAATCCCTCTCCTTGAGGGCCACTATCCGCTCCATCAGAGGATGGTTCAGATAATGTCTGAGCGCCGGATTGTCATTATAATAATTAGCCATTTTCAATCTTTGTTACTGCGGTGTCCCTGCCGGAACAGGCAACACGGCTCCGGGATTACGGAATCCCGATTATTTGGTGTTCTTTTTGTAATATTTGATGAGGCGGGGAACTACATCCTCCACATTGCCGGTGATCACATAGTCCGCTATCGCATTGATCGGGGCATCGGGGTCATTGTTGACCGAGATAATGATAGAGGAGTCCTGCATTCCGGCGATATGCTGGATCTGGCCGGATATACCGCAGGCAATGTAGAGCTTGGGGCGCACGGTGAGACCGGTCTGGCCGATCTGGCGGTCATGGTCGGCCCATCCGGCGTCGACAGCCGCGCGGCTCGCGCCCACCTCGCCGCCGAGAACGTCGGCAAGCTGTTCGAGCAGCTGGAAATTCTCCTTGCTGCCCATACCGTAGCCTCCGGCCACCACTATGGGACTTCCCTTGAGATTGTGTTTCGCCTTCTCCACGTGGCGGTCTATCACCTCCACCACATAGTCCTCCGGGGAGGTGTAGTCATCGGCCTTGAGGTCGACGATCTTTCCGATGTAGTTGGAATCCTTCACCTCCTTTTTCATCACACCCTCGCGCACGGTGGCCATCTGGGGTCGACACTCGGGATTGACGATAGTAGCCACAATGTTGCCGCCGAACGCCGGACGGATCTGGAGCAGAAGATCCTTGTATTCCTCGCCGCTGCGCGCGTCGGTATGGTCGCCGATTTCGAGCGATGTGCAGTCCGCCGTCAGTCCGCTGTGAAGCGAAGAGGAGACGCGCGGTCCGAGATCGCGTCCTATCGAAGTCGCTCCCATGAACGCGATGCGCGGTTCCTTCTCCTTGAAGAGATTGATGAGCAGCGATGCGTGAGGGAGAGAGGTATAGGGATAGAGGCGCTTGTCCTCGAATTTGTATAGGGTATCAACTCCGAAGGGAAGGATCTGCTTTTCGATCTCCTTCAGATTGTCGCCTGCGACCACGGCCTCGAGTTTGATTCCGAGACGGTCGGCGAGCTGACGGCCCTTGGTGAGGAGTTCGAGGCTTACGTCTGCCACCTTTCCATCCTCATATTCGCAATATACTATAAGATTATGCTTGTCTGTTGCCATGATGTCTCAGATTATCAACCGATGGTATGGTTGGCTATTAATTCCTTGACGAGCTTTTCGATTTCCTCGTCATTGTTCTCCACGCGTCGGGCGTCCTTGGCGGCGAACACCACGTTCTCGATTCCCTTCACCTTGGTCGGCGAACCTGCGAGTCCGCACTGAGCGAGGTCGGCTTCCACAGTCTCCGCGCTCCACTCCCCTATCCGGAGATACGGACGCCTGGCGATGAGGTCCTGCATTGCCTCGTCGGAGGCAGCTTCGGAAGGAACGGCGGCATATTTGTATTTCTGGAGATTCTTTGCATTGCGCGGACGGCATTCGGCAGCTGAACCGTTTACCGTCACCACAAGAGGCATAGGCGCCTTGACGGTCTCCACGCCGCTCTCGATGCGGCGGCGTATCAGTACCTCTCCGTTTTCAGCCTTGATGATTTCCTCGGCATAAGTCACCTGCGGCAGACCGAGCTTCTCGGCCACCTGGGGTCCGACCTGGGCGGTGTCGCCGTCAATGGCCTGGCGGCCGCCGATAATCAGATCATAATCGCCGATTTTCCGTACGGCGGCGCTAAGGGCATAGGAAGTGGCGAGCGTGTCGCTGCCGGCAAATGCGCGGTCCGAGAGCACAACGCCGTCATCGGCACCGCGGTAAAGGCCCTCACGCACGATTTCGGCAGCGCGGGCCGGTCCCATAGTGAGCAATGTCACCTTCGTACCCGGATACATCTCCTTGAGCCGGAGAGCCTGCTCCAGCGCATTGAGGTCCTCGGGATTGAATATGGCCGGAAGCACGGCACGGTTGATTGTGCCATCGGCTTTCATAGCATCCTTGCCGACATTGCGAGTGTCAGGCACCTGCTTGGCCAATACAATGATATTAAGACTCATATCTATTTAGTTTGTTTGAAATATTTTCCGATATATCCTGCTGCCCCTGCTCCATATTCAGTCGGGATTCAGTCGGGGCATATTTTGCGCAAAGTTAACAAAAATTTCTCGAAAACCTTTAATTTGTGCAAAAAAAGAGAGAAAAGCCCTGTCTCAACCCGTAATCTTTGTGGAAATAGCACCTACGTCAATAAAATATGGATGTAATCGGGCCCTTTATTTGCAGTGTCGCTGAAATTCATTATTTTTGCAGATTATCTGACAATAGAAAATGAAAAGACTCAATATCCTCACAATATCAGCGGCATTGCTTGGTTTGTTGTCATTTCAGTCGGAGGCCCAGACTGTGGCCGACGAATTGCTCGACAAGGGCCGGAAAGCATACATGGACTATGACTTCGACGGGGCTGCGGAGCATTATGCCAACGCTCGCAAGAAAGCCGGCAAAAAAGCTTCGGTGGAATTCCTCGAGACTCTTGACCTGTACAACAGACAGCTGACCATGGCCGAGAACTTTCTTGAACGCGTCGAAAAAATCGAGATAATAGACAGCATAACCGTCCCCAAGAAGACGTTTTTCAAGAACTATCTCCTGCCTCCCTCCTCAGGATATCTCGGAGACGGCGCGATGCTTCCCAATGGTGCGGATGCCGATGAAGTGGACTATGTGTTCACCAATGAAGGGGGAGATTACAAACTGTGGGCGCAGCCTGATTCATCGGGTGTCTTCCGGCTGATGGAAGCCATACGTCTCACCGACGGCAGCTGGAATCCACCGGCGCACCTCGACGATGAACTTTCCGAAGGCGGGGATGCAGTCTACCCCTTCATGATGGCGGACGGAGTGACGCTTTACTATGCCGACAACGGAGACAATTCCATGGGAGGATATGATATAATGGTGGCCACACGCGATGCCGCCGACGGAGAATTCCTTCAGCCCCAGAATCTCGGTATGCCTTATAACTCTCCATTCGACGACTATCTGCTCGCGGTCGATGAACTCAACGGTGTCGGCTGGTGGGCCACTGACCGCAAACAACTCGGCGATTCGCTGACGGTGTTCCTTTTCAAAGTGAACGACCTGCGCAGGAACTATTCGCCCGAGGATGAAAACCTCACCGCTTTCGCCCGCGTCGACGACATTATCCTCACTCAGGATCCCGACAGCAATTTCGACAGCCTTCTCGAAGAGATAAAGAAAATCAATCCCACGGTTCCTGCCGAAAGGAACATCGATTTCATATTCCCGATGAGAAACGGGAAAATATACTACGAATACAGCGATTTCAAAAACGCCGGAGCACGTGACATGATGAAGAAGTATATGGCGGCAAAGAAGAATCTCGATGAAAAATTAGCCAATCTATCCGACCTCCGCAGGGAGTATTACGACACTCCTGTGGAAGCTACCGGCACCAAGATCAGACGTCTGGAAGCCGACACAGAACGCGATCGCGTGAATGTGGACAAACTCCGCTCGGAGGTCTACCGCGCCGAGGTGCAGTGACAACTTTCGGCAGGTCAGGGTTGCGACAAAAAAGATTCGACAAAAAATACCGATATGATATCCTTTACAATTGCTCTCGCAGTGCTTATCGCAGGGTATTTCACCTACGGCAAATTTGTTTCCAGAGTATTCGGTCAGGATCCCGCACGGATAACTCCGGTACATACCCGTGCCGATGGCGTTGACTTTGTACCGCTGCCGACATGGAAGATTTTCCTCATCCAGTTCCTCAACATCGCCGGACTCGGCCCGATCTTCGGAGCTATAATGGGAGTGATGTACGGTCCGGCCGCATTTCTGTGGATTGTGTTCGGCACCATTTTCGCAGGTGCGGTCCACGACTATCTGTCCGGGATGCTCTCGCTCCGAAACGGCGGCGCGTCACTGCCGGAGATTGTCGGTGCCGAACTCGGGTCGAAAATAAAGACTGTGATGCGCGTGTTCGCCCTGTTGCTGATGATTCTTGTGGGCGCGGTTTTCGTCTACAATCCCGCCGACCTGCTGGCAATGCTCACTCCGAACAGTCTCGACAAGATGTTCTGGATCGTAGTGATTTTCGCCTACTATATGCTCGCCACCCTTCTCCCTATCGACAAACTTATCGGCAAACTCTACCCATTGTTCGGAATAGCCCTGCTCTTCATGGCTTTGGGAATAATGACCATGCTCTACGTGCACGCGCCGCAGATGCCGGAAATGTGGGAGGGATTCTATAACCACAAGGCAGATCCCGAGGCAAACCCGATATTTCCGATGATGTTCGTGTCGATAGCATGCGGAGCCATTTCCGGATTCCACGCGACACAGTCGCCGATGATGGCACGTTGCCTGAAAAACGAGAAATACGCTCGTCCGGTCTTCTACGGCGCTATGGTCACCGAAGGCATCGTGGCCCTGATCTGGGCCGCGGCCGCCATCGCCTTCACCGGAGGCTACAGCCAGCTTCAGGATGCCCTCGGCAGCGGCAGTCCTGCCATTCTCGTGAATGACATCTCGAAAGGATGGCTCGGCGCATTCGGCGGTATTCTCGCCATACTCGGAGTGATTGCCGCTCCCATCACGTCGGGCGACACCGCCCTCCGCTCGGCGCGCCTTATCGCCGCTGACTTCATGGGAATGGAACAGAAGACCATCGTCAGGCGTCTGATGATATCCGTGCCGATTTTTCTCCTTTGTTTCGTGATAATGCTCATGCCCTACGACGCACTCTGGCGCTACTTCGCATGGTGCAACCAGGTGCTGTCGGTGTTCACGCTCTGGACAGTGACTGTATGGCTGGCCCGCAACCGCAAGCTGTATATGATCACATTGCTGCCTGCAATGTTCATGACATGCGTCACCGTGACATACATATTCTTCGCTCCCGAGGGATTCGGCGCGCTGACAAAAACCATGTCCGGCTACAGGTTCAGCTACGGACTTTCGCTTGGAGCGGGTATATGCGTCACAACACTGCTCACATGGCTTTTCGCCCGTCGGCTCGCGGACATGAAAACCACCGATCCATCCCTCGCACACGAATGACACCTGACAGAAGATGACACCGCAGCAGCTTTACAGTCTCATCAAAGAGACCACGAATTACAACCTTCACTCACATACCGAGTTCTGCGACGGGCACGCCCCGATCGCAAAAATGGCAGACACAGCCGCAGAGGCCGGCATGAGCGTATGGGCCGCCACGCCGCATTCTCCTGTCTGCCTGGAATCCCAATGCAACATGTCGGAGAAGAGTGTTCCGGAATTTCTGTCGCAGTGCGATTCCGCAAGAGAGAGACATGCCGGAAACATGAGATTCCTGACATCCATGGAGATTGATTTTGTAAGCCGGGATTTCGGTCCGCACATCGATTATTTCCAAAGGCTGCCGCTTGACTTCCGGCTCGGCTCGGTGCATTTCGTACCGACGCAGGACGGTGTATGGCTTGACTGCGACGGAAGATTCGAGCGGTTCGCAGGATATCTTCGCGACGGCTTCAGGGGAGATCTGCGATATGTGGTGGAAAAGTATTTCGAGCAGGTGCTCACAATGCTCGAGCTCGGCGGCATAGATATGCTCGGCCACTTTGACAAAATAATAGGGAACGCCGCCCTCGCCGACCCCTCGATCGAGACGCAGAAATGGTATGAAGCGCTTGTCGACGATGTGGTGTCGCATGCCGCGGCATCCGGTGTAGTTGTAGAAATCAACACGAAGGCCATACTTGACAAGGGAAGGTTCTTTCCGGACCGCCGCTGGTGGGATAAACTGAAGAGCGCCGGAGTACCCGTTGCGATAAACTCCGACGCTCATTATCCTGACAAGGTCAATCTCGGCCGCGCCGAGGCTCTCTCCCTTTGGGAAGAATCCTGAGCGGAGTCGTACTGTCCCTGCGGGAACGGCATCAGTCGCCGCCCGTTCTTTTTACCTTGATTTGCAGGCCGCGCAGTCTGTCGCGGCACAGTTCCTTAAGTTCCTCGCTACGTTCACTGCGCTCTATGAGATCTGCCTCGTCATTCTTCGGCACTTTGGGAAGCGTGACATGCAGCAATGCCCATCCCGCGATTCCGGAGATAAGCGAACCGGCCAGAATGCCGAGTTTCGCTTCATTGAGCAGCAGCGAGGTCACCGGGTCGCCGCCAAACGACAGATTGGCGATGAACAGCGAGACCGTGAATCCTATTCCTGCAAGTACCGACACCGAGGCCAGACTTGCCCACGAGGTACCTTCGGGCATACGTGCGATCTTGAGTCTGATGGCAGCCCACGACATGAGGAATATACCGAGAAACTTACCGGCCACAAGACCGAGGATAATAGCCAGACTGACTCCGCTGACCACCATGCACGGGGTCATGTCGCCGAAGAAAATCCCGGCATTGGCAAAGGCGAAGAGAGGAATAATCAGATAGTTCACGAGCGGATGCAGTGTATCCTCCATATCCTGAAGCGGAGAAATAACTTTGTCTGATGCAGTCTCGATCTCTTTCAGCCAGTTCATCTGATCCTTGTCCAGAATGGTTCGGGAGTTGAGCTGTTCGTCATCATCGTTTGCAAAATATGATATGTTTTTCCTGATGGTCTTCACATATCTCTTGGGCGCGAACACCGGCTTCGCAGGGACAGTGAACGCCACTATCACGCCGGCGATCGTGGGATGTATTCCGGACTGCAGGAAAAAGAACCACACGAATATTCCGATTCCTGCATAGAAAAGTTTAGACTGGATTCCCAGCCACCCCCCTGCAAGCAGCATGAAGATGCATCCGGCCGCCCAGAGAATCGACGTGACATCTATCTGCTGGCTATAGAAAATGGCGATCACAAGTATACCGCCTATATCGTCGACAACCGCGAGTGTGGTGATGAATATTTTCAGCCCGACAGGCACCCGGCGCCCGAGCATGGCAAGGATACCGAGCGTGAAAGCGATGTCGGTGGCCATCGGTATCGCCGCGCCGCCGGCATAGTCGGTGCCACGCGAACAGAGCCAGTAGATGAGCACGGGCATACCCATGCCTCCTATGGCCGCGATGATGGGAAGAATCGCGTTCTTTATAGAGGAAAGCTCTCCCACAAGAATCTCGCGCTTTATCTCAAGACCCACCGAGAAAAAGAATATCGCCATCAGCGCGTCGTTGATGAACTCCATCACCGACATCGGGCGACCGTGATGGCTGAAGAGGTTGAAGTTACCGATGCGCAATTCTATCTCATTCAGCCAAAGGCTGTTGTAAAACTCCGTAAATGGAGGAATGTTCACTATTACCAAAGCAAGCAAAGTGGCGACAATCAATACGTTGCCGCCATTTGCATAGTTTTTCAGCGTCTTTTGCGCTGTAAAGAATACGGATGCCATGTTGTGTGTGTGTTGCAGGATTTCATGCCTTCAGCAGTTTGAATCCTGAAGTTTATATTTCAGTGGATCAGGCCGGATTGGGATTGTTTCGGCCGTCAAGAAGCTCGAAAAGCTGTTCGGCCGCGGCCTTGGTCTTCACCTTGTCGATCTTGTCGGTGACAGTGCCGTCATGGTCGCAGATGAATGTGGTCCGCAGAATGCCGAGATATTCTCTGCCGGCCATTTTCTTTACGGCCCAGACTCCGGCTTTCTCGCATAACCGCACATCCGTATCGGCCACGAGCGGGAACGGAAGACACTGCTTCTCGGCAAATTTCCGGTGGCTTGCCTCCGAATCCTTGCTTACACCGATGATCTGATAACCCATATCGAGAAAAGTCCGGTAATTGTCACGCAGACTCACTGCCTCAAGGGTACACCCCGAAGTGTTGTCCTTGGGATAAAAATATATGATGAACTTTTTATCCGGAAAATCCGAAAGTCGCACATCTTTGCCCTCGGCATCCACACCGAGAAGATCAGGAAATTTATCACCTATGTTCATAATCCTTAATTTGTTTACTCCTCCCCTCTACAGTTGTGGGGAAATTGCAGAAAGAAAGATTTTATTATAAAAACATTCGCGCCGCCCAAGGGTTCATCCTATAGCGGCGCGGTTTGTGTCAATCGAGTTTGAGGACGGCGAGGAATGCTTTCTGCGGCACCTCCACCGATCCTATCTGCTTCATTCGCTTCTTGCCGGCCTTCTGTTTTTCGAGCAGCTTCCTTTTTCTGGAAATATCGCCGCCGTAACATTTGGCGGTGACGTCCTTACGGACTGCCTTCACAGTCTCCCGGGCTATTATCTTAGCGCCGATCGCGGCCTGGATGGCTATGTCGAACTGCTGACGCGGAATCAGTTCCTTGAGTTTCTCGCACATGCGTCGGCCGAATCTCACGGAGTTTGCCTCATGCGTCAGTGTCGAGAGCGCATCTACACTTTCTCCGTTTAGGAGGATATCAAGTCTGACAAGCTTTGACTCGCGGAAATCATGGATATGGTAGTCGAACGACGCATACCCTTTCGATATGCTTTTAAGTTTGTCATAGAAATCAATCACAATTTCTCCGAGCGGCATATCGAATGTAAGCTCCATCCGGTTGCCGGAGATGTACTCCTGTTTCACCAGTTCGCCCCGTTTGCCGAGACATAGGGTCATGATCGGCCCTATGTAATCGGCCTGGGTTATTATGGTTGCCCGGATATACGGTTCCTCGATGTGGTCTATCAGCGTAGGCTCCGGAAGGCCGGAAGGATTATGCACCTCTGTCTTGTTTCCCTTCTTGTCGTAAACGTTGTAGGAGACATTGGGCACGGTAGTGATCACGTCCATATCGAATTCGCGGCCGAGGCGCTCCTGGATTATCTCCATGTGCAGCAGACCGAGGAAGCCGCAACGGAAACCGAAGCCGAGGGCTGCCGACGATTCAGGCTGGAACGTGAGCGAGGCATCGTTCAGCTGCAGTTTCTCAAGCGATGCACGGAGATTTTCGAAATCCTCCGTCTCAATGGGATAGACGCCGGCGAACACCATCGGCTTCACTTCCTCGAATCCCGCAATGGCAGACTCGCAGGGTCTGCTGACATGGGTGATGGTATCGCCCACCTTCACTTCCTTCGATGTCTTTATACCGGAGATGATGTATCCCACGTTTCCGGCCGACAGATCCTTGCGGGGAGACATTCCGAGCTTGAGCACTCCTATCTCGTCGGCATGGTATTCCTTGCCGGTGGCGACAAACTTTACGAAATCGTCCGTACGGATCGTACCGTTGACAATTTTGAAATAGGCTATGATTCCCCGGAACGGATTGAACACGGAGTCGAAGATCAGAGCCTGGAGCGGAGCCTCGGGATCACCTTTGGGCGCCGGGATACGACGGATGATGGCCTCGAGAATATCATCGACACCCATACCTGTCTTGCCGCTGGCGCGGATCACCTCCGAGCGGTCGCAACCGAGCAGATCCACAATCTGGTCCTCCACCTCGTCGGGCTTCGCGCTGTCCAGATCGCACTTGTTGAGCACCGGGATAATCTCCAGGTCATTTTCTATGGCCATGTACAGGTTGGAGATTGTCTGGGCCTGGATGCCCTGCGAAGCATCAACTATAAGGAGTGCGCCCTCGCACGCGGCAATGGAGCGCGACACCTCGTATGAGAAGTCCACGTGTCCCGGAGTGTCGATAAGGTTGAGAATATAGCGTTCGCCGTCGAGAGTCCATTCCATCTGGATCGCATGGCTCTTGATGGTGATGCCGCGCTCGCGCTCAAGATCCATGTCGTCGAGCACCTGAGCCTCCATATCCTTAGCGTCTACGGTATTGGTGCGCTCAAGCAACCGGTCGGCAAGTGTCGACTTCCCATGGTCGATATGCGCTATGATGCAGAAATTGCGTATATGATTCATCAATTGTCAAGTGAATAGTCCAAATATTTTACAAAATTACAAAAAAAATGTCATTCACCGAAATAAGTAACGCCAAACCATTCTTTCCCCGACATAAAACCGACAAAAAAAAGACCCCTGCTTTTTTGGGCAAAGGTCCTGGTGAAAAAGTACATATTATGACAGGAACATATTTATAAAGAGAATGGAGAATCGAAGTCGGCGAGAACGGGGTGCCTGAGGTCCTTGTCTGAGAGGAGGGCCTCCGCAGGGTCTATCTGCCAGTCGATGCCGAGGGAGGTGTCACGTATGGAAATTCCTCCGTCGGCCTGCGGAGCATAGTAGTTATCACATTTGTACTGGAACACAGCCACATCGCTAAGCACTGCGAATCCGTGTGCAAAACCGCGGGGAATGAAGAACTGACGATGGTTTTCCTCGCTGAGTTCCACGGCGACATGCCGTCCGTATGTAGGCGACCCCCTGCGGATGTCTACAGCCACATCGAGCACACGGCCCCTGACGCAGCGCACAAGTTTCGCCTGCGCGTATGGAGGACACTGGAAATGAAGTCCCCGCATCACGCCTCGTGTGGAACAGGATTCATTGTCCTGCACGAAATCCACCGGCGTAACCTCGCGGTCGAACACCTCCTTGTTATAGCTCTCGAAAAAATAGCCTCTCGAATCGGGAAATATGCGGGGCTCTATAATAACAACCCCCTCAATGTCGGTCTTGATAACGTTCATGTCTCATAGATTTGGTTCGTGGGTGCGGTCGATCTCTTCAATCACTTTCATCAGATACTGTCCATAGCCGTTCTTTATCATCGGACGCGCCACCTCCTCCATCTTCTCGCGGGAAATCCATCCCTGACGGTAGGAGATGCCCTCGAGACATGCAATCTTGAGTCCCTGACGCTTCTCGAGCACCTCCACATAGATCGACGCCTCGGCGAGCGAATCGTGCGTGCCGGTATCAAGCCATGCGAAACCACGCGGCAGAGCCTGCACTTTCAGTGTGCCGCGACGGAGATACTCCTGATTGACCGAGGTGATTTCAAGTTCGCCGCGAGCCGAAGGCCTGATGTTTTCAGCCACTTCCACCACACTATTGGGATAAAAGTAAAGACCCACCACAGCATAATTCGACTTTGGATGCTTCGGCTTCTCCTCGATAGAGAGACAGTTTCCGTCGCGGTCGAACTCCGCCACACCGTAACGCTCCGGGTCGTCTACCAAATAACCGAACACTGTGGCCTCTCCATTCTTTTCGGCGGACTGTACCGAATCGCGAAGCACCTTAGAGAAACCTGCGCCATGGAAAATATTGTCACCAAGCACAAGACATACGGAATCGTCGCCGATAAACTCCTTGCCGATTATGAAGGCCTGCGCAAGGCCGTCGGGCGAAGGCTGCTCCGCGTAGGAGAAGCGCACGCCGAAATCCGAGCCGTCGCCAAGAAGCCGCTTGAAAGCGGACAGATCGGAAGGGGTGGAGATAATGAGTATGTCACGGATACCGGCCAGCATCAGGACCGAAATCGGATAGTACACCATCGGTTTGTCGTAGATGGGAAGCAACTGCTTGCTCACACCCTTCGTGATCGGGTACAATCTGGTGCCGGAGCCTCCGGCGAGAACTATTCCTTTCATAATCAATAATTAAGATGCAGATTCAGACACAATACACAATTCTTGTTACGGGCTATATGAATCTGATATAATCCTGCGACACTTCCACAGCCGATGAAATCATGCCGGGAAGCTCCACAATAAGCCTCTTTTTACGCATACCTTTTACTGACAGCAGGTTTCCCTTGTATCCGCAAAGCGGTCCGCCGGAAATTTCCACCCGCCGTCCCACCATTCCCGCCGTAATTTCTCCGGGAGCGAAATACTTCGGGTCGGAGGTACTTGCCGAAGCATGGATGAACCGCTCCATTTCCGGAGTGCCTACGGTCATGGCCTCGCAGTACTTACCTCCGCGAACATAGCGGTATTGCAGCGTGCCGGTTCTATTCACCACCGGATCAAGCAGCTCGCGCTCCGAATTAACGAACAGCAAGTCGTGAACCACCGGAACTAGCACCCTCTCCCGGCGGCTATGTCGCTGACGGATCTTCCACACCATCGGAGTGAAAATCTCGAACCCCTCCTCGGAAAGCATCTTGTAGGCAGGTCGCAACGCATTGGGGCGCGTAAGGTCGCGCATCACAAACCAAGTCATCGAAAATACTTATTTAAAACCATCACCGCCCCGCACCAGAATGCAGGAGGGGGTCTGAACGCCTCCTGAGAGACATCAGCGCCGCAAAATTAGCAATTTATATCAAGGATTGCAAAAAAATTATTAACTTTGCGAGACCGCAACGCGCGGAAAAGTTAAAAACGAAACAAAAAATCATTGAAAAAACGAGATATGGCAACAAAACCCTTTCATTATCAGGAAATGTTCCCGCTCGGAGCTGACACCACCGAGTATCAGCTCCTCACCAAAGAGGGCGTGAAAACCGAGAACTGGAACGGCCACGAGATGCTTGTGGTCGCACCGGAGGCCCTTACCCTTCTGGCCAATGTATGTTCCCACAACTGCTCGTTCATGCTGCGCCGCGAGCATAACGAGATGGTGGCCAAGATTCTCCATGACCCCGAAGCGTCGGAGAACGACAAGTTCGTGGCTCTCACCATGCTCCGCAATGCCGAGGTTTCCGCCAAGGGCGTGCTCCCCTTCTGTCAGGACACCGGCACATCGATATGTGCCGCCTACAAAGGCCAGCAGGTATGGACAGGCTGCGATGACGAAAAGAAAATTTCCGAAGGCGTCTACAAGACCTACACCGAGAACAATCTCCGCTACTCGCAGAACGCGCCTCTCAACATGTACGACGAGGTGAACACCGGCTGCAATCTCCCCGCACAGATTGAAATCCACGCCACCGAAGGCGCAGAATACAACTTCCTGTTCGTGGCAAAGGGTGGCGGATCGGCCAACAAGACATATCTTTATCAGGAAACCAAAGCTATCCTCAACAGGAAGACACTCGTGCCTTTCCTCATCGAGAAGATGAAGACCCTCGGCACGGCCGCCTGTCCTCCCTACCACATCGCGTTCGTGATCGGAGGCACTTCTGCCGAAGCCAACCTTGCCGCAGTGAAGAAAGCCTCCGTAAAATATTATGACAACCTTCCCACACAGGGAAATGAGTATGGACATGCCTTCCGTGACATCGAACTCGAGAAAGAACTTCTCGAGGCAGCCCATTGCCTGGGTCTCGGCGCACAGTTCGGCGGCAAGTATTTCGCTCACGACATCCGCGTGATCCGCATGCCTCGCCACGGCGCAAGCTGCCCCGTGGGTATGGGCGTGAGCTGCTCGGCCGACCGCAACATCAAGGCGAAGATCAACCGCGACGGTATCTGGATCGAGAAACTCGACGAGTTCCCCGGCGAACTGATTCCCGAAGAGTTGCGTCAGGCCGGCGAAGGCGAGGTTGTGAATATCGATCTCAACCGTCCCATGCCCGAGATTCTCGCCGAACTCGACAAATATCCCGTATCGACCCGTCTGGCACTTAAGGGCACCATCATCGTCGGCCGCGACATCGCACACGCAAAGATCAAAGAGCGTCTCGACGCCGGCGAACCTATGCCTCAGTATCTGAAAGACCACCCCATCTACTATGCGGGACCCGCCAAGAAACCGGAAGGAATGGCATCCGGCTCATTCGGCCCGACAACTGCAGGACGCATGGACTCGTACGTCGACCAGTTCCAGGCAGCCGGTGGCAGCATGATAATGATCGCCAAGGGAAACCGTTCGCAGCAAGTGACCGACGCCTGCAAGAAACATGGTGGTTTCTACCTCGGCTCTATCGGCGGTCCGGCCGCCATCCTCGCGCAGAACTCCATCAAAAATGTCGAACTGCTCGAATATCCGGAACTCGGCATGGAGGCGATCTGGAAAATCGAGGTGGAGGACTTCCCCGCATTCATCCTCGTTGACAACAAAGGCAACGATTTCTTCAAGCAGATCAAGCCCCGCTGCCCATTGTGCAACGACTGACGCAAAACAATATAATTAAAAAATCATGAAAAAAATAAAATATTGGGCTATAGCCCTTGCGGCTGTCGCTCTTCCACTCGGATTCGCGTCGTGCGGAGGAGATGATGATGAAAACGAACTCTGGAAAGGCGAACTTCCGAATCCAAAATTCGAGTCGGACGCCGTCATGTTCAATGTCAACAACAATTCCGACATCGAGAGCATAGAACTCACGGCAAGTGGCAACTATATCATAATGCCTTCCGGCAATGATGCATATCAGCCGCAGATGGCTCCCGCACGCGGCGAAGTCACCAGCAGGTTCTTCAGCAAACGCTCCGCAACACGTTCTTATGAAGAATATGGTGTGTTCGGAGAGTACAAGAAGATAAAGGACGGCGTCTATGACCTGATAGGATACGGCACACTCACCATCGAAAGCGACAGCAAAGTCAATCTTGCCCTCGACAACGGACAGGATCTGAATCTTGACGTCACCAGAGAGAAAGAGATGCCCTCCAGCTCCCTCAACGACCGGCTCTGCCGCACATGGTACATTACCGGCGTGAAATTCAAGGTATATGACAGAAAGGACAACGTTCTTTTTGAAAAAGAACTATCTGACGTCACTATAAAGGAGGACTTCGTGGAATACATCGTCATGTCGAAAGCCTCCACATATATCAGTGTCGACTGGGACGGCGACATCGACGGTTACGGCAGATGGAAATGGGACGACGAAAACCTTCAGGTGTTCCGGTACTCTTTCATTGACGACCCCGATGACACGGGACTTGTCAAAGTCTCTTTCGATGGAGACAAATGCAAGTTCATCGAAACTTATTACGACGATGAATGGGGCGAATATGAAGATGAGCTGGTAAGAGTCGAAGCAACTATATCAGCCCGGTCCAAATAACCGCATTCACTACTATCAGGTAAACGGCAGGAAGGATACCCTTTCCTGCCGTTTCTGTTTTCAGCTGTTTTTATAGCGGTTCACGTTGCGCATGTCGGCGGAATGATGTAATTTTGCAGGGATGAACTATTCATTTTTTCTGGCCCGTCGCATCGGGCTGTCGGAGGGAGGCCGCAAAAGCAGCCCGGCTGTAAAGGTGGCAGTCACCGCCGTGGCTCTCGCGGTGGCCGTGATGCTCGCCTCCGTGTCGATAGTGCTCGGTTTCAAAAGGGAAATCCGCGATAAGGTTATCGGCTTCAACTCCCATATATCCATATATGCCGTTCCGGCCGGCGAGACCGATACAAATCTGCTAACCCTCACCCCGACACTCAGCGGGATACTTGACGACATGGAGTTTGTCACCGACTACAGTCTGGAGGCATCGATTCCGGCAATTCTGAAGACTAAAACCGACTTCAAGGGAGTGTACATGCGCAGCCTCGGCGGAGAGAGCATCAGGAAGTTTCTGTCAGAAAATCTCGAAGAGGGCACGATTCCGGACTACAGCGATGAGAAGGAGATACAGAAGGCAGTCATTTCGAGAATCGCAGCCAACCAGCTAAGACTGAAGACGGGAGACAGAATCGACACTTACTTCATCTCCGACGATGTAAGGGTACGACGCCTTGAAATAGCAGGAATCTTCAACTCCCATTTCGACACCTACGACGGCATCTATATCTACGGCGCCCTGCCGCTCATACAGCAGCTCGGAGGCATCGGGGAAAAGCAGGGAACGAGTCTGATGATACAGACCGATGACTTCAACCGTGTAGGCGAATATTCCGACAAGATCCGCACCACCCTGAATAAAGCGCTGGCCGAAGGACTCATTTACCGGCACTACAAAGTACAGGACGCCCTCACCCAGGGAGCTGGGTATTTCCAGTGGCTCTCGCTGCTCGACACGAACGTGATTGTCATTCTCCTACTGATGACCGTAGTGGCCATAGCCACTCTTATCTCTGGAATGCTGATAATCATACTCGACAAAAAGCGTTTCATCGGAATAATCCGCTCGCTCGGGACGCCGGTGCGCAATGTCCGCAAGATATTCGTTTTCCTCGCCATGAAGGTGGCGCTTATCGGACTTCTCGCAGGCAACGCGCTGATGCTGTCGCTGCTCTGGGCGCAGCAACGATGGCATCTGCTGCGACTCGACCCCGACGCCTACTACATAGACTTTGTTCCGGTGGAGATGGCTCCCGGATGGTTCCTGATGCTCAACGCCGGCATCCTTGCGGTGATATACCTCTCCCTCATACTCCCCTCCATCTTCGCTGCCAAAATTTCCCCCGCCGAAACCATGCGGTATGAATAACACCTCCGCCGAAAACTGAAACACCGAAAGATACACGGAAAGATGCCGGGATTGCCGCGAGGTATTGATTTGACTGTTTCGGCTTTTTTTTGTAATTTTGTTGTTTATTGCGGACAGTGTGCGCCCATTTTCCGGGTTGCACACAATATCTGCATGAATATAAAATAATTAGGACCTCAGACATAAATGAATCCTCGCAGATTGTTATATATCCTTGTCGCGACGTTGCTGACATTGGCGGTCACCGACTCGCCGCAGATTTTCGCATCTTCTTCGGAAACGGAGGCTGCCGCATCATCCTCCGCACCCAGAAAGAAATCGAAAAGGAAATCCTCACGCAAAAGCTCCAGAAAGAAATCCAGTTACCGTTCGCGGAGCAAGAAACGTACATCCACCCGCCGCAAGTCTTCCAGACCCGCGGCGAAGACCCCTAAAAAAGAGCAGCCTCAGAACGACTCGCTGACACTGCAGGTCAACAAAGCCCTGCTCGACTGGATTCCCGCCAACCTCAATCCCGGAGGGTTGCGCGTCAATTCCGTGAAGCCTGACAAGTCGAGGCGGTATGCCGTGGTGAACCTCAACGAACATTTCACCTATCTCCCCGTAACGCGGGAACTGATAGACTCCCTCTCCAGCCACGTGTCAAAAGCGCTCCCGGACTCCCTCGCAGGATTCCGGGTGGGACTGAACGTGGGCAACAAGTCGCTTGCATATTACATCACAAAAGTCGACAAGCTCCCGCAGCAACACCGCACCAATCCGGCTTTTGTCACGGAACGCAACCCGATGGTCCGCCCCACAAAGGGAATGGACCGCGACATCGTGGCCCTGTGGCACTCTCACGGCAGATATTACAAGCCTGGCAGCGGAGCCTGGATGTGGCAGCGTCCTCTCCTGTTCCAGACCGTCGAAGACACCTATACCATGGGTTACATACTTCCGTTCGTCACACCGATGGTGGAGAATGCCGGAGCCTACGTGATGCTGCCTCGCGAACGCGATACAAACCGCAACGAGGTAATAGTCGACAACGATACCAACGACGAAGGACGTATATATTCTCAACCCTACTACCGAGAGAAGTCCGGAGCAACACACTGGAGCACAGGCGAACTCGAAGGATTCATCTACGACCTGCCTGACTTCCGCGACACCGAGAACCCGTTTGAAAACGGCACATACCGGCAGACCACTACCCAGAAAGGAGGAACACCATCCGTAGCTGCGTGGTATGCCGACATTCCCGAGGATGGAGAATATGCTGTATATGTCAGCTACAAGACACTCCCCAACTCCACCGCAGACGCGCATTACACGGTGAATTACTCCGGAGGAAGCAAGGAATTCACCGTCAACCAGCAGATGGGCGGCGGAACATGGATATATCTCGGCACCTTCCCCCTCGAGTCAGGATACAGCGACACAGAGCCTGTCGTGACGCTCACCAACGAGACCGATGGCACACCCGGAACCATTGTCACCGCCGATGCAGTGAAGATCGGCGGCGGAATGGGAAACATCGCCCGCTCCGCACGCCGCTCCGACATCTATTACGACCCCTCCACCCCGATCGAGCCTGACTGCGACGAAAGCGAAAACGCGGAAGAAGAGGACGGAGAGAGCGAGGAAGATGACACAGAATCGGCCGACGAAACCGTGGCAGAAAATGAAGACCAGTTCGACAATGCCGACGCCAAAGAAAACAATCCCGAAGAGAAGACTCCCGCGGCCAATCCGGCGGAGAAACGGGGACCGGCGCCGGTGTTCCGCACCTCCGGCTATCCCCGTTTCCTCGAAGGCGCCCGGTACTGGCTCCACTGGGCCGGTTTCCCCGAATATGTCTATTCTCCGTATCACGGATCGGATGACTATAAGGATGACTACACCAGCCGTGGAAACTGGGTCAACCATCTTGCCGGAGGATCGCGTGTGCTGCCCGGCCAGCGGGGACTTAACATACCGGTCGACGTGGCGCTTGCCCTGCATTCCGACGCAGGCAAAAAGAGCGACGACTCATTCGTGGGCACCCTCGGCATATACTTCACCAACAACGGCGACTCATACCGCGACGCGACTCCGCGCATCAACTCGAGAATGCTCACCGACATCGTGATGCAGCAGATCACCAACGATATCCGCCGCCAGTTCGAACCACAGTGGGTGCGCCGCTCCATGTGGGACAAGTCATACGTCGAGGCACGTGTTCCGGAAGTGCCCACAACGCTTATAGAACTCATGAGCCACCAGAACTTCGCCGACATGCAGTATGGTCTCGATCCTGCTTTCCGGTTTACTGTGGGCCGCGCCATCTACAAGGGCCTCGCCCGGTTCCTTGCAGAGCGCAAGGACCGCCAGCTCGTGATACAGCCCTTACCTGTGAAGAATTTCGCCATACGACGCACCGGCAGACAGAAATACCGTCTCTCCTGGGAACCGACGCCAGACCGTCTCGAACCCACAGCCGTCCCCACAAAATACATAATCATGGAGCGCACAGCCGACCTGCTCGGGTTCAACAAGATAGCGGAGACCACATCCACCCACTACGACCTTAAGGTAGCCGACGACGACATCCACTCCTTCCGTGTGATAGCCGCCAACGAGGGGGGAGTCTCGTTCCCCTCCGAGACACTCGCCATGCGCGACGTACCGAACGACAACAAACCCGTCCTCATAGTGAACGGATTCTCAAGAGTCAGTGCCCCCGGACACTATTCGGCCGGAAATGAGGCCGGATTCAATTCCGACACCGATTTCGGAGTTCCATACATCAAGGACATATCCTTCACAGGCTACCAGACCGAATTCCGCCGCTCCGCGGGGGATGGTTTCGGCCGTTCCGGATCGAACTACGCCACCACCGTCATCGCCGGCAACACCTTCGACTATCCTTATGTACACGGCGAAGCCATAGCCGACGCGGGACGCGGATTTGTCTCCGCATCGGCTGGAGCCGTAGAGAACGGAGATGTAAAACTTACTGATTACAACACAGTTGACCTTATCCTCGGCAAACAGCGGCGCACAGTCACCGGCACCGGCAAGAGCGGAATCCGTTTTCATACCTTCCCGACAGCCCTGAAGAACGCGCTGCGCCAGTTCTCCGACAAAGGAGGCCACCTTATAGTGAGCGGTCAATACGTGGCGTCGAGCCTGACCGACATGCGCTCCGACGCCGAAGACCGCACATTCGCCGCAGAAATACTCGGAGTGACATCCACCGAGAGCGACCTCCGCAGATCGGGACGGGTGCGTCTCCCCTCGGGCAAAAACGCCGGATACTCCGCCACGCTCAACGACCGCCAGTACATCGTGGAGGCCCCCGACATACTTCAGCCCGCCGAAGGGGCCGACACCGAGACCATACTCACCTTCTCCGACACCGGCACCATCGCCGGCATACGCCATGACCGCGGCGGAAAACGTGGAGACGTGACCGTGCTCTCCATACCGGTCGAGAGCCTTCTCGACGCAGCGGTCCGCTCGCAGCTCATGAAATCGCTCCTACGACAGTGACAGACCGGCAACCCGGCCAAACCAGATAAATAACCGACATCCCTCCTCAGACAACCACAACGTGAAACTGATAAAATTCACCACCGTCAACGCCCTTCGCGAAGAGATATTCCGCACCCCGCTCGAGCAGTTTGTACTGCTGCAGATCGGCGACAGGGATGTGCGGCTTGACCCGCACGCGGTCCACCGGCTCACAGAAGTGGCCTCCGACATCGACGCCACCATAACATATTCCTACTATCGCGACCGTCTCCCCGACGGGACAACGCGTCTGCACCCCGTGATCGACTATCAGCCCGGCTCCATCCGCGATGATTTCGATTTCGGCCCCGTAGTACTCCTGAACGCCGCCGATGTGCTCGCCTCGACCGAGGATTTCACGGCCGAGGAGTCGGCCTATCTCGACGGCGGATGGTACGCGCTCCGGCTCCGGGTGACAATGGGACGCATGCTCGCAATGATTCCCGAGCCGCTCTATACCGTGGAGCAGACCGACACACGGAAAAGCGGCGAAAAACAGCATGATTATGTACGCCCTGACAACCGCGCATATCAGATAGAGATGGAGAAGGTCTGCACCGAACATCTGCGTGACATCGACGCACTCGTGAGTCAGAACCGCGAGCAGGTGGACTACGACTCCGAGCCCTTTCCGGTGGAAGCATCCGTGATCATTCCCGTACGCAACCGGGCCCGCACCATAATGGATGCCGTCGACTCGGCACTGTCACAGGCAGCCCCGTTCGATTTCAACGTGATTGTGGTCGACAACGACTCTACCGACGGCACCCGCGAACTTCTCGAAAACGTGGCAGACCCACGGCTCATACTCATCAAAGCCGACAGTTCGGAAAACCTCGGCATAGGAGGCTGCTGGAACAAGGCGCTTCTCGACCCGCGTTGCGGGCGATTCGCCATTCAGCTCGACTCCGACGACCTCTACAACTCTACTGGCGTGATCGACAGGATTGTCTCCAAATTCCGCTCCGGGAACCATGCCATGGTGATCGGCAGCTACACGCTTGTCAACTTCGAGGGGGAAACCATTCCTCCGGGAGTGATAAGCCACAGCGAATGGACCGATGCTAACGGTCCCAACAACGCACTGCGCATCAACGGTCTCGGCGCGCCCCGCGCCTTCTTTACCCCGGTGGCCCGACGCTTCCTCTTCCCAAACGTAAGCTATGGCGAGGACTATGCGATGGCCCTGCGTATATGCCGCGACTACTCCATAGGACGTATTTTCCAGCCGCTGTATCTGTGCCGGAGATGGGAGGGAAATTCCGATGCGGCACTCTCCATCGAAAAAACGAATGCCAACAACTCCTACAAGGACTGTCTGCGCTCCATAGAGCTGATGGCCCGGGTACGCCAGAACTATATGGAAAGCGGCAACGACCGCTATGGCTGGCAATTCCTCGGCTCGTTTCCCGGCAGCATCCTCGGCAACATCATCAAGGATGATGACGATGACTTCGATGACGACTTTGAAGACGATGACTATGACGGGGAAGATGACAACTGACAAATATGGCGCCATCCCGATGGTGACCCTCGAAGAGCTTGTTGAATCGCAACTCGAGGCGTGGCCCGACGCACGCCGCAACTATGCGGCTCTTCGCGAAACGGAACGCAGACGCATACCCCTTGGCGATCTTGACACGGCCATTCAGCTCAACCCCGCACGGATACGTTCCACTGGAGCTGCCGTTGACAAGGCTTCGGTGGAGGCACGTCCCTGCTTCCTCTGTGCCGCGAATCGCCCCATGGAGCAGTTCTCAGCACAAGTAGCTCCGGAATGGGAACTTCTGGTCAACCCTTTCCCTATCCTGCCGATGCATTTCACCATCGTCTCCAAGACACATGAGCCGCAAGAATCGGTCCCACTCGACATGGCCACCATCGCCGAACGGCTTCCAGGCATGGCTGTGTTCTTCAACGGCGCACGCGCCGGAGCGTCCGCTCCCGACCATCTGCATCTGCAGGCAGTCCTCAGCGACGAGCTCCCGCTTCTTCGCCTTGCCGAAAAGAGACATGACCCCGATGCCGGCGGATTTCTCACCTCGGAACAACTCGGGCTTGATGTTCCCTTTCAGTTTGTAAGCGGGATCATCACCCCCGACATGGGAGGAATGGTGTCTCTGATGAAGGCAACCGCCGCATTCGGCATTGATGCCGGAACAGGACAACGCGACCCGCGCCTTGTCAACGCCTTTTTCTGGACCGACGTCCGCGGCCTGATGCGCGTTCTGATCGTGCCGCGACGGGCCCACCGCCCGCCACATTACTTCATGGCGGATGACAAGAGACTCGTGATAAGTCCAGGAGCCATCGACATGGCGGGGATCATGATCACGCCGCGACGCGAGGACTTCCCGGCAGTAACGCCGGAAATCATGCGCGATATATACGGTGCGGTGGCTTTCGCCGACACACTACCCCGCGAGATCACCGAACATTTCAAGACAGTATGAACATTCCGGACACCGAACCTGACATACGCGTAGGCCTGATTACATGCGGTGCACCGCTGCTGGCGCCCAGAGGTGAATACGAAATCTCCCGGGACGCCGGGGGAGCTGTCCGCTACCGGGCACTCAACCAGCGCTCTTTCATGCGGCTCGAAAATCTTTGCATCGGGAAAGGATTTCACTGGCAAAGGGTGATTCCAGCCGACTTCGAAGGGAATTTCCGGGTACTACGGAACCCCGATAGAGAATGGATGACTGTATGCACATTGCCGCTCGAGCGGTATGTGGCCTCGGTGACTGCAAGCGAGATGAATCCACGGGCGCATATCGAATTTCTAAAGGCCCATGCCGTGATGTCCCGCAGCTGGGTACTCGGCAAGATTCTTGTCTGTCACCAGCACGGTGAGGATGGCAAACGCCGCGCCTCGGACATTGTGACCGACTGGGAAGACACCGGAGACCACGACGGATTCGACGTATGCAGCGACGACCATTGCCAGAGATTCCAGGGAATGCCGCACACGGCCGCGACGCGTGCCGAGGAAGCTGTGGATGAAACCCGCGGCATCATACTCCTTGATCGGGACGGCAATCCGGCCGACGCGAGGTTTTCCAAATGCTGCGGGGGACGTACCGAACTCTTCTCCACCTGCTGGCAGGACCGGGAACTCCCCTATCTCACTTCGCATGACGACCCATGGTGTGATCTCTCAGGACTTGACGCAAAAGAACTGGATGAATTTCTCTGTGCCACTTTCAGGAATTATGACAAAGAAGCCGGAGCCTCCCGGGAATGGGAAACCAGGGTATTGAAAAAAGATATCGCGCGACGTCTCAATGCTAAATATGGCATAGACTGCGGGGAAATCACGGGGATGGAAGCGGAGGAGCGCGGACCCTCGGGTCGCATAAAGAGACTGTTGCTACACACTGCTGCCGGCGAATTCCGTATAGGAAAGGAACTTGCCGTCCGCCGTCTGCTTTCCGACGACTGTCTGCGCAGTTCTCTGTTCGAGACAGAAGACATGGGCGACAGCTGGCTGCTGCATGGCCGCGGCTGGGGGCACGGCGTAGGGCTGTGTCAGACCGGAGCCGCCATGATGGCCCGTGCCGGAAAAAATTTCAGGGAAATACTCGGTTTCTATTTTCCGGGTGCTGCCATAGAAAGGATCTACTGATGAACAAAGCCGAAAACATAACGGCGCCCGGGCGCCGCAGTTCTTCGCCATGGAGCTGGATACCCACACTGTATGTGGCGGAGGGACTCCCCTACTTCGCAGTGAACACTCTCACGGTACTTATGTATGTCAACATGGGCGTCAGCATTCCCGAGATGGCCTTTTTCACCGGCTGGCTCTACCTCCCCTGGGTGATAAAGCCATTCTGGAGTCCGTTCGTCGATCTGTTCAAGACCAAGCGCCTCTGGGTAATAGCCATGCAATGGCTGATGGCCGCCGCGATGGCCGCGATCGGCTTTCTGTTGCCGACAAGTTTCTTTTTCGCCTCTACCCTTGTCTTCTTCTGGCTTATGGCCTTCTTCTCGGCCACCCACGACATCGCGGCCGACGGCTACTACATGCTTGAGCTTTCCGAAATCGACCAGGCGGCATACGTCGGCGTCCGCTCCACCTTCTACCGCATAGCCAGCGTGATAGGCCAGGGAGGACTCGTGGTGCTCGCCGGCCACCTTGAGAAACGCCTCGGCGATGTGCCGGCGGCATGGAGCACGGTCTTCTTCACCCTCTCCATCTTCTTTCTGTTCACAGCGCTATATCACACGCGTTTCCTTCCCGCCGCCCCTTCCGACCGTCCGGTACCCGGTGTCACGGCAAAGACTATACTTCGCGATTTCGGGATGACATTCGTCACATTTTTCCGCAAACCACATATCTGGAGCGCCATCTCGTTCATGTTGCTCTACCGGCTGCCGGAAGCCATCTGCATCAAGCTTGTGCAACCTTTCATGGTATCGCCGCGCGAGGCGGGAGGACTCGGACTCAGCACGGCTCAGGTAGGAATAGCCAACGGTACGGTGGGAGTCATCGCGCTCCTCGCCGGAGGCATACTCGGAGGACTGGCCATCGCCCGCGGAGGACTCAGGAAATGGCTCTGGCCCATGGCGCTCAGCCTTACGCTTCCCTGCGTGCTCTATTGTCTGATGGCGATGTGGCAGCCGGAAAACTTTGCGCTGATATGCGCCGCGGTAGGCGTCGAACAGTTCGGATACGGATTCGGATTCACGGCCTTTATGCTCTATCTCATTTACTTCAGCAAAGGAGAAAGCAGCACGTCTCATTATGCATTCTGCACCGCCTTCATGGCCCTGGGCATGATGGTGCCGGGCATGTTCGCCGGATATCTCCACAGACTCTTCTCCGAATACCGGCTTTTCGGAGGCGACGGGCCGCAGGGATTCGTCAATTTCTTCTGGTTCGTGATGCTCAGCTGCTTCGCCACCTTCGCTGCATGCAGGGCGGTGGACAAACAGAAATTACAATAACCGACATCGGACAGCACTGGTAAGACAATTGGGCAGAACATTTAAAATAAAAGGATCCGTAAGGAGAAAGATGCGTATTGCGGCAAGAGCGGCTATGATTCTTGCGGTGATGATTCTCGCGGGATGCTCGGCGACTCGTCACGTTCCGCCGGGGAAGCTTCTGCTCGACGACGTAAGTGTCGAAATCCACGACACGACCGGCACGCTGGGGCGGCAGCAGATGCTCTCTTTCGTGCGGCAGCGCCCTAACAACAAATTCTTCCAGCTCGCCCGTCTCCGCCTCGGAGTCTACAACATGAGCGGCAACGATTCGGCAAGCAAATGGAACAAATGGATCCGCAAACTCGGCGAGCCGCCCGTGATATTCGACCCTGCCGCCGCCGAAACCGATGCCTCGCAACTGCTTAAAGCGATGAACAACGCAGGCTTCCTACATGCCTCAGTGAGAATCGACTCATTCCCGAATCCGGAAAAGAAAAGGACAAAGTTGCGTTATGTGCTCGACCCAGGCGCCAGACACCGCATCGGGACTCTGACATACGAATTTCCCAACGACACCATACGCGATATCCTCATGAAGGATTCTTCCCTCCTCGTGGTGCATGAGGGAGACCCTCTGGACCGCGCGCTACTCGAGAGGCAGAGAGAATTAATGAACACCCGGCTGCAGAACCGCGGATACTGGGCTTTTTCAAAGGACTTCATCACATTCAATGCCGACACCACCCGCAACTCCCTGCTGACCGACCTGACACTGACCGTCCACCCTCCGGTCCCTGCCGAGAAGCGGAGCATCAACATCGACACCCACAGACGCTACATCGTCCGGAATGTCTATTACATTCCCGATTATGATCCCGGCGAAGGAGAGGATCCGAGACACTACCATGCCGCCGACACGGTCAGATACAAGGACATAACGATACTTTACGGCAGAAAACGGCATCTCAGCCCCGATGTGCTCTATGACAACTGTTTCATCCGCAGCGGCCGGATGTTCAGCGAGCGCGATATAAACCGTACCTATCAGGCTCTGGGACGTCTCCAGATATTGAAATTCACCAATATCCGCATCTTTCCGTCCGGCAAAACAGACAATACCGGTCTGCTCGATGTCTATATCCTGCTGACAAGGGGCAGAAGCCAGTCGTTCAGCGCCGAACTCGAAGGAACAAATTCGGAAGGAGATTTCGGAGTGGCGGCATCCGTACAGTACTCCCACCGCAACATCGGAAAGGGGTCGGAAACTCTCAACGTCAAGCTGCGCGGATCGTACGAGGCGCTCAGCGGCGACTTCTCCCAGTTCATACACAACCGTATGCTCGAGACCGGAATCGAAGCTTCCATACAGTTCCCGAAATTCAAATTTCCGTTCCTGCGCGACAGTTTCAAGCGACGCGTCAAGGCCTCGTCCGCATTCCATTTCTCGATGAACTATCAGGAGCGGCCCGAATACACCCGCATCATCTCCACCTTGGGATGGAGCTACCGCTGGACTGCCCGTCGCGACAGAATACGGTACACACTCACGCCGATCGACATCAACTATGTCTATCTGCCGCAAAGCACCAACAATTTCATCGACCAGATAGCTCCCGACAATCCTCTGCTTCGCTATAGCTACGAAGACCACTTCATCATGCGCGCGGGATTCAATTATTACTACACCAACAAGCGGACGGCCACGCCCTGGAACAACAGGACACAGCGCAACACATTCACAGTCCGCGCAAACGCCGAAATAGCAGGAAACGTGCTCTTCGCGCTAAGTTCGATTTTCGACAGACGCCACAATTTCAAGACCGATCCCTACAAGATTTTCGGAATAAACTATTCGCAATACTTCCGGGTGGAGGGAGATTTCTCCTATCTGCACGTCTTCAACAGCCGGCATGCCCTCGCATGCAACATGGCGCTGGGCCTCGGTGTACCTTACGGCAACAGCTCCATACTTCCCTTCGAGAAACGCTTCTACGGAGGGGGTGCCAACGGCGTGAGGGGATGGGAAGTCCGCACTCTCGGTCCCGGTCGCTATCCAGGCAGCAATTCGGTGAGCGACTTCATCCATCAGTGTGGCGACATCCGGATGAAACTAAGCATGGAATACCGTGTAAAGCTCTTCTGGGTGCTTGAGGGAGCGATCTTCGTCGACGCCGGGAACATCTGGACCATACGCGACTACCCCAGCCAGCCTTACGGAGCATTCGCTTTCAACTCATTCTATAAGGAATTCGCAACCAGCTACGGCATCGGACTCCGAATGGACTTCAACTACTTCCTTATCCGGTTCGACCTCGGAATGAAGGCCCACGACCCGGCAGTGAACCGAGAACCGTGGCCATTGATCCATCCCAGATGGGGTCGCGACCACGCCTTCCACTTCTCCATAGGTTATCCATTCTGAGACAGCAAGCGTTATATAAAAACAGTAAGCGTTATATAAAACCGGTATCAACGAATATTGCATAACATGAAGAAATTAGTGATTTTCGACCTTGACGGCACATTGCTCAACACCATTTCCGACCTTGGCAACGCCTGCAATCATGCCCTCGAACAGATGGGGTTCTCCCCGCATCCACTCTCGGCATACAATTATATGGTAGGCAACGGCGTGCGTAAACTCATGGAGCGCGCAGAGCCTGACGCAGACTCTGTCACCATCGACAGGCTGCTGGCTGAATTCCGCGCATATTACGACGATCACTGCACCGACCTCACGCGTCCATATCCCGGCATTCCGGAACTCCTCTCCACACTTGTGTCGCACGGAGTGGCAGTGGCGGTGACAAGCAACAAATATCAGGCTGCCGTCACAAAAATCATAAACCATCATTTTCCGGAGATACCGTTCGTGGCGGCGCTCGGCGAAGTGTCCGGACGCCCGAAGAAGCCGGATCCCTCAATAGTGTTCGCAGCCCTCAGCGAGCACCCGACGCCCAAGCGCGACGTTCTTTATGTAGGCGACTCCGCCGTCGACATGGAGACTGCCCGGCGCGCATGCGTGGAATCCGTCGGCGTCTCATGGGGATTCCGCACGGTCTCCGAACTTCGGTCCGCATACGCCGACCATATCGTATCCGCACCCTCCGACATTCTCCCGCTCGCAGGAATAGAGCAGTCCTGAACAAATCTGATTACACCATGAATACATCCGGAACACATGCAAAGGAATCCGGCAGCCCCACCGGGATTGCATCAGCCGCAAAGGATTACGGCCCGAAAGGCCCGGCTCAGAAACCGGATATTAAGAGCAGATTCAATTTTATACGCCGACACTTCGAGGCTGTCACCAATATACTCGTGTTGATTCTCTCCGTCATCCTTATTGTATGGATTTCGCTCGATACATTCAACCATCGCAACATTCTCGAGAACCACGGCTACATGATATTCCAGTTCTGGGTCTGCCTCTTCTTCATGCTTGATTTCTTCATCGGTTTCCGCAAGGCACGGTCCAAGTCCCATTTTTTCTGGACACGGATCTGGTTTCTGCTGCTATCCATCCCTTACCTGAACATTATTAATGCCCTGCACCTCCAGCTCCCGTACGATGTGGTGAATTTCGTACGCTTCGTGCCGCTCGCCCGTGGAGGCCTCGCCATATTCATCGTGATGCGCTATCTGAACTCCAACGCCATCCAGAGTCTGTTCATGACCTACATCCTCATAATGGCGTTTTCGGGATACTTCTGCTCACTCGTATTTTACCAGGCTGAATACAGGATTAATGAGCAGGTCACATCCTATTGGTCGGCTCTTTGGTGGTCGGCCATGAACATGACCACTGTCGGCTGCAACATCGAGCCAGTTACCGCCATAGGAAAGATTGTGGCTGTGATTCTGCCACTGATCGGCATGGTGATTCTCCCGCTTTTCACCGTATATATCACCAACATGGTGACTTCCGCCGTGAACCAGTCCCGACAGAACCAGTAAAAGCCACCATATTTGCAATCGGGTTGCAACACTATTTCTATATTTTTGTTAAAAATTTATGAAACAGATGTGTAGAGATTGCAAGAATAATCATAGCCATGACCATAATCACAGCCATGGAGAGGGTAAGAATGCAGGTGAAACGGAAAGCTTCTTCCGATTCTGGAAACTCGAGATTTTCACTGCCCTACTTTTCGTGGCGGGAATAATACTTCGCCATACCGGAGTGCTCGCGGCGATCGACGGCAACATCGGCTTCGATATCGCGGATTTCATCGTTTTCCTAATCGCGATTCTCCCGGTGGGGATTCCGGTGGTGCGAGAAATGCTGGAAAGCTGGCGCCACGGCAGTGTGATGAACGAATTCACACTGATGGTGGCCGCCTCGACGGGTGCATTCGTTATCGGGGAATATCCGGAGGCTGTCGCCGTTCTTCTGTTCTACTGCATAGGAGAGAAACTCGAGGAAAAGGCGTCGGACGATGTCAGGTCTAGGATCCGCAAGCTTTTGGGACGACTTCCGGAGACAGCCACTGTGATCGAGGGGGATAAACTGCGGACAGTGTCTCCTTCGGAACTTCCTGAAAACACTCTGCTTCTCGTGCGTCCAGGCGAACGTGTCCCTGTCGACTCTACCCTTCTCGGCGACACTCCTGCAGAGTTCGACACATCGGCCATAACCGGAGAATCGGTACCCGGAACGTTCAAGCCTGGCGAGGAACTCCCTTCGGGAATCATTCCAGTCGACAAGGCGGTCAAGGTACGCACAGTCCGCAGATTCTCCGACTCCTCCATGAGCAGGATTTTCAACATGATAGAGAACGCCCAGGCCTCGAAATCTCCCACCGAGACCATGCTCCGGCGCATCACCCGCTGGTACACTCCAGTAGTCTTCACTTTCGCCGTGCTGATTTTCATTGTACCCTGGATCATCTCCCTCTTTTCCGGCGGAGACCCGTTCGACTGGTACAAATGGACCGAGAGATCGCTTGTGTTCCTTGTCTGCTCCTGTCCCTGTGCGCTTGTGGTGAGCATACCCCTCTCCTACTTCGCATCGCTCGGCACAGCCTCGAAACAGGGACTTCTTTTCAAAGGATCGAAACATCTTGACGCGATGCGCTCGCTACGCACCGTTGTCTTTGACAAGACCGGCACACTCACCACAGGAGAATTTCACGTATCTGGCATCACCGGAGCGTCCGGTATTTCAGACATAAATCATGATGACGGGAACCGCATACTCCGGATTGCGGCCGCAGTCGACGCCGAGTCGACGCATCCCCTTGCCAAGGCAATCTGCGCGGAAGCAGCGCGCCGAAAGTACAGTCTGCCGAAAGCTTCGGATGTCACCACCGTCCCGCATGGAATAACAGGTAAGGTAAATGGCTTGACGGCAGCCGTCGGGTCCCCGTTGCTGATGAAGAAACTCGGCATCGCGTTGCCGGACCGTTCGGGAGAAGGATCGGAGATATGCGTTGCCGAGGACAATACATATCTGGGATCCATATTCCTACTGGACAATATAAAGCCCGAAGCCGCCAAGGCTGTCAGAGAACTGCATAGACTCGGAGTAACCGATGTCGAGATTCTTTCCGGCGACCGCCATGAGGCAGTGGCGCGTGTGGCCATGCAGATCGGTGCCGACGGTTTCCGCGCAGAACTCCTTCCGGCCGACAAGCAGCGTATTGTGGAGGAACTGCGCCAGAAAGGAGGTAAAGTGGCGTTTGCAGGTGACGGCATCAACGACGCACCGGCCATAGCGTCCAGCGATGTAGGGGTATCTATGGGCAAACTCGGTACCGATATGGCGATGGAGACCTCGGATGTGGTGATCGCCGGCGACAATCTAGAAAAGTTGCCTCAGGCGATAAAGCTGTCGCGCAAAGTGCGGTCGGTGGTGATACAGAACGTGACCTTTGCACTGCTGGTAAAGATGACCGTGATGGCACTCGGCACCTTCGGCATAGCGACCCTTTGGGCGGCAGTCTTCGCCGACACGGGCGTAACCCTCATCACCATCCTCTGGACCCTTCTCCGCCTCCGGATATAAATAATGTGAATTCAAATAAGGTATTTTTCTATGGTTCATACATATTACTTCAGCGCCTCAAACACTACAGAAAAAATTGTAAAGGCCGTCGCAGACAACCTCAGACAAGAAGTTCTACATCATAATATCACTCCCTCCCGCATCGCCAGGACAGTGAATCCTGCGAAAGATGACATAGTCATATTTGCGGCTCCGGTCTATGCCGGCAGAATACCTGTCGTTGCCGCTGAAAAATTCAAAAAAATCATCGGATCGGGTCAAAAATGTGTGGCTATTGTCGTTTATGGCAATCGTGATTATGACGATGCTCTTATTGAACTTTGTGACTTACTGAACGACAACGGATTCAATATTATAGCTGCGGCAGCATTCGTGGCTCAGCACAGCATCTTCCCTAAAGTTGCCGCTTTGCGCCCCGATGCCGACGACCTGAAGAAAATCGCTGATTTTTCTTCTGATGTCAACAAGTCGTTCGACAGAGAACTGTCATTTGACATGAGTTCCGTAAAGGGCAATCGTCCCTACAAGACACCCGCCGCAATACCCTTGATACCAAAGACCAATAAGAATAAATGCAATAAATGCGGGAAGTGCTCGCACGAATGTCCGACAGGAGCGATAGACTTAAACAATCCGCGTATCACAGACCCGGAAAAGTGCATTTCCTGTGGTCGGTGTATTGCTGTGTGCCCAGAGAATGCCCGTCACTTCGGTGGCCTGAAATATAAACTGATAGCCCCTTTATTCAAAAAGAAGTGCTCAGCCCGACGCGAGCCTGAATGGTTTGTTGCCGAATAGTGTTGACGATTTTTGCAACCATTGCTTAAGTAAGTATTCAAATTTAAACGATAGTAAGAGTTGTAAAATACGAGGTCAATATAAATCGCCTTCAATTTCCCAAAATTTCGGCTGCCAAAGGGGGCCATTATATACGTTTATTTGCCGTTTATTTGCCGATAACCGTTTTCTTCCCGTTAATGATATAAAGGCCTTTGGGGAGAGCCTCAGTTGATTCGGTATTTGACAGCAAACGTGAACCGGAAAGCGTGTATGCCGTAAACCGGACATCCTTATCGTTGCTTATGTTTTCAATGCCGGAGGTCAGGTTGTTGTAGTCAATGGCTTGAAGCCAGTCCTGCATCAAAGATTTGGCATTGGAGGTCTGGGAACTTCGGATCCAAAGGCTCGGAGAAAGAAATTTACCGTCGGGAATCAGTCTTTTCGCATCGCTTTCAACCCCGCTTATACCGCTGCTTGCGCTCGACACGATCAGTCCGATATTCTTGCCGGCCATTTCTTTGCCATAGTGGAAAAGGAACGTCTGAAGTGGCGCGGCCATATTGCTCCACCATAAAGGTGCACCGATTATGAAGGTGGAGTATTGCGACAGATCGACATCAACATGGTCGAATGCCGGATAGGATGCGGCATCGTCGGGATTGCTGCGTATAGCCGCTATCTGCGAGCTGCCTATGGCATAGTTGTCGGCGGCATAGTCGAGTCCCTTTTCAGCAGGTTCTATCTCGATGACATCCGCCTCAATCTGATTGTAGAGTTCGTTGACAATGCGCTCCACGTTATTCGTGTAGCTGTAATAGACTATCAGGGTCTTTGCCTGTGCTGCCATTGTCGCCATGATTATCGCCAGTGCTAAAATCAGTTTTCTCATTGGTCGTTCACTTATTTCAGATTATCCTTGAAGAACTTTTCAATGTCGTTGAATGGTACGACATTCAGGTTGTCGTAGAGGTCAGTGTGGTTTGCGCCTGGAATTATCATCAGACGCTTGTTGTCGCCTTTGAGCCTTACGAAAGCCTCTTCGCTGAAATAACGGGAGTGAGCCTTTTCTCCGTGAATCAGCATTACGGGAGTCTCAATCTCTCCGAGGAATGTGTCGAGGGGTGTATTGATGAACGCAAGCGGCGTTGTCTTGGTCCAGCCTGTAGAGCAAGCGGGAGCACGGTCGATATAGCCTCTTTCGGGCGACATATAGAAGTCCCAGTAGTCGAGCAGGAACTGCGGGGCACCGACAGGTCTTTCCTTCGAGAAGCCTCCGACATACTGAGGTTCCCCGGCAATCGCATCGGCTGTGCGCTGTGCGTTGAGGTCTTCTTTTGTCTTGTGTAATTCAGCAGCAGACACCGGAGCAAACTGATAGCCGTTGTGCATCTGCTCGCTCATGTTGTACATGGTCGAGGTGACAGTGGCCTTGATGCGCGTGTCGATGGCCGCTGCGTTGAGAGCCATGCCGCCCCAGCCGCAGATGCCTATCACACCGATACGGTCTGCATCCACCTCCGGCAGTGTGGTCAGATAATCAATCGCGGCAGAGAAGTCCTCCGTATTTATGTCGGGAGATGCGGTATTACGTGGCTGACCTCCGCTTTCGCCTGTAAACGAAGGGTCGAAGGCGATGGTAACAAAACCGCGTTCAGCCATTGCCTGTGCATAACGGCCGGATACCATTTCCTTGACAGCGCCGAAAGGCCCGGCGATCGCCAGCGCCGCCGATTTGCCTTCCATGCCCTTAGGCTCATACAAGTCGGCTGCAAGTTCGATGCCGAAACGGTTTTTGAAAGTGACTTTGCGATGATTCACCTTGTCGCTCTGTGGGAATTTCTTGTCCCATACTTGCGTAAGTTCCAGATTGTTCATATCCATATTTTTTGTTGTTTTTGCCGTCAGATTGCCGCATAGCGATAATAGTATAACAGACGCAATCACGATTCTTTTTTTCATATTTTTATGATTTGTGCAAGCCTAAACTGATAAAATAGGTTGATAAACT